>Ga0126362_10000245_pt1 | contig 35881 bp, 26 predicted proteins | sample ANMtaG_FD_126269 | JGI IMG/M metagenome (GOLD analysis project Ga0126362, IMG submission 126269) | Continental margin sediment microbial communities from North Pacific Ocean - ANME2c_DSS_Sorted | ecosystem: Environmental > Aquatic > Marine > Continental margin > Sediment | place: Pacific Ocean... | reverse complement strand
GTCGTTCGACATCGTGTCAGCGGGACGGCCGGTGGGCGAGTAGGTGGCAGCACCGGGCGAGCCCGTTGAGCCTGTGGTCGGGGTGGCAACTCCGGGGGTACCTGGAGCGGGCACTGCCGGTGTTGTGGGAGGGGTGGTCTGAGCGGACGCCACTGCGGTGAGCGACAGAGCCAGCGGAATGGCGAGCAAGACGGAGCGCATCGAGTAAGCCTCTTGTTGATGTGCGGTATGCAGGGCGAACGCACGGTAGAGGCAAAGGTTCGTGCGCTAGGACCGGATGCAATCTATTTGGGAGGCGGTCGATTGCTTGAGGCGGGACCTTGAGCCGTAGCCTGTCCAGCCTCCCGCCGCTCGACCTCAGCCACGACAGCATCGCGGATGAACTCGGCGCGGTGGCCTTTGCCCGCTATCGCGTCGATCCGCTCGGGAATGCCAAGGGGCAAGCGCACCATCGTCGGCTTCACACCTAGCGCTGGCCTGCCGCCACGCGACGGCTTCTCATCATCGGGCTCTATCGCCACCGCAGCACCAAACCGTTATCGGTAATTGACCAGGTTTCCGTTATCGGATACCCCGGGGACGTTAAGGAGCCGTCACCAACCAGCCCCTTCTCTCACCATCCATACCGGCAGGACCACCGCGAGGGCCCCTCAAGCCCGCGCACGGCGGAGCTTTGCCCACAGCCTGGAGCCACCCTGATGCTGCGCGAGACCACCTCTGCGGCCAACGATGCCGCACGCCTGGACGCCATCGAGACCGCCGACCTCGACTGCCCGGGAGCCGACTTCGGTGCCGAGCTTCGGGGCCCCTCGCTGGAGATCCGTGCCGCCGCCGCAGTGCGGTCGCGCCGCATCCCGGGGCTCGATGCGGTCCTTGAGGCTTGGTCCCGGCTGCCGCCCGCCACACAGGACCAGCTTGGCGTCCAGGCAGTGGCCGTAGCCTTCTACGGTTGGCTGGCCGGTGATGCGCTGTCGCCGACAGACGAAAGATGGCTCACAGATGCGGCGGCCAGCAAGAGCAGCGTCCGCTCCGACAAGGCCCTCAATCTCCTCGCCCAGATCGCCGAGCGCTCGATGCCCGAGCTATACGGCACCAAGAAGCGAGACCCGGCATGGGCGCGACTCGATGCCGACACTGCGGCACTGGATGCGGTCTGGGAGGCTGCCCTGCCGTCCCCAGTCCACTTCGCCATCGCCCTTCACCGCCGCACCTGGCAGGCGCTCCAGGCCAGCGCTGCCTTCCTCCGGGCCGCTGGTAAGGCTGAGGAGCGCGAGGACGTGACGTGGCCGGCGGAGGATGCCGAAGACGAGGCGCTGACGGACCTCCTCATGCTGTCTTGCCGGGACCGTGCGGACGCGGAGGCCATACGGGCGCACCTCACTTGGTACCTTGGCGTGCGCCCGCAGCACCCGAAGCGGCCGGCACTGAGCGAGGCCGAGGGCTCTTTCATCGCGGTGCGGCTGCGGGACCTCGGGATGGTCCTCGGTGCGGAGGGGGCGGGCGCTGCCCCTGTGCCGGAGCCAGGCGCCATGCTCGGGCTCATCTTGGCCCACCGTGCCGCCTGGAGCCTCTACAGCGCGACGCCGCATGCGGAGGAGACCGGGTGGGACGCCCACTTCGCCCTAACGGATGTCGCAGGGGCGGGATCGGAGGCGGTCTTGCTGGCGCCCTGCGCCGACCAGGCGGAGGCCATCGTCTTTATCGAGCATGCCCACTGGTACGCCGCCGAGCTGGAGGCCGTGGGCGAGGCGGTGGCCGACTGCTTCGGCTACGAGTCCCGCCAGATGCTGGCGCGGGCGGGGGACCTCGTAGCCTACCTCGGGGACAGCGCAGTGGCCGGGGTGCCGGCGGAGCGGACCTGAGGGCTACGCTGGGCAGGCGTAGAGCCGCTCAGCCGCGAGGGAGAGCCCGAGATGCAACCAACCATCCCCGCTCCCCTTGCGGCTGCCTTCGAGAAGCAGGTGACCATCTCGGCGGCCGAGCTGTGCGCATTGCTGCCCATGGACCGAAAGACGCTCGGGCGGCACATCCGCTTCGGGCACATCGAATTCGTCCAGATGGGCTTCGGAGACAAAGCGATGCGTCGAGGCTTCACGCTGGAAGCCGTCATGCGCTTTATCCGAGAGAGGAGTGCCACAGAATGTCAGTCTATAAGCGCCCGGGCTCGGATGCCTACAGCTTCGACTTCTGGCGCGGTGGGCGGAGGTTTTCTGGCTCAACTGAGCAAACGGAACGCCGAGCTGCGGAAGCGATAGAGCGCCGTCTCAAGGAGGAAGCCGCGGCGGAGATTCGCGCGATGAGGGCCAGACGGGGCCGCAGTCGGGGCCTCACATTTGATGACGCGGTTGAGCGTTACTGGATTGAGGTCAGCCACGCGTGCGCCTCGCCGCGGAAGGAACTGAATGACCTTGCACGCCTCGCCACAGCAATCGGCCCGACAACGCCCCTCGCTGCCATCAACGATGACTTCGTGGCGCAACTCGTCCTCAAGCGCCGCCAGGATTTCGTGAAGGGTGACCCTCGCCGGGGCCGCATCTCGCCGGCCCAAGTCAATCGTTCAACCACTCAGCTTCTCCGCCGCATCCTCACCCGGGCCCGCGTGGCCTGGAAGCAGACACTCCCAGAAGAGCCGAACTGGCGGGCGCACATGCTGGCCGAGCCCAAGGGCCGGGTGCGGGAGCTGCGCTACGATGAGGAGGGCCGTCTCGGGGCTGCCGAGCGGGACGACTACCGGGCGCCGCGCCTATTCGCCCAGCTTACGGGCCTGCGGCGCCGTGAGATCGCTGGCCTAACATGGGACCAAGTGGACTTCGGCGCCGAGACCATCAGCGTGGTGGGCAAGGGGGACAAGCCGCACGTTTTGCCCATCACGGACGAGCTGCGGGCCCTCTTAGAGCCTCTACGCGCCCACCACCCCGCGGCGGTCTTCACCTACGTGGCACAGCGCAGCCGGAAAGTGCCCAAGAGCGGGCATCGTGTGGTGCGGGGCCAGCGATACCCGATCACCTACGAAGGACTGGGCACGCAGCTCGGCCGGACCTTCGCCAAGGCGGGCCTCAAGGACTTCCGCATCCACGATCTTCGGCATACCGCCGCCACGCGGACCCTCCGGGCCACCGGCAACCTGCGCATCGTCCAGCAGCTCCTCAACCACGCCTCTCCGACGATGACGGCGCGGTACGCCCATGCCGACCTCACGGACCTCCGCGAGGCCATGGCGGCTGCTGCCAGCGACACGGCGAGGCGGCTTGAGGCTGCCGGTGTGCAGGGAGGCCCCTCAGCGACTCCGTAGCGCCTGCCGCCTCTCCCAGTCCCGTCACTCCGCCGTGAAGCTTCGTGGCCGCCTACGGGCAGCCTGGGGCCGCCTAAGGGGCATCCCGAAGCTGCCCGAGATGGGTCGCTCCGCTCGCGAGCTGCGCCTAAAGCTCGGCGACGTGCTCTCCAGCGACTACTTTTTCGCCTGATAAAACAAGGAGTTGGAATTACCCTGCGTTATGAGAAGACCGCAGCGCCCAGTTGACCTCTAGGCCCCTGTTCGCTCCGACGACGAGTACGGGATGCCGAAGGTCGGCTTGGCTCGCTCGCGTGGCAAGCTGCGCCGAGTGGACAAGCGTGCGGCGGGCTTGAAGCCGACCTCGCGGTGATCGGCAGAGGCCGATCTGTGAGGGGCCAAAAGCGGCCTCAATAAAATCAATGACTTAGACCCCCTAATACCCTGCGTATATGAGGGGGAGACATAGAGCCCGCCCCTAGGTGTATGCATAGAGATGATAGTGATGGGAAGACCTCCCACCATCTCCTGCACCTAGTGGGCTGGGTGCGATAGACCTGATGCTGACCTGAAGCAGGGTGCACAAGGTCATCACCTAGCCAGCTCTCCTTCTCACCTCAAGACTCAACCGAGGGGGGATTGGCGAAGATGGTCGAGAAGGTAGAGGCAACCCTTCGAGTGCTTGGCGACTTCGCGCTCAGCCTCATGCCGTTCCTCGTGGTCACCGTGCTGGAGCGCCTGAGGCGGAACCGCAAGCTCAGCCGGTGGTGGGCCAAGCGGAGGGAGGGAGTCGAGTAGGGGGATCGGGGGTCTGTGAGCTGGAGGCTGGCTCCGGCCCTCGGCAAATAGGTGCGGTTATGAGGAGAGCCAGCTCCAGGCCGGACCCAATGCCACCCCGGCGGGAATTACCCGAGGTAATGAGGAGAACTAGCGGGAGGCCCATCCCGGCGGCCTGGCGGAATCACATCGGGTTATGAGAGAGGCAGGCCCCTCTGGCGGAATTACCCATAGTTATGAGGAGAGGTAGCCTCCAGCCGGCAATTTCCCCGTATAATGAGGGGAGACAGCCCCGAGGCCGGCTCCAGGCCAGCCCGGTGGTGGTGCTGGTGCACAGCCCCTCCGCCTTGGACTCCTCCCGGTCACCTTGAGCACCCACCCCGAGCCCCGCTCCCTGCCCTTGTCCGAGGATGGGTGGTCTATCCCAGCATCAGCGCCCCGCAGGACCACTCTCCGCCAGCGTGAGATACCATCGGTCGGCGCCAAATCGGCGCATCGGTTCCTGATGCCGCCACCTGACGCCCTCCCAACCTGAAGCCCCGGCATCTCGCCCGCCTTCAGGCCACTCCCTTTCGGCTGCCCCACTGACGCCTCCGAGGCCCCCGGCAGCCCTCCGCCATCACAGTCCGCACCTCGCCGACCTCCAGCAACCTGCCGCCCGTCCTCGGGCAGCGGGATGGGGGAGCTGTGACTGTGATCCACCGGCCCAGCTCCAGGGCTTGCCCGCAAGCTGCGCCACCCCTCACCACCCTGTCCGAAAGTCACCCCGACGATGACAGCACAGCCCACTATCGAGACCCCCGCCACCCCGGCCACCCGAAGCGTCCCCCGAGGCCAGCACGAGCCGACCTCCCGCGCGGCCGTCCAGGGCTGCCTCACCTTCTTCAACGACGCCGTGGCCCACTGCCAGGGCCCGACGGTCGTCTCCGCGCCGAAATCCGAGCACCTGCTTCTTGGCTTGCCGCACGGATCGATCAACGCGGCGTTCCTCCAGGACCGGCCTCAGGGCCCCGTGATCGGCTGGAGGATCGGGGATCGCAGCCCGCGCTTCACCGTGCCGACCGGCTTCCTGATCCTCCGAGCCCTCTGCCTGTTCGGCGGCTTCCCGTTCATCGACACCAACAAGAAGGGCGGCCGGGAGCAGCACTACGTCGAGGTCTTGGCCGAGGGGTACACCCTCCAGCGCCTCATGGTCGGCGCCGAGCCCGGCGAGGTGGTCCGGCTTCTCGGCGACCATCACGACCTCCTCCCCTGGTGCCTGTCCGTCGAGGGCAGCCATCCGCGGGCCAAGCGGGACCGGCGGGGCGCCATCAGGCTCGCCCTGGCGCTGTACGACAAGAACGCGGCGGACTGGGGCTTGGCTGATCTGCTGAGCCGGGCGCAGTACGAGGCCCTGCTCCGAGGTGCCTTCCGCCTGTATGACGCCGAGCACGCGCACCACCTGCTCCGCCCGATCGGCAGCTAGCGCACAGACCCCTGCCCGAGATCCCCGCCTCGCTGAGCCCGAAGCCCTTTCGCGGGGCCGGCATCGAGCGCGGGGTGAGGCGGGCCCGGGAGGTCTCCAGGGGTGGCGCCTCTCGGGCCCTAGCAGCCTGAACCCAAGCCCAGCCGCCCCGCACCATCACCCATCCACATCGCCAGTCAGTGCGCCCCGAGGCCCCTTCAGGCCGCGGAAGCTACCCCTTTGCCTATCGGTACGGGGGTCTCGGGAACGCATGCCCAATGCAGGACCACCCCTTTGGCCAGAGCACCCTACAGACCCGTTGAGCTGAGCGAGGCCCTGCGGCCCGTGGCAGCCCCCGTTGACACCTTCGTCCAGGCACAGGCCCCCTCCCGAGACACCTCCCTTCAGGACCTCGCACGCTCCCTCTCCGGCCTCGGCGGCAGCCTGGCGGGTCTCGTCGGCCAGCGGGACAAGCAGACCGAGGAAGAAGACAAGATCCGCGGCGAGGCGGCCTTCTGGCAGAGCAATGGCACCGGGGCCGCCGATGCCGTCTCCAAGGGCCTGATGCCCGCCCAAGCGTCCCCCGCCTTCATGCGCGGCTGGAAGCAGGCCGAGGGCACCGTGGCCGGTGGCGTCTTGGAGCAGAAGTTCTCGGCGGCCTACGATGCTTGGGAGGGGAAGACCTCCGCCGACCCGAAGGCATTCGACGGCTTCCTCCAGGGCTTTCTCAAGGAGAACGTCAAGACCAACGACCCGGATGTGCTCCAGGGCCTTCTCCCGAAGGTCCGGCAGCTCAACGCCAACTACCTCCAGCGGCACATCGGGGACGCCTCGAAGGCCGCCACGCAAGGGCTGCTCCAAGCCTCCGCGGCGCAGGACAGCCAGGCACTCGAAGCCGCCAACACTGCGGGCCTCGCGAGCCGCAAGGGCACCGACTACGAGGCGGTCTTCAAGTCCATCGAGGCGAACCGCGAGGCCAAGCTCAAGCTCGGCGCCAACGCCCAGGACTACGACAAGCAGGTGGTGGTGGACGGGATCACCGCTGCCGCCGTCCAGCTCCGGGACCCGAAGATCCTCGACTTCCTGGACCGCAAGGTGCCCGGGACCGACTACGCATGGTCCAACACCCCGTACGGCCGGGAGCAGCGCCAGAAGACCATCGACACCCTGGAGACCATGGGCCGGCGGTCCATCGGGGATGACGAGAAGCGGCGCCGTGAGGAGAAGGCGGAGGCGAAGGACTCCGTCACCCGAGACACCATCGCCGCCATCACCAAGGACCCGCGAGCCCCGATCCCGGAGGAGCTACTGGCCCGCGGTGAGAAGGTGGACCCGGACTTCCGCATCAATGCCATCCGGTGGCGCGACACGATCGGCAAGCAGGGGCAGACCTCCGACCCCGAGGACCTTCTCGCTGTCACCTCCGACATCCTCAATGGGGGCGGTCTCCAGCGCGTCCAGCGGGCCATGCGGGACGGGGTCTTCAGGAACCCCGAGGATCTGACGCGGGCCTACAAGCTCGCCGAGGGCATGAAGGAGCACGGCCCAGCCCTCACCGCCATCTTCTCCTCCGACCAGTCCAAGACCATCGAGCGGACCATCCGGGAGCGCACGCTCCGACAGAACGATCGGACGGCCATCCTCGACCCGGACGGCATGTCGGATACCGGCTTGGCGGCACGTCACGACTACCGGATGCAGATCCTTGCGTGGATGGCGGCCAACCCCGGTGCCGATCCCATTCAGCAGCAGGAAGCCATCTCGAAGATCGGCGCGGCGATCCTCGGGCGCCTCGGGACCAACGACGACGGGGACAAGACCTATGACCGGGCTGGGCTGACGGGGGGCAATCCTTTCGAGAACCGCGAGCCGGCCGCACCGGGTGCCGTAGAGGGCGGACGCTCCAACCCGGGGGCCACCAAGGTGCCAAACCGTTCGACCCCGCCAGGTGCCCCCGCTGTGCCGCCCGCGCCTACGCCCATGCCGGAGACGGACGCGATGGGCAGCCCGATCGGAGGGACCGAGATGACCACCGACCCGGGGGCCCGCCCTGCGCATAAGCGGAGCACCTACGATGGTGCCGCAGCTTGGTTCAAATCGCTCTCACCCGAAAGCAAGGCAGTCGTGGAGAGAAAGGCGGCGCAAGCGGGCATAGATGTGCGCCAAGCGTCGCAGATTCTTTATCAGCAGGCCCTCGACGCTGGGCTGATCGCATCCGACGATGATCCAACCCCGGTTTCCCGTCCCAAGCTGGCTCCGGTTCAGCCGCCGGCCGCTCCCGTTCAGACCGTCCCCGCCACGCCAGCTCCCGGCCGCCAGTCATCCGCGGAGCCGGGCTCGATGCCGCCTGCCCGCGCACCGGACGGCACGCCCATCGAGACGGCCTCGGCGAGCACGACCACAGCCCCCGGCGCCCCCGATCCGACCGCCGAAGCCGTCTCCGGGTTCCAGCGTGTCGTCAGCGGCGCCTACTCGGGCCAGGCCACCTTCGACGGCATCAAGGCTACCCTCAACGGCCGGACCTTCACCGGCCCCGCCAGCCCGGAGCAGGTTGCGCGGCAGTTCGAGGGCCTGGACGAGACCAACCCGAAGCACCGCGCGGCCCTCACCGCATTCCTGTCCAAGGCCGCGGGCCAGCGCATCGACCCCGCCAAGGTGCCATGGTGCGCGGCCTTCGTGGACAGCGTACTGGACGCCTCCGGCCGGCAGACACGCGGCTCCCTTCGGGCAGCGGACTTCCTCGACTACGGCACCGCCACCGACCAGCCCACCCGCGGGGACGTGGTGGTCTTCAAATCCATGGCCCGTGGCTCCAGCGGCCATGTCGGCTTCGTGGTCGGCATCGAGGGCGATCGGGTCCGCTACCTCGCCGGCAACGACGACAACAAGGTACAGGAGGATACCCTGCCGCTGAGCAAGGTGGCGGGCTTCAGGCGACCGCCCGAGGCCGGCACGCGTGGCCCCTTCGCGGTGGGCGCCCGTGATGGTGGTGGCGCGAGTAAGGAGGTCTCGGCGGCCTTCGTGCGGGCTCTGAGCAGCACGGGCAAGGCTGCGGGCACCTTCGCGGCGCCCGAGGTCCAGGCCGACCCGAGAGCCGCCCGCATCCTCGACCTGGTGAGCGGGGCGGAGCTGAAGGGGACCGAGGCCGGCAACTACAATGCCGTCTACGGCAATGCCGCTGCCACCGAGGACCTGAGCCGGCGCACGCTGGATCAGACCATCGCGTGGTCGCAGTCCCGCGGCACCTCATCCTCGGCGACCGGCCGCTACCAGTTCCTCGCCAGCACCCTGGAGAGCCTGAAGTCGGAGCTGAAGCTGTCGGGAAGCGAGCCCTTCAGCCCGGCGCTTCAGGACCGCATGGCGCTGGCCCTGCTCAACCGCAGGGGTTTCCGGGAGTGGACCGTGGGCAAGCTCACCGACGACGCCTTCGCGGCCAACCTCGCGAAGGAGTGGGCCTCGCTGCCGAACCCGGCCACCGGCAGGAGCCACTATGCGGGCGACGGGGTGAACAAGGCACTGGTCTCGCCCTCTCAGGTACGGGCCGCGCTGACAGGCACCGGGGCGTTCCCGGCGGCTCGCCTGGAGCAGGCCGCGCAGACCCTCGCGAAGCAGGCAGGCGGGCCGGAGTTCACCCGGAAGGTCCGCACCATGTTCGGCGGCGGCAGCGGTGCGGGTGGGCAGCAGGCCGGGCCGGCAGTGGACGCCTATGCCAACGCCCCGAGCCCGGACCTCGCGGCCCGGCTCCGAGCGGCCAACCCGGACCCTGTCGGCAACAGCGCGGCGGTCCTGGCGGAGGTGGCGCCCGACCTCGCGGCAGTGATCCGCAGGGCCCAGGCGGAGAACCCGAAGCTGCGCTTGGCGGTGGTCTCGCGGAAGGGTGAGGCGGGCGCCGAGGTCTGGCCGGTGGATGCCGAGGGCCGGATCTCCTTCGATCCCGCCCAACAGGATGCCGTGGGCGCAGCCGTGCGGAGGTCGGCCACGCAGCTTGGCTTCGGCGTGAACATCGGCGGCGGCTTGGGCGGTGGCCGCACTCACATCGAGATGGCCCCGACGACGCGGGCGTGACGGAACACGGAGACGGCAGCGATGATGAGCGACGACAGGACCGAAGGCGAGCCTACCGTGGCAGAGGGCATCGTGCGGATGTTTGAGGAAGCCAATGCGGCCGGCACCGAGACCACGCCTCCTGCTGCCGCCACGCCAGCCGAGAGCGCCCGCCTGATGGATGAGGCGTTCGAGCGGTGGGAGCGGGCGAAGGGTCTCAACGTGGTGCCGTTCCCGAGGCAGGCGGCGCGGTAGGGGTCAGAGCCAGACACGAAGGTGGCGGAGGGCTTCATGGGCTCTCCGCCGCCGCCGTCCTGAGGTTAGGGCTCTTGGTGAGTCCTCAAGGCATCGTTCTAGTATCGGGATAGGACCGAACCCGGGTCCGACCCTCGACCATGCCAGCGGGCGAGAGCGTTGCGCTGGAGGCTGTGGGATCAAGCTCAGTGGTCGTTGCGGTCGGCGCGGCCCAACCCTCGTTCCGCCACTGTTGCGTCCGCTCGTGCATGTCGAGGGAGCCATGCTGCTCTAGGATATCCATCACCATCAGTGCTTGGGCGTCGTCGGCCCGTACGGTGACCAGCGTGCCACCTCGGCGCACGCCCTCCGAGTAGGCGTGGGCGTCAGTCTCGCCCATACCGGCGCCAGCAAGACTGCCGACCAAGCCGCCCGCCGCCGCTCCGATGCCGGCGCCGGTCAAGGCGCTCACAAGCCAGCCGGCGGCCACGACAGGCCCGACGCCCGGTATGGCGAGAAGTCCGAGACCGGCGAGGAGACCCGCGCCACCGCCGACCACTGTGCCGAGCGTTGCACCTGTACCGGCTCCGGTCTCCGCCCCCTGCTTGGCCTCATGGTGATTGCCCGAAGTGACCCGCCCGGCGTGGCGGTCTCCCTCGTTGTTGCTGACGATGCTGATGTCGGAGTGCGGGATGCCGCCTGCTTCAAGCTTGCCAACTGCGGTGCTGGCGTCCTCGTAGCGATCGAATATCGCCGTGACCATTTGCTTTGCCATGGTGGCCTCCTGGATGATGATCGTGGTTGGGTGTCAGGGTGCCGCTGCCTATTGGACGGCGACGTTGCCCTTGAAGTCCACGCCGACGTTGACGGACTTGCCGTTCATCATCGCGGTGCCGCGCCAGATGCCCTTGTCGTCCTTCTTGAGGTCCTTCGCCTCCTTGTAGCCGGCATCCTCCAGACGCTTGCGGATTTGCGCCTCGGTGAAGCTGTTGGCGCCTTCCTCAAGCTTGGCGCTCGATGCCGTGCCCGTGGTGCCCGGATTGTTGGCGTCAGGCCTGTCGGTGTTCGGCCGAGTGACAGCCTGCTGACCGCCCGACTTCTCGCTGGTAGCGGCGTCAGGGGCAGGTTTGCCGGTCACGGTAGTCTGCGCGACAGCGGGGCTCAGGCCCAGCAGAGCGAGCAGTGTCAGGGCGGTGAATGTCTGGCGCATTGCGCTTCTCCCGAATTATCTCTCGGAAGAAATTCTAAGTGCGTGCGGAGCGTTCCAAAAATAAAGACCCTCACTCAGGCTTGACCTTGCAAGGATCTGTATGCCAGCTCAGCATTATTCTTGCGGACGGACTGAGATCTGCGGCAGTGATTGTTCGCACTGCTCGCTGCCGCCGGCATCGACGCTGGTTAACGTTCACACCCTGTGAGGAAATCCATGCGGCACCGCAGCCGTGGTGGGTGCTTGCTCACTCGTGGCGGCGGGGAAGCCTTTCGCTGGCACCTCCCGCCGTCGCTCGGTCAGCCTAGCGCCTCCGCCTTCGGAGCGCTGAGGCGGCTACTTGGTGAAATGCCCAGGTGAAATGGGATCGCTTGCCGGGAACGTATCCTCGACCGCCTCATCAAGCTGACGCTCCCGGCGCTCGGCGTGCCTCTCCTTCGGAGATCCGCTTCGGGGCGACCTGCCGCGACCGAAGACGCCGTAATGCCACGCCAACAAGCCGATCCCAGTCGCGGCTGCCGTGAGCGTGGCGATGAGGGCGGTCTCGCTCGACAACACCCCGCCCAGCGCAACCCGCTGCCGGCTTTGAAGGGCACCAGTCTTGGCGCGGATAAACGCTCGGGTCGCGGTGTTGACTTCCTGAGGCGAGAGCAGCTTGCGAGCCGCGGGGATCAGCTCGTGCGTATGGCGGTGTAGGTGTTGGTCCACGAGAAAGGTGGCGTCCTCGAATGTGTTGAGCCAACCCTGCGAGCCTTTCTGCCGGTGCCGAGCGAGAGTCTTGAGGTGCCGCATGAACTCAGAGTGGCCGTGATGCAGATCCTCGATGAGGTCTCGCGTGCCACTCTCACGGCTCAGAGGCGCGTAGAGGCTGGCATCGAGCCCGACAGCATGCAGCTCAAGCTCACCCATCAGGTCACCCAACATGCGCTCACGGCTGCGAACCACACCGGGGCCGTTCAGGGCATAGGGGATCTCACGGATGAGTTGGGCGATGTTCTCGTGGTCGCGCTCGATGAGCTGCCAAAGGTCCATACGCGGTACTCCTGTAAGTAGCACCACCCAAACTTCCTGCACCTTCTAGCTGTTCCAAGGGCTGCTGCCGGTCGGCGCCAAGCTCGCTCCCCGTGATTGTCGGTCCTCTGCTCCGGGCGAGACCAACACTCACGGAGACCGGCCCGCCTGACCTTCATCGGCGTTTTCGCACTGAGCCTAATGCCGTTCCTCCTGGCGCACCTGCGGGAGCGACGAGGCCGGCGGCAGAGGATGAAGCGGGAGGCCGAGGAGCCTCCTTAGATAGAGTGCGGAGGTGCTGCCCACCATCGACGTGGCTTTGGGCGGCACCCCATACTTTCCTTCACGGTCACCCTGAGCACTACTGCCTCGACAACACGAGACCGTCCTTCCTGTCCTGTTGATGAAGGGAGTGGCCGAAAGCCCAGACCCTCATGCTTTCACCAGCCCGCCCATCGTCATCTTGGATCGGGGGTCTCAAGGGCCGAAGGCCCGCCCCAAGGCAGTTCGAGGTAATTTGTGGGAAAGCGTCAGGACTTGATATCTGCTTTTGCTCCATCGATATAGGTGGAAATATCGGCCAACATTTTACGGGTGCTCTCTATATATTCCGTCCGAACTTCGAGCTTATCATCGAAAAGCCCTTCAACCGCCTCGGAGGGCTTCCTTGCGCTTTTGGTACGGATATCTTTCGCTGGTATGCAGGCGAAAAAGAAATCAGGAAACTCGGTTTGAAGCTTCTGTTGAACGTCCTCCTTATCGCCATCCAGCAAGCCAGCAACTTTCTTAAAGCCGAGATCTCGGAGTATTAAACACAAGTGCTGCATGTTTCCAGCTCCGCCGACACCCCATCCGAAGAAATCACCGCTTATCTCAACGCCTAGTTTTTCGGCTAACTTGGGGTACAGCAAGACATCTTCTTGGCCCTCGGTGAGTATAATTCCTTCTTCTTGAAAAAACAACTCTCGCGCATCAAGACCAAAGACGTGCGGATTATATAGATTACCGGCGGATAGTCGCCTGATTGATTCGATCGATTGCTCGGATAGCTGGTATAGCTGCGTTCCGTCAGTGCCAGTCGTTACGCGGAGGAATTGTCCGCCTGATAGAAGGATTCGAGGGTCAACAAAATACGGAGAATGAGTCGAAATTACAATCTGCCGATCCGAAGACAAACGCATTAAAAGTCTTGCAAGTCTTTTTTGGAGTGCGGGATGAAGAGAAAGCTCAGGCTCATCTATAAAAATTGCCTCTCCCGGATCGGAATCATAAAGAGAATCAACTATTGAAAATATACTTACGATACCTTCTCCCATACCATCGCTTGAGTGTGAGTTTGGGCCATTAAAAAACTTAAGAAAATACGCCCCCTGGTCAGATTGATCTATCGTCCAGACGGGCATAAAGCCTAAAACCTCGCCCAGCATTCTGTTAAAAGCTTCTGGATTTCTCAGCGCGTTAAACAGACGCTGCTCGAAATTTGTCAAATTCGAAGATCTTTGTGCGGGCAATGTCAGACTCTGTACATAGTTAGCACGATTTTGCTCATGCTTGCTGAAGTATGGGGCGAACGACCTCCTGGACGGGAGAACGAAAATCCTGTAGCTTTGATCTACGTTTACTTTTACTGTCTCACTCGACCCCTTCGAGACGGAATGAATTCTCTCAATTTTTCCGTTTATCTCGTATGTGATCTCCACATATTCAAGTTCTGGATTTCTTGTGCCAGCGGTAAAACTTACTGACTGGTATCCAGATCTTGCTCTTACAGCCTCAAGGACAGATGACTTTCCGGAGTTGTTCGGCCCGGTTAATACCGTAAGCCCGCCCCCCGGAGTTCCGTTTGGCTGAGCGAACCTAACTGTGCCAGTATTTTTGAATCCGCGATATCCAGAGATTTGCACAGAAGATATTGCCATTGCCAACAGCCTCGGTCATAGATATTTTCGAAATCATTGTATTAGGGAAGATGTCGAGATATTTCTCGGACGTGCCACCTCAGGCCCCGCACCGCGTCCGGCGCCTCGATCCGCGCCAGCTCCTGCGCCAAGACCTTCAAGCCGAACCCGCTGCCGTACTCCCTGCCGACGCCTCCGCCCGTATGCCCCGTGAGCGCATCATGCATCTCCTCCGAGATCCGAGCGTCACGCGCCAGCCGCTTGAAGGTGTGCCGGAAGGAGTGGAAGACCTTGCGGCGGTCCTCGATGCCTGCCCCCTCGCGCAGCAATCGGGTGAACCACTTCGACCACGCCCCCGCCGGCTGAGCTGTGCGCCCGAGCTTCAGGTCCGGCCACAGCGAATCGCCCGGCGTCGCCCCGCCGTCCACCAGCGCCTGCCGGTAGCGGAGGAGGCCGATGCGCTCCAGTTCGGGATGCACAGGTACGCGCCGCAGGGAGCTTGCTGTCTTCACCCGCCGGCCGCCCGTTACGCCGATGTCGAGAAACCAGACGCCCGACTCCGGGTCCTGCGCGAGGTCGGCCACGCGGAGCTGCGCAAGCTCGCCCTGCCGGCCGCCTGAGAGGAGGGCCATGAGCGGCAGCCAGAACGCCGCCTCGCCCCCGCCGCCGAGCGGCCTAGCACCCGCCCGGAAGACCCCCGTGCTGAAGATGGCCGTGAGGTCGGCCTTGGTGAACGGCTCGCGGCTCTCCTCCGCCCGCTCATCCACCACCTGCTTCACGCCCTTCCCGAAGGGGTTCCGGAAGTTAGGCACCGCGTCGAGCTTGCCCGTCGCATCGGCATGGCTGACGATGGCGGAGAGGATGTTGAGGGACTTGTTGACCGTCGAGGCGTGCACCGTTGGGTAGGCTTTGAGATCCCGGCGCAGCAGTTCGCGCATAGGCAGACGCCGCAGGGTGTCGGGGAGGTGGGTCGGCAGCCGGGCTAGGTTCAGAGAAAACTCCCGCCCCTTCTCCCGCGTGAGGTCGCCGAGACGGATATCGCCGTGCCACTCCGTGAGGAGGCGAACAGCCCGTCCGGCCTCAAGCAGCGTCTTGGCGGCCGGCTTCTTGCTGCCTCTCGCCCCCGAACCCGCCTTCCAAGCCTCGAAGGCATCCGAGAGCTTCGGCCCGCGGTTGGCGCTCGGCGGGGGAGGGGTGGGCACCGCATCGCCGCGCTGGCGGCCAAGGATGAGGTCGTAGGCCCGCACATGGGCTCGAAGGACCGCGAGGGCAGCCCGGCGGTAGTCCTCCGAGTTCGGGACTATCGGTGCTTGTTTTCGCCGGAGGTAGTCCCGCACGGCTCCGTCCACGATCTGGATGTTGCCTTTGGACTGTGCCTCCCGGAACTCCAGGGACAGCTCCTCCGCCTCCAGGCCGTAGGCGTGGTGGTGATCGTCGGCCATGCCGGAATCAGGGGCGGGCACCTCTAGGAGGTCGGGCCACTGCGCCCGCTCCTCGGCGGTCTGAAGCTGGCGCCGGGCATCCCCGTCCAAGCGCTCCGCCTCGTCCTCCGCGAGCAGCCGCGCCAACTCCTCCGCCTCGATTTCCTCAGGTTGCGGCATGGCGGCGGCGAAGCGGTGAGGAGGCCGTAGGGGAGGGGGCTCACCTCGGGCCGCCCGCTCAGCCGTCTCGAAGTCCTCTACGCAGTCCGCGAGGCAGCGTACCGCCGCCTTCTTAGCCGCCGCCGGGTCCTTGGTCCGAAGCGATTTGGTCCAGGCGCCCTTGCCCTTCCAGTCGCCCGGCATGAAGGGGCGCAGGGCCTGCGGGATGATTCGTCGGAAGTAGTAGGTGCCGTTGCGGTCGCGGATCAGGTACGACATCAGAGCCATGGCGATTGCAGCACCGGATTGTAGGACCGGCGACCGCTAAGGCATTGATATCGGCAGAATTTCCGCCCTGGCAAGGGCTTAGGAAAAGATGGCGTCCCCGGCAGGGCTCGAACCTGCGACCCCAGGTTTCTTACCACTTCGGCTTTCGCCGCCGCCCGCCTGAGAGGCGGGCGTTCGTGGTCTGGACTATCCCTTCGCCCTAGGCCCGCCTCCCCGAAAGGATCGGCCCTTAGGCGCCGCCCGTCTAGTCTCTACACCTTCCCGAGCAGCAGGTGCCGTCGGGCTTGGCTCGGGATCGGCAGGGCGCTGGTCCGCGCCTGAAGCTTTCCCCGACTTTGAGCGGATCCGCCGCGCGGTTTCCCGGCGCGACGCCCAATTTGACGTTTAGGAAACCTGTGCTCTGTCCAGCTGAGCTACGGAGACGTTCCGCTCCGAGCTATAGCATCGATGCCGGAGCGGGCCAACCTTGGCGGGACCCTCTCATCGGCAGGCTCATCGGCGAGCGGTCCATGAACGCGCGATTCGCTTCGGCGATCCTGATCGCAGCAGCGCTGCCCGGCCTCGTCCGCGCGGCGTCCGCCTCCGAATGTACCCCCGGCCCGGAGCGAACCGACGCGGTCGCGGCCGTGGCCGAGCGCGGCGAGATCCTGCTCGCCTCCGGGGCCCGCGCCCTGCTGGGCTCGATCCGCTGGCCGGAGGAGGCGGGGGCCGAGCGCGCGGCGCGAGCCTGGCTGACGGCACAAGTGGGTCGCCCGCTCGCGGTGCTGCAGAGGGGGCCGGCCGACCGCTGGGGACGCGTGCGGATCGATGCGAGCGCCGGCGATGTGGGCCGCGCGGACGAGGCGCTCGATCTCGCGGGTGGCCTCGTGGCGGAGGGGCTCGTCGCGGTCGATGCGGGCGAGCTCGACACGCTTTGTCGGCCCGCTCTCCTGCAGGTGGAGGCGGGGGCCCGCGCGGCGGGGCGCGGGCTCTGGGCCAAGGGGCCGCTCGCTGCCTCGGACGGGCCGGCCCTGCGTGCCGAGGCGGGCCGATTCGTCGTGGCCGAGGGGCTGCTGCGCCATGTCGGGGAGCGCTCCGCCTGGACCTATCTCGACTTCGTGCGCCGCGGCGAGGACGGGCTCACGGTCACAGTGTCGAAACGCACTTGGCGCAGGATGCGCGAACATGGTTTGAGTGCTGCCGGGCTGACCGGTAGGCTGCTTCGGGTGCGCGGCGTGGTCGAGGTCCGGCGTGGGCCGACGATCGAGATCGCGGCGCCCGAGCTGATCGAGCTGGTCGAGAGCGGCGGCGCGCAGGCGACCGCCGGGGATTCGGACGGAGGACGGGCGCTGCGGCGCTGAGGGGCATGGGCACGGGGGCGACAAGGGCCGGCACGAGGATCGGCGCGACGGTTCGGGCGGGATTGCGAGGCGTGCGCTGGGCCGCCCTCGCCCTCGCCCTCTCGGCATGTGCCGCGGAGCAGACGGGGGCGGTGCTGACGCCGGCCGTGGTGCGGGTCCCGGCCGACGCGCCGCGCACCACGGGACGCGGCGCATCCTCGGATTCGGACCACGCGAAGCTCGTCGCCTCTTTCGGCGGCGAGTATCGGGCGCCGGCCGCCCAGCACCTACTCACCGAGGTCACCGACCGTCTCGTTCGGGCGAGCGACCGGCCGGACCAGTCCTATGCGGTCACCCTGCTCGATTCCTCGGTGATCAACGCCTTCGCGCTGCCGAACGGGCGGCTCTACGTGACGCGCGGCCTGCTCGCGCTCGCCTCCGACACGTCGGAGATCGCGGCGGTGCTCGCCCACGAGATCGCCCATGTGACGCTCAGCCACGCCAATGCCCGCACCGAGCTGGAGCTGCGCTCGCAGCTCGTCAGCCGGGTGGTGGCTGACGTTCTGAACGACCCGACCACGGGCGCGCAGCTCCAGAGCCAGTCGAAATTCGCCCTCGCCCGCTTCTCCCGCGAGCAGGAGCTGGAGGCGGACGGGGTCGGCGTCCGCACGCTCGCGAAGGCCGGCTACGACCCCTATGGCGCCGCCCGCTTCCTCAACAGCCTGAACCGGACGCTGGCGCTGAAGACTGGCACCGGCGCTCCGGGCGAGCCCGACATGCTCGCGACCCATCCGGGCACGGGCGAGCGCATCACTCTGGTCACGCGGGCCGCGCGCCGCACCGGCGCGCCGGGCGTCGGCGTGGACGAGCGGGCGCGCTACCTCACGGCGATCGACGGCCTGACCTACGGCGACAATCCCGGTGACGGCGTGGTGCGCGGGCGGCGCTTCATCCATCCGAGCCTCGGCATCGCTTTCGAGGTGCCGGAGGGCTTCACCATCGACAACACCCGCAGCGCCGTGCTCGGCACCACAGGCGAGGGCAGCCGGCGCCTCCTGTTCGACCAGGTCGAGGCGGAGCCGGGCCGCAGCCTGGAGGCCGTGCTGCGCGCGACCTGGAACGACGCCATCGAGCCGACCTCGGTCGAGACCCGCGAGATCGGCGGCCACGCTGCCGCCACCGCCCTCTCGCGTGGCAAGGACTGGACCTTCCGCCTCGCGGCGCTGCGCGTCGGGGACGCCACCTACCGGATGATCATGGCCGCCAAGGGCGCGACCGATCCGGAGCCGGCCTTCCGGCGCTGGGTCGCGAGCCTCGCCACCGTCACGCCCGCCGAGACGGCGGCCCTGCGCCCCTTGCGCCTGCAGGTGGTGACGGCGGCCTCCGCCGATCCGGATGAGCTCGCCCGCCGCATGGCGGTGCCGGACAGGGCGCTGGAGCGCTTCCTCGTCCTCAACGGCCTGGAGCGCGGTGCGACCCTGAAGGTCGGCGAGGCCTACAAGATCGTGACGGAGTGACGGGCAAGCCCGTCCATTCCGGAGAGCCCGATGATCCGCTTCTATTACAACCTGTCCCCGAATCCGATGAAGGTGGCCCTCTGCCTTGAGGAGCTGGGCCTGCCCTATCAGCCGGTGCCGGTCGACGTGCGCCGGGGCGAGCAGTTCGCGCCCGCCTACACGGCGATCAACCCGAACGCGAAAGTGCCGGCGATCGAGGACGGGTCCGTCACGGTGTTCGATTCGAACGCGATCCTGCTGCATCTCTGCGAGGCGGCCGACCGCTTCCTGCCCGAGGGCGAGCAGGCGCGGGGCGAGATGCTGTCCTGGCTGATGTTCGTCGCCACCGGGATCGGGCCCTTCTCCGGGCAGTGCGTGCATTTCCGCCATTTCGCGCCGGCGGGCCAGGATTACGCGGTCGAGCGCTACACCTTCGAGGCGCGCCGGCACTGGGGCATCGTCGACGCGCATCTGGCGGAGCGTCCCTACATGCTCGGTCCGGATTACGGCATCGTCGACATGGCGCTGTGGGGCTGGGCGCGGATGGTGCCCTTCATGCTCGGCGAGGGCGCCTTCGCGGAGCTGCGCCACGTCAAGCGCCACCTCGACGCGGTGAACGCGCGGCCCGCCGCCCAGCGGGCCGAGGCGCTGAAACAGCGCCACACCTTCAAGGCCGAGATGGATCTGGAAGCCCGCCGCTTCATGTTCCGCGCGGTCAAGCCCGAGGCCTGATCCGGGATTCCAAAGGGATCATCCCTTTGGCGGGTCCAGGGCGGAGCCCTGGTCATCGAAGATCAGGGCTTCGCCCCGGTACCCTACCAAAGGGACAATGACCTTCGGGATCCCCGAGCGGCTCAATCCGTCTTTCCGTCGAGGCCGAGCCAGTGGCGCCCGTCGCGGGCGAGGAGGTCGTCGGCCTCGCGTGGGCCCGCGCTGCCGGCCGGATAGAAGGCGATGTCCGCCTGCGGCCAGCCCTTGAGCAGGGGATCCACCGCGCTCCAGCCCGCCTCGATGTTGTCGGCCCGCTGGAACAGGGTCGCGTCCCCGGTCATGCAATCGTAGAGCAGGGTCTCATAGCCGACATTCGGGGCAGTATCGAAGAAGTCGGCGTAGCGGAATCGGGTGACGACGCGCCCGATGCGCATCTTCGGGCCGGGAACCTTCACATTGATCTCGGTGGCCGCGCCGTGCTCCGGGTCGATGGTGATGCGCATCACGTTCGGGGTGAGCGGGTCGATGCCCTGGCCCTCGAAGAGACGGAAGGGGGCGGGCTTGAACAGCACCGCGATCTCTGTGCGCCGGCTCGTCATCCGCTTGCCCGTGCGCAGGTAGAAGGGCACGCCCGCCCAGCGCCAATTGTCGATCCCGAGCTTTAGCGCGATGTAGGTCTCGGTCACCGAGTCCTTGGCCACGTGCGGCTCGTCGCGGTAGGCGACGTGGTCGGTCTCGCCGATGCGCCCGGCGGTATACTGGCCGCGCACCGCGTCGCTCGGCGGAATCGGCTTCACGGCCTCGGCGAGCTTGGCCTTCTCGCCGCGCACGGCCTCGGCGTCGAAGGAGTTCGGGGGCTCCATCGCGACCATGCAGAGAAGCTGGAACAGATGGTTCGGCACCATGTCGCGCAGCGCCCCGGTCGGCTCGTAGAAGCCGCCGCGCTCCTCGACGCCCACCGTCTCGGCCGCCGTGATCTGCACGCTGTCGACATATTCGCGCCGCCAGATCGGTTCGAGCATCCCGTTGGCGAAGCGCATCGCCATCACCGACTGGACCGTCTCCTTTCCGAGGAAATGGTCGATCCGGTAGAACTGGCTCTCGTCGGCCTGTTTCAGGATGCGGGCGTTGAGCGCTTTGGCAGAGGCGAGGTCCGAGCCGAACGGCTTCTCGATGACCACCCGGCGGAAGGCGCCGTCCTCCTGCTTCAGGAGGCCCGCTCGGCCGAGTCCCTCGACGATGGTCCCGAAGAAGCGGGCGGCCACCGCGAGATAGAAGACGACGTTGCCGGAGAGCCGGTCCCTGAGGGCGGCGAACAGGGCCGGATCCTCGAAATCCCCCTTCAGGAAGTGAATCCGCTCGCGCACGAAGCCCCAGCTCTCCGGGTCGATCCGGTCGGCATGGAACTCGGAGGTCGGATCCTTGGCGAAGCTCTCCATCGCCTCGGTGAGGGCCGCGCGCAGGCCCTCGTCGGTGTTGTCGTTGTGGTCGATGCCGAGGATGCCGAAGCCCGGATCGAGAAGCTTCGCGCCCGCGAGATTATAGAGCGAGGGCATCAGCAGGCGCTTGGTGAGGTCGCCCATCGCCCCGAAGATCACCAGGGTGCAGGGCGGCGCCGGATCGGTGCCGCAGGCGGCGCCGTCCTTCAACTCGGCCGTGTCGACAGGTTCGGGCATGATCGGGCTCCCGCGCGCCGCGCCGCAGCAAACTGCGACGTTAACCGGAAGCCCCGGCCGACGTTCCGGGCGGCGATGCGCCGTCCTCCGGAAAGGCCGCGCTACTCCTCCACCCGTACCGCGGGGCTGAGGTCGATCGGCAACCGCGCGCCCTTCAGCTCGGCATCGCTCGGCAGGGAACGCGCGTCCCAGCCGCCGCCGAGCGCCCGGATCAACGTGACCGCGGTGGTGAAGCGGTTGAGTCGGATCTGGAGCGCGGCGACCTCGTTCGTGAGGGCGAGATTCTGCGCGGTGACGACCGTGGTGAAGTTCTGGGTGCCGGCCCGGTACTCGTTGAGGGTGATCTCGACCGCGCGCCTGGCCGAGGTCACGGCCTCGTCCTGGGCCACCTGCTGGCGGGCGCGGATGCGCACGCCGGCGAGGCCGTTCTCCACCTCGGCGAAGGCTGCGAGCACGGTCTGCCGGTAATTGGCGACCGCGGCGTCGTAGCCGGCCCGCGCCGCCTGCAGGGCCGCCGAGCGGGCGCCGCCATCGAACAGCACCTCGGTCCCGGCGGCCGAGACCGACCAGACCTGGTTGGCCGCCGAGAGGAGACCGTTGCGGGTGGCCCCCGAGATGCCGCCCGAGGCCGAGAGCGTCACGGTCGGGTAGAAGGCGGCCACCGCCACGCCGATCTGCTCGCTCTGCGACTGCACGAGGCGCTCGGCCTGGGCCACGTCCGGGCGCCGCTCCAGCAGCGTCGAGGGAATGCCGACCGGCACGGCGGGTGGCCGGACGGCGAGGAGCGACACCGGCAGGGCGAGCTCGGAGGGCGGCCGCCCGACCAAAGTCGCGATGGCGTGCTCGAAGGTCGCCCGTTGCAGGCCGACCGCGATCGCCGAGGCCTGCGTCGTCTGCACCTGCGTCTGCGCGGTGATCACGTCCGAGCGCGCGGCCACGCCGGCATTGTACTGGTTCTCGGTGATCTGAAGGGTGCGCTTGAAGTTCTCGACGTTCTCGTTGAGCAGCCGCTGCAGCGAGTCGGCATAGCGCAGCGAGAAGTAGTTGGTCGCCACCTCGGCCTGGATCGCGAGGCGGGTCAGCGCGATTTGCGCGGCATCGGACTGGGCGAGCGCCGTCTGGCTCTCCACGTTGCGCCGGACGCCCCCGAACAGGTCGAGCTCCCAGCTCGCCTGGCCGAGCAGCGAGACGGTGGTGCGCTCGGCGCCGACGCTGCGCGACCGGGTGATGGTCGGCGCCCCGACCACCGTGGGGTAGAGGGCGGCCCGGGCCTGCTCGACGATGGCGCGCGCCTGCCGGTAGGCGGCGACCGATTGCCGGAGCGACTGGTTGTCCACGTCGACGAGGCGGATCAGCCGGTCGAGGGCCGGATCATTGAAGACGCGCCACCAGTCGCCGCGCTCGGCCCAGTCGCTCGGCGCGGCCGGGCGCCAGTTCTTGCGGGCGGCGACCTGCGCCACGCTGTCCTCGCGGGCACCCCCCTCCTTGAAGGCCAGCGGCGTCTCGACGGAGGGGCGGGAATAGTCCGGACCGACAACGCAGCCGGCGAGAGCAACGCTCACCAGCACCGCAGCGATCGCCCGTCCCGCAGAGGGGGCAGGGCGCATCCATGCCCCGGGCGCCGGCGCGGCCGGTCGCGGCTGGCCCCCGCGGCGCGCGGGCGACATCGCTCCCGTCTCCACCATCACTCCCCCGCTTGCAGCACGGCCGGTCCGCCGCGGCGGCGACGGCGGGCGTTCACCCGATGCCGGAGGCGGTCGAGGGAGAGGTAGACGACGGGGGTGGTGTAGAGGGTCAGGATCTGGCTCACGATCAGGCCGCCGACGATGGCGATGCCGAGGGGCTGACGCAGCTCCGCACCCTCGCCGCCGCCGATGATCAGCGGCGCCGCCCCGAGAAGGGCCGCCAGCGTTGTCATCATGATCGGGCGGAAGCGCAAGAGGCAGGCCTCGGTGATCGATTCCGAGGGAGAGAGCCCCCGGGTCCGCTCGGCGTCGAGGGCAAAGTCGACCATCATGATCGCGTTCTTCTTCACGATGCCGATGAGCAGGAAGACGGCGATCAGCGCGACGATCGAGAACTCGGTGCCGGTGACGAGGAGCGCCAGCACCGCGCCGATGCCGGCCGAGGGCAGGGTGGAGAGGATGGTCAGCGGGTGCACGAAGCTCTCGTAGAGGATGCCGAGCACCGCGTAGACCGCGAGGATCGCGGCGAGGATCAGCAGCGGCTGGCGCGAGGCACTGGCCTGGTAGTTCTTGGCCGCGCCGGAGAACGAGCCGTGGATGGTGGCGGGCAGCCGGAGCTCCGCCATGGCCCGGTCGATGGCGTTGGTCGCGTCCGAGAGGCTCTTGCCCGGCGCGAGGTTGAAGGAGATCGTGGTCGCCACGAACAGGCCCTGGTGGCTGACCTGCACGGGCGCGTTGCCGGTCTCGAAATGGGCGAAGGCCGAGAGCGGGATCATCGTCTCCTTGGCGGAGGAGACCGGCGCGCTCGACGAGGCGCCGCCCTTCGAGGCGGCGATGGCGTTGGCCGCGGCGTTGCGGGCGGAATCGGAGGCGATGGCCGCCGCCGTGTCGGTGGTGCCCGACGCAGCCGTCGTCGGACCGGTCGTGCTCGTGCTGCCGGAATTCGTGTTGGCGGTGCCGTCGGCCGCCACCGTGCCCGCGACCGCGTTGGTGGTGGCCGAGCCGCGCGCCTTGCCGCCCGAGGTCGAGACGAAGATGCGCTTGAGTGTCTCCGGCGTCTCCAGGTAGCGCGGGTCGATCTCCATCACGACGTGGTACTGGTTGAGCGGATTGTAGATCGTCGAGACCTGCCGCTGACCGAAGGCGTCGTAGAGGGTGTTGTCGATCTTGTCCGGGGTGATGCCGTAGCGGAAGGCGGTGGCCCGGTCGATGACGATGCGGCTTTCCAGGCCGCCCTCCTGCTGGTCGGAGGTGACGTCGGAGAAGGTCGGGTCCTTCTGGAGCGCGGCGAGAAGCTTCGGGGCCGCCGCGTAGAGTTCCTCCGCCGTGTCCCCCTGCAGGCTGTACTGGTACTGGGCGAAGCTCTGGCGCCCGCCCATCTGCAGGTCCTGGCGCGGGAAGACGTAGAGCCGCGCGCCCGCCACCCGTGCGAGCTTCGGGCGGAGGCGGTTCATCACCGTCGAGATCGGGTCGCGCTGGCTGCGCGGCTTCAGCCCGATGAAGGCGTTGGCCGAGTTGGTGCCGCGCCCGCCCGTGAAGGCGACGACGCTGTCGACGGCCGGATCGGCCTGCACGATCGCGGCGGCCTCGCGGAGCTTCTTCTCCATCGCCTGGAAGGAGATGCGCTGGTCGGCCTGGATGCCGCCCATCATCTGCCCGGTATCCTGCTCGGGGAAGAAGCCCTTTGGCACGATGACGTAGAGGTAGACGTTGAGCCCTACCGTCGCGAGCAGCGAGAGCAGCACCAGCCGCGGGTGGCGGAGGGCGACCGCGAGCGTGCGCTCGTAGGCGGCGAGCATCGCCTCGAAGCCCCCTTCGAGGGTGCGCAGGAGGATGTTCGGGCGCTTGCCCGTGCCAGTGGCGCCGCCATGCGCCTCGGGCCTGAGGAGGCGCGCGCACATCATCGGCGTGGTGGTCAGCGACAGCACCAGCGAGATCAGGATCGCCAGCGACAGGGTCAGCGAGAATTCGAGGAAGATTCGGCCGACGAGGCCGCCCATCAGCAGGATCGGCAGGAACACGGCGACGAGCGACAGGCTCATCGAGATCACGGTGAAGCCGACCTCACGGGCGCCGATCAACGCCGCCTCGACCCGGGGCTTGCCCATCTCGATGTGGCGCTGGATGTTCTCAAGCACCACGATGGCGTCGTCCACCACGAAGCCGGTGCCGATGATCAAGGCCATCAGCGAGAGGATGTTGAGCGAGAACCCGAGCAGGTACATCGCCGAGAAGGTGCCGATGATCGAGATCGGCACGGCGACCGCCGGGATCAGGGTGGCGCGGGCCGAGCGCAGGAAGGCGTAGACCACGAGGATCACCAAGGCGACGGCGACCAGCAGGGTCTCCTCGGTGGCGGCCAGCGTCGCGCGGATCGTGGCGCTGCGGTCGCCCGTGAGCTTGATCTCGATGCCGCCCGGCAAGGCGGCCGCGATCTGCGGCAGCGCCTCCTTCACGCCCTTGATGGTCTCGACGACGTTCGAGCCCGGCTGCTTGTAGACGAACAGGATCACGCCCTGCCGCCCGTTCACGAGGCCGAGATTGCGCCGGTCCTCGACGCCGTCGATGATCCGGCCCACATCGGTGAGCCGCACGCCGGCGCCGTTGCGGTAGGCCACGACGATATCGCGGTAATCGTCCGCCTTGCGGCCCTGGTCGTTGGCGTAGAGCTGATAGCGCCGTCCCCCGACCTCGACGTCCCCCTTGGGCGAGTTGGCGTTGGCGCTGGCCAGCGCCGCGCGGATGCCCTCCAGCCCGATGCCGTAGTTGAACAGCGCGGTCGGATCGAGCTCGACCCGCACCGCCGGCAGCGAGGAGCCGCCGATATCGACGTTGCCGACGCCCGGCAGCTGGGAGAGCTTCTGCTGCACCACCGTGGCGGCGGAATCGTAGAGCTGGCCCGGGGTCAGAGTGTCAGAGGTCATCCCGAGGATGATGATCGGCGACTCGGCCGGGTTGAACTTGCGGTAGGTCGGGTTGGTGCGCAGGGAGGCCGGCAGGTCGGCGCGCGCGGCATTGATCGCCGCCTGCACGTCGCGCGCCGCGCCGTCGATGTCGCGGTTGAGGCCGAACAGCAGGACGATGCGCACCGTGCCCGTGGAGCTCGTGGACGTCATCTCGTTGACGTCGGCGATGGCGCCGAGGCGCCGCTCCAGCGGTGCCGCCACCGTCGTCGCCATGGTGTCCGGACTCGCGCCCGCCATCTGGGCCTGGACCAGGATGACGGGGAAGTCGACCTGCGGGAGCGGCGCCACCGGGAGCTTCAGGAAGGCGAAGAGGCCGGCGAGCACGACGCCGATGGTGAGGAGCGTCGTCGCGACCGGGCGCCGGATGAACGGCTCGGAGATGTTCACGGCAGCGCCTCGCCGCCGGCGAGGTCGGGCCCGCGCCGGCCGGTGACGCGCCGCTCCAGGCGGTCGAAGGCGAGGTAGATCACCGGCGTGGTGAACAGGGTCAGAACCTGGCTGACGATCAGGCCGCCCGCGATGCAGATGCCGAGGGGCTGGCGCAGCTCCGAGCCGACGCCCTCGCCGAAGATCATCGGCAAAGCCGCGAAGAGGGCGGCGAGCGTGGTCATCAGGATCGGGCGGAAGCGGAGCAGGCAGGCCTGATAGATGGCCTCGCGCGGGTCCATCCCGTCCTCGCGCTCGGCCTGGAGCGCGAAGTCGATCATCATGATCGCGTTCTTCTTCACGATGCCGATGAGCAACACGATGCCGATGATTGCGATGATGTCGAGGGAGAGCCCGAACAGCATCAGGCCGAGCAGCGCTCCGATCCCCGCCGAGGGCAGGGTCGAGAGGATCGTGATCGGATGGATGAAGCTCTCGTAGAGCACGCCCAGCACGATGTAGACGGTGACGATCGCCGCCATCACCAGGAACAGCTCGTTGCCGAGCGCGGCCTGGAAGGCGAAGACCGAGCCCTGCGGCACCACCCGGAAGGAAGGGGGTAGGTCCACCGCCGCCTTGGCCTGATCGATCGCCTCGATCGCCTGCCCCAGCGCCGCGCCCGGCGCGAGGTTGAAGGATACGGTCGTCGCCGGGAACTGCCCGAGATGCGAGATCAGCAGCGGCGCCCGCCGTTCCGAGATGCGCGCCACCGCCGAGAGGGGCACCTGCCCGTTCGTGGCGGTGGAGGAGGGCAGGTAGATCGTCTCCAGGCTCTCCAGCGTCCGGTGCATGTCCGGATCGGCCTCGAGGATCACCCGGTACTGGTTCGACTGGGTGAAGATCGTCGAGATGATGCGCTGGCCGAAGGCGTCGTAGAGTGCGTTGTCGATGGTCGCCGGCGTGATGCCGTAGCGGCCGGCGGTCGGCCGGTCGATGGTGATATAGGCGGCGAGCCCCTGCGCCTGATGATCGCTCGCCACGTCGGCGACGACGGGCGAGCGGGCGAGCGCCTCGGCGAAGCGTGGCACCCAGGTGTCGAAGGCCTCGAGATCCGGGCTCTCGAGGATGACCTGGTACTGGGTCGCCGAGACGGCGGTGTCGATGGTGAGGTCCTGCACCGGCTGCAGGAAGAGCCGGATGCCGGCCTCGTTCGCCGTCGCCCGGTTGATGCGGCGGATGATGTCGGAGGCGGTCGCGGTACGGGTCTCGCGCGGCTTCAGGTTGATCAGGAAACGGCCGGAATTGAGCGTGACGTTGGAGCCGTCCACCCCGATGAAGGAGGTGAGGCTCGCGACATCCGGATCCTTCAGGATCGTCGCGGCGAGGCGCTGCTGGCGCTCGGCCATGGCGCCGTAGGAGACGGTCTGGTCGGCCTGCGTCACGCCCTGGATCACGCCTGTGTCCTGGACGGGGAAGAAGCCCTTCGGGATCGCCATGAACAGGTAGGCCGTCAGCGCCACCGTGCCCAGCGTCACCAGGAGCGTCAGGCCCTGGTGGTCGAGCACCACGCGCAGCGCCCGGCCATAGGCCGCGATCGTGCCCTCCGTGGCCCGCCGGCCGAGGCGGGACAGGGCGCCCTCGCGCTTGTGCGTCCGGTGCTCCGGCTCGTGCCGCAGGAGCCGCGCGCACAGCATCGGCACGAGGGTCAGCGAGACCACGGCCGAGATCACGATGGTGGCAGCCAGCGTGATCGCGAATTCGTGGAACAGGCGCCCGACCACGTCGCCCATGAACAGGAGCGGGATCAGCACCGCGATCAGCGAGACGGTGAGCGAGATGATGGTGAAGCCGATCTCGCGCGAGCCCTTCAGCGCGGCTTCGAGGGGCGCGTCGCCCTCCTCGACGTGGCGCGCGATGTTCTCGATCACCACGATGGCGTCGTCCACGACGAAGCCGGTGGCGATGGTGAGCGCCATCAGCGAGAGGTTGTCGAGGGAGAAGCCGTAGAGATCCATCACCGGCAGCGCGCCGACGAGGGAGAGCGGCACCGACAGGCTCGGGATCAGCGTTGCCGAGAGGGAGCGCAGGAACAGGAAGATCACCATCACCACGAGGGCGATGGCGAGGCCGAGCTCGAACTGCACGTCGTGCACCGAGGCGCGGATCGTGGTGGTGCGGTCGGTCAGCAGCCCAATCCCGATCGCCGCCGGCATCGAGCTCTGGAGCTGAGGCAGCAGCTCCTTGATCTTGTCGACGGTGGCGATGACGTTGGCGCCCGGCTGGCGCTGGATGTTCAGGATGACGGCGGGCGTCTCGTCGGCCCAGGCCCCGAGCTTGGTGTTCTCGGGCCCGTTCACCACGTCGGCCACGTCCGAGAGCCGCACGGGCGAGCCGTTCCGGTAGGCGATGATCGCGTCCTTGTAGGCGGCGGGGTCGCGGATCTGGTCGTTGGCGTTGATGACGTAGGACTGCTTCGGGCCGTCGATGTTGCCCTTGGGCGTGTTGACGTTGAGGTTGGTGATCGTCGTGCGCAGGTCGTCGATGTTGAGCCCGTAGGCCGCGAGCGCCCGGGCATTGAACCGGATGCGCACGGCCGGGCGCTGGCCGCCCGAGATGCTCACCAGGCCGACGCCCGCCACCTGGCTGATCTTCTGCGCGAGCCGCGTCTCGGCGAGGTCCCGCACCTGGGTCAGCGGCAGGGTCTTCGAGGTCAGCGCGAGGGTCAGGACCGGCGCGTCGGCCGGGTTCACCTTGGCATAGATCGGCGGCGCCGGGAGGTCCGACGGCAGCAGGTTGCCGGCGGCGTTGATCGCCGCCTGGACCTGCTGCTCGGCGATGTCCAGGGAGAGGTCCAGGCTGAACTGCAGCGTGATGACCGAGGCGCCCGCCGAGCTCTGCGAGGTCATCTGGTTGAGGTTGGCGAGCTGGCCGAACTGCCGCTCCAGAGGCGCCGTCACCGCCGAGGTCATCACCTCGGGGCTCGCGCCCGGATAGAAGGTCTGCACCTGGATCGTCGGATAATCGACGGAGGGCAGGGCCGAGACCGGCAGGTTCAGGTACGACACCCCGCCCACGATCAGGATCGCCAGCATCAGCAGCGTGGTGGCGACCGGGCGCAGGATGAAGAGGCGGGACGGGTTCACCAACCGCCTCCGGTCGTCAGGTCAGCAGACCCTCTCCCCGCCTGCGGGGAGAGGGCCGCGTCTCCCCGCAGGCGGGGAGTGGGGATCCTGGCTGTCACCCGTCCCATCGCTACTGCGCCTGGCGGCGACGGCCCCGGCGGTCCTGCGCGCCGCCTTCCGGCGTCGCGGTCGCGGTCGGCGCGGCGTCCGGCGATCCGGGGCCGCCCGGATGCACCTGGCTCTGCGCGCCGGCGCCGCTCGTCACCCGTACGGGCGCGCCGTCCCGCAGACGGTCGGTCCCGTCGGTGACGACCCGGTCTCCCGCTTTGAGCCCGTCGAGCACCACGGTGCGGGTGCCGTCGGTCTCGCCCGTCTTGATCGGACGGACGCTGACCTTCTCGTCCCCGTCCATCAGATAGACGTAGGTGCCCGGCGTGCCCTGGAGGATCGCGGCGGTCGGCACCAGGGGCGCGTTCGTCACCGTGTCGACGGTGAGCTTGGCGTTGACGAACTGGTTCGGGAACAAGGCCTCGTCGTCGTTCTGGAACAGGGCACGCAGCTTCACCGTGCCGGTGGTCACGTCGATCTGGTTGTCCACCGTGTCGAGGGTGCCGGTGGCGATCTCGTGGGCATCGCCGCGGTCGTAGGCGCGCACCGTGAGCTTGGCGCCAGCGCGCACCCGCTGCATCACCCGCGCCACGTCGTCCTCGGGCAGCGTGAACACCACCGAGATCGGGTGGAGCTGCGTGACCACCACGATCGCGGTGCTACCGGCGGTGATGTAGTTGCCCTGATCGACCTGACGCAGGCCCACGCGCCCGTCCACCGGCGAGACGATGCGGGTATAGGCGATGTTGAGCCTCTGCTGGTCCACGAGGGCCTGATCGGCGGCGACGGTGCCCTCGTTCTGCTTCACCAGGGCGCCCTGCGTGTCGACGTTCTGCTTCGAGATCGAATCCTGCTGCGACAGGCGCCGGAAGCGCTCGAGGTCGAGCTTGGAATTCTGCAGCAGCGCCTGATCGCGGGCGAGCTGGCCCTGGTACTGCGCGAGCAGGGCCTCGTAGGGGCGGGAATCGATCTGGGCGAGGTAGTCGCCGCGCTTCACGGTCTGGCCTTCGCGGAAGCCGATCTCGGTCAGGTAGCCGCTGATCTGGGAGCGCATGGTCACGGTGGCGAGCGGCGTCACCGTGCCGAGCCCCTGCAGCACCACGGGAATGGTGCCGGTCTCCACCGCGGCGACGCCGACCGCCTGCGGCATGTCGTGACCGCCGAAGCCGCCGCGCCGGCCGCCCTTGCCGTGGACGGCGGCGGCCTCGCCCTCGGGCTTCTGGCGCGCGTCGTACCAGCGGTGCGCGAGCGCGCCGACGCCGAGCAGCGCGACGAGCAGCAGCATCCAGCGCAGCGGCCTGGCGCGGCGCCGTGTCGGCCCGGGCTCCAGATCCGGCTGGTAGGCCCGAGCAGTGTCCGTGCGGATCGGTGAACTCTCGTTCATGCCTGATCAGAACATCTTTCCCAGCGGCGCGCGCCGGCCGAAGCCTCGGAATCTCGGTCGAACGCCCACCTTCGTCATCGGGACGGCATCCGCGGCGAAAGCGCCCGTCGCGCCGCGAAGACCCTGCCGGCCCAATGCGGTCTCACTACGGCGCCGACGTTTCGCGCATGTTGCCGGCGGCGGCCTGCCCATCCGCGCCGTAGTAACGCACCACCTCGCGGAAGGACGCGTCGGCCGGCGTCACCGGCAGGGCCAGACGCAGGGTGACCCCGAGGGCGCCGAGGGCGAGAGCGAGGACAAGGCAGGTTCGCATCGGCAGACTCCGGGACGCGGCTGGAATCGTAGCGCGGATGCGTCGCGCCGTGCACGCGAAAAGGGCCGCCAACAGGTTGGCGGCCCTATCCGTCCACGACCGGAACGACGCCTTCGGAGATGCCGGACGAGGGGGCGAAGTCCTGCACCGCGCGGCGTCGTCCCGGCCGTGTGCTCAGAGAGGTACCTCACGACTGATGAAAGTCAACAATCGTCAGCCCGGATCGGCTGAGCAGGGGTTGGGGGCGTGCGCTGGCGCACGCTGCGGTTGCTTTTCCTCGTTGTCGTCCAACCCCGCGCCGGACGGTTCCGCACGCCGGATCCGCCTGTTATCAGGGCGGCCATGTGCCTGGCCCTTCCAGCCCGCCCAGCCGCCGTCGAATCGGTCTGCGGGCCATGAATCCCGTCTTCGCCGATCTGCCCACAACGGTGTTCGAGCGGATGTCGGCGCTCGCCCGGGTGCATGATGCGGTCAATCTCGGCCAGGGCTTCCCCGACGATCCCGGCCCCGCCGACATCCGCGCGGTCGGCGCGCAGGCCCTGATCGCGGGCAACAACCAGTACCCCCCGATGATGGGGCTGCCGGAGCTGCGGGCCGCGATCGCCGTACACTACGGCCGGCACCAGGGGCTCGCCCTCGACGCCGAGCGCGAGGTGATGGTGACCTCGGGCGCCACCGAGGCGCTTGCCGGCGCCCTGATGGCGCTGATCGAGCCCGGCGACGAGGTGGTGCTGTTCGCGCCCATGTACGACGCCTACCTGCCGCTGGTCCGGCGTGCGGGCGGCGTGCCGCGGATCGTCCCCTTGCAGCCGCCGGCTTTCCGCCTGGAGGAAGCCGCGCTCGCGGAGGCCTTCTCGCCGCGCACTCGCGTGGTGCTGCTCAACAACCCGCTCAATCCGAGCGCCACCCTGTTCGGCGCGGACGACCTCGCCCGGCTCGCCGCCGTCTGCCGCCGCTTCGATGTGATCGCCGTCTGCGACGAGGTCTGGGAGCACGTGGTCTTCGACGGCGCGCGGCACCTGCCCCTGATGGCGCTGCCCGGCATGCGCGAGCGCACGGTGAAGATCGGCTCGGCCGGCAAGATCTTCTCGCTCACCGGCTGGAAGGTCGGCTTCGTGATGGCCGATGCCGGCCTGATGCGGGTGCTCGCCAAGGCGCACCAGTTCCTCACCTTCACCACGCCGCCGAACCTGCAGGCGGCGGTCGCCTACGGTCTCGCCAAGGATGAGGCCTATTTCACGGGGATGCGCGCCGGCTATGCCCGCGCCCGCGACCGGCTGGCGGAGGGGCTGAGCGGACTCGGCTACCGCGTGCTGCCGGCGCAGGCGACATGGTTCCTCAATATCGACATCACGCCGTTCGGGGGCGACGACGTCGCCTTCTGCGAGGCGCTCGTCAGCCGCCACCGGGTTGCGGCGATCCCCGTGAGCGCCTTCTACCCGGGGGGCGCGGTGCGCCACCTCGCGCGCCTCTGCTTCGCCAAGGCCGACGCCACGATCGACAGGGCTCTCGAGCGGATGGCCGATGCCCGGCGGAGCGCGGTGTGAGCGGCCGGCTTGCGGGGCGCGCACGCCGGGGCCACATCGCAGGGCATGAGTTCGACCCGGATCCCCGCGATGGATGTCTCCCAGGCCGCCTTCCACCGGGGCGCCGCCCCCGATCCGCGCGCCGGCACGCGCGCCCGGCCGCATCCGCCGGCCGATACGAGCCCCGAGGCCAGCCTCGCCAGGCTGGAGACCCTGGCCCACATCCTCGACACGGCCTTCCTGATTCCCGGCATCAACCGCCGGGTCGGCCTGGAGGCGGTGATCGGCCTCGTCCCGGTGGTCGGCGACATCGCCGGCGCCGTCATCTCGTCCTACATCGTGTACGAGGCCAAACGCCTGGGCGCCCCGCGCTGGCTGATCGCCCGCATGGCGCTGAACGTCGCCTTCGACGGCGCGGTCGGCATCGTGCCGCTGGCGGGCGACCTGTTCGATGCGGCCTTCAAGGCCAACCGCCGCAACGTGCGCCTGCTGCGCCGCTGGATGGAGCGCAGCGGGACGGTGCGGCCGAGCGAGATCGAGGGCACGGCCGTCCGGCTCGACGGCTGAGGTCGTTTCTGGAGGGGCGGAGCCGTTGAACGAACACACCCGCCCCGATCCCGCCCGCCCGCCGGAGGCCGAGGCGATCGGCTTGCCCATGCCCGGGGCTCAACCGGTCGTGCCACGCCCCGAGGGTGACGAGCCCTCAAGCCCGCCGCCGGCCGCTCCGGCCCGGCGCGGCTTTCTGTCGCCGCTCAACCGACGCCGCCTGCAGAACTTCCGCGGCAACCGGCTCGGCTACTGGTCCTTCCTGATCTTCATGGGGCTGTTCGTCGTCAGCCTCTTCGCGGAGGTGATCGCCAACGACCGTCCGATCCTCGTCTCCTACAAGGGCGAGTGGCTGGTGCCGGTCCTGGTGGATTATCCCGAGGAGAAGTTCGGCGGATTCCTGGCGCAGACGGATTACCGCTCGCCCGAGATCGCCAAGGAGATCAGCGAGAACGGCTGGGCCCTCTGGCCGCCGATCCCGTTCTCCTACAACACGATCAACAACGACCTGCCGACCCCATCCCCGTCCCCGCCCACTTGGATGCTCTCCGACGCGCAGTGCAAGGTCGCGGCCGAGGCGGTCGGAGGCACCGGCTGCCGGGATATCCCCTGGCACTGGCTCGGCACCGACAACACCACCCGGGACGTTCTGGCCCGGGTGATCTACGGCTTCCGCATCTCGGTCCTGTTCGGGCTGATCCTCGCCGCAGTCTCGTCGGTCGTCGGCGTGATCGCTGGGGCCGTGCAGGGCTATTTCGGCGGCTGGGTGGATCTGAGCTTCCAGCGCTTCATCGAGGTCTGGGGCGGGATCCCGACCCTCTACCTGATCATCATCATCTCGGCCTTCATCGCCCCGGGCTTCTTCGTGCTGCTCGGAATCATGCTGCTCTTCTCCTGGGTGGCGCTCGTTAGCGTCGTCCGGGCCGAATTCCTGCGCGCGCGCAATTTCGAGTACGTGCGCGCCGCCCGCGCCCTCGGGCTGTCGAACCTGCGCATCATGACCGTGCATCTCCTGCCGAACGCCATGGTCGCCACGCTGACCTTCCTGCCCTTCATCCTGAACGGCTCGATCACCACGCTGACCTCGCTGGACTTCCTCGGATTCGGCCTGCCTCCCGGCTCACCCTCGCTCGGCGAGCTGCTGGCTCAGGGCAAGGACAATCTCAACGCCCTCTGGCTCGGGCTCACCGCCTTCTTCGTCATCGCGGCGATGCTGAGCCTGCTCGTCTTCGCGGGCGAGGCGGTGCGCGACGCGTTCGATCCGCGGAAAACGTTTTCCTGAACATCACGTCCTGTCGTGGGCCCGCGCCGCCGGATCGACAGCAATCGACCGGGGCGCAGACGCATTCCCGCCGCGCTTCGGCGTGTTTCGCCGGCCCCGTCGCCGGCTGCCGCGTCATCTGGCCGACAAGTCTGAATGTTGCCAGCACGTTAAGCGATCCGTGCCCAGGAATGAGCCCGGGCGAGGCTGCGGCGCAGCATTCGCACCCCGGATAAAGCTGGATCCGCAGCGACGCCGATAAACCGAGCTCAGGGCGAGAGAGCTCGCTGAACCTGATCCAGAGGGATAAGGGGTCTAATCACAGAGAAATGACATTTCATCCTTGCTTTCTTTGACCATTATCATACCTCGCTGCGAGGGGGACCCTGGGCCGTCGGCAAGGTACGAGGATCGCAAGTATGTCTGATACCGTCACACAATCGCAGCCGAACTACATCGAACGAACGGTCGATGTCGTCGCGGCCTACGTCTCGAACAACTCGATCCCGACCGCTGAGCTGCCGGCGCTGATCGCCAGCATCCACGAGGCGCTGAACACGATCGCTGCCGGCCCGGCCCAGCAACCCGCCGAGAGCGTCGAGAAGCCGACTTCTGCGCAGATCCGCAAGTCGATCCGGCCCGATGGACTGATCAGCTTCATCGACGGCAAGTCCTACAAGACGCTCAAGCGGCACCTGACCAAGCACGGCCTCGATCCGCAGGGGTATCGCGAGCGCTACGGCCTGCCGCCGGACTACCCGACCACTTCGGCGAACTATTCGGCGCAGCGCTCGGCTCTGGCCAAGAGCCTCGGTCTGGGCCAGCCGGGCCGCTCGACCGTCGCCGAGAAGGCGGAGGAACCCGCGCCGGCTCCCGAGCCCGAGGCGCCGGCCCGCAGCACCCGTCGCAAGGGCGGCTCCCGCCGCAAGTCCGTCGAGACCGCCTGAGCGGTTCGGCTCGGAGCGCTTCCCACCGGTCCGGGGGAGCGCCTCACAGCGCGGCGCGGCGGCCGAGCAGCCAGCCGCGGGCGCGTGCCAGAAGCGCTGGGCGCGCCTCGGCCGCTTCCGCGGCATCGACCAGCGGCGAGGTCGCGAGCGCGTCGAGATAGGCCTGCTCCGCCTCGCGGCAGGCCCGAAGCGCCGCGTCGGCGGCGAGCATCCGGCTGGTCAGCCGCGACTGGATCCCGAAATTGCTGTTCAAGCAGCCCTGCCAGGTGGCGTGCCGCGCACCGGCTTCGCTGGCCTGAACCGGGCCGCCCAGCGCGAAGGCCAGGGCGAGAGATCCGGCGATGGCTGAAGATCGGATCATGGTGAAGGCGCCGCTAGCGAACGCGGCAGCCTCGCGCGATCGGTGTTAAGATCGCGCTAACTGTCTCACGCCGGGGTCCGTCCCGGACCGGGACGGGTGCGAGCGCCGTCCCTGCGCGCGCTGCAATCGGGAAGGGCTTCAAGTCTTTGGTGTGCCGCGCGCGCTCTCGCCGATCCGGTCTCCACGTCGGCGGAGAGCGCTCTGGCCGACGCCGTCAGCGGTTGGCGGTCATGGCGGGGGAGGTGACGCCGCCGAGCGAGACCCAGGCCACCGCGTCCTGGCTCTCGCGCTTGACGAAGACGTAGCCGGTGCGGTGCCAGGGCAGGATCTGGCTGGT
>Ga0126362_10000240_pt1 | contig 36667 bp, 36 predicted proteins | sample ANMtaG_FD_126269 | JGI IMG/M metagenome (GOLD analysis project Ga0126362, IMG submission 126269) | Continental margin sediment microbial communities from North Pacific Ocean - ANME2c_DSS_Sorted | ecosystem: Environmental > Aquatic > Marine > Continental margin > Sediment | place: Pacific Ocean... | reverse complement strand
CGGCGGCTCGGCCGGGTTGATGATGATGATGGCCTTGCCCTTCTTGGCGCCACCGACCTTCTCGATCGCACCGGCCGTGGTGCGGGTGAACTCGTCGATGTTCTTGCGCGTGCCCGGGCCGGCCGAGCGGCTGGAGACGGTGGCGACGATCTCGCCATAGGCCACCGCCTGCACGCGGCTGACCGCGGCGACCATCGGGATCGTCGCCTGCCCGCCGCAGGTGACCATGTTGACGTTCATCTTGCGCTGGCCGACGTGCTCGGCCAGGTTGACCGGCGGCACGCAGAACGGGCCGATCGCGGCCGGCGTGAGGTCGATCATCATCACCCCGAGCGCATTGAGCTTGCGCGAGTTCTCGGCATGCACGTAGGCGCTGGTGGCGTCGAAGGCGATCTGCACGCCATCGACCTCGACGTGCGGCAGCAGGCCATCCACGCCGTCGGCGGTGGTCTTGATGCCCATCTCGCGCGCACGCTTTAAGCCGTCGGACTCGGGGTCGATGCCCACCATCCACACCGGCTCCAGCACCGCGCTGCGCTGCAGCTTGGCCAGCAGGTCGGTCCCAATGTTGCCGGGCCCGATCAGGGCACACTTGATCTTCTTCATGACAGGGGATCCTCGTAGTAAGTCAAAGCGGGTTCATGCCAAACGCAGAGTCGAGCCATTGAGGCGCCCCGCCGGAGAACTGCACACATACGCAACGATCGGCGCCAATTCAGCCGGTTCGAGAAATCGCTTGCGCGCCCATGCCGGGTGCGCTCGAGCCATGTGTTCCTGCTCGACCTCTTGGATCGACTTGCCGGCTTCGCGCGCCAAAGTTGCGAGCATTCGCTTGGTGCCCTCGGAACGTATCGGACCGGGCACGACCGTATTGACGGTGACGCCGGTTCCCTCGCAGCTCTCGGTGAGTCCCCGAAGGATGGAAGACGGTGCCAAGGTTGTCATGTGCCCCGGCCCCGCCCCGTCCGCTGCTGAATCGGCGAACTCGTTGGAGACGAAGACGATCCGGCCCCAGCCACGACTTTTCATGCGCGGCAGGTGGTGGCGCACCAAGCGCACACCGCTCATCACATTGACCTCAAAGAGGTGCTGCCAGTCAACGTCGGAGACAACCTCGAAGGGGCGTGGCTCGCAAACGCCCAGATTGCACACAAGAACGTCCACGTCCTCGACACTCTCCTGGAGAGCCTGGCACCCTGCAGCTCCAGACAGATCGGCTTGGACCGCGTCCACTTCTGCGCCGGGAACCGCCTGATGGATCCGATCAACGGCAGCCCCCAGTCGAAGAGCGTCTCGGCCGTTGATCACGACACTTGCACCTTCGGCGGCCAGTTCACGTGCAATCGCCCAGCCGACGCCACTGCTCGATCCCGTGACCAGCGCGCGCGCGCCTCGGAGCTTCAAGTCCATGACAGTCGTATCAATGGAACCGCACCGAGCAGCTGCCGAGGCCGCCGATGGTGACCCGGAAGTTGTCGCCGGCCTTGGCCGGGAACATCGCCGCCAGCGCACCGGACAGGATCACCTCGCCGGCCTTCAGCGGGATGCCCAGCCGCCCCAGAGTGTTGGCCAGCCACGCCACCGCGTTGACCGGCGAGCCCAGCGCCGCAGCACCGGCGCCGGTGGCGATGATCTCGCCATTCTTCTCGAGCACCATGCCGCAGGTGTACAGGTCGATGCGCCGCGGTTCCACCGCGTTGTCGCCGAGCACGAACACGCCGCACGAGGCGTTGTCGGCCACCGTGTCCTGGATCTTGATCTTCCAGTCGCGGATGCGCGAGTCGACGATCTCGAAGCACGGCATCACGCACTCGGTGGCCGCCAGCACGTCGGCGTTGCTCAGCCCCGGGCCCATCAGGTCGCGCTTGAGGATGAACGCGATCTCGCCTTCGGCCTTGGGCTGGATCAGCGTCGACATGGCGATCGACTCGCCCTGCTCCACGAGCGTGCCGTCGAGCATGTAGCCGAAGTCGGGCTGGAACACACCGAGCATGTTCATCACCGCCGCGCTGGTCACCCCGATCTTCTTGCCCACCACGCGCTCGCCTGCCTCGATCCGCCGCGCCAGCATGCGCTGCTGGATGCGGTCGGCGTCCTCGATGGTGATGTCGGCGTGCCGGTTGGTCAGCGGCTCGATGACGCTGCAGCCTCGCAGCGCCGCGTAGAGCTCGTCGCCGAGGGATTCGATGAGTGACTGGTCCATGGTCTTGATCAAAGCTTGATGCAGACGTTCTTCAGCGAGGTGTAGAACTCAAGTGAGTGCACGCCGCCCTCGCGCCCGATGCCCGACTGCTTGGCACCTCCGAACGGCGTGCGCAGGTCGCGCAGGAACCAGCTGTTGACCCACGCAATGCCCACCTCCATGCGCTGTGCCACGCGGTGCGCACGCGCGGCGTCGCAGGTCCAGATGGCGGTGGCCAGACCGTACAGGTTGTCGTTGGCGCGGGCTAGCACCTCGTCTTCGCTGTCGAAGGGCGCGATGTGGCAGCAGGGACCGAAGATCTCTTCCTTGATGACGCGAGCCGTCTCGGGCAGCCCCGTCCAGATGGTCGGCAGCACCCAGCTGCCGCCGGCCAGTTCGCCCGGCATCGCCGGCGCGCCGCCGCCGGTGACCACGGTGGCGCCCTCCTCCACCGCCAGACGGTAGTACGACAGCACCTTGGCCTGATGCTCCAGGCTGATCAACGGGCCCATGTGGGTGGCGGCATCTTCTGGCGTGCCGAGCTTGAGCGCTTCGGCGCCCTGCTTGAGCGCGGCGACGAAGCGCTCGAAGATCGGGCGCTCGACATAGACGCGCTCGGTGCCCAGGCAGACCTGGCCGCAGTTGGCGAATACCGAACGCAGGGTGCCTTCAATGGCGGCGTCGAAGTCGCAGTCGGCGAAGACGATGGCGGCGTTCTTGCCGCCCATCTCCAAGCTGACCGGCCGCGCTCCGGTGGCGGCTGCCTTCATGATGGCCTCGCCGGTGCGCGTTTCGCCGGTGAAGGTAATAGCGTTGACGCCGGGATGGGTGGTGACGTATTCGCCGGCCGAGCCGGGGCCGAACCCGTGGACGACGTTGTAGACGCCCTTCGGGATGCCGGCCTCGTTCATCACCTCGCCGAGCAGCGCGGCGGTTTGCGGCGTTTCTTCCGAAGGCTTGACGACCACCGTGTTGCCGCAGGCCAGCGCCGGCCCCACCTTCCACGTCATCAGCAGCAGCGGCAGGTTCCAGGGGCAGATGACGCCGACCACGCCCACCGGCGACCGGCTGCCGTAGTTGAGCGCGCCGCGGCCGTCGGGCGTGGCCATTTCGAAGCACTCGGTGGCAACGTTCTTGACCACATCGGCGAAGACCTTGAAGTTGGCCGCGCCGCGCGGGATGTCGATGTGGCGCGCCAAGCTCATCGGCTTGCCGGTGTCCTCGCATTCCGCAGCCAGGAACTCGTCGAAGCGGCGGTTGATGCCGTCGGCCACGGCGTACAGGCGCTCGACGCGCTGTTCCACCGTCATGCGGCCCCAGGGGCCCGTCAGTGCCGCGCGCGCGGCTGCGACGGCCTCGTCGACCTCGGCTTGGCCTGCTTCGTGGACCTTGGCAATCACCAAGCCTGTCAGTGGCGAACGCTTGTCGAAGGACTTTTTCGACGCCGTGGGCTCGCCGTTGATGAAATTCAGTATCTGCTTCATTTGTTCATCCCGATGGCCGCGAGGCCGGCCTTTGCGATTTCCTCGTCCTGCGCTTCGCTGCCGCCAGACACACCGACTGCGCCCGTCAGCTCACCGTTGTCCACGATGGGCAGACCACCACCAAAGGCCACGAAGCGCGGCCGCTGCACGAGTCCCTGGCGCACGGCCGCAGAGTGCTCGGCCAGCACCTCGGTCCAGCGGCTCGTCGCCAGCCCAAAACTGGCCGCGGTGTAAGCTTTGTCAATAGCGATGTCGATCGAGTGCAGCGGCGCGTCAGGCATGCGCAAGAAGGCGCACAAAAGCCCGGCGCGGTCGACCACCGCCACATTGATGCGTGCGCCCTGCTCGCGCGCCGCCGCCACCGCCGCCTGCGCGACGGCTGCTGCCGCCTCGCAGCCGATGTTGCGCTGGACCATGCTGTGCGCCATCGTCGTCGACTTCAGGTGTAGACCTCGGTGAACGAGGCCGGCAGCACACCGGTGTGATAGAAGATTCCGCGGCCCACTTCGTCCTCGGTCCAGGTGGTCACGGGCCGGTCGGGCTGCGCCTGGTAGCCCAGCCCGGCGAAGGTCTCGTTGCGGTTGCCGCTGGGGTCGAAGAAGTAGATCGTCTCGCCGCGCGTGAGGCCGTGCCGAGTGGGCGCAACGTCGATGCGCACCTTGTTCTTGGCCATCACGTCGCCGGCCTTCAGGATGTCGTGCCACGAGTCGAGGAAGAACGACACGTGATGCAGCCCGGCAGTCGGGCCGCCGACGAACGCAATGTCGTGCGGCTTGCTGGAGCACGAGACGAACGAGGCCAGCTGGAACGCTCCGCCCGGTCCGACGGTGACCTGCTCGGTCTGGAAGAAGCCCAGCACCTCGATGAAGAACTTCGTGTTCTCGGCCACCTTGTTGGTGCCGCTGCCCGGGTCGAACGGGCACATCAGCAGCACGTGGTCCAGCCAGTGCGCGCCGGCGCCCTTCAGGCCATCGGGCCAGGGGTCGGGGTTGGTGGAGCCGACATCGGTGCCCACGCACTCCTTCATCGCGTACAGGCGCATGTCATGCCCGCTGGGCAGCGTGAACTGCAACATCCGCCCGGTCGAGGGCAGCGTGCCTTCGGGCAGCAGCTTGGTCTTGATGCCGGCGGCCTCGATCCTGGGCTTGAGTGCGTCGAGATCGGCGTCGCTCTTGACCTTGTAGGCCACGTGATTGAAGCCCGCCTGGTCGGCCGGTGTCAGGATCACCGAGTACTTGTCCCACTCGTCCCAGCACTTCAGGTACACGTTGCCCTGCTTGTCCTGCATCACGCTCTTCATGCCCAGCACGTTTTCGTAGTGCTTCACTGCGGCAGCCATGTCCATCACCTTGATGCTGACGTGCCCGATTCTCATCACTGTCATCTCATGTCTCCTTGGAGGTTGGTAGTCGGGGGGGTGGCGCGGCCTTGCGCTACACCCGCTTGAACAACGGGCTGCGCTGCACCGTGGTGTCGGCGGCGGAAAGAAACTTCTCTGTGTAGATGTCCCGCTCGTAGAGCCGCCCCTGCATCAGCGCCGCCAGGCAGGCCTCGATCATCAGCGGCGGGCCGCACAGGTAAGCCTTGTGCCCTGCGAAGTTGCCGTCGAAGTGGGCCTTCGCGGCCTCGTGGGCAAAGCCGCAGGCGCCGGCCCATGCGCTGGCGTCGCCGCTGTGCGACAGCGCCGGCACGTACCGGAACCGCGGATGCTGCGCTGCCAGCGCCCGGAACTCGGCGTCGTAATACAGTTCGTCGAGGGTGCGCTGGCCGTAGACGAGCGTGATCGCCGCGCTGCCGTCGCCTTCGAGCAGGTCGTGGATCATCGATCGCGGGCTCGACAGCCCCGATCCGCCAGCGATGAAGATCATCGGCAGGTCCGAAGACTTGCGCACAAAGAAGCGGCCGTAGGGGCCCGAGACGCGCAGGCGGTCGCCCACCTTTAGGCTTTGATGCAGCCAGGTGGTGGCCGCACCCTCCTTGACAATGCGCACGTTGAGCTCGATCTCACCGCTGGCGCGCACCTCGGCCGGCGAATTGGCGATCGAGAAAGCCCGCCCGCCTTCGACGCCTGGAACCACCACCTGGACGTACTGGCCCGCCTGGAAGTGCAGGGGATGGTCGAGCCGCAGGAAAATTCCCTTGATGGTGGGCGTCAGCGTCTCGACGCGGGTGACCACGCAATCGAAGTCGCGCACGGCGATGACCTCGGCGTCTGGTTCCTCATCGACATCGGCCTCGATGGTCGTATCGCTCTGCAGCGTGGCGCAGCACGCCAGCGTCTTGCCCGCGTCGCGCTCGAAGTCCATAAGTGCAAAGGGGCTGGCGTGGCCGTGGTCGACGTCACCGGTGCAAACTTCGACCTTGCAGGTGCCGCACAAGCCGTGGCCACAGGCATGCGGAATGTAGATGCCCTGCCGAAGGGCGGCATCGAGCAGCGTCTGCCCGTCCTCGACCTCGATGGTCGCGCCCAGCGGGTCGATGGTGAGTTGGTAGCTCATGGATGCCCTTCAACGGGACGTCAAATTCCGCCTCATCGGTACCGCGACGCTCAACTGCACGAGCCCGCGATGCCGGTGAGCCCCGGCGAGCGAAAGCGGATGACGTCCTTGTGCTTGAGGCCGTTGTCGGCCAGGGACTTGGCCGGATCGGGCTTCCACGGCTGGCCGGACTTGAACCACTCGACCTTGTCCCAGTCGATCTTTGCGAAGTCGGGGTGGTAGCCGTACACACCGGGGAGCACAGCCGCGCCGAGCGCCCCGAAGGGCGTGTCGGGCGGCAGGGGCAGACAAACCGGCGCACAGATCATCAGGTGGTCTTCCCAGCCGATGTAGAGCAGCGGCGCAGGAAAATTCGCGCGCACGTCGCGCGCCGGAAACGAATAGGGTTTCAGCGCGACGACGCTCATTTCTGCGCTCCTTCCGTCGACTCGCCGCGCCAGGCGGCGAAGTTCTTCTGGTCTTCCGAGCCTTCGAAGTCGAAGTTGTCGCGACCGACATTCAGCTCGTAATACTCGAGCACGGCGAGCAGTGGATCGAACCCTTCCTTGGTCGGGTCGGTGCCCGGCTTGAAGCAGTTGCCCTGGTAGATCTGGTGCACCGGCAGCCAGCTCTGCACGTACTTCTCGGGCTCGTTCTCGAAGATCTCCTTGCAGTGGTCGCTGCAGAAGTGGTACTTGTCACCTTGGTAATCGGTCTCGCGGTAGGCGATCTTGGTGGCGTCGCCGGGCTCGGTGAACAGCATCGGGATCTGGCACGTCGTGCACCGCATCGGCAGCGTCTTGTTGTAGTAGCGGTCGCCCTGAGCCGCGCGCTCGCGCCAGTGCTCCAGACGCGGGCGGTAATGCTTGTCGAACGTGGCGGGGTACTTCTCCGACAGCCAGTTCATCTCGTCCGGCTTCGGGATCCAGGTGTGGAACGGCGCGGCGGCGCAGTAGTTGTAGAACGTCGCCCAGGCCTGGTGGCTGATGTGGTCCTTGCCCTCGCAGGCATCGACCCAGCCCTTGGGCTTGCGGATGCCGTAGCGCGCCAGGTCGTTGAATAGCGCCTCGCCGCTCTGCTCGACGTACATGTCCCAGCTCTCGCGCCAGCTCATCACGCGCTTGGGCAGCATGTAGTCCTGCATCATGGCCACCAGCGTGAGCAGCCGGTAGCCGCGCCAGAACCACTTGTCGATCCAGCCCTGCACGATGGGCACGTTGGCCGGGTCCTGCTCGAGCAGGAACTTGATGCACTCGATGCCCAGCGTCATGTGGCGCGACTCGTCGCTCTGTGCGCTGAAGCCGAAGGTCACCGTGGCCAGGTCGCCGTTGTGCGCTGCGCCCGACATGAAGGGCACGAACAGCAGGTTGGTGAGCACGTATTCGAACGAAAAGCTCACCGCGGTGAGGAACTCGAACGGCCCGGCGCTGTTGGCGTCCTCGAAGAACGACTTCGGCACCGACAGGTACCACACGCGGTCGAACCAGTGGTTCGGGCTGTGCATGCCGTTAAAGTGCTTGTTGTAGTGGCTGACGGCGTGCGCCTGCGTCTGGTAATGACGCAGTTCGTCGATCGACTGCATCTGCGCTGCTACGCGCGCGCCAGCGCCGGTAAATTGCCGGCCGACGTGGGCGAAGCCGCGGTGCGCGTAATACTCGAGCGGCGACACGCCCTGGATGAACAGCTTGAGCGCGTTGATGTAGCGCGCGTCGCTCACCCCCAGCTGGCCGTTGTTCTGCGCGAACGCGTCGATCACGGCGTAAAGCTTCTTCTCCTTCTCGCCCTGGTACTTCCAGTAGGCGTCCATGGTCAGGCGGAACGGGTCCTCCCACTTGTCCCAGTCGTGCACCTTGATGCCCTCGTACCGGTCATACGGGAATACCTTTTCCATTGGCTGGTAGGTGGTGTCCCAGGCCAGGCCGCGGGTCATCGCGGAATAGCGCTCCTTCAGGCCCAACTTCTTCTTCACTACGCGGGTGTCCATGCTTGTCTCCTTGGTTTCAGTGCTTCCAGCTCACGGTGAGCTGGTCGTCGTCCTCGTCGATGTAGCCGAGCAAGGTGACGAGATTGATGTGGATCTGCTGCAGGTTGTAGGGCTGGCCGGTCTGCTCTTCGATGGTCTGGCGCCGGATCGTAATGCTGCCTTCGGCGTCGATCTTGACCAGCGCGGGCGAGTACACGGCCCGTGCGTCGGGGTTGTCGGCCAGGATCGCGTCGACGATCGCGCGCGACTCCTCGTTGGCCTGGAAGGCAATAAATACGTTGGACATGTCGTCTCCTGGGTGGTGGGCTGCGTCGGCGGTCAGAGCAGGCCGGACTTCTTCAGCCGGGCGTCGAGCGCCGTGCGCGCATCGGCCAGCGCCTGCGGCCCACCGGCGCCCAGCGCCAGTTCGGCCAGCGGCGCCAGCGCGGCCTGGGCGCGGCCCGCCCACTGCGCCACCCAGCCAGCGATCAGCGTGCGGTTGGCGGCTGACTCGGCCGCCGCGGCCTTGACGACGGCATCGATCCAGCGCGCGCTTTCATCGTGCCATTCGGGCATGAAGGCGGTGAGCATCGAGACTGCGCTGCCGCCCTGGATGGCCAGGAAGTCGTCAACGAAACTGCCGTAGACCAGCGGGTACAGCAGCCCGTCGAGCGTCAGGTTCTGCGCCACGAAGAGCTCGAACGGGTCGCTGACAACGAAGCTGTCCTCGACGTAGCGGCGCAAGCCCTGCCAAGCCGGCGCATTCAGCCAGTCGTTGCGGCCGGCCTCGAGCACGCCCGGCTCGTCCAGCGCCAGACCCAGGCGGGTGAGGAACTGGGCCACGCCCAGCTGGTCCATGGCGTGGAACATGGCCGGCGCCGTGAACGCGGTGCCATAGCCGTACGCGCAGACCGACGAGTTGTTCATGTTGCCGCCCCAGGCCACGTGGCGCAGCGGCATCAGCACCGCGCAGGCCTTGGCGCGCACCGCGTCGGGCATCTTGCCCACCAGCCCGCGCGACTCGACGAACTGGTAGTTGGACTCCACCGCCTCCTGCTGGCGCGCGCGCGCCATCGTCCAGCTGGCGTAATAGAACTGGCGCGGATCGCGCAGCACGTACCAATCGGCCAGCTTGACGGCCGACCGGGAGACGTCGAACAACTCGTGCTCCGGGTCCCAGGTGGGGCGGTAATGAAAGTTCGTCGTCTGCTGCACGCCAAGCGTGGCTTCCTGATAACGGCTGGCCGTCTTCTCCGCGCCGATGTGCTTAGCCACGTGCTGGTAGGTGTGTCGCAACGGCTCGATCTCGCGGACATGAAGATCAACGGTCATGGTGTCTCCTTGGAAGGGTCTATAAAGTGGTGGATCAACTCAGCGCCAGAGCTGTTCCACTCGATGGGTGGTGCAGAATTCGTCGAATGCCGCGCGCGGCATCATCAGTTCGACCGATAAGTCGGGCCAGCCGATGGCGAAGTCGAAGATCACCATCCCACCCGCACGCTCCTCTTTGAGTCGCACAAACTTGCGCGTCACGTCTGGCGCGTGCTCAGAGACAGGCGCGCTGTCGGGTGTGTGCTGAGGGAACGGCATGTTGGTTTCGCAAGATTTCAAGCTGGTGCTGTGCCTTTGCACGGTCCATGCCTAACCACCCAAAATGGCGCGCAACTATCGACATTTTAAGGGATTACACCAACAAGCTACTGACGCAGGAGCCTTCACCTGCGTGTCCAGCCGGGTGGGATGGAGTTCTTTTTGCGCTGCAGCATGATGTTTTGCGCACATCCGCTTTGGAGAGATCTCCAATTCAGCAAGTCGCGTGACAACCATCCCCATTGAACACCTGATTTTTTATCGATAAGATTGGCGCCGAGATCAGGGCGCTGTTGAGGCGGTCGCTTCATGCTGGACGTAGTGGCCACGCGGTCTAACCGCTGCTTGCGCGTAGCGCGTGCAGGACGGATGCGTCGTGATGAAGGTCAGTGGCACCGCGGTGTTTCTTCTCACGCCTGTGGACAAGGGCGCGGTGCGCTTGGATTCAAAACTGCCCTAACGAAAGCTTGCGCAGCACCGACGTCCCGGTGCAGTCACTCGGACTCGGCCGCCCACTCAAGATCAGTTGATGACCACCAAACCTCACGAGAAGCAAGCCGGCGGCAGGGCCCTCATGCAGGAGCAAGGCTCGGTCGACATGGGCGGCATCGACGCGCTTGTGAGCCTGGCGCTCGACCAGGTATGCGCCGACGAGCGCCGTGGGCTGAAGACCGGCATGTTCATTTCCGGCTACCGCGGTTCGCCGGTCGGCATGCTGGACGCGGCCTTCATCAAAAACGAGAAGGCGCTGCTGTCCAGAAACATCCACTTCGTCGACGGCCTGAACGAGGACCTGGCGGCCACCGCGGTGTGGGGCACGCAGATGCTGCACACCGTGGGCCGGCAGAAGACGGACGGCGTCACCGGCATGTGGTACGGCAAGGCACCGGGTGTGGACCGAAGCGGCGACGCGCTCAAGCACGCCAACTACACCGGCGTCGGCAAGAACGGCGGTGTGCTGGCGGTCTTTGGTGACGACCCGAGTTGCAAGAGCTCGTCGCTGGCAAGCCAGTCCGAGCCGATGCTGATGCACGTCGGCATGCCCTCGCTGTACCCGGGCAACGTCCAGGAAATCCTGGACCTGGGCCTGCACGGCTACATGATGTCGCGCCTGTCGGGGCTGTGGGTGGGCCTGAAGATCGTCACCAACGTGGCCGACGGCAGCGGAGCGGCCAACGTCGACCCGAAGCGGCTGGACTTCGTGACGCCGGACCTGATGTTCGACGGCCAGCCCTTTGCGCCGCACATGAACCTGGGCATGAACGTGCGCGCCCAGGCGCTGGAGATGGAGCAGTCGCTGTACACGCGCCGCCTCGAGGTGGCCAAGCGCTACGCGGCGGCGAACGGCCTCAACCGCGTCGTCTTCGACAACCCCGACGCCTGGCTGGGCATCATCACCGCGGGCAAGACCTACGCCGACCTGCGCCAGTGCTTCCTCGAACTGGGCCTGGACGACGCGGCGCTGCGCCGCTATGGCATCCGCATCCTGAAGATGGGCATGCTGTTCCCGATGGAACCGCAGGTCGTTCGTGAGTTCGCGCGTGGGCTGGAAGAGATCTTCGTCGTCGAGGAAAAGCGCCCCTTCCTCGAGATGTTTGCCAAGAACGTGCTGTACGGCATGGCCAACGCGCCGCGCATCGTCGGCAAGTTCGACGAGCAAGACAAGGAACTGCTGCCGCACTACGGCGAGTTCGAGTCTGACGTGATCGGCCGCGCGCTGACCAGGCGCCTGTCGCGCAAGGGCCGCATCGAGTCGGCCGAGGCCTGGCTCGCGCGGGTGGACGAGATCCACGCCCGGACCAAGCTGCCGACCGCGACCCGCACCGCGTGGTACTGCTCGGGCTGCCCGCACAACAGCTCGACCACCGCGCCCGAAGGCAGCATCGTCTCGGCCGGCATCGGCTGCCACACCATGGCCATGTGGATGGACCGCAACGTCGTGATGGGCACCCACATGGGCGCCGAGGGCGCGCAATGGATCGGCATGGCGCCGTTCACGGACACCCGGCACATCTTCCAGAACATGGGCGACGGCACCTACGCGCACTCGGGCAGCCTGGCGCTGCGCTACTGCGCCAGCACCGGCGTCAACATCACCTTCAAGATCCTGCGCAACGCCCACACGTCGATGACCGGCGGGCAGCTGATCCAGGGCGAGGTGCCGCTGGCGGCGATGGTCAACGACGTGCTGGCCAACGGCGCCAAGCGTGTGATCGTCACCAGTGATCGCCCCGACACGATCTCCGGCTTGGCCGGCGGCGTGGACGTTTGGCACCGCGACCGCCTCGACGAGGCGCAGCGCGCGCTGGCCGCGACGCCCGGCACGACGGTGCTGATCCACGACCAGGAGTGCGCCGCCGAACTGCGCCGCGCGCGCAGCCGCGGTAAGGCCGAGGAGCCGGTGGAGGTTACCGTCATCAATGAGCGCGTGTGCGAAGGCTGCGGCGACTGCGGCGTGAAGAGCAACTGCATGAGCGTCGAGCCGGTCGACACCCAGTTCGGCCGCAAGACGCGCATCCACCAGTCCTCCTGCAACAAGGACTTTTCATGTGTGAACGGCTTCTGCCCCTCGTTCCTGACGGTCACGCCGAACCTGGTGCCGGCGGCCGGCGACGACGGCAAGAAGAAGCGCAAGAAGGACCGCATCCCGCTGCTCGAGCGTGACCTGCCCGATCCGGTGTCGAAGGTCGATTCGAGCTTCGGCTTCGGCATCCACGTGATGGGCATCGGCGGCACCGGCTCGGTGACGGTCGTGGCGACCATCGCCAACGCGGCGCGGCTCGAGGGCAAGCACGTGATCGGGCTCGACCAGACCGGCCTGGCGCAGAAGGGCGGCGCGGTCATCTCCGACATCAAGATCACGCACGCGCCGTTCGGCGGCTCGAACAAGATCTCCGACGGCCGCACCGACCTGTACCTCGCGTTCGACATCCTCAACCCGACGGACCCGAAGAACCTGGACAAGTGCCTGCCGGAGCGCACGATCGCGGTGGTCAACACCACGCAGACGCCGACCGGGCAGATGGTGTCGAACCGTAAGAACTTCTTCCCCATCGTGCGCTCGCTCACCGACGGCATCGACCGCGTCACCCGCAAGGAGCACAACGTCTACGTCGACGGGCAGGCGATGGCCGAGGGCCTGTTCGGCGACGCCATGGCGACCAACAGCTTCATGGTCGGCGTGGCCTTCCAGGCGGGCACGATCCCGCTCGAGGCCGCGTCGATCGAGGCCGCGATTAGGAACTCGGGCGTCGGCGTCGAGCAGAGCCTGGCCGCGTTCCGCTGGGGGCGCATGGTCGTCGTCGACCGCGCCTTCGTCGAGGCCGAGATCGCGAAGTACGCGCCCAAGACCGCCAAGCCCGAGCTGACGCCGGCGGCGCGCGCCATCGTCGACGCGGTGGGCGCACAGGGCGAAACCCAGCTGCTGCTGGAGGTGCGCGTGCCTGACCTCATCGATTACCAGGACGGGGCCTATGCGCGGCGCTACGCCGACGTGATCCGGCGCGTCGTGGCCGCCGAGGCCGCGGCCACGCCGGGCGAGAGCGGCCTGGCGCAGGCCGCGGCGCGCTACCTGTACAAGCTGATGGCCTACAAGGACGAGTACGAGGTGGCGCGCCTGCACACCGACCCGGCCTTCGAGGCGCAGCTCGAAGCGATGTTCCCGAACGGCTACAGCGTCAAGTACAACCTCGCGCCGCCCACCTTTTCCAAGCGCGCCCCTGTCACCGGCCACCTCGTCAAGACGCAGTTCGGCCCCTGGATGCGCAGCGCCTTCGGCTGGCTGGCGCGCTTCAAGGGCCTGCGCGGCGGCGCGCTCGACGTCTTCGGCCTGACCGAGGAGCGCCGCCACGAGCGCCGCCTGATCGAGGAGTACATCCGGGAACTCGACGGCATCTGCGCCGCGCTCGGCCCCGCCAACCACGCCGCCGCGGTGGCACTGGCCAGCGTACCCGATGAGATCCGCGGCTACGGCCACGTGAAGGACAAGAGCATCGCCGAGGCGATGGCCCTGCGCGAGCAGCGCGCGCAGGCGTTTCGCAGCCCACATTCGCAGCCGCGGCCGCAGCCGGCCCACCCGTCGGTGGCTGCCTGACGGCGCCAGGGACTCTGCGAACGGAACGCGTAGCGAGGCAACGAAGCGATGATCTCGGGAAACCTGCCGCTGCCCTCGGACGCCGACCTGCGACGCCTGGTTCACTTCTCGGCCGGCGATGGCCGGATCTGGCTGGCCGGGCAGCGCATGCTGCTGATGCACGCAGCGGGCCTGGCCAACCTGCGGTCCGAATTGGTCAGGACCGTCGGTGTCGCAAACACCCGCCGGGTCTTCATGCGCTCGGGCTTCGCTTCTGGCGAGCGCGATGCAGCGCTGGCGCGGGAGGTTCGGCCGCACGCCAGCCTGCTGGACGCCTTCGCGGTGGGGCCTCAGCTCCACATGCTCGAAGGCGCCGTACAGGTCACGCCGCAGCGCTTCGAACTGGACCAGGAGGCAGCACACTACCTCGGGATCTACCGCTGGGACCATTCGTGGGAGGTCGACGCGCATCTGCGCGACTTCGGCATCGAGTCTGGACCGGTGTGCTGGATGCTCCTGGGCTACGCCTCGGGGTACACCGGCGCGTTCTTCGGGCGCAAGACGTACTACAAGGAGGTCCGGTGCCGGGGCTGCGGCGCGGACCACTGCCTGATCGAGGGGCGCTTCGCTGAGGAGTGGCCCGATCACGAAGATTTGGCCCAGGACTACCAACCCGATTCGATGTTGCAGCACCTTGGCGACCTGCGCATTCAGATCGACACCCTGCGCAGCCAGATCTGCGCGGAGGACGAAACCGGTCCGTTGATCGGCAGTTCCGTGGCGTTCCAGACCGCCGTCGGACTGCTCCACAAGGCAGCCCCGACTCGTGTGGCCGTGCTGCTGAGCGGCGAGACGGGGGTCGGCAAGGAACGATTCGCCCGCGCCTTGCATCGCATGAGCCCGCGCGCCGACAAGCCGTTCGTTGCCGTCAACTGCGCCGCGTTGCCGGCCGAGCTGATCGAAAGCGAGCTCTTCGGCGCCGACAAAGGCGCCTACACGGGCGCCACGGGTTCGCGTGCGGGCCGCTTTGAGCGTGCCGATGGTGGGACCCTGTTGCTCGACGAAATGGGCGAGCTTCCTTTGCCCGTGCAGGCCAAGCTCCTGCGCGTGCTGCAAACCGGGGAGGTCGAGCGTCTGGGCGGCACACAGTCGATCAAGCTCGACGTTCGGGTCATTGCCGCCACCCACGTCGATCTCGAAGCGGCGGTGGAGGCCGGTCAGTTCCGGCGCGATCTCTTCTATCGGCTCAACGTTTATCCGATTCGTGTGCCTGCGCTGCGCGAACGTCCAGACGACATCGAATCCCTGGCTCGGCATCTGCTTGGGATCTTTGCGGCTCGCCATGACAAGCGCGTCGTCGGGTTCACCGACCTGGCGCTCGATGCCATGCGCTCTCACGCGTGGCCGGGCAACGTGCGCGAGTTGGAGAACCTCATTGAACGCGGCGTCATCCTGGCCGAGCCAGGGCAAGCCATCGATGCAACCTTGCTGTTTCCGACCCTCCTAAGGAACACATCAAGTACGGTCGGGTCTCAGGGCAGTCTCGAGCGCGAGCGCCCAACAGCACTCGTCGAGGTGCTCAACGCGGCCTTCGTCAATGGGCTCGGCCTGCAGGACCTGGAGGATGGCATGATCGAAGAAGCCGTCCGGCGTAGCGGGGGCAATCTTGCCGCGGCTTCGCGCGTGCTGGGCTTGACGCGCCCGCAGTTGGCCTATCGGCTGCAGCGCCTGCAGGCGGATTCATCACAGCCTTGAGATTCACGTAAACATGGTAAAGCGTGCGTACCAGCCCAATGAATTGGGGCGATCGTTCGCCGGCGGAGGCCCGGCAACCACTCGAACGCTGATCGAGGGCGTCTACGTCCAACTCCGGGACGACGTCGTCGAGGGTCGCCTTCCAGCGGGAGAAAAGCTCAGGATCGAGCATCTCAAGGGCCGCTACGGCGTGGGCTCTGCGACGCTACGCGAAGCCATCACGCGACTTGCCAGCGATGCCCTGGTGGTATCTGAGGGACAGCGAGGCTTCTGGGTGGCACCCATCTCCGTCACAGACCTCGGTGATCTGACGCAGATGCGCATTCACATCGAGGTCGAGGCCCTGCGCCAGTCGATCCGCAATGCCGATGCGGGGTGGAGCGAGCAGGTACGCGATGCCTATCGGCAAATGACGGCATTCGAGCAGCCCATGATTCCGAGCCAACGCAAGCAGTGGGAACAGCTGAACGCGCGATTTCACGAAGCGTTGGTCTCGGGTTGCAGGTCGGCCTGGGCGCTTCGGATCCTGCGGGTGCTTTCCCGGCAAGCGGAACGCTATCGCCACCTGGCCATCAACTTGCCCAATTCGGGCCGCGACGTGCACGCCGAGCACGCCCTGATCTTCGATGCCGCCATGTCGGGGGCCGAAGCCCGCGCGGCTCTGGCGTTGGAGATGCACATTCGGGCTACCCCCGATCTGATCGTACGTGCTCTACGGGAAGGTCACATGGTGGGGTTGGTGGGGTTGAGTCAACCCCCGGAGGCCAGCCCTGGGCCGCTCCTCGTCGACGACGCTCAGCCAGCGTCGCCCCCCGCCACGGGCAGCGTGGCCCCCGTGATGTAGGACGCCTCGTCCGAGGCCAGGAAGAGGATGGCCGCGGCCTGCTCGTCGGGCGTGCCGTAGCGCTTCACGAAGGTCGAGTCGATGGTCTGGTCGACGATGGCCTGGTACCAGCCGCGGTGCTGCTCGTCCATGGCCTCGGCGTTGCGCGGGATGCGCCGCGGGCCGACATCGGTGCCGCCGGGGGCCACGGCGTTGACGCGGATGCCCTGCTGCGCGTACTCGAAGGCCAGGCAGGTGGTCAGCGCATTTACCCCGCCCTTGGCCGCCGAATAGGGCACGCGGTGGATGCCGCGCGTGGCCGTGGACGACACGTTGACGATGCTGCCGCCGCCCTGCTTGATCATGTAGGGCAGCACCGCATGGCAGCACCACAGCGTGGGGAACAGCGAACGATTGATCTCGGCCGTGATCTGCGCTTCGCCGTAGGCTGCGAACGGCTGCACCCAGATCGTGCCGCCTACGTTGTTGACCAGCACGTCGATGCGCCCGGTCAGCGCCGCAGCCTTTTTCATGGCCTTCTTGCACGCGGCATGCTGCTCGACGTCGGCCAGCACCACCGTGGCCTGTCCGCCCCGGGCCAGGATCTCGGCGCGCACTTCGTCGACGATCTTCGAACGATCCAGCAGCACCACCTGCGCGCCTTCGGCGGCCAGGCGCAGCGCCACCGCGCGACCGATGCCCTGCGCGGCCCCGGTCACCACCGCCGTCTTGCCGCCAAAACGCAGCGGCGCCGCCGCCACCGACTGTCTCTTCCTGGTTTTCGAGGTGGCCATGATCGCGAGACCCCGTCAGACGCTGTAGATGTCGAGCGCAGTATCGATCAGGTCGTTGAGCACGACGATCTTCTTCTTGCGGATGCACCAGTCCTCGCCGCGCCGGGCCAGCAGGTACTCGTAATGGCCGTAGAAGCTCTGCGAGACGTTGTGCTTGAACAGGTGGGTGACGAAATTGGCCTTCACCACGCACGAACCGTCGGCTGCCGCCTCGGCCCGCACGTTCGACACCATGTGACAGGTTCGCGGCAGCGGGGTGGAGGCTGCGGAGCGCCCGGTGCGCAAGCGGAACACGCGGTCCTCCAGACCGGTGCGGTCGCCGTAATACATCAGCGAGATCTCGGTCTGCGGGTCGCTGGTGAACTCGTCCTCCGAGTCCCAGGCCGGTATCCAGTACTCGGCCTTGGGGTCGAACAGCGCGAGCCAGTCGTCCCAGCGGCGCTCGTCGACGTACTCCGCCTCTCGATAGAGCAGATCGGTGACGGCGTGTAGCAGCGCTGAATCGCTCATCGGCCGTCTCCCTTGGCATCAGCTTTCATCAGCTCGGCCCAGCGCTCGTGCTGGGCCAGGAAGATGCCTTCGTCGGATACCTTTGCGCCGCTGCTGCCCGGCGCGATACCGAGTTCGGTCGCGACGTCGTCAGCACCGGCGATCTCGTGCGCGGCGCCGCGCGACATGTCGCTCCAGCGCACGATGCTGTGGCTGCGGCAGCCCTTCTGCGTTTCGTTGAATTCGGTCAGGTCGTCGGGCGTGGCCATGCCGGAGGCATTGAAAAAGTCTTCGTACTGGCGGATGCGCTTGGCGCGCTCGGTCGGCGCCTCGCCGACGGGCGCAAAGCAATAAATGGTGACTTCGGTCCTGTCCACCGAGAGCGGCCTGAACATGCGGATCTGGGTGCCCATCTGGTCCATGAGGAACATGTTCGGATAGACCAGCAGGTTGCGCGAGCGACCCACCGCCCATTCGGCCTTCTCCTTGCCCATGCGCGAGGCCAGTTCCTCGCGCCGCGCATAGAGCGGCCGGTCCTGAGGATTGGTCACGTCGGTCCAGATCAACGTGTGGCCGTTGCCGAGGTCGTAGTAGCCACCGCGGTTGCGCGTGAAGTCGCCCACCGCCATCACCTTCAGTGCCTTGCCCTCAGCATTGATCTTGGCGCGGTTCTTGATCATCTGTACGTAGTTGGCGTGTACCGAATCGACGTGATAGCCGTCGACACCGTTCTCGGCCTGCAACTTCCAGTTCCCCTCGTAGGTGTACACCGAGCGGCCCTTGAGCAGTTCGATGCCGGCCGGCGCCTGGTCGACGACGATGTCGATGAAGGTCTTGCTTTCGGCCAGGTATTCCACCAGGGGCTCGGCTTGCTGGTTGAGCGTGGCGAACAGGAAGCCGCGATAGTTCTCCAGCCGCACCTTGGTCAGGCCGCGCTTGCTCTTGTCGAAGCTCTCGGGGTACCCGGCGCCGTCTTCGTTCATCGCCGCCAGCAGATTGCCCTTGGCGTCGTAGGCCCAGCCGTGGAACGAGCACACGAAGTTGCTGGCGCTGCCCTTGGACGTGCGGCACAGCGTGGCGCCGCGGTGCGAACAGATGTTGACGAAGGCGTTGAGCTGCCCCGTCTTGTCGCGGTTGACGACGATCGGGGCACGACCGATCCAGCCGGTGATGTAATCTTTCGGCTTGGGCAACTGGCTTTCGTGTGCGACATAGACCCAGACCTTTTCCCAGATCTGGCGCTGCTCAAACTCGAACAGGTCGGGATCGACGAAGATGCGCCGGTCAACGGCGCGTTGTCCATCTTCGTGGCGAACGACGTCGTCGAGCAGGGTTTGAGGTGCAGCGTCCATGTGGGCTCCTTCAGGATGTGAATTCGTCGGTACGCGTGCCCGCGTCCAATGCAGCGTAGACCTCGTCGCCTTCGACCTTGACCGGGTAGATCGTGAGTGCCTTGACGCACGGAAACGCGGTGGCCGCGCCGGTGCGGACGTCGAAGCGGCCGCTATGGAACGGGCATTCGATTTCGCAGCCGATGATGTCGCCCTCGGACATCGACGCGGCGCCATGGGTACATGTGTCGTCGATTACGAAATAGCCTTCATCTAGGCGCACCAACGCCACAGGCTCGCGGCCGTCGATGGCGACCTGCAATGCGTAACCGGCCTCCACGTCGTCGGTTCGGGCGATGAAAGTCATGGGCTTTGAGTCGCTCACGCAGCGCTCCTCTCGTTCGGCAAGGGCATCTGACATGTCAGTGCAGGGTCGGGAAAGCGTGCCCGGCGGCCAGCGAGCCGGCGGTCACGATGGCATTGAGGATCATCGAATGGTCGGCAACGCCACGGCCTACGATGTCGTACGCGGTCCCGTGCGCGACAGTCACATGGGGATACGGCGGCCCCAGGATGACGGCGACGTTTCCGGCGAAGGCGGCGGTCTTGATCGCGATGTGGCCCTGATCGTGGTACATCGCCAGCACGATGTCGAAGCGACCCTCGATGCAGTAGCGAAACACGGTGTCGGGACTGATTGGGCCGGTGACGTCGACCCCGGCGGCACGCGCGCGTTCGATGCCGGGCGTAATGTGCAGTTCCTCTTCCGCGCCCTTGGCATGCGGGTTGAATCCCGCGACTGCAATGCGCGGGCTGGCCATTCCCCACTGCCGGAGCACGCCGTCGAGCGTTCGCAGCGCCGACTCGATCAGGTCGGCGGTGATCAGCGTAGAGACCTCGCGAAGCGCGACGTGGTCGGTCAGATGCGCCACCCGCAGCGCACCCGACGCCAACAGCAGATAGCTGTGCCCGGGCCTGACCTGCACGACCCGGTCGAGCACGCCGGCCATCTGCATCGCGCCGGAGCTGATCGGGCCCATCACGGTGGCATGCAGGCGACCCGCGCGCGCCAGACTGGCGGCCTCGTCGAGCCAGACGCCGGTGGCGCGGCCGCAGGCCAGGTTGTCGGCGCCGGGCGTGATGTCGGCCGGATCCAGCGCGCCCGAGTCGATGATGTCGATCGTGCCCGTCCGCCCCGTTATGCGCTCCGGCGCATCAATGACCCGCAGCTTCGTCTCGAGACCTTGCTGCTCGATCACGTTACGCACGGCGGCCGCGCTTCCGATCAGCACCGGACGGCACAAGGCATGCAGCCGCCTACTCGCCCAGGCCTTGACCACCACCTCGGGACCGATGCCACAGGGATCGCCGATCACGACACCAACGGTCGCACGGTCGATACGGCACATCGCCGAGCTAGCCGCGGTCACAAAGTAATCTCCGTGTTTTAGTCATTATCTCGATATTTACAGAAAACTTCTCCGAAGGCATTGGGGTTTACCGCTACGACAGCAAGGCGCCCAGCCAGCGCTGAGCGTTGCCGCAGCGCAGCAGCTGCTCCGTCGCGACGTCCAATGGCAGCGCATCGAGACGGCCAACCGGATCCTTGTCCATGATCGCGAACGGATAGTCGCTGCCGAGCATGAGCCGAGTGGCGCCGAAGGCCTGCAGCAGGTGGTCAATGGTCGGCGCGTCGTAGACCAAGTCGTCGACGTACAGGGCCCGCGCGGCGACGCGGGGCGCGGTCGGCATCGCTTCGCGCAGCGCCGGAAAGCTCTCCCAGGCATGCTGCAGGCGCGGCAGCAACTGCGCCAGCGTGCCGCCGCCATGGCTGAACGCGATGCGCAGCCGAGGGCAGCGCGCCAGGGTGCCGCCGGTCAGCAGCGAGGCCGCGGCCAGCCCGACCTCGCCCGGGAACGCCAACGCCTGCTCGAGGATCGGCGGGCCGACCAGCCGGTCCATGCCGGCGGGGCGCAGCGCATGTACGAAGATCGCCGCGCCCCAACGCTCGGCCGCCTCGAAGAAGGGCAGGAAGCGGGCGTCGCCGATGCTCACGTTGTCGATGTTGCTGCCGATCTCAACGCCGGCCAGGCCGCATTGATGAATCGCGTGGTCGAGCTCGCCGATCGCGCGCTCGACGTCCTGCAGCGGCACCGCGCCGAGACCGATGAAGCGAGCCGGCGCCTGCTGTACCATGCCTGCGATCGACTCGTTCAGGAAGCGCGTCAGCACGGCGGCATCCTCGCCCGCCAGCCAGTACGACAACAGCTCGGGCATCGGCGACAACACTTGCCGGCCGATCCGCATCGCGTCCATGTCGGCCAGGCGAACCTGACAATCCCAGCACTGGTGCGACACCGTGCGATAGACCTTGTCGTCGAGCATCACATGCCGGTGGCACGCGTGCGCCGGCACCATGGAAGGCCATCGCACGCCGAGTCGCTGCCCGAGGTAGGGCGGGAATTCGGCCGGAACCACGTGCGTGTGAATGTCGATGCTGTTGTGGGCGGTCATATCAGGCTCGGGTTCGTTTTCGGGGGAGCGTCGCAGTGTGAGCCGCAGAGGCCTTCGCAGGCACCTTCGCCGCGACATAGGTGTCGATCATGTCCTGCCACAGCGTAAGCAGACCCGCCACGCGCTCGGGCTCCGCCGACCACAGCTGGCGGATGCCGAAGCCGCGCACCAGGCTGACAGTCAGCAGTAGCAAGTCCTCGCTGATTCGGGCCGGGAGTCCGAGTTCCTGCATCACGGCGAGCCACTGCTGCTCGACCGGGCGGCGGTAGTTGCGCACGACGCGTATGCCGGCCTCTTTCAGTGCCGGGTCCTTGCCGCCGGCGAGCAGCATGTCCAGGCCGACGAAGAAGTAGTCGCTAAAGTAGAAGGCCTGGGCGTCACCGATCAGCGCCTCGACTGGACGGCCTGAGCGCTTCGCGGCTTCAGCCAGCCTCAGGCCATCGGCCAGCGCGATCTCGAACACATGCTCCATCGCGGCGGTCACCAGCTCGTGCTTGCTTGGAAAGTGGTGCACTTGTGCACCGCGCGACACGCCGGCGCGGCGGGCTACTTCGGGCGTCGTGAAGCCGGCGAAGCCGCGCTCCTTGAGCACCTCGAAGGCCGCGTCGAGAATGCGGTGCTTCATCTCCCCGCTGCGCACGGCTTGGCTGCGCCTCGGTTTTGGCACCGCAGGCGCCCGCGGGTTGCGCGCCTTGCGGGCTGCGGAGGCATCAGTCATGGATTACCTTCGCGGCGGTACGCTCCCGCAACGCGGGCGCCTTTGCCGCCCGCAGGATCAGCAGCGCCGAGGCCGCCGCGGTCACCAAGTAGGCCCAGCCCACCCCATGCCACCCGCCCACGCCGACCAGCGCCGCCGCCAGCGGCGGCCCGAGCAGTGCGCCAATATTCGACGCCTGCACCGCTAGGCCGTTGACCGAGCCGAAGTTCTGGCGCGGCGCCGCCACCGCCGGCAGGCAGGCGTAGATCGTCGCCGGCAGCACGCCGCCGACGAACGAGAACGCGACGCACAATGCAAGGCGAAGCGGCGGCTCGGCCCCGACGACGAACGCGCCCCAGCCGGTGGCACCCATCACCCCGCCCGACACCAGCACCAGCAGCCACGGCGCGGCGCCGCGGTCGGACAGCCAGCCTCCCAGCCAGGCGCCAGGCGCGTTGACGATGATGACCCCGGCGACGAACGCGGTGGCCCTCGCCAGCCCGAAGCCCATGGTGTCCTGCAGGAAGGTCGGCAGCCAGACCATCATCGCCATCCACTGCGAGGTGTAGACGGTGAAGCAGCCGGCGAGCAGCCAGGGCGTGCCCGACTGCAGGCCGCGCAGCAGCGCGGCCGGGGTTTGTGCGGCCGTGGCAGCCCGGTCGCTGCCAGGGAAGGCCCGCAGCGTCAGCCCCCACAGCACGGTCGCGCCGAGCACACCGGCCCACCAGCCGCCACGCCAGCCGAGCGCGCCCATCAGTTGCGGTGCCAGCAGCAGCATCGTCGTCATGCCCAGCGCCATGTAGCTGCTCCACAGGCCGAGCGTGAGCTTCAAGCGCGCGGGCGGCGCGACCTCGCGCATCAGCGCCGGCGCCGCCACCACGACGCCGACGAACCCCAGCCCCTCGACGATGCGCGACGCGAACAGCAGGACTACATCCTGGCTGAGCGCACCCAGCAGCGCGCCGGCGCCCAGCGCCAGCAGGCCGAGCTTGAGGATGTTGCGCCGGCCGAGGCGGTCGGCCACCAGTCCCGCCGCCAGGCCGACGACGGCCGCGGTCAGGTTGAACACCGAGGTGATCCAGCCGAGCTGGACCAGACTGGCGCCGTACTGCTCGCGCAGCGCTGTCATCGCCGGCGGCAGCTTGCCCACCTGCGAGGCCGCGAACACGCCGCACAGCAGAAGCAGCCCGACGCGCGGCCAGTCGTTCGACCTGGCGATGCCGGCGGATGCCATCACGGCATCGTGCTGCCGCCGTTGACGCTGATCACCTGCCCGGTGACGAACGACGCTTCGGTGGACGCCACGTAGCTCACCATCGAGGCCACCTCGGCCATCTCGGCCGCGCGGCCCATCGGAATGATGCTGACGAACCGGTCCACCAGCGCCGGGTCCTTGGTGTTCAGCTCGACCAGCTGCGGCGTGCTCACGGCGCACGGCGCCACCGTGTTCACGGTGATGCCGTCGCGCGCGAACTCGCGCGCCAAGCCGGTGGTCAGGCCGTGCGCGCCACCTTTCGCGGCGTTGTAGGCGGCGTGGTCCCACAGCCCGCTCATCACCGAGTCGGCGCCGAGGATGACGACGCGGCCGTAGCCCTGCTGCTTCATCGTCGGCAGCGCAGCGCGGCAGCACCAGATCACCGTCCACAGGTTGCGGTCGATGGTCTGCTTCAGTGTCAGTGGCGTGTGTTCGAGGAACGGCAGGATCACGCCGCCGCCGGCGTTGTTGACCAAGATATCGATTCGGCCGAACGCGGCCAGCGTGCTCGCGAAGAGCGCGTTCGCAACCGATTCCTGGGCCAGGTCGCCGGCTTCGGCAACAACCTCGACGCCCAGCTCGCGCACTGCCTGCGCGCTCGCCGCGAGGCCGGCCGCGTCGGCGTCAGCCAGGGCCAGCCGGGCGCCGTCGCGCGCCAGCCGCAGCGCGATCTCCAGGCCGATGCCGCGCGCCGCCCCGGTCACCACCGCGACCCGACCCTCATGCGGCCTAGCGCGCGTCGCCCAGGGCGCAGCCTGCGCGACGTCGCTCATGCCGGCAGCCCGCGCTCGATCGCGCCGACCTTGCCGAAGGCCGGCTTGGGTACGCTGCCCCAGGTGTCCAGCGCCGACGGGTGCGCCTCGAGCATGCGCGGCTCGCGCGCGCCTTTCTCGGGGAACTCTTCCATGCCGAAGCTGAACTCGACGGTCATGCCGTCGGGATCGAGGAAATACAGGAAGATGCTGCCCGAAGGCTTGTGGCGTCCGGGCCCGAACACGATCGGCACCTCGGCCTTGTTGAGCCGGTTCATCGCAACGCCGATGTCGTCGATGTCGCTCACCATGAAGTTGATGTGGTTCAGGTGGTTTCCCTCGACCGAGCGCCCGATCGCGAACGAGTGGTGCAGCGGGTTGGGCTGGCAGCGCATGAACGCGAAGCGGCCTTCGACGAAATCCGAGATCGCGAAGCCGAGATTCGCCGTCAGGTACGCCGCCATCTCGTCGAAGTGTTCGACCGACAGCACCACGTGGCCGAGCCGCACGATCTTGGTCAGACTCTGGCGGAACGGCACTGCCATCTGCAGCACGCGGGTGTAGAACTCCATCGTCAGTCCGGAGTTGGGTTCGACGAAGCGCAGCCCGTCGCCCTGGCGCAGCGCCGCGCGTTCCTCGGCATCGATTTCCTCCACCGCGAGACCGAGGCCGGCGAGGTGCTTGCGTGCATGCTCGATCTCGGCTCGGCTTTCGAGCTCGAAGGCGACCCGCTTTAGACCCGGCGCCTGGGCCGGGTACAGCACGACATGGTGGTGGTCGCTGCCGCAGCGCAGGAAAGCCGGCCCGCCCGCCACCGGTTCGGAGGCGTCGAGACCGACGGTGTCGGTGTAGAACGCGGCCGATCGGTCGAGGTCGGTCACGTTCAGCGCGACGTAGCCCAGCTTGCGGTATCGAAAGGGCATGCTCATGGTCGTCTCCGTCAAAGAAGGATGCTCACGCGCCCCTGCGGACGCAGCGAATCGAGGTCGAGCACGCAACGCTTCTTGCGGATGCGCAGGCCCGTGGCCGGGCGCACCAGCGCGTACTCGCTGCTGCCGATGTAGGTGTCGGTGTGGCCGCCCTTGGTGCGGTAGGTCACGAAGGCGGTGGCGACGCGGCAGCCGTCGGCGCCCGACTCGAGGATACGCACGTTGCTGACGAGGTGCCGCGTCTTCGAGCGCGGGTACTCGGAGAAGGCGGTCTTCTTCTGCAGCCGTTTGACGCGCTCGCCGAGGCGGAACGCATCGTCGGCAATGTAGAACAGGTTGCGGTCGGGCGTCGCGTCCTTGGCCAGGTCAGTCGACGGCACTTCGTAGCGCGCGTCGTCGGTGAACAGCGCCAGCCATTCGTCGAGGCGCCAGTCGTCGAGAAGCGCGGCCTCATGGAAAAGAAAGTCTTCGATCTCGAGGCGGGTGAAGGTCTGCATGTCGGTGGCTCCTCAGGCGGCGGCATTGGCGCGCGTCAGGCGCAGGTTCCACTCGGTCCAGAAAGCGCGCATCTGGACTTCGTCGTCCATCGCCGGTTGCGCCTTGCCCATGCCCTTGGAGATGTCGTTCCAGCCGGCCTCCCGCACGTTCTCGTAGCCGGTCTGGCACTGCTGCAGCGCCTCGACGTCGTCGGGCGTCGCGAAGCCGCCCGGGCCCAGGAACTCGAGGAAGTTCTCCAGCCGCGACTTGCGCGACCACTCGCTCTCTTCGGTGGGCGCCAGCGCCCAGGCGTTGACGTGCAGGAAGTTGGGCGCCAGCGGATAGAAGGTGCGCACCGTGACCGCCATGATGTCGTTGATGATCAGGTTCGGGAAGATGAGCAGGTTGCGGTTCTTCAGCGCGATGCGCTGCGCGCGCTCGGCGCCGAAGCGCTCCGCCAGGCCGGCGACGATCTTCTCGATGTCGGCCTTGCCCTGCTCGCCCCACGCCGGGATCCACTGCCCCACCGGCCGGCCCCAGGGCGCGGCGTACTCGATCACGGCGTGGCCGTTGCTCAGGTCGCGGCCGTGGCCCACCAGCGGCACCGGAGCGAGCGAGCCGACGGTGCCTTTCAGGTAGTCGAGGTAGCTGGCGTGCGTGGTCGACGCATGGTAGCCGTCGATGCTGTTCTCGACCAGCAGCTTCCAGTTCGCGCGCAGGCTGTATTCCTGCGTGCCGCCGACGATGGCCATGCCGACCTCGGACTGGTCGGCCACCAGGTCGATGTACTCGCGCGCGTCGCCCAGGTAGGTGGGCAAGTCGACGATGTCCTTGTCGAAGGCGATGAAGTGGAAGCCGCGATACTCTTCGTGGCGTGGGGCCTTCACCAGGTCCCCGCCGCCTGCGTCGTTGAAGCCGTCGCAGTATGAGTCTTTGCCCGGCTGGTCCTTGAGCTTGCCGTCGCTGCCGAACACCCAGCCGTGATAGAAGCATTGGAAGTTCTTGACCGTGCCCGCGCGGTCGCGGCACACGGTGGCGCCGCGGTGCGGACAGGTGTTCATAAAGGCGTTGAGCTTGCCCCCGGCGTCGCGGTTGAAGATGACATTACGCCCGGCCACCGTGCGGGTAACGAACTGGCCCGGCTTGGCGAGCTCGGAGGCGTGGCCGAGGTAAAGCCAGCAGCGGTTGAAGATCGCGTTGCGCTCTGACTCGAACACGTCGGTGTCGACGAACGAGGTGCGCGGCACCTTGAACAGCTGGCGCTCGTTGTCGACGTGCAGCTTGATGACCTTGGAAATGTCTTTCATTGGGTACTCCTGTCACGGGTCGGTCGCGCCGAGGCCTGAGGGCTCAGACCCCGAGGTAGTGGTTCAGTAACGCCTGGTCGGCACGCACAGTGGCGCTCGGCCCATGGGCCACGACGGCGCCGCGCGACATCACCGCCACCTCGTCGGCGACGTTGAACACGGTGTCCAGGTTCTGGTCGACGACGATCAGCGCCATGCCGCTGCCGCGAAGCGAGCGCAGCACCGACTGGATCTCCTCGACGATCAGCGGCGCCAAGCCTTCAGTGGGCTCGTCGAGGATCAACAACCGCGGGTTGGTCAGCAGGGCCCGACCGATGGCGAGCATCTGCTGTTCGCCGCCGGATAGCGCGTCGCCGCGGTTGCGCCGGCGCTCTCCCAGGCGCGGGAAGATCTCGAGCACGCGCTCCAGTGTCCAGCCGGCTGCGCCGTCGGGGCGTGGGCGTGCGCCAAGGGTCAGACTCTCCATCACCGTCAGCGACGGGAATACGCCGCGGTTCTCGGGTACGTAGGCAATTCCCAGGCGCGCGATGTCGTGCGTGGCGCGACCGACCAGCGACGCACCGTCAAACTGGACGTCACCAGCGGTCAGCGACATCAGCCCGACGATGCTGCGCAGCGTCGTCGTCTTGCCCACGCCGTTGCGGCCCACGAGACCGAGGAAGCTCGATGCGTCGGCGCGCAGGCTGATGCCGTGCAGCACCGGCGTTGCACCGTAGGCGGCGCGGATGTCCTTCAGCTCAAGCAAGCGTGCGCCCCTTGAAATAGATCCTCTGCACTCGCTCGCTGCTGCGGATTTCGGCCGGCGTGCCCTGCTCGAACAACGCGCCCTGCTCAAACACGAACACGTGGTCAGTCAGCCCCTCGATCACCTTCAGGTCGTGCTCGATGATCACCAGGGTGAGCGACGCCGGCAAGCTGGCGCGCAGCATGGCGACGACGTCGTGCGTCTCTTCCTCGCTCATGCCGGCGGTGGGCTCGTCGAGCAGCAGCATGCGCGGCTCGGTGGCGAGCGCCAGTGCGATCTCGAGCTGGCGCAGTTCGCCGTATGAAAGGTCGGTGGCCAGCACCTGCGCCTTGGCCGCCAGGCCAACCCGGGCGGCGCAGGCCGCGGCGCGCTCGTCGAAGCGGTGGTCGCGCGAGCGCGGGCTCCAGAAGTCGAAGGCCCGCGCCGGCTCGCGCGACTGCACCGCCATGCGCACGTTCTCGGCCACCGTGAACTCGGGAAAGATGCTGGTCTTCTGGAAGCTGCGGCCGATGCCGAGGTGGCTGCGCCGCTCAGCCGGCAGCGCCGTGATGTCGGTGCCGTCAAAGTGGATCGAACCCGAGGTCGCGCGCAAGGTGCCAGTCAGCAGGTTCAGCAGCGTCGTCTTGCCGGCGCCATTCGGGCCTAGCACGCCGTAGCGCTTGCCTGGCAGCAACGCCAAATCGACGCCGTTCAGCGCCCGGAAGCGCCCGTAGGCCAGCGTGAGACCGCGGGTCTCGAGCAGGGCCGGGGCCGTCATGCCGCCTCCTCGGGCAGACCCGGGGCAGCCGCACCCGCGTCGGGCTTGGCGTCGCCGCGCCGGCGCCGCAGCGCGTTCGTCACCAGAGGCACGAGCCCGTTCGGGGCGTACAGCACAACAACCACGAAGACGATGCCGAGCACCAGGCGCCAGTGATCGGTCAGCGTGCCAAGGTAGTGGAACAGGGCGAGGAACAGCACCGCGCCGACCAGCGGCCCGTACAGCGCCGCCACGCCACCGAGAATGACCATTAGGATGACCTCGCCCGAGGTGGTCCAGAACAGCAGCGACGGATCGACCAGGCTGAACAGGCTGGCCTGCAGGGCCCCCGCCACCGCGGCCAGCGAGCCGGCCATCACGAACCCGATCAGCTGGAAGCGGCGCACCGGGTAGCCCAGCGCCCGCATGCGCGCGGCATTCTGGCGGATGCCCGCGAAGACCGAGCCCAGCGGCGAGGCGTCAAGCCGCTTGAGGCCGTAGACCAGCAGCACCAGCGCGACCAGCACAACGTAGTAGAAGGTAAACTCGCTGTCCAGCGACAGCCAGTCCGGCAGGTCGTGGCCGCCCCACAATTTTGGGCGCGGGATCGACGGGATACCGTTGATGCCGCCTGACCAAGCCTGCGTCGACAGCACCAGCACGTAGAACAGCTGGCAGAAGGCGATCGTGATCATCACGAAGCCCACGCCGCCCAGCCGCAGCACCATCGCGCCGACCAGCGCCGAGACCACGATGCCGACCAGGAGCGCCGCCGCCAGCAGCAGGAACAGGTTCTCCGACACGTAGCGCAGCATAAACGCCGCCAGGTAGGCGCCGACGCCGAGAAACAGGCCGTGGCCGAAGCTGATGAGTCCCAGCCGGCCGATCAGGATGTTCAGGCTGAGCGCGAACATGCCGGTGATCATGACCTCGGTGGCGAACTCGGTCTGCGTGCCGCGGGTGAGATGCGGCAGGGCCAGGGCCACGGCGAGCACGGCCAGCGTCGGCCAGTGACGGAAGACGTTCATCGCGCGATCCCCATCAGGCCCTGCGGCCGTACTAGCAGCACCATCACAAGCACTAGATAGATCACTGCGGTCGAGAACTCGGCCGCGTATATCTGGCCGACCACGGTGGCCGCGCCGATCAGCAGGCTCGCGACCAGTGCCCCCGCAAGCGAGCCCATGCCGCCGACCACCACCACCACCAGCGCCGAGATCAGGATCTCACTGCCCATGCCCGGGAAGGCATTGAAGATCGGCACCGAGAGCACGCCCGCCAGGCCGGCCAGCGCAGAGCCCACCGCAAACACGCCGCAGAACAGGCGCGGGACGTTGATGCCCAGCGCGGCGGCCATTTCTCGGTCGTCGACCCCCGCGCGCACCATCGCTCCGACGCGGGTACGGCCGAAGCCCACCAGCAAGGACGCGATCACCACAGTGCCGACGACAACGACCAGCACCCTGTAGACCGGCACCGACGCGCCCGCAACCACCACGGTGCCGTCTAGCCCTTGCGGAAGCGCCAGAGTCTGAATCGGCGCGCCCCAGATGATGCGCACCAGTTCGTCGAACGCAAACACCAAGCCCAGCGTCAGCAGTACCTGCGGGTACATTCCGCGCCCGTAGGTGCGCGCCAGTAAAGTGCGCTCGAGCAGCACGCCCAGCATCGCGGTGAGCAGCGGGGCAAGCAGCAGTGCGAGGTAAAAGCTCCCGACTCCGCGCGCGATGGTGATGCCAAAATAGGCGCCTACCATGTAGAGCGCGCCATGCGCCAAGTTGACGACGTGCATCAATCCGAAGACAAGCGACAGCCCCGATGCAATGAGGAAAAGCAACACCCCCATCTGCAAGGCGTTAAGAAGCTGTTCGACGACGATTTGCATAGCGTGTGCGCAGCGTGGTTAAGCGGCGGTACGACGTGCGTCCGCTGTTACAGCTTGCAGCCCTCGCCCTTGTCGACCACCTTTTCGTAGGTCTTCAAGATTTTGTGGCCGAGCGTGCCGTCGGCGCGTTTGATGACCTCGCCAATGTAGATGTTCTGCACCACATTGCCGGTGCGCGGGTCGATTCGGAAATAGCCACGCGGGCTGTCGACCTGCAGGGTCGTCAGCGTTTTGCGCACCTTGGCCTTGTCGCTCAGGTCGCCCTTGAGCTCTTCGATCGTCGCCAACATCAGCTTGGCGGTGTCGTAGCCTTGTACGTGCATAGCGTGAGCGGGCTTGCCGTACTTCTTCTGAAAACTTGCCTGAAAGGCGCGATTTCGCGGCGTCTCGAGACTTGACATGTAGTGTCCGCTGACCGTCACGCCCACCGCGGCGTCTCCCATCGCCGGAAAGAACAGCTCGTCGGCGCCGTAGATCGGCACCACCATCTTCAGCTTCGGGCCGCGCACTCCAGCCTGAGTAACTTGCGTGACGAATCGCGGCGCAGCGCTGCCGGCCAAAAAGCCCCACACCATGTCGATCTCCCCCTGCTTGGCGCGGATGTTGGTGATGATCGGCGTGAAATCGGCTGTGCCCAAGGCCGGCCATTCCTCCAGCGGCGCCTTGCCACCCTTCTCCACGAAGCCGTCGCGGAAGGCACCGGCCTGCTCGCGCCCGGAATCGTAGTTCGAGGCCACCGTCATAGCAGACTTGCCTATGTTCTCCGCCGCGTACTGGCCCATCGAGTGGTTAACTTGCCAATTCGAGAACGAGGTGCGCACGATGTACGGGCTGCAGATCTTGCCGGTCACCTCGTTGTTGCCGGCATTGGCCACGAGCAAAAATGTCTTCGAGCGGTCGACCTCATCGCGGATCGCGGCGACCACATGCGACGCGATCGGGCCGACCATGAAGTCCACGTTGTCATCTTTCGTGTAGCGCCGCACCAGCTGCAGCGTGACTTTCGGGTCTTCCTTATTGTCTTCCTTCAAGACAACAATCTTGCGGCCGGCGGCCTGTCCATTGGCCTCTTCGATCGCCAGATCAAAACCTTCCTTGACGGCCTCGCCGTACACCGCGAAGACTTGGGAGAACGGCAAAAGCAGCCCCACTTTGATGTCCTTCCCCTGCGCGGCAGCAGAGAGCGGAATGACGCAGGCGACGGCCGACACAACGGCGACTGTGGTGCGAGCGAATGTTGTCATCTTGTCTCCTAGTGGCCGGCTTGGCCGGCTTGGCCGGCTTGGCCGGCTTGGCCGGCTTGCCATGCGATGGCAAATAACGAAAACAAACAGGGCGACCTGTTTTTGCCGACATACGCGTAGGCGTCGCCACTAAGGGTAGTTTCTCCACTACGTACGATGCTTCATATTATCGCTAACCCTTATTAATCTCGAGATTTACTCAATTTGAGAGCGATGAGCCAGATCGATGCTGGCTTTCCGCCCGCGGCCTACTGGAGCTCAATCGCCGCGGCGATGTGAGCGATCGACACGCCAAGAGTGTGCGCACGAAGTTGTCACGCTTAGGCCCAGATCCGAAGAAAGCCATAGCCCGGCCGCTGACGCGCTGACGCGCTGACGCGCTGACGCGGAGATTTTCCGGCGTCGTCCCTTGACTTTGCGTCATCGATGGGCGAGCTGAAATGTTGGGAGTTGCCGCATGCGGCGGCGCCGGTTATTGAGCCGCCAGCGCCCGCCTTCTTGAATCACATCGCGCACAAACGCGCAGCAACACCACCGACTCAGAAGGGAAACACGACATAGCGAGGCAGAGCGTCGGCGTCGTAGATGGCGCGGCGCTGCCGCAGCAGTGCCCCGGCCGGTGTCACTTCAATCAGGTCGTGGTAAACGCCGGTGGTGAGCAGAGTCGAGACGCCTCCTTCTGGCGTCATTGCGATTGAGAAATTCGACGTCACCTCGAAACGGTCTCGGTTCGCCTCGCGGCACGTCAGGCGTTGGAAAAAGTGCCGCGTGCGGTAGGCCTGGTAAGTCCCGGCCCAGACCTTGGTGACGATCGACACGCGGTCTTCGAGCCGCGCGCGGCTGTCGTCGAGCATCAGCGCGATCCAATGTCCGCGCTGCTCGTTCTCGGCCGAGATGCAGATGTACGACGCATCCGTGTCGGTCGAGAACGTCGCGAGCCAGCCGGCCATGTCCTGCGCGTCTAGCGCCGCGATGCAGCGGGTCTGGATCGCGTCGATGGCGTTCAGGGTGTCGGCATTCATGCTTCGGCATCCCGCTTGAAGCCCATCAGCTTGCGGTAGTACTCCCACTTCGGCAGCTGACCGGTCTCGTCGTTCTGCTTGACGTCGAACGACGGCGTGCTGCTGCCGGTGACGCCCTTCTGGAATTCGGCATAGCCGGGCGTGTAGCTGCCGATATGGATGCGCTGGAAGATGGCAGCGTCCTCCATGCTAACCATGCCGCACGGCCCGAGCAGATTCGACGACTGGCGCAGCCGGTGGCGCACCATGGCCTCGTCGTCGTCGACGTGCGCGAAATAGGCGTAGTGCACCTCGGTGACGTCGTGGCTGCGCGCGATCGCGAAGCGCAGGTTGATGACGTCCAGGTGCTTGACGAGCACGCTCACCGGAAAGAGCTCGACCACGCACGAGCCTTTTTCCGGGTTCTGGCCCTTGAACTCGATCAGCGACGGGTCCTTCAAGAAGCCGCTGCTCTGGATCGGCTTGAGCTGCGCCTCGATCGCGATGTGGCCGTTCGGCGTCATGAACTGCGCGCCCTGCCCGCCCTGCCAGTTCAGCAGGCGAAAGCCGGTGTGCAGCAGCGGCGCGTGGAAGCCGTCGTTATCGTTATAGGCTTTCCAGTTGACCGCGTAACGAACCTTCTGGTAGCCGAGCAGCTTCAAGCGTCCATCGCCCGCGAGCACCACACGCAGCGTCGAGCGCATGCTCTCGCCCAGCCATTCTTCCAGCGGCGGCGTGGCCTCGCCCAGGGTGACGAACAGCAGGCCCAGATACTCGGCGGTGCGCAGTTGTTTGAGGCCGAAATTCTTCTTGTCGAAATCGGGCGCGAATTCCTTAGAACCCGGGCAGCCGACCAAGTCGCCCTCGAGTGCGAACAGCCAGCGGTGGTACGGGCACTCGAACTCCGGCCGGTTGCCGCAGGTCGCGGTCTCCACCTGCGTGCCGCGGTGGGTGCAGCTGTTCAGGAACACACGCAGCATGCGGTCCTTGCCGCGCGCGATCAGCAAGGGCATGCGGCCGAGATCGAAGGTCTTGAAGTCGCCGACCTCAGGCAGCTCGCCCGCGTGGGCCACCAGGTGCCAGCAGTCGCCGTAGTAGATGGTCTTGAGCTCCTGGTCGAACAGCGGCTCGCTGACAAACACCTCCTTCGGGACTTGGCTGATCCGGTCGGACCAGACCAGCGGCTGGGTGCGAACGTTGTCATGGGCAGGCGTGTGCATCTTGATACTTCCAGGTTGGGACAGCAGATGATGATCAGACCTTGCCGGTCTGCAGAAACTGATGAACGACCGAGTTGAACTCGGCCGGCGCCTCGTACTGCGGCCAGTGCGCCGCATCGGCACGCATCACGCGGAGTTGCCCGCCGGGAACCTGCGCGCAGGCCGCGTTCGCGGCCTCGAGGTCGTGAATCGGGTTGAACCGCGTCCAGAGGAACAGCGTGTCGCAGGCCAACTTGCCGAGTTCGATCATCATCGGCGCACCCGCGCCGGAATCGGCCGACTTGAGAAGCGCGAGCACTTTCGGCGCGGCCTGTTGGAAATCGGGCCGCAGGTAGATCGCCAGCCGCGAACCGACGAGTTCGTCGTCCAGCAAGGGCCAGTTGGACTCGTGCATCAGCCACTGCATCCTGCTGCGCACCGTTTCGATTGTCGGAACTTGGCCGACGTTCCGGCGGCTGAGCTCTTCGAGATGTTGCAGATCGCGCCGACCCTTCTCACTTACGATCGGAATGCCGCCCGTCGTGTTAAGAACCAGGCGCTTGACACGAAACGGAGACATCACCGCGAACGTGCCGGCGACCCAGCCACCCAGTGACTCGCCCGAGATGTGAGCGCGCATGATGCCCAAGGCATCCATGAGTTCGCCAAGTTGTCGCGCGTAAGTGGCGGGCAGGTAGTCGATGTGGAGCGGCTTGTCCGACAAGCCGTGGCCGACGAAATCGAACGCGACGACGTGATAGTCGGCCGACAGGGCCAGCACGTTCTTCGCATATGCCTCGAGGTGACCGCCAATGCCGTGCATTAGGAACAGCGCCTCGGGCTTGCCCATACCGGCCTCGACGACGCGGATGTTGCCGAAACTCGGTGTCTCGACGTAGCGCACACTTGCGCCAAGCAGGTCCAGCCACAGACTCATGAGTGTGTCTCCATTCGTTCGACGCCGAGCCCCAAGGCCTCACGCACCATTGGGTCGCCGTCGGCGCCGCTGTGCACCACCCGCCCGCTTCCCAGCTCGGTAGTTACCCGATCGGCCAGCGGCAGCGCCTCGTGAGCGTTCCGTTCGATCAACAGGATCGTCTTGCCCTCGCCGCGCAGCTCCGCAATGATCGAGAACATTTGCTCGACGATCAGCACCGGCAACCTCATCGACGGTTCGTCGAGCCACAGCAGGCACGACATCTATGCGCGCTCGTCGGCGAGCAAAAAGAACATCGCGAATGTGCGCTGCATGCCACGCTCCACGTCTGCCGCCGGTTCAGCCGACGCGCAGGCATTGAACGCTTCGTTGCGTGGCGGGTCGGTTGCAGCCGGAGAATGCTCTGTCACAATAAGTTCTACTCAATCTGCTCTGGTCGGAGCACTAAATTTATTTACATGAGCGCGGTCTGTTTTTATTAAAGTTAAACACATTGCCGAGAGCAGTAATGGTGCGATCAGCGCAAGATAAAACCCCGACGGACCTCCGCGCTCAAGAATCCAGCCGCCGCTGGCTGATCCCACAATGGCGCCAGTGCGCCCGACACCGATCGCCCAGCCCGTTGCAGTGGCTCTCAGTGAAGTGGGGAATATTTGCGCTACCATGAAATTCAGTACGAGCTGTTGCCCTCCGATGCCAAAGGCAGCGCCACCCGCCAAGACTAAAACTAGTGTCCAATTTTCGGCGCTATTTGCCAAAGCGATTGCCGTTCCAATACCTACCGCAAACATAAGATGGAGTAAGCTGCGTGGGTTGACTTTAGGAAGAATAGTAGCAAACGGTATCGCGAAGATGACGAACACAGTATTGACGACTACGGTACCAAACGGAGCCTGCGCCGCAGCAAATCCCGAGGATTTAATGACTGTCGGGAACCACGAAAGAAACATGAACCACGCGACCCAATTGAAAAAGTAGACTGCCCAAATTGCGATCGTCTTGTTTGCATAGTCGCGCGAAAATAGCGAGCGCACGCCGGGGGCCAGGTTTGCCTCCTCGACCGAATGGTAGACGGTATCACGAGACTTTGAACCGGAAATTTTTTGCATGACGCTCATCAGGCGGGATTGGTTTCTCGCACTTTTCGAGCGCGCCAAATACCGAGGTGATTCAGGCACGCCAGAGTACAGCGCGATCATCAGAAGCAACGGCACGACTCCACCAATCGCGAAGATGCCCTCCCAACCTACGACCGGTAATACTCGAACTGCCAGTAGTCCGCCAAGAATCGCTCCAGCAGGAAGGCCTAATAAAATTGTAGTCATGACTGTGCCGCGACTTCTCATAGGACAGAACTCTGCAGCAATGGCCAATACCAATGGGGTAGCGCCCCCCATGCCAAGACCCGCAATAAATCGCCATATCATTATTTGATACGTTGTATTTGCAGACGCCGTGGCCAAAGATGCACTGGAAAACAAAAAAACCGCTAACAGTAGCATCGGACGCCGACCGTATCTATCGCCAGATAGACCAAAAGCCATTGCGCCCAAGACCATCCCCACAATGCCAATGGTTAGAATTGGCGCCAACGAACCCGCCGATAATTTAAACGCCTCACTAATTGCCGGGCCGGTAAATGCAATGGCCTGCGTGTCGAATCCGTCACAAAGTGTTACCAAAAAACATAGGCTAAATACCCGCCATTGCAGCGCTGATACTTGATGGCCATCGATTATGTCGGCGATGGATTCACTTCTTACCATGGTGGATTCGCTTTTATCTGACTGGTGGAGTAATAATCGTAATCATTGGATCGGGGTCAGCGTCCACAGCGAGAATTGCCTGCGTCCAACGTCTCATGTGGTACGTAAAAGGCACATTTGTTTCCCGTCATCAGACAAACCGGATGCCCACGCTGCCCAGGTGCTGCATCTTCAGCGTGATGCTGTCGCCGGGCTGCACGGCCACCGCCTCGGTGATGCCCCCCGACAGCACCAGGCTGCCGGCGGGCAGTTCCTGGTCGCGT
>Ga0126362_10000237_pt1 | contig 37076 bp, 41 predicted proteins | sample ANMtaG_FD_126269 | JGI IMG/M metagenome (GOLD analysis project Ga0126362, IMG submission 126269) | Continental margin sediment microbial communities from North Pacific Ocean - ANME2c_DSS_Sorted | ecosystem: Environmental > Aquatic > Marine > Continental margin > Sediment | place: Pacific Ocean... | reverse complement strand
TTCCACCATGTAGGCCAGGCGCTCTGCGGGGTACTCGGGGTCCAGGGGTACGTAGGCGCCTCCGGCCTTGAGCACTGCCAGGATGCCCACCATCATCTCGACGGAGCGCTCCACGCAGAGGCCGACCAGCACATCGGGGCCCACACCAAGAGAAATCAGGCGGTGCGCAAGGCGGTTCGCGCGGGCATTGAGTTCGGCGTAGCTCAGCGCGTCATCGCCGAAGACCAGCGCAGGCGCCTGCGGCTTGAGCCTCGCATGCGCCTCGATCTGCCGTTGCACCGGCTGGGCATCCACGTGGCGCCGATCGTTCTCGCTCCACGCCGCGAGCTGCGCTCGCTCTGCAGCCCCCACCAGCGCCACATCCCCCACCGCCTGCTGCGGCTGCTCGACCAGCGCCCGCAGCACCGACAGGTAGTGCCCTGCCATCCGCTCCACCGTCTCTCGATCGAACAGCTCCGAGGCGTAGACCAGGCTCAGCGTCAACCGGTCATCGGGCGTCTCGCGGGCTTCCAGCACGAGCTCGAATTGCGCCTCTCCATCTGGCAGCGCGTGGTGCGCCACCTCGAGCCCCGGCAGCTGTGCCAGCGCCCGGTAGTCTTCGATCAGGTGGTTGAACATCACCTGGAACAGCGGGCTCTGGCTCAGGCTGCGCTGCGGCTGCAACGCCTCGACCAATTGCTCGAACGGCAGATCCTGATGCGTCTGCGCGCCCAGCACCGCCTCTTTCGCCTGCGCCACGACATCCGACAGGCGCATGCGGGCGCCGATACGGTTGCGCAGCACGAGTGTGTTGACGAAGAAACCGATGATGTTCTCCGCCTCGACCCCACGACGATTCGCCACCGGTGCGCCGACGCGAATGTCTTCCTGCCCGCTGTAGCGGTGCAGCAGCGCCTGGAAACCGGCCAGCAGCACCATGAACAGCGTGGCGCCCTCGGCTGCCGCAGCCCGGCGCAGGCCGGCCAGCAGTTCCCCGGGCACTTCGACGCCGTGGCGTGCCGCGCGGTAGCCGATACGGGCCGTGCGCGGATGGTCTGTCGGCAGCGCCAGCACCGGGTGCTCTTCGCCGAGCTGCGAGCGCCACCAGGCCAGCTGCCGTTCAGCCTCGCCCGCGGCCAGCCAGCCACGCTGCCACGCCGCATGATCGACATACTGGATGCGCGCCGCGACTCGGCGCGAAGGCGCCTCGCCCTTCAGCCGCGCGGCGTAGCCGGCGGCCAGCTCATCGAGCAGCACCTGCATCGACGCACTGTCGGAAATGATGTGATGCATCACCACCACCAGCAGGTGCGAAGTGTCCGACAGGCGGATCAACGCAACGCGCAGCAATGGGCCCAGCGTCAAATCGAACGGCGTGGCGTGCAGGCGCTGCGCCTCTTCTGCCGCACGCGTTTCGCGCTCGGCGACGGTCGCAAGGTTGCGCAGGTCGATCAGGCTCAGCAGCGGCGCCCACGACGGGCTGATCAGCTGCTCGGCCGTGCCGTCGCCCCCCGCCAGGAACACCGTGCGCAGCGACTCGTGGCGCGCGGCGATGTCTTCGAAGGCCGCATGCATGGCGGCGGCATCCAGCACGCCCGACAGGCGCAGAGCGCCGCTCATGTGATACGCCGTGCTCTGCGGCGCGAGCCTCCACAGGAACCATTGGCGCTCCTGTGCATGCGACAGCGGCAAGGGCTGCAGCCGGCGTTCGGCGGACAGTGGCTCGACGGCTGCGATGCCGGGCACCGGACTGTCCTTGCGGCTGCGCACGATGGCCGCGCAGGCAGCCAGCCGAGGGTGCTCGAAAAGATCGCGCAGCTCGAACCCGATACCCCAATGCCGGGCGATGCGCGCGCAAGCCTGAACCGCTGCAAGCGAATTGCCGCCCGAGGTGAAGAAGTGCGCGTCGTGCGCGAGCGCACGGTCTTCGGGCCACCTGAGCACGTCCTTCCAGATGGTCGAGACTGCCAGCCCGATTTCGTCGCGCACCGGCGCTTCCGGTTGGATGGAAGACCCGCCGCCGCCGTGCGTGAAGACACCACGTTCGTGGATCGCATAGGCATCGAGGCTGCGCGCCACGAGCCCTGCGCGGCACGCCTGGCGTTGCAGCTTGCCGCTCGACGTCTTGGGCAGCGCGCCCGGGTTGAGCAGCACCACGGCGGCAGGCGCCTCGCCGAACACCTCGCTGACAGCAGCACCCAGCGCGTCGACCAGCACATGCGGCGGCACGAGCTTCTGCATGCTGCGCGAAACCTCCGCGGCCACGCCGATGCCTTCGCCATCGGGACCCGACACCGCGAAGGCGGCGACACGCCCCTTGCGCACGGCATCGATCTCGGCCTCGACCGTGCGCTCGATGTCCTGCGGGTAGATGTTGTGCCCGCGTACGATGATCAGGTCCTTGATGCGGCCCGTGACGTAGAGCTGTCCGTCGTGCATGAAGCCGAGGTCACCTGTGCGCAGCCAGCGCCGACCTTCGTGCATGGCGAAGGTCTCGCCGGTCTCGCGCTCCTTGCCCCAGTAGCCGGCGCAGATGCTCGGGCCGCCGGCCCAGATTTCACCGACCCGGCCTGCGTCGAGCGCAGCCAGCGAACCCGGGTCGGTAATGCGCACCTCATGGCCGTCCGGCGCCGCACCGCAACCGACAAGCATCGTGCCCTCGGCGCTTTCCACGCCCTCGCCCCTGGCCAGCGCATCGGCGGAGAAAGTGCGCGCGACCAGTCCGGCGCCACGCCGGCCACCGGTGACGAACAGGGTCGCTTCCGCGAGCCCGTAGCAGGCATACACGGCATCGGGGCCGAAGCCCGCGGGCGCGAATCGCTCGATGAATTCGGTTTCGGTGTCGGCGCGCACCGGCTCGGCGCCGGTGTAGGCGACGCGCCATGTCGAGAGGTCCAGCCCCGCCAGCCGCGAGCCTTTCACGCGGTCGAGGCAGAGGCGATAGGCGAAGTCGGGGCCGCCGCTCAGGGTGGCCCGATGGCGCGAGATCAGCTCGAGCCAGCGCACCGGGCTCTCGAGAAAGTAGCGCGGCGAGGTCAGCACCAGCGGAATGCCGCTGTAGAGCGGCTGCATGAGGCCGCCGATCAAACCCATGTCGTGATAGAGCGGTGCCCACGACACGAACTTGTCGTCCGGCCCGATACCCATGCCGTCACGGATGGCGCGCTCGTTGGCGATGAGGTTGCCGTGGGTCACGATCACGCCCTTGGGAGCGGAGGTCGAGCCCGAGGTGTACTGAAGGAATGCGGCGGCGTCCGCCGCAGGAGAGAACGGCGCCCAGGCATCGGCGAGGGCGAGATCCACCTCGTCGACGGCGACCATTTCGGCCTGCGCGAACGCGTCGGCCGCATCGGTCATCGCGGCACGCATCTGCGCCGAGGTCAGCACGCAGCGCGCCTGCGAGTCTTCCGCAATGCCCGTCAGCCGCGCGAGATGCTGCGGCCGCATCGATTCGGGCGGAAACACCGGCACCGCGATCACGCCGGCATAGAAGCACGCCAGCATGCTCACTGCATAGTGGTCGTCGTTGTCCAGCATGACCAGGGCGCGCTCACCCTTAGCGAACTGCCGCTGCAGGCGGGCTGCCAGCGCGCGCACGCGCGTCTCGAAGACGGCGTAGGAGATCGGCTTCTCGAAGTAGGCGCCCTCTGCTTCGCCCGCCACCGTGAGCCAGACATCGTCCGGCCGGTCTTGCGCCAATGCCCGCAGGTGCTCCACGAAGTTCGCGGACATCGGGTGATGCCCCAGGTTCAGCGTCGTTGTCGCCGTGCGTGCCATCTCGCTCACTCCAGAAAATTAGAAAGGGCGCCGCCGGTGCCCTGACGGCAGCGTTCGCTCATGCCGGCGTGCTGACGCGCCACAGATCGACGCCCAGGCAACAGGCCTCGATGCCCGCGGGCGATGCGTCATGCAACCGCAAGAGATGCATACGGGCCTCCAGCCATGGACTGCCCCAGGCGGCGCGCCAGTGCGGCCAGGACCGCAGCCTCATGCTGGCGAATGAAGAAGTGGCCGCCGTCGAACCAGTCGAGCGAGAACGCGCCGCCGGCATGCGCCGACCAGGCCTCGATGCGCGCCGCGTCGATGTCGTCCTGCCGGCCCGCGAAGACATGCAACGGCATGGGCAGAGGCGCGTCCGTCGACACATATTCGAAGCTCTGGCAGACGCGGTAGTCCGCACCCAGCGTGTCGAGGGTGATGCGCATCAGCTCGGCACTGGCGAAGACCTCCTCGGGCGTGCCGCCCTGCTTGCGCAGATCGGCGATCAGCGCATCGTCGTCATGCGTGTCGGGAAGGCGGTCCGGATCGCGCTGGGACGGGGCGGAACTGCCCGACGCCAAAAGCGCCAGCGGCAATGGCCGGCCAAGCGTGCGCAGTCGCTGCGCGACGCCATGGGCCAGCAGCGCGCCCATGCTGTGGCCGAAGATCGCGAAGCTGCCCTGCATCGCGGCTGCCTGCTCCGAGCAGATCCGCTCGACCAATGCGTCGTAGGTCTCGACGAAGCGCTCGCCCATGCGCATGCCCCGGCCCGGCAACTCGACGGGCATGACCTCGATCCAGCGCGGCAGCAACTGCCGCCAGCGCAGATACATCGTTGCGCTGGCGCCCGCGCAAGGCAGGCACAGCAGCGAAACCCTCGCCGGCCCGGCCATCAGCCTGCGGCAGCTTCCGCGGAAGGCGCGCGATCCTGCGCGGCCATCCAGTCGCGCAGCGACCTGGGACGCATGTCGGTCCAGTTCTTCTCGACGAACTCGAGTGCAGCCTTCTTGTCGCCCTTCACGCCATCGACGGCCTTCCAGCCGCTGGGCACGGCCTTCCAGTGAGGCCAGATGGAATATTGCTCTTCCTGGTTGACCAGAACGATGAAGGTTTCGTCTTCGCGATCGAAGCAGCTGGTAGACATGGGCGGTCCTTGTGCGGTTGATGGAGGAAGCAGGCGGGCAATCGGGCCGGCGGGCGGCCGATTGCTGCGCTTCTGATCAACATGACGATCCGGGACCGAATCTGTTCACCCCGGGCTTCGGGGGCGGCAGGAAGGAGATTGGCTGGCGACGATCAGGCGTCGCGGCCGGGTTCCGTGTCTTCGGGGGCGGTCTGGCCCTGACTCTTCTTCCACGCATCGACGTCGATGGTGGGCGGCACGAGGCCGGCGAGCAGCCAGAGCCGCGCGGCCTTGTCGTGGGCCTCGCGATGGGCTGGGTCGGCGAGCAGCCATGTCACGAGTTCGACACGCGCGCGCTCGCCGAAATTTTCGCGATCATGCTCGCGCCGCACCCAGTCCCATGCGGTGCGCCAGATGAGGTCGTCTTGCTCTTGTGCCATGCGGGGTACGGTTTTACCTCACACCGGCCGGCAGGAGCCCCGCCCCAAAGAAAGTCAATCGTTCATCAGGTGGCGCATCGCGCCGATTGCTTCGTCCGCCTCGGCGATCAGGCGATTCACGAGCCCGAGCGCACAACCCATATGCGCCGCGATGTCGCGCTGCGTCAGCCCCTCGAGCCGGTACAGCTGGAAAGCCACGCGCGTCCTCGGGGACAAGGCGGCCAGCGCCTTCTCGATCATGCCCACGACCTGCCTGTCCCGCATCATGCGGTCCGGCGATGCCGGCCCCGGAACGTCGAGCGTCTCGACATCGACATCGAAGGTGCGGTAGGTGGCCTCGAGAGACTGGCGGCGGCAGTGATCGAGCGCCAGGTTGCGCACCACCTGGCAGCAATAGCCCATGGGCTTGTCGATCTGGCGACCGCAGGCGCCGTCAGCGATCCGGAGATAGGCCTCCTGCACGACGTCGTCGGCAAGGTCCGCGGTGCGAACGATCCTGCGGGCCACGTGGAGGAGTTGGGCCCGGTTGGCGACGAAAACATCCCCCAGCGAAGACTCGGACGAGAGTGACAGCATTTTTTACAGTTCCAGATTGGGCCAGGCATCGAATTTCGAAACGGCACGCGTCGGGCCCATTGGCGTGGCTGCGATCCATCCAGCTCTGGCGCCAGGGCCTCATATTTAAATAAGAATCATTAATATTTACAAAAGGATGACAGCGCAAATTTGCAGTTGTGTCCTTACCTGTAAAGACGTTTGGACGCACCAAACAGAGACAGCCCGCCGGCGCGCCGGATCCGCCGACCGGGCCCATCTAAAATCCCGCCCCTTTGCCCCGCTCCGCTTCCTGCCCTCTCATGAACATCGTCGTCAACGAAGAACTCAAGGCCTATATCGACCCCATGACGCCGGAGGAGCACGAAGCGCTGGAGCGAAGCATCCTGGCTGAAGGCTGCCGCGATGCGCTGGTGCTGTGGGGCGACGTCCTGGTGGACGGCCACAACCGCTACGGCATCTGCCAGAAACACGGCCTGCCGTTCAAGACGGTGCAGAACCCGCGCTTCAGGAGCATCGAGGACGTGCACCTCTGGATGATCGACCAGCACCTGGGCCGGCGCAGCATTTCAGACTTTCTTCGCGGCGTGCTGGCGCTGCGGAAAAAGGACATCGTCGAGCAGCAGCGCGCCCGCACCGCCACGGCGGAGCCGGCTTCGGCATCCGATGCTCCGTTCGACGTCGACCCGCCCGCCGAAGCCACGGTCGACGAGGGGGCGAATGCGTCCGCTCTGCCGCCACCGGCGCCTCTCAACAGCCGCGAAGCCATCGCCAGGGCTGCGCGCCTGAGCAGCAGCCAGGTCGGGATGATCGAGAAGATCCAGAAACAGGCAGCGCCTGAATTGGTGGCGGCCGTGAAATCGGGCGTGATTTCGATCAACACCGCGGCTGCCGTGGCCACGCTGCCGGCCGAGGAGCAGGTCTCGGCCGCGAACGCCGGCAAGGATGAACTCAAGCAGGCCGCCAAGCGCGTGCGCGAGTCGAAGAAGAAACCACGTGCAGATTCCGCCGAAGCATCTGCAGGCGAAGAAGAGCAGCTACAGCAGGCCGCGCCGGACGCGGTGCAAGCGCTCCAGCAACGCGTGGCTGAACTCACAACCGAAAATGAGTCCCTGCGCAGGCAGGTCGCCGAACTGCAGGCCCAGCTCGGCCACTGATGAGTCCGCTGGCCTGCCCAGGGCAAGCCGGCTTCCTTCTTACGGCTGGATCACGCTGATCTTCGCGCCAGACAGCGAGACGCCCGCCTCCAGGCCCACGTTCGTCATCACGAAGCCCACCACGGGCTGGCGCACGGTGTTCGTGTCGATGCTGCCGTTGGCCCCGATGGTCGCGAGCGCCACCGTTGCGTCAGCACCGGCCGTCCAGCCCTTGCTGTTGCGGAACTGGTCCAGCGCCGATTGCGTAGTGAAGAGATAGATCACCGCTTTCGACTGCGCGCCGGCCTGGAATCCCACGGAGCCGGCTGTGGTGCTGTAGTAGGACTGCGTGCGCCCGTTCACGCGCAAGGCGCCTCGCCCGTACTCGGCGCCCACGCCCACGCTGGCCCCCACCACGGCAGGGAACACCAGCACGCCGCTCGATTTGGCGACCAGCTCACGCGAGCCCTTCACGGAGTCGTACAGCCTGGACAGCGAGGCATCGACCTGCGCGTCGATGGAAGCGCGCGAGGACGCGCTGCTGGCCTGATCCTGCGGCCGCGTGGTGGTGCACCCGACGAATGCCAGGCTGCACGCCGCCACGATGGACGAAAACGCCAGCGTTCGGAAGTTCATGGCTTTCTTCATGACTGAATCCCCTTTGCTAAGAACCTGGATCGGCAATGAACGAAAACTCTGCCTGCAACGGCAGATCGGTTCATGCTAGTGCCGCCGAAACGGGGGGAATCCGGTTGAAGGCTTCGGCCTACGCAAGATCACGGTGTCGATGAACCGATGGCCGCTCGTCCTACCGAACTTGGCGCAATGTTCGTGCAATGCTGATTCGTAGCATCGCGGCTCTGGTGCGGATGGCTGCACACGGCCGCCCGCGATCTGGCACCGAACCGACTTCGCGCACTCCCATGACACTCGATCCCGCAAGGCTTCCGCGCCACTCGCGCGCCGGCAGCGCCCGCCGCCTTGAACTGCCGGACGCACTGCGCGGCTTCGCACTGATCTGTGTGCCCTTGCTCGCTCTGTTCTGCACTTCGATGCTCGAGCTCGCCGCGATGTTCGTCGTGCTGTCGGCCCTGCTCTTCGGCGTGAGCTTCGCGGCGCGGGTTGATCGACCTGGCAAGAAGACGGGAACCGCACGCCTGCTCGCCCGGCGCATGCTTAGGGACTCCGTTGCGTACCGGCACCTGTGGATCCGCCTGCTGATGGCGGCACTCGCAATCAGCCTCGTCGCGATCGCGCTACCGCACGGGGTCGCGCCGCTCGCACCGGCCGTGCTCCTGCCCTGCATCGCGGCATTCGTCCTGCTGTTCCAGCAGCGGCGCTGGCGCCAATGGCTGTGCAAGCTCGCCCCGATGGGACGCATGTCGCTTGCGAACTACCTTGTGCAGGCCTTGTTCGTACTCGGCCTCTTTCACGCGCTGGAGCCGCGCTTCGGGCTCCTGTTGGGCGTCTCCGTGCCCGGCGTTGCGCTTGCCATGCTGCAAGCTGTGTTCAGCTGCCGATGGCTTGCGCAGTCCCGTCCGAGACCCATCGCGTGGACACGTCTGGGCAAGCAGGCCGGCTGAGCCCGGCCTGCCCACTCCCCTGTCGCTCGCTCAGGGCAGTGCCGTGATGCGACCAATCGCCGGCGGCGCAAGCGGACTGTTCGCCTTGATGTAGGCCTCAAGGGCATCCACGTCCTGGTCGCCGCCGAGCGCGTCGGTGCCCTGGTTGAAGACGGTGAAGTTGTCGCCGCCCGTGGCCAGGAAGCTGTTCATTGTCACGCGGTAGCTGGTGGCGGCGACCATTGCAGTGCCGTTGAGCGACATGTTGGTGATGCGCGAACCGGCAGGCGCCGAAAGGTCGAAGGTGTATTTGAGGCTTGCGGAAGGCAGCAGTACCTTCGGCGAAGTCGTGGTGTTGGAGCCGCTATTGAACTGCTGTTCCAGCACTGCCTTGATCTGCGCGCCGGTCATGGTCTTCACCACGAGGCTGTTGCCGAAGGGCTGCACGGCGAAGATCTGGCCGTAGGTCACGCTGCCGTCGCCAGCAGGTGCGAGGTCGGCGCGCACGCCACCCGGGTTCATGAAGGCGATCTGCGCAGCCCCCTTGCCGACCGGGCTGGTTGCGGCCAGCTGCGCGTCGGCGATCAGGTCTCCCAGCACACTTTCCTTCGACTTCGGGTCCTGCGTACGCGTAGCCGTTGCCGTGAGCGAGCCCACCACACGCTGCACCAGCGGCCCGGCGATGGCAAGGTACTGGCTGATGAGTGCAGCCACTTCCTGGTTCTTGCCGAAGGTCGGGTACTGGTCGGTCAGCGCGACGGTGGTCGCGCCGCTGGTGTAGGCCTCACCTTGCACGATCACGTTGTCGGCAGCCTTGGCCGTCACCTTGCGCGTGCGGGTGTCGATAGTGAGGTTGATGTCGGTCAGCAGCGTGCCGTATTGGCCTGCGCTGGTCAGCAGGAAAGGCTTGGCCGGATTGGTCTTGCTGTAGTCGCAGATGTACGAACGGTGCGTGTGCCCCGAGATCACGACGTCGACCGCGCTGTCGAGCTTGTTGAGGATCGGCAGGATGTCGCCGCTCAGGCCCGTGCAGCTCTTGTCGTTGTAACCAACGGTGGTAGTGCCGCCTTCGTGGATGACGACAACGATAGCGTCAGCTCCCTGCGCCTTCAGCTGCGGGATCAGCGCGTTGGCCGTATCCGCTTCGTCCTTGAAGCTCAGGCCCGCGACGCCGGCGGGCGTCACGATGTTCGGCGTGCCCTTCAGCGTCATGCCGATGAAGGCCACCTTCACCGTGGCGCCGTCCTTCGTGAAGGTCTTCATGCCGGTGGCGGGGAACAGCGTGTTGCCGTCGCCCTTCACGGTGTTGGCCGCCAGGAAGCCGAAGTTGGCCCCGGGGAAGCTCTTGTTCACGCGGCAGGGCTCCAGCGCGGTGTTCTTGGTGCAACCACCGTTCTTCATGCGCAGAAGTTCGGTCTGGCCCTTGTCGAACTCGTGGTTGCCGACCGCGTTGAAGTCGATCTTCATCGCGTTGACAGCCTCGATGGTCGATTCGTCGAGGAAGAGCGCAGAGACCAGCGGCGAGGCGCCGATCATGTCGCCGGCCGACACCACGGCGTTGTTGGGGTTCTTTTCCTTCAGCGAGGCAATGGCCGAGGCCATGTAGGCCGCGCCACCGGCAGGCACCGGCACCGTGCCACCCGCCTTGGCGGGTGCGGTGATCGACAGCTTGGGCGGCTCGAGGTTGCCGTGCAGATCGTTGAAGGCAATGAGCTTCACGTCCACCGTGCCGGGCACGGCGGGAGCCGGCGCAGGTGCCGGCGGGTTGCTTGCCGTGGGTGGCGGCACGAAGGGAATGGTGGAATTGTTGTTGCTGCCGCCGCAAGCGGTCAGGGCTGCCATCACCACGCCGGCAAGGGCGAAGTGCTTCAACGATGTGTGCATGGGAACCTCTCTCCTTGGTTTTTGGAAATGCCGCAGCGGATGCTGGACATGGCACATGACGAGGCCATGAAGGCCCCATGACGGTGCGAGGAGACCGGGAGACAGGCCGTCGTCTTCTCAGGGCAGCTGGACGAGACGGATCGCGACGTCAGGTCCGAACGCCGCCTGCAGGAGCGCCCTTGCCTGCGCGCTGCGTTCGTCGGCCGGTGACTGCACTGCGAGCCAGCTCTCCGTCGCCCGGCGTTGCAGATGCCAGCCCTCCTGCCCGAGGAGGATGACGCGGGCCAGCGCCCCTGCGTCCGCCACCGGCAGCGCGGTGGGCGTGATGTCGAGCCAGTCGGTCACCTGGTCGCTCTCGCCGCCCAGGCGTGCAGCCGCCCCTTCCGCGAGTACGCGCTGCGTGGCGGCGTCCCGCACCGTTCCCTGCAACACGATGCCACCACCGTGCCAGCGGATTTCGAGCGACGGGGTTGTTTCAGCCGTGCGAGCCTCGGTGCCGCTGCCGGCAGTCAGGTACCACCCGACAACTGCCGCCAGGATCGCAAGGCAAGCCATTGGCACCGCGAGAATTCTTCTGATGGGCTTGGTCATTCGAGGCGCGAGCGTGCCACGCCGCACGTGACGCCGGTATGACGAGCGCTTCCGGCAGGCAGCCACGCCACCCGCACGGATAAACAAACACATTGGGGAGCCCCCGCGGGTCATCAGATTCCGATACGCTTGAGTTCCGTCCCCCGCATTCCCCAACACCCCGAGGAACGAAGCCATGGCAGCCAATGCGAAAGTCACAGGAAATGTCGAATACCGGGCCGGCGACGGCCCCCTGATCCTCATTCCCCAGGGCCCGATCGAGGTCCAGCTGGCGCCCGACAGCGCCGTGCTGAGCTGGGGAGACGGCGGCAGCGCGCAGACGACTGCGATCCCGATTGCCGAATACGAACGCTATCTGAGCGAGGGCGTGATCGAGCCCGACTGAAGAAGCAATGCACGCCGGCAGGCAGAAGTGCCACCCAATAAAAAACGGCCCCACGGGGCCGTTTTTTATTTCTGCATCGCGGCGCACGGCCACGATGCATCATCACTGCTTCTTACTTCTTCTTGGCAGCAACGGCCTTCTTGGCGGGTGCGGCGGCCTTCTTCGCTGCGGGCTTGGCAGCCACAGCCTTGCTGTCGGCCTTGCGCTTTGCAGCCTTCGGGTCCACGGCGGCCTTGAAGGCAGCGCCCGGCACGAACTTCGGCACCTTCTGTGCGGCGATCTTGATCTTGGTGCCGGCGCTGGGGTTGAAGCCCGAGCGTGCGGCGCGCGCCACTTGCTTGAAAGTGCCGAAGCCGACGATCTGGACGGGGTCACCCTTCTTCACTGCGGCGACGATCGAGCCGGTGACGGTCTCGAGGATGCGCGCGGCTTCTGCCTTGCTGACGTTGTGGGCGGCGACGATTTTTTCGACGAGTTCGATGCGGTTCAACTGAGTTCCTAGTAGGTTTGATTTCGCCATGTTGCCTATGGCGGCGCAGCACGAATACAAGCTGCAAGCGGCCCGGAGTGTATTCGACTGCGAGAGCCCGGATGTAACGCGGTCGCTTCAGACCTTCATCGATCAGCCTTCGATCAAGCCTTCTGCCCGCATTGCAGAGCGCACGGCGGGGCGATTCGCGATCAATTCCATGTAGCCGACTACCGCTGGCCAAGGGGAGAAATCGAGTCCCGCATGACGGCCGAGGCGCAGGATCGGATAGAGGTACGCATCGGCGACGGTGAAGTGCTCGCCGAGGATGTAAGGCCCCGGCTGAACCATCGATGCGATGCGATCGAAAGCCCGGGTGTCGGCGATCAGGCCGTGCTTGTAGCTTGCCGGCACATCGGGATCGAACATCGGCGCGAAACCCTTGTGCAGTTCGGTGGCCACGAAGCTCAGGGCTTCGGCCAGACGATAACGCGCCATGGTGCCGGCAGCCGGCGCAAGCTGCGAAGTCGGCGCGAGATCTGCGAGGTACTGCAGCACGGCAAGGCCTTCGGTGAGCACCGCACCGTCATCGAGTTCGAGCGCGGGCACCTTGCCCATGGGGTTGATCGGCAGGTAGTCCCGCCCGGTGGCGGGCAACGTCTTCGCCTCGAGATCTACGCGAACCATCTCCGCGCTCAAGCCGGCCTCGCGCAGCACGATGTGAGGGGACAATGAAGAAGCGCCGGGGCTGTAGAAGAGTTTCATGATCGGCTCCTGTTGGTGGTCAGATGGGTTGGGTTGTGTCGACGTGATCGATGTGCACGCCACGAATGGTGGCCGCGAGGGGCTTCATGAAAAAGCGGGTTGAAGGCACAAGATTGATGAGCCGGACTCACGAGTTGCCGATCGCGGAGGCCGATGCACGCGTGTTCGTGACCGTGGCCGACGCGGGCAGCTTCACCGCTGCAGCGGTCTTGCATTCGATGACACCGTCGGCCGTGAGCAAGGCCATCGGCCGCCTCGAAGCCGATCTTGGCGTGCAACTGCTGGCACGCACGACACGCGCCCTTCATCTGACCGAGGAAGGCACGGCGTTTCACGAACGCTGCGCACGAGCCTTCGATCTGCTGGCCGAAGCGGCGGAGGAAGCCAGTGCGGGCACGCTCGCCGTAGCTGGCACCGTACGCGTGGGGTTGCCACCGCTTTTCGGCACCTTCGTCGTCGCGCCGCTGCTGCCTGCACTGCTCGCGCAGCATCCGAAGCTGCGCATCGAGATCGTCTCGACCATGCGGCTGTCCGACATCTTCGACCTGGGACTCGATGTCGCGATCGCAGTGGGCGCCCTGCCCGATTCGAGTCTTGTGGCAAGGCCGCTCGGATATGGACAGTTCGTCACTGTCGCGGCACCTGCGTGTTTCAGGGAAGCACCGCGGCCGTCACGGCCCGAAGAGCTCCTCGCGCATCGGCGCCTGGCGTACACGCGGCCGGATGGTCGCGAAGAGCCATGGAGCTTCAAGACACCGGAGGGCCAGCTGCAGATCGAGACGAGAGCAGAAGTGCGCTCGGACGACATGCATCATCTCGCGGCGATGACGGTGGCAGGGCTTGGCATCGCGCACCTGCCGATGTTCGTTGTGAGCAAGCAGATTGCCAACGGCCGACTTGAAAGATTGCTGCAGGAATTCGAGCACACACCGAAGCCAGCATCGCTGGTCTATCCAGCGAGCCGGGCAATGCCACGCCGCGTACGCGTCTTCATCGACTTCCTGCTGTCGGGCAAGCATCAGCTTGCAGGCGTGATGCGCCAAGAAGCGCCAAGGCCAGGCGATTGAATGGGGAAGAGGAGAAAAGAGGAGCCAGAAAGTGAAAAGCCCTTGCAACTCATTGAGCTGCAAGGGCTTCTGACTGGCGGAGTGGACGGGACTCGAACCCGCGACCCCCGGCGTGACAGGCCGGTATTCTAACCAACTGAACTACCACTCCTGGTAGACAACGTTCGCTCCTTGCGGAACCGAGTGTTGACAACTCGTGCCTGCTTCACCGAAGTGAAACTGGCGACCCTACGGGGATTCGAACCCCGGTAGCCACCGTGAAAGGGTGGTGTCCTAGGCCTCTAGACGATAGGGTCAAAACCTTGGACGTGCTGCGATCAGCATCTCATACCTTCTCGACACTTTGGTGGAGGTAAGCGGGATCGAACCGCTGACCTCTTGCATGCCATGCAAGCGCTCTCCCAGCTGAGCTATACCCCCGTGTGGGTGTCGAGCCTCAAATTATAGCCCGAATTTCAGGCCTTTCTCAATCGTTCGATAACTTTTTCGCGGGAAAAAATTTCGAGGACTGAATCGAGGGACGGTGTTTGCGGTGTTCCCATCACAAGCACTCGTACTGGCATCGCTAACACCGGCATCTTCAATGCGTGTGTCGCGAGGACTTCCTTGATCATAACTGCGATCGAGGCCTTATCCCACGCGACCGTCATCAATTTTTCAGCGAGCGTTGCGATTGCAGGCTTCACTGCATCAGTGATGTGCTGCGTGCGATCGGCATCGCTCACGTTGATGTCCGCATAGAACGCAGCAGCCCAGTCGGCGAGTGCCACCGTGGTGTCGCAACGATCCTTGAACAACGCACAGATTGCAGGCAGGCGCTCGTCCGCAACGATGCCTCGCTTTTGCAACTGTGCTGCAACGAGCGGCGCGAGTTCATCGCCGCTCTTCGCCTTGATGTACTGCGCATTGACCCACGCAAGCTTGGCCGCGTCCCACTGCGCGGGGCTCTTCGACAGGTGAGAGCCGTCGAACCAGCTCACCATCTGCTCGCGGGTGAAGAGCTCATCGTCGCCGTGGCTCCAACCGAGGCGCGCGAGATAGTTGAGCATCGCTTCAGGCAGGTAGCCGTTGTCCTCGTAGGCAGTGACGCTCACTGCGCCGCGGCGCTTCGAGAGCTTCTGTCCATCGTCGCCAAGAATCACGGGAACGTGACCGAACTGCGGCAGCGGTGCGCCAAGCGCGCGGAAGATATTGATCTGCCACGGCGTGTTGTTGATGTGCTCGTCGCCGCGGAACACATGCGTGATGTTCATGTCCCAGTCGTCGACCACCACCGCGAAGTTGTAGGTCGGCACACCATCGGGCCGCAGGATGATGAGGTCGTCGATCTCGCGGTTGTTGATGGTGATCTCGCCCTTGACGAGGTCGTTCCACGTCACGTCGCCTTCGGGCGGATTGCAGAAGCGCACCACCGGCGGCACGCCTTCGGGCACGGGCGGCAGCACCTTGCCCGGCTCGGGACGCCAACGGCGGTCGTAGAGCGTCTTCTCGCCGCGCGCGCGTTGCGCCTCGCGCATCTCTTCGAGTTCGGCAGGCGTGCAGTAGCAGTGGTAGGCCGTGCCGGCCGCGAGCATCTGCGCGATCACTTCGCGATAGCGCTCCAGGCGCTGCATCTGGTAGATCGGGCCTTCGTCATATTCAAGACCGAGCCAGTGCATCGACGCGAGGATCTGGTCCGTCGAGTCCTGCGTGGAGCGGGCCACGTCGGTGTCCTCGATGCGCAGCACGAACTCGCCGCCGTAGTGGCGCGCGTAGGCCCACGAATAGAGCGCCGTGCGGGCCGTGCCCAGGTGAAGAAAGCCCGTGGGAGACGGTGCGATGCGGGTGCGTACTTTGCCGGTCATTTCGTTATCGTGAATACAGGGTGCTCAGGCCGCGCGTGAGGTCGGCCTTGATATCTTCGGCATGCTCGAGGCCGACCGCGAGTCGGATCAGCCCCTGGCCGATGCCGGCGGCCTGGCGCTGGGCCTCGGTCAAGCGTCCGTGCGAGGTGGTGCCGGGATGCGTGATGATGGTCTTCACATCGCCGAGGTTGGTGGCGACGCTCACCACGCGCGTGCTGTTGATGACATGGAATGCATTGGCGCGCGCAGTCTCGGGCGTGTCGCCAACCACGTCGAACGACACCACCGCGCCGCCCTGCCCCGACTGTTGCTGCATCGCCAGTTCGTGCTGCGCATGCGACGCAAGGCCGGGGTAGTACACGCGCGCGATGCCAGGCTGCTTCTCGAGCCATTGCGCAATGTCCAACGCATTGGCGCAATGCGCCTTCATGCGCACGCCGAGCGTTTCGATGCCCTTGAGCACGACCCACGCATTGAACGGCGCCAGCGCCATGCCGGCGGTGCGCACGATCGGTCCGAACACATCGACGATGAGCTTCGAAGGACCGCAGATCGCGCCCGCCATCACGCGGCCCTGCCCGTCGAGGTGCTTGGTGCCCGAGTGGATGACGAGGTCCGCCCCCAACTCGGCCGGGCGCTGCAGGATCGGCGTGCAGAAGCAGTTGTCGACCGCCAGCAACGCGCCCGCGGCATGCGCCACGTCGGCCAGCGCGCGGATGTCGCAGACCTCCGTGAGCGGATTGGTCGGTGTCTCGGCGAACAACAGCTTGGTGTTGGGCTTGACCGCCGCGCGCCATTCGGCCACGTCGGTCTGCGACACGAAGGTGGTCTCGACGCCGAACTTGGCGAACTCCTTGCCGAACAGGTTCAGCGTGGAGCCGAACACCGAGCGCGAGCAGATCACATGGTCGCCAGCCTTCAGCAGGCCCATGCACATCATGAGGATCGCGCCCATGCCGGTCGATGCGCCTATCGCCGCCTCGGTACCTTCGAGCGCCGCGATGCGCTGCTCGAAGCTGGTCACCGTCGGATTCGAGGTGCGCGAATAGGTGAAGCCAGGCTCGGTGCCCGCAAAGCGGCGCATCGAGGTCTCGGCATCGGGCTGCACGAAGCCGCTGGTCAGGAACAGCGCGTCGGAATGCTCGCCGTACTGGCTCGGCGCGAGCCCGGTGCGCAGCGCGAGCGTGTCGGGATGCAGGCCGGGTGGCAGGGTTCTTTCGTCGGACACTTCGTCGACTCTTATTCGCTGTGATTGGGGAGCGCGAGGCGCGAAGAATCTTCTTCGGTCTCTTCGATGCGGGGACGGTTGCCGTTCATGCGCGAGATGGCGTCGGTGTCGATGTCGCCGGTCACGTACACGCCGTCGAAGCACGAGGCGTCGAAGCCGTCGAGCTTGGTGTTGAGCGAGCCGATGGCGCGCTTCATGGCGTCGACGTCCTGGTAGATCAGCGCATCGCAGCCGATCAGCTCGCGCACTTCCTCGACGGTGCGGTCGTGCGCCACCAGTTCGTCCTTGGTCGGCATGTCGATGCCGTAGACGTTGGGGTAGCGCACCGGCGGCGCGGCGCTGGCCAGGTAGACCTTGCGGGCGCCGGCATCGCGCGCCATCTGCACGATTTCACGGCTGGTGGTGCCACGCACGATCGAGTCGTCGACCAGCAGCACGTTGCGGCCCTTGAACTCGCTGCCGATCACGTTGAGCTTCTGGCGCACCGACTTCTTGCGCACGCCCTGCCCCGGCATGATGAAGGTGCGGCCGACATAACGGTTCTTCACGAAGCCTTCGCGGTACGGCACGCCCAGCAGGTGCGCGAGCTGCGTGGCGCTCGGGCGGCTCGACTCGGGGATCGGGATGATCACGTCGATCTGGTTCGGCGGCACGGTCGACACCACGCGCTTGGCCAGCGTCTCGCCCAGGTTCAGGCGCGCCTGGTAGACCGAGATGCCGTCGAGCACCGAGTCCGGACGAGCCAGGTACACGAATTCGAAGATGCAGGGGTTCAGCGTCGGCGCCTCGGCGCACTGCATCGAATGCACGTTGCCTTCGAGGTCGATGAACACGGCCTCGCCGGGGTTGATGTTGCGCTCGAACACATGGCCCGAGCCTTCCAGCGCGACCGATTCGCTCGCCACCATCACGGTGCCGTCGGCGCTGCGGCCCATGCACAGCGGACGAATGCCGTACGGGTCGCGGAAGGCCAGCAGGCCGTGGCCGGCGATCAGCGACACCACAGCGTACGAGCCGCGCAGGCGCTTGTGCATGTTCTTGACCGCGGCGAACACTTCGGCCGGGTGCAGTGGCACTCCGCGCGAGGAGCGCTCCAGTTCGTGCGCCAGCACGTTGAGCAGCACTTCGGAGTCGCTCTCGGTGTTGGTGTGGCGGTGGTCGGTGGAGAACAGCTCCGAACGCAGCGCATGCGCGTTGGTCAGGTTGCCGTTGTGCACGAGCACGATGCCGAACGGCGCATTCACGTAGAAGGGCTGGGCCTCTTCCTCGCTGTACGCATTGCCGGCGGTCGGGTAGCGCACCTGGCCGAGGCCCACGTTGCCCGGCAGCGCGCGCATGTTGCGCGTGCGGAACACGTCGCGGACCATGCCCTTGGCCTTGTGCATGAAGAACTTGCGCTCGAGCAAGGTCACGATGCCAGCGGCGTCCTGGCCGCGGTGCTGCAGGAGCAGCAGCGCGTCATAGAGCAGCTGATTGACGGGTGCGTTGCTGACAACGCCGACGATTCCACACATGAACGATTCCTCTCAGGGCAGGTAGCTTGCCAACTTTTCAGGCAGCGAGGGCTTGAGGCCCTGCAATGCCGCATCGAGAACAATGGCGCTGCGCGATTCGTGCCACCAGGCACTGTCGCTCAACACCAGCAAATGAACAACGACGGCCAGCACGAGCAAGGCCACCGCCCCCCGTGCCGCACCGAACGCGGCTCCCAAAATACGGTCCACCGGCCGCAGACCCACGACCGTGATCAACTTGCGCGTAAGCGCTGCCACCAGCCCCACGCCAAACACCACCGCCACGAACACCAGCACGAAGGCCAGCGGATAGCGCCAGGCCCCCTGCGGGTCGCCGAACGGCAGCCACGCCGCCACGCCCGAAGCCAGCCATTGCGCGGCAATGAAGGCGGCCACCCATCCGATCAGCGAAATCACTTCGAACACCAGCCCGCGCATCAGGCCGAAAAGCATCGACACCCCGATGAGCGCGACGGCGATCCAGTCGAGCAAGGCCACGGCAACAGCGACAGCGGGCGACTACGGCCCTTACAACGTGAGGATCGCGGCCGACAAAGACAAGCCCTTGACCTTCTCGGCCGCGCGGTCGGCGTCGGCACGCGAGCTGAAGGGGCCGACACGCACACGCGTGCGTTCGCCGTCGGCCGTCTTGGCTACGTGCACATAGGTCTTGAGGCCGGCCTTTTCGAGCTTCTGGCGCACTTCGCGCGCCTTGTCGGCATCGGCGAAGGCGCCGACCTGCACCACGAAACGGCCGCCTTCGTCGGCTGCGGCGGGCTTGGCCGCGGCAGTGGTGACGGGCTTGCCTTCGAGCAGTGCACGGGCACGGGCGCCATCGTCCACGGCAGCGGGCTTGGGCTTCGCCTCGGGCTTGGCTTCCGGCTTCGGCTTTGCCTCTGGCTTGGGTTCCGGCTTGTGTTCGGGCTTCGGCTCCGGTTTGGGCTCGGGCTTCGGCTTGGGTTCAGGCTTGGGCTCCACGGCCGCGACGGGCGGCGTGGCGGGCAAAGGCTTGCCGGGGTCGATCACTGTGCCGTCGGCAGTCTCGGTGATCACGCCGCTGGACGAGGACGAAGCCGAGGCCACGCGCGAACTGCCACTGTTGTCGGGCGCGGCCGGCGCGGTGCTTACGGCAGGCGCCGGCGTGGCGGGCACGGGCAGCGGCTTGACCTTGTTGCGGTCCGGAATCTCGATGGGAATGTCGACCGATACGGGGCGCGGCTGTGTATCGAACAGCAACGGGAAACCGATCACGCCCAGCAGCACCAGCACCGCAGCACCGAGCAGCCTGTGGCGCGCTCGCCGACGCATGGTTTCGACACTTTCCGCGGGAACGGCGGCCGGGGCGCCTCGTCCTTCGTTGCCTTGCTGGCCGCGCGTGCGGAACTTGAAAAACGCCATGAAGTTCGATCCCTGAAGGAGTGCAGCGAGGTGGTGCCAGATGGTGTGGACAGCCCGACGATCAGCCGCCCGGCGACAGGTGTTTGGCTTGCAGCCGGGGGGTTCCGTTTTCGAGCACGCCACCCACGGTGAAGAACGATCCGAAGACCACGATTCTATCAGCGGGCCCTGCCTGCTCGATGGCTGCGCGCAACGCCTCCATCGGGCCTGCATGCACGCTGCCCGAGGCGTCGGCGCGCGTGTTCTGCGCCTGCCAGCTGGCCAGCAGGTCGGCCGCCTTGGCGGCGCGCGGCGTGGGCAGGTCGGTGAAGTACCAGCGGTCGATCAGCGGCCCGATGCGCGCGAGGATCGGTGCGAGGTCCTTGTCGGCCATCACGCCGAACACGCCGTGCGTGGTCGGATAGAAGCCCATTGCGTCGAGGTTCTCGGCCAGCGCGGCCACGGCGTGCGCGTTGTGCGCCACGTCGAGCACCAGCGCCGGCTCGCCCGGCACGATCTGGAAGCGGCCCGGCAGCTCGACCATCGCAAGCCCGTTGCGCACGGCCTGGGCGGTGATCGGCAACTGCGGCCGCAACGCCTCCAGCGCAGCCAGCACGCCGGCCGCGTTGATGAGCTGGTTGGCCCCGCGCAAGGCCGGATAGGCCAGCCCGCTGTAGCGCCGCCCGCGCCCCGACCAGCCCCACTGCTGCTTGTCGCCCGACACGTTGAAGTCGACGCCGAAGCGCCAGAGGTCGGCGCCGACGGCGTTCGCATGGTCGATCACGCTCTGCGGCGGCACCGGGTCACTCACGACCACAGGCTTGCCCGGGCGCATGATCCCGGCCTTCTCGAAGCCGATGCTCTCGCGGTCGGGGCCGAGGTACTCCATGTGGTCGAGGTCGATGCTGGTGATGACGGCGCAGTCGGTGTCGATGATGTTGACCGCGTCGAGCCGCCCGCCCAGGCCGACCTCGAGAATCGCCACGTCGGGCTTTTCCTCGATCATGCAGTGCAGGATGCCGAGCGTCGTGAACTCGAAGTAGGTCAGCGCCATCTCGCCGCGCGCCTTCTCCACCACTTCGAAGCTTGCTATCAGTTTGGAAGCATCGACGGCTTCGCCCTTGAGCCGCAGTCGCTCCTCGAAGCGCACCAGGTGCGGCGAGGTGAACACCGCCGTGCGGTAGCCCGCGTGCGTCAGGATCGATTCGAGCATGGCGCAGGTCGAGCCCTTGCCGTTGGTGCCCGCCACCGTGATGACGGGGCAGCCGAAGCGCAGGCCGAGGCGCTGCGCCATCTCTTTGGCGCGCTCCAGCCCGAGTTCGATGTTCTTGGGGTGAAGTTGCTCGGCGCGCGCGAGCCAGTCGTTCAGGGTTTCCATGGAGGCGGGCATTGTCGCCGACCCGTCGGCCGGGGCATCATCGCGGCCATGACAACCCTATACGGCATTCCGAACTGGGACGAATCCTGCGCCTTTCCGGGCTTTTCTCTAGCTTAGTCAGGCTCGACTTTTTCATTGGTACAGAAGGAAAATTTCCTGACTACGGAATTCCGTGGCTTTCCGGTTCTTAACCTTCCACCTAGCGAGATTTCTAGCTATGACCAACTTCAATCTGACCATTGGCGCTCCGTCCTCTACCCGCCTCAGCGGCGTTGTTGCGACCAAATACACGAGCGCTCCGAAGAGCAACCAATTTGAGGCGACGGTGAACGGCACCCCGTCCCCAGCCTGGACGACCGAGGGGCGCGGAAGCCACTACGTGTACTTCAAGGACGGCGCGACGCTTTACTACGTCAAAGTGGCCGGTCCCGGCGAACTCACGGCAGCCCGGCAAGCCCTCGTGATCACAACGGACGAATGGGAAAAAGCGCAGCGGCCCGCCTCCGAGGCCAACAAGCCCAGCCGTCGCCGCGTCAAGAAGGCATAACCATGGAACACTCGCGCGCCAAGAAGGCCACCGTCATGCACTTCACCGAGCGTCGGGTGGCCGACGCCGCGCCGGGAGAGCATGCTGACGATGAAGTGAAGTACCTGCGGCTGTACGTGTCCGACAAGGGCGTCAGGACATTCGGCATCTACAAATGGGTGGCCGACCGAGGGCACGCCGTTCGGCGCTCGCTCGGGCGGGCGGGTCCGGGCGAAATGACTGTGGAAGAAGCCAGAGACGCGGCCATGGCTGCGTACAGCCAACTTCGCAAGGGAGAAGACGCCAAAGAAGCCTCCATGACCCTCAAGGATGCGCTCGACCGGTACACCAAGCGATTGAAGAAGGATGGCAAGAAGCAGCCGCTGTGGGCAGACGAGATATTCAATCGCGTCTACAAGGACTGGCTCAGCAAGCCACTCTCGAAGATCACGCAAGAAATGGTCGAAACCCGGCAAGCAAACATCGCCAAGGATCGCGGCCAGGGGGCCGCCACCCGGGCGCTCAAAGCCTTCCGCGCCGTCTATGCGAATGCGATCAAGAAGGAGAAGTACAGAGGCGAAAACCCCGGCAAAGCCGTCGATCTGGTCGAGTCGAAGCCTCGTGAGCGCGTGCTCTCGGCGCAAGAACTAGCGCAGGTCATCGAGGCGCTCGACGCTGATGAATTCGCAGGCACCTACGTTCGCCCGTTCTTCAAACTGCTCATGCTCACCGGCGTTCGGTGGGGCAACCTATGCTCGGCAAGCTGGGACGACGTGCACTTGGACGATGGCGAGTGGGTCATTCGGGCCGAAGACAGCAAGAGCAAGCACGAAATGCACATCCAACTGATCCCGGACGCCATCGCCCTCTTCCAAGAGCAACGCAAGCGGCACCCCGAGTCGAAATGGGTGTTCCCGTCCCCTAAAGACTCCAAATCGGGCCATTTAGTCGAGCCCACCTACGCGTGGGCTCGAGTCCGTGAATTGGCAGGCCTGAAGAAGCACGCGACGCTGCATGACCTCCGCCGCACCTTCGGCTCGCGTCTACTGAGCGCAGGCGAGTCGATGGAACTGGTCGCCGCAGCCCTCGGCCATCGCGATCCGGCCGTGACAGCCCGTCACTACGCGTTCATGGAGAAGCAGGCCGTCCGGGAGGGCATCCGCCGCGCGCTGGGCTGAATCAGCTTTTGAGTTTGCACGCAGTTATGGACGTGAAAACTGGTCGCGCGAACTTCGTGTCTTTGAGTTTGAGCAGCTCTGCGGCCGAGTTAAGGCACAGAAGCTCTGTTTTTCCCGAGACACTCACAGGACCGCCGAAAAACTCATCCCGCAGCACCGCCTCGTACGGGAGCAGGGAAGCGACGCTTGTTTCTGAACAAGCGAACTTGATCCCGTTTGTCGTCATGCCTTCGGCGACCTGCTTCTTGGACGCTTCGTCATAGGCCCGGCACAGTTCAGCAGATGCGAAGTTCACTTGAACCATCGGCTCCGCGCTCATCGTGAATCTCATGTATTTCGCGCCCTCGGGGGTCTGGGCCACCGCGACGGTCGCGAGCGAAGCCAACACTGCACAAAACAACGTCTTCATCGCCTTCTCCTTCTGTTAGACGCGGATCGTAAGTTGAAGGTTTTGGATGCCGCTAGTCCAATACAGGGCTCACCCCAGTTGCATCGAATTTGGGCATCTGTCATAAATCGTTACCAACAATGAGGAGTGATCATGGCTTTTGTTTCGAGCGCCGACCTTCAATACAAGGATTACAAATGGACTGCGATCAGCAGCAATGATGATCCACGGGTCACAGGCAAACCCGACTCCACGCTGCTAAATCGACATGAAGGCTACGAGGTGCTTCATTTTCTGAATCGCATCTCCAAGAGCAAGGAAGGCGCGCTTAAGGCTGAACGCATGATCAGAAACCACCTTCCAGGAGAAGTGCGGAGCCATCGGAATGTTCTTCAATGGTTGATCGATAACTGGGCCAAGTACCACTAGTCGTCCAGCACTCGACGCTGCCGGCGTGGATCAGCCAACAGATTCGCCGGATCAATCTCTCGCCGCAGGTACTTGATCTTGATGTTCAGCGCCGTGTCCGGATCGAGCCCGACATAGCAGCAGTGATGGATGAACGTGGGGCTGAGCACGTAATCAAGGTCGTCGTCTCGCAGCCCCTGAAGGATGATCGCGAGCATCAGTTCCTGACACGCCTCGATAGGTGTGCTCGGGAGCCCGGCCTCTAGGGGCGCTCCGCGACGCCCGGGGCTACCTACCCCCTCCCCTTCGGATTTCGACGCGCTCGCGGCACGGATTTCTGGCTGCGCGGGCGTCTCTCCGGGTAGTAAAGCCGGGACGTAGCCCGGGCGCGAGGCGTATTTTGGGGAGAACACTGTTGAGTCCTCAATGGACGCGCGACGACGCAGCGTGATCAACCCGCGCAGCGCTCTCCGCGAGCCTCGGCGCATGGTGAATGATCGTCATGAACTTGGGATCGAAACCATCACGGTCTAGCGCCACCAGTGACGACAGAAGCGCTTCACCCACAGCCCCGCTCTCGTCCGTCGCATCAAGCCGATGGAGCGCAGAAACCCATGAACCGTCCGGGTTGGTTCGCGTCGGCTCGGCCCAGTAGCCTCCCTCCGCATCTCGATACAGATCGTGGCGGCAAAGCAGCCCCGCCACGACGAAAGCGCCGAGGTAGGCAACGTGTGTTAGATCACCAGCCGGTCGCGTCATTGCCTTGGTCCCGCTGCGCCAACTTTGCGGCGACCGCCGTGGCTGCACCCTCGATCGCAACGCGTTCGGGGTCTACCTTGACGCTCTCGGGGTTGAAAATTTGATTGGTCCAGACTGGGCGCGCGGGGCGCTCGATCTGCTTGCGCGCTTCGATCAGTCGGTGGGCCTCTGCGATCATCCATTGCTGGAGTTCCGCCTGAGACATGGCGGCACTGCGCTTGATGGGAATCACCTTTACCTCCCTACGCCACTCAAGGCTTTACGCGCCAGCCGGCTCGCGACCCGACAGACCAAGTCGTTGATCGACAAGCACAGCGGGTCATAGGAGCGGTCCGTAGGCATCCACTCCACCCGCTCAAACCCCTTGAGTCCCGCGATCCGCCGCTCGGCCTCCTGCAGCAGCCAGGCCTCGAAATTCGAGGATGAGAGGGTCGCCCGCTTTCGGGCGAAGTCTGGCGAACCAACAATTTCCCGAAGGATGTTATTGCCGCTGATCATTTCCGCCTCCATTGCCACTCACCACGAGCGAGCGAGCGATCTGCGAGACAACCTGCTTGCCCACTTCAGCCGCACGCGCTTGGAACTGGGGGTGCTGCTGCGCGAACCTTCCCAACCATTCGGCTTGCTGTTGGGGCGCCATCTTCGCAAGGGCTTCATAGGCGTTCGCGCCGAGGTCAGAACGCAAGCCGTTCACCAGCAGCCGCATCCCCGGGCCGGAGTAGAACGCCGCAGCAAGAGCGGCAGGGGCCACTTGACCAGTGAGCGCAGCACCTCCCCCCGTCAGTGCGAGCCCCAGAAGCGCGCGGCCCGCCGTACCGCTATCGGGCACGGTGTTGGGCAGCACGCTCTGACCGGCCCGATTGAGAGCGCTGGGCGTCTGGTCGAATTGACCGCTGGCGCGATTCAGTTGGCGCGGGGTGAACTGGCCGGTCGCGCTCTTGTCGGCAGCGCTGATGACCGGAAGCAGGTTGCGATAGGCAGTACGAGCAGCGCCAAGCACCTTCGTCGCCTCCGGAGTCATGCCCTCGACGGTCTCACGCAACGAGGCCTGAAGCTCGTACAGAGCCTCCCCCAGTGGGTGGTCAGCCGGATTCAATGAGCCACTGGTCTTGCGAGCGAGATAGCCAATCTCCGAATCAATGCCCTTCGCCACCTCGCCGCTGATTGGCCCACCGCGCTGCGTCGCCTCGCTGATCGCCGGCATGATCTTCTGGGCGGCATATTTCATGATTGCGCCCTTCTGCTCGTCCGTGATGAGCGGGATGTTGTCGATAGACGCAGTAGCTTTCGCAAGCGCTGCCTTGACGTTCTGCGGCCGAATGAAGGTCTGTGGCAACACACGGTCGTAGGTGTCCGACACAGCTTTGCTGGCCTGCTCGACGGCCTCTGCGCCGGAGCCTTTGACCGTGACGCCGAGCGGCTTGAGCGCGGCGTTGATTTCCGCATTGCCGTACTCGCTGATGGAGCGGCCCCGGGCATACTTGATGACGCTGCCCACGAGGGGAATCGACGTAGCGCTGTCCTCGATACCGCGAATCGTGCTCCCGATGGGTCCCTCTCCGAACAGTTGCCCCGGGGTCGGCCGCACGCCCGCATCGATCAACGTTTGGGCCTCTTTGGAGATGAATGGGCGAGCCAGCCCGCCGAGCGCGCGAACAAGCAGGCGACCTCCAGCGGCCCCAACCCCGCCAGCAAGCGCCGCCGAGTCGCGCTCACCGGGCTCTGCGGTTCCAGCGGAATAGGCGGCGTTCGTGGCGATGTCGGCCGTCGCGGGGGCCATTCGTCCAAGGGTACTGGTGAGCACCTTGCCGCCGAGCGAGGCCGCACGCCCAATCGGAACAGCGGTAGCAGCGACTTCACCCGTGATCTCCCCTGCCTTGCCCGCAGTACCCAGCGCTTCTTTATTGGCCTCGTAGGTGGCGAGGTCAGCTTTGCGCGCCCTGCCGTTATCTCCGGTCTGACTGAACGTGAGAGCGTCAATGGGCGATCCCGGCGGGAAAATCTTGTCCCGCAACCGCGCTGCCGAACCACCTACACCCGTAATGAAACGCTCTGTGGCGGACATCCCCTCGGCGGGATTGGGCGCAGACTCCTTCGGTGGGAACTGCTTGCGAAGCACCGCGGTGATCGCACCGTCATCCATGTCGTCGGGGAACGAGCCAGTAGACCCGTCCGGGAGCGCGATGAGCTTCGCCATGGCCTACTCCAGCCGGCCAGTGTCGGGGTTGTAGACACGAACCTTGCCACTGGGCTCAGACGTCTTCTTGGCCGCGGCCTCGACAGCATCACGAATGCTTGGGCCAGCAGCAAGTCGACCAGTAGGCGACGCATAGGACGATGGGTCAGAGGCGCGCTCCATGAACTTGCGAACCTGCTTGAGCGCCGCCATGCGCACTCCGACCGGTTTGGAACGGTCGCCGAGATTGCCGACCTGCTCTTTGTAGAACACCAAGTCCCTATCCGAGGTCGCACCGCCGAGCCGAGGTACCTGCCCCGCGAGCGTAGATGCGATCTGGTCGAGCCGCGCAGCCGCCTTCGCACCATCCGTGGAGATACCTGCCGCGCCCGCGATGGTGTCGCGCAAAGAACCTGCCGCAGAACCGGTGGCCATCGGCAGCAAGCGCTCCGCCTCGTCCAGATCTGTGAGCGCCTTCTTCGCGTTGGAGACCTTCTCGCCCTGATCTTGGCGTTCCTTCGTGATGCCTGCCGCTTCGCGCCCAATGCCGCCAAGGGGGAACTGTTCGCCGGTCAGCTTGTTGACGCGTACCGCATTGCCTTGGGCATCTTGAACGATCTGGTAGTTGCTGGCCTTGTCACCCCCGCCGCCCTGCGCCTTGATCGCAGCTGCGAGGGTCAGCTTTAGGTCGTTGGAGTCACCTGCGAGGTCGCGCCGAAGCTGATCGTTGCTTGCGTCGCGGTCGCGCTTGTATTCCAGGTCCTCCTGCTGCTTGCGCTGGGCCTCGGCGATGGCCTGCGCACGCGCCTCCTTCTTGTCGGCCCGATTCGCGATGCGCTCGGGCTCGTTGATCGTGAGGTCCTTCGCGTAGTCCATCATCAGCGAGCGCAGGGCGGGAATCCGTGCCCCCTTTTGGGCCCATGCGAGCTTCGACTGAACCGGTGCGGAGTCTGGAGGCTGTTGGGCCATATGCTGCTGCACCGCACTTGCCTCCACGGCGTCGTAACCGGTCTGGTCCGCCTCCAACCCCTTCTTCTGGATCGCCTGCACGATCTGCTGCGCGATGGGCGTCAGTTGCTGAGCGGTAGACGGCTTCACATAGATGCCAGAGACCATCTGCCCCTGCGGGGGTGCGGCGTTGCGTGCGGCTTTCGCAGCCTCCTTCAGATCAGCCTCACGGTCACGCAATTGGGCCTGTCGACGCATCAGCGATTCGTTGCCGAAGCTGGCGGGGAGCGAGGGGTCATCCGGAGCAAAGAGTCCATCGAGAAGTAGAGACATGGTGCGCTCCGGGTTAGTCGGCGTTGTGGACATTCACTGCCGCCGCGATCTGGTCGCGCAGCGTGGGCTCAGGCAGAGGCCGGTCGGCATCAGTGCCCATCCGCTTCTGCAGGTCGTACGTCGTGCTCTCATCCTCAATGCGTTGATTTAGGTCCCGCATGTGCCGCATCACTTCGCGGTTGTTGGCACGGTCGGGGCGGTGCGTGTCACGCGGGGCGAACGGAGTGGCGAGGCCGTATTTGTTGGCGACGGTGGGCTCGGCAGTCGCGTTGTTGATTGCGTCGGGGCGTGCTCGCTCCCCGTTCTCGGCGCGCCTGAATTGCTGCAGATCGCGAACAAGATGCTCTCGTTGTTCCGGGGGAAGTTGACGCGCGCGAAACACGACACCGGGATTGCCAAAGAAGGCCAGCTCCTCATCGGAGGTGTAGTTGGGTGTGAAGCTCATTTGGAGTCCTTCCAAGGCTGAGGTGCGCCCTCGGCGCGGGCGCGGGCGCGTCCGGCGGCTTTGTCGAGAGCAGCGCGCGGGAATGGAGAAACGTAGGTGGGCTCTTGCGGCTGATATCGCGCATCGCTGCGCTCCACAGAGGGAGTTGGAGCCGGGCGCTTGGGGGCAGCGGCCTTCAACAGCGCGCCCTCCACCGTCGTAAATGCGGGGTTCAGATGCGGGTCCGGCTCGCGGCGGGGGAGATGGGCCTTGCGTAGGTGCGGGTAGTGCCGGTCCAGCGAGGCCGTGTCCAGCGCGTATGCCTCGACCAGCGTCCGCTCGGCCTTGGCGGCGTGGTACTCGTAGCGGGCGAGCAGTTCGTCCAGTTGCTCCGCTTTGGTCGCGTCAGAAGCCAGACGCAGGAAGCCGAGCCCCGATTTCTCTGGCTCTGAATTGGGAGGCGAACTAGAATTCATTGCGACATTAATTCCGAAAACTTATTTTCCCGGAATTAGCGCCGCCTATAAAGATAATTCGTTATTTGCGGAATTAGGATTTCTACTTATTTGGAGGAGGATAATGAAGCGCTTAGCAATAACAATCTTGATTGCCCTTTTTGCGACGCCCTTTGCACACGCAGTAACCATCAAAGCAATGGCCAGCTGTGGAAAATGGATTAGTGATAGAGAGGCAGATGGAAGTGTCGCCATCACAAATGCTTATTGGGTAATGGGCTTTCTATCTGGGCAAGCTGTCGCCACCGGCAAGGAAGTCCTAAAAGGCACCGATGCATCTTCGGTAATGCTTTGGATGGATAACTATTGCCGCAAAAACCCTCTGAATGATTCGGGCGAGGCTGCGAACACTCTTTTCGACGAGCTTGCGCGGCGTAAAGGCCTGCAATGAGTTTTCATCGAACGGATTGGATTGCAACCTATGCAGCCGTGGTGGCAACGGCTGTTTTCGTGTGGGACATTGTCAAATGGAGGCGTGCAGGGCCGAAATTGGAAATGCACACCCGAGGAAACATGAAGTTTTTTGGATCTCCAGGGGTTGATGAGCGGCTTCAGCTCATTGCCAATGTCAGCAATGTTGGGGATCGAGCGACAACGCTGACTAATATGACCCTGGAATACTTCCCCAGCAAGACGATTGCGATTGCGCAAGCGCTATTGCCGAATTGGTTTTCGTGGGGCCGCAAACGGCTCTTTGGGGGCACGAAGGGCTTTGTGGTAGCCGCGCCAAACGTGATTCAACCCTTCCCCCACACCCTGGAAGCCGGAGCGGTCTGGATAGGTACTTGTCCTCAGGATGAAGAGCTCGTCAGGTTAAGTCGCGACGGATGTTTGTACTGCGTAATTGCGTCGCCACACTTGCCACGGGGCATACGGCGCAGAGTCATCATTACCCCGTATGAACCGCTAGAGCCTGTCGGCGAAGACTGATGCGGTTTAGGGTGCAGCGTCGACATGGCCAGTCAATGACATGCTCACCCACCCCCCCCCGCCGATTGCGCACACATGCAGCCGGGTCATCACCAGCAGGCCGTGCAGTCCACCCCCCTCCCACTTGCAGCACACGGTCATGCCCCTGTCGCAGCAGGTGCAGCGCCTGACCTCGACAGGCCTTGCCTAGTCACCGCCACAGCCGCCCGGCCCACCCGCTATACCTCGCCGATACGCCGTGTTCTATGCACTGCAATGACTTAGCGCGGGGTGGCTAGGAAGTGCCCTAGAGCAATTAGGAAAACGAATTGAGCGCCATCGAGAATCGAGCGATGAAAAGCTCAAATTCCGCTCCGCGTGGCGTAACTCTCACCGTCCCGCTCGTACTCTTGGCGATAGCTCCAACTGCGGCGATATGGTGGGAGTACACATGGGCTGCGGCGCTCGCTTACCGCTCTCTGTACGTCGCCATCGTCTACGTAGCTCTAAGCGCAGAAGCGTGGATTGATTGGCGCCTCAAAGGTGTTGAAGCACGCGCGGCGGGTTACTCTGACCGACATTCCCAACGACTCAGCGACGCCATCAATCATCTAGCGGCGCGACGCGATTAAAGGCCCGTAGACGCGTTATTTCTCGCCGGGCGGGGCTAGTACCGGCTCGCCCGGATCGTTCGCGGAGCCAGGCGAGGGCAAGACCGGAGCGCCATGTTTAATCTCGGCGTCTTCCGCGAGGTCGCGGAATTTGTACGCGTGGCGCTGGGCCGTGATCCAAGGCATGTCGTCCAGCCGGATGTTGTTGACGACTGAAACAGGCTCAGGGGCGATGCTCTTTGCCAGCACCTTGTCGAGCAGCGCCGGGTTCTTCTTCAGGTACTCGACACCACCCAGTTCGCGGTAGGCCACCAGCGCGTCCTTCGTCAGCTGCTCGCGGAGCGACGGCGCAGGGGCACTTTCGGCGGACGGCGCTGGGTCTACCACGGCGAACTGCTCCGGGCGCGGCGTACCAAGGTCTGCCACTGTGCAGAGGCCATTTAACAGGTCTTCCGGGGTCCAAAACATTTAATTCTCCTTCAATTGTGGGGGTACGACAGCGCCGCAATAGGGACGGTGCAGGACGGTGAGGGACGCTCCTTCCTCCTTGTTAGAAACTTCGGAGAAATATTTTTATTCTTATAGACACTTTCGGAAAAGGCGTCCCTAACCGTCCCTCCGTCCCCCGGAGCGTCCCTATAACTCAGCATTTCGTCGGCCTCGCTCTGCGAATACCTTTGAGAAAGCGTGTATCGCCAGACTTGGTCGCCTCAACACGCCCCTTCGTGTAGGTTTTAAACCGCGAAGTGAATTGCGGAGCTGCGAGCGGCTTGGAACCCTCCCGCTCTGACCATTGCGCGTAGCTCGCATAAACATCCCCGGTCTTTTCCTTGCCTTCAGGGTCGAACACCCATCCCTCTTCGTCCATCCACCGGCCCATCTTGTCTTGCGCGCCCTTGTATTCGCGTACGTCAGCGATCAAGTGCGGTGGGGTCGAGCCGAGGCCGTCACGGCCCCATGCGACGCTGCCCTGAATGAGCCACCAGAGCAGCCACCGTTGAGCGTCTGGATCACCTTTGGCCTCGTCCCGCAGCCATAGATCGCCCAAAGGCAGATCAATCTCATCGTCTTCGTAGTCGAGCCGCGAAGGGCGCTTCCACCGCACGCGGAACGAGAATGGCGTCAGGCGGTCCCATAACGCAGCGTCGCCTTCCGAGACGTGGGGTAGCGCGTTCGTCAGCAGGATCGGCGTAAACGTGATGTCGTGAGCCGAGCCGCCCATGTATAGGTCGCGGGTGTTGAGTTTGTCGCCGCCCGTGACTTGCTTGACGATCTGCTCATTCAGCCGATCGGTGTCGCGCGACTCGGGCAAGAACACGATGCGTCGGCCGATGGCCATCGAAAGAAACGGTGTTGCGCCCTCCGGGTTGGCACCTTTGGCATTAGACATAAGTGCCGAAGCGGGGATGGTCTTCACATATTCGCCGAGTACTTTCTCCATCATCCCGGAGAGCACGCTCTTACCGTTCGACCCACGACCGTGCCAAATCTCCAGGGCGTCGAGCGAGTTCCGCCCGCGCAGCGATGCACCTAGTCGTCGCTGGAGATAACGCATGCTTTGCTCGTCATACGCGCCGTGGGCAGAGCCGGTGATCTCACGAATGAACTTCTGAATGCGGAACGCGCCTTCGCCGGTGGGCTCGTTCTCGCTGTACGACGCGACCGCACGCTTCAGGATTCGATCCTCTTGAACCTCTGGCCGGAGCACCCCCGTTCGTAGGTCAACGATGCCGTTGTCAACGGCGAGCACGTCTGGGTTTGCATCGAAGTCAGATAGCTTGGCTTGAAAATCGCGCCGACTCTGAATGTCTTCAAGAATCGCCTTCCGACCGCCGTTGGTAGAGCAGTGACCCGACGCCCACTTGCGCGTCATCCCGGCCTGCTTTAAGAGGGCATCTCGCTTGGCTGCGTGTTTCTCATCGTTTGGCATGCCGTGCGCGATAGCCTCCAGTCGCTCAGCGCGCTTGTAGTAGTGCAGGCCGACGATGTTGGTCTTCTCCAGCGGTCGCTCGTCATATTCGCGCCAACGACCGCCCTCCCAGAGCACCCATTTACGGGTGTCCACGAGGTAGCGAATGTTGTTGCTGCCGACGAGCCGCGCAAACTGAGTTGCATTGCCGCGGTCGGAGAAGTCGATATGGCCTTTGTTGAAAAGCTCTGCAGAACCAAGCGCATATTTGCGAGCGGCCTCAAGCTCAGTGACAGGCACCTGCGGGAGCGCCAGGAGAGCCTTGATGACGTCCTCGCTGCCCGGCCAGTTTTCGCGGTTTACGCCATAAGTGTTGACGAACCAATCGTCGTAGCCTTGACGACCGCCGTCCGCATCCTTTCCGAGGTCTGGGAAAACGGCGTGAACACCGAGAGCGTCCAACTGCATCGCATAGGTGGCGAGCGCCTTGCCGACGTTATCGTTGTCGTACCAGTCACCATCGAACAAGGCGATGTGCACCTTGCCGTGGGAAAGACCTTCGAGCAACTCGTTCTTGATCTGCTTGGCTTCGCCGTCATCGGTAGCCTCGCCGAAGCCCCAGCAGTGGTCGATGACCGCGACGGGAATTTCGGTCGTCAACGCGAACAGCAACGACTTCTTGTAGCCCTCAGCAACGGCATTGACGCTCGCACGGGCGAACGCCTGCTCCGGTTTGTCGCTGAGGGAGAGAATCGGGGTTGGCGGCGTTTCTCCCTTCTTGCCGATGTACTTGTCGACTTCGCGGTCGATGCGGTCTTTGTAGTAGTCTGCGGTGTAGTGGATGCGGTAGCGTGCGGCGTCGCCCATCGCCGTAAGCGGTTGCAGCGGGATGGGAAAGTCGTCGGGTACAAGACCAGATCGCGCAAGATCGCGCTCCATGAACTCCTGCGAACTCTCGACCATGTTCATCACGGCGTTCATGGCATTTCTCTCCTAAGCACAGCCACCAGGTGTAGCGCGCGCTCGTACCGATCAGCAGGCAGACGTTCAAACGTAGGCAGCGGCGGCTCGATCAGCGGCTCAGGCATATAGCGGCGCAGCAGGTGCCGATACTCCTTGCGAAACGACTTGATGCGGCTGTGCATCGGGCGTTCGTACTGGTCCTGATGGCTTCGGCGTTGCTGCGCCTTGAGTTGGCCATAGCTGCGCGGCTGGACGCCGAGGTCACAGAGCACAGCCACGAGCGAGCGCCCCGGGTACATGTAGAAGCCGGGTGGCAGTTTCATTTGGCCTCCCAGATCACCAGCCCGAGAAACCCAACGAGAACAATCAAGAGCCCAAGCTGCGGGTGAACGCCCTTGGCAACCTCCGCAATCAGGAACCCGAGGATCATCGCGGCAGCGCCATGCAGGATCGCGCGCATTTCAGTACACCCCACCTTGGGCTCGCTGGACTCGGGCGGCCTCTTCCGCAATGTCTCGCTTCAGGGCATCTTGCAGAGCCTCAGACACCTTCTGCGCTGCTGCGTTGCGAGCTGTCTCCGCGTCGATTTCTGCGCGAGCACGAGCAGCCGTCTCGGCACGCTTGGCGGCTTTGCGGGCAGGCTCGTCCTCGCGCCAAGCTCGGTAGTCACGCAGCCACTTCTCAGCTGTGTCGTCGCTGAACAGGTGCAGTCGACCGGCAACCAGATCGGGGACAAGCTTCGGGCAGCCCTTGTCGAGAACAATTTGCGTGATATAGCCATGGCTGATACTGAGTTCATCGGCCAAGTCGGCCTTCGTCCATTTACCAAAGGGTCCAGAGGCTGGCATTTCGGCTCCATGCGGCGGCTCAGCCGATGAGGCTGGACTACCAAAAGTGATTGGGGAAAAGCCCCCGGTGGCCGCGCAGGTCCGGGGTTTAAGGTGGAGTAATCGGCTTTCGTACCGACGAGTAATAGTAGATTTCCGGCGCTCGAAAGGCGAGAAAAGAACGCCCTGAACGCCGACTATCGTTCGTGCTCCACGGGGCGGATGCACGCCTCAACTTCGCTACGCTTGTAGAGCAATCGCTTGCCGAATTTGTAGGCAGTGGGAACGTGGGAGCGCCGCTTGCAGCGGGCGACGTGGAGAGCGTTTTCGGTGGTGCGGAGGTACGCAGCGGTCTCCCGGTGCGTCATCCACTCGGATGATGAGTTAGACATGGCTATGCCTTGAAGAAGATTGATGCGGGAATCAACTTCCACGGGCCACCATTGCGGTTGAGCCCGGTCAGGGGGTATGCGAGGCGCGAGGCCTGCATTTCACGGTCGCTTGCGTACCGCACTATCCCTGACCAAAGAGGTCTTGGAGGCATCATATCGTGGGCAATTCGGGCGTCAACGCGTATCGTTTGCGCTACGGCAAACTACCGTTCGTCTGAAAGTTTGCAGCTCAATTTGCTAGCGATTTTCCTAGCGAACTAACACCGCTATACGCGATCCTCCAAATGAAAACTATCGTTTACGGAATCCCGAACTGCGACACCGTCAAGCGCGCCCGCGCCTGGCTCGACGAACACGGCGTGGACTACAGCTTCCACGACTTCAAGAAACAGGGCGTTCCCGAGGCCGACCTCGACCAGTGGCTGAAGACGCCCGGCTGGGAGGCCCTGGTCAACCGAAAGGGCACCACCTGGCGCAAGCTGGACGAAGCTACCCGCGAGGGCGTGGTCGACGCAGCCTCGGCCCGCGCCGTGCTGCTGGCCAACCCCAGCCTGATCAAGCGGCCGGTGGTCAACTGGGGCCCGAAAAAGCCCGTTACGACGGGATTCGACGCCGAAGCCTGGGCTGTCAACGCCGTGTAAATCCCGGAACCCGGCCCGCCGCCCCGGCGTCGAAACCCGATCCGCAGGAGAGATACACCATGAACAATCGCACTTTTCGCACTCTCGCCGGCATTTCCGTGGCCGGCGTGCTGGCTGCGGGCACCGGCTTCGCGCAGGCCCAGCAGAACCAGGTGGTCCAGGCCCGGGTGATCTCCGCCACCCCGATCCGCGAAACGACCGGCAGCGACGTGAACTACAACGTCACGTACGAGTACAACGGGCGCCAGTACACCACCCGCATGAACACCCGGCCCGGCGCGACCATTCCGATCCAGGCCAGCGGCTACGGCGTGACGACCTCGCCGGTGGCGCCGCAGTCGCAGTTGCAGGCCTACCCGGTCGAGGCCAACAACGGCGGCTACGCCCCGCAATCCGGCGGTTCGCCGTGGGACAACGTGGTGCCTGAGCCGGGCGTCGTCGTCTCCAGCGCTCCGGCGCCGGTCTACCAGCCGGCACCCGTGTACAGCGCCCCCGTGTACACCGCGCCCGTCTACGTGGAGCCGGCCTACACGTACCCCTATGCCTATCCCTACGTCTACCCGCCTGTCGGCATCTCGCTGAACCTCGGCTATTCGCGCGGCTGGGGCGGCGGCTATTACCGCGGCTACGGCTATCGCGGCTGGGGTGGCTACCGCGGCGGCTGGCACCGCTGAGGCACGGGCTGGCGGCCCGCAGCGCCCGAGCCCCTAAAATCGAGGACTTTTCCAACCCTTGACGGGTGCGCCGCTGGTGCGGTGCGTCCTCGATTCGCCGGCCGCCCAGGCGCCGGCGCCACCCAATGACGACGACTACCGACACTCTGAACAGCGCCGCAGTGGCCACCAAGGCCAATGTGTATTTCGACGGCAAGTGCGTGAGCCACAGCCTCACGCTTGCGGACGGCACGAAGAAATCGGTCGGCGTGATCCTGCCGTCCACCCTCACCTTCAACACCGGCGCCCCCGAGATCATGGAAGGCACCGCCGGCAGCTGCGAATACCAACTCGCAGGTTCCGACGAGTGGGTCGCCTCGGGCCCCGGCCAGAAGTTCAACGTGCCCGGCAACTCCAGCTTCAAGATCCGCGTGACGGGCGAGCCCTACAGCTACATCTGCCATTTCGGCTGAACCGCGAACCGCTAACCGGACCCCTGACATGTCGACCATCCTCCAAAACGTTCCCGCCGGCCAGAAGGTCGGCATTGCCTTCTCCGGCGGCCTGGACACCAGCGCGGCGCTCCACTGGATGCGCAACAAGGGCGCCATTCCCTACGCCTACACCGCCAACCTCGGCCAGCCCGACGAGCCCGACTACGACGAGATCCCCCGCAAGGCGCTGCTCTACGGCGCCGAGAACGCCCGCCTGATCGACTGCCGCGCGCAGCTTGCCAACGAAGGCATCGCCGCCCTGCAGGCCGGCGCCTTCCACGTCACCACCGCCGGCGTCACCTACTTCAACACCACGCCGCTGGGTCGCGCCGTCACCGGCACGATGCTGGTGTCGGCCATGAAGGAAGACGACGTCCACATCTGGGGCGACGGCAGCACCTACAAGGGCAACGACATCGAGCGCTTCTACCGCTACGGCCTGCTGACCAACCCCGCCCTCAAGATCTACAAGCCCTGGCTCGACCAGGTCTTCATCGACGAGCTGGGCGGCCGCGCCGAAATGTCGGCGTTCATGCAGAAGGCCGGCTTCGCCTACAAGATGTCGGCCGAGAAGGCCTACTCGACCGACTCCAACATGCTCGGCGCCACGCACGAGGCCAAAGACCTCGAGCACCTGAACAGCGGCATCACGATCGTGCAGCCCATCATGGGCGTGGCCTTCTGGAAGGACGAGGTCGAGGTCAAACGCGAGACCGTCTCGGTGCGCTTCGAGCAGGGCGTGCCCGTCGCGCTGAACGGCGTGCGTTACTCGAACCTGGTCGACCTGATCCTCGAAGCCAACCGCATCGGCGGCCGCCACGGCCTGGGCATGAGCGACCAGAGCGAGAACCGCATCATCGAGGCCAAGAGCCGCGGCATCTACGAGGCTCCCGGCCTGGCGCTGCTGTTCATTGCCTACGAGCGCCTGGTCACCGGCATCCACAACGAGGACACCATCGAGCAGTA
>Ga0126362_10000232_pt1 | contig 37533 bp, 39 predicted proteins | sample ANMtaG_FD_126269 | JGI IMG/M metagenome (GOLD analysis project Ga0126362, IMG submission 126269) | Continental margin sediment microbial communities from North Pacific Ocean - ANME2c_DSS_Sorted | ecosystem: Environmental > Aquatic > Marine > Continental margin > Sediment | place: Pacific Ocean... | reverse complement strand
GGCGTGGGGAGAGGCGCGGGAGGCGATCAGCGAGGCCGGGAGAAGGGCGGGAATCAGGAACCCAATCCGGTTCCAGGGGCAGTACTGGGATGAGGAGACGGGGCTGCACTACAACCGGTATCGATACTACGACCCGCGAGCTGGAAGATTCCTAAGTAAAGATCCTGTCGGACTTGACGGCGGAATTAATGTCTACAGCTACGTACCCAATCCTGTTGAATGGGTTGATCCAACTGGGTTACCAAAAACCCTGGGGGTGAGGGTAGGAAGGGAAAGTCAGAAAAGCCGAATCAAAATTCAAAAAAGAAATGTCGAAAGCATTGGGAGGTGAATAGGTTTGATCGGATTTGTGATGGTCATGTTAAAGGTGTCGGTCATGTTAAATATCTGAGGGATCCGTCTACGGGTCTTTGGTGGTCGAGCGATCAAACGGGACATGGAGGTAGTACATGGAAAGTGCACAACAAAGACGGCGGATGGGTCGCTGACGCGGATGTTTATGGAGATTATATGAACAAACATAAAGGCGCCGCGGGAAAGTCAATTGATTTCAAAGAAATGAACTGCAAGAACGCAAAATGATTGAGTCCGCAGAGGAATTTGTACGGCTTCGAGATAGCGAAGAGAAATCTGAATATGATAGATCGGCGCTCGAAGAGGCTCCTGTATCGGTTTGGCGGGATGTTATTTTTCGCTATCCGGGCTATCGAAAATGGGTGGCTCACAATAAAACTGTTCCTTTGGAAATCCTTGAAGAGCTGTGTCAGTATGAGGCGGATGTGAAAATATTTGTCGCTATGAAGAGGTCGCTTTCCAATGATTTGTTTGTGCGTCTTGCGAGCGACCCAAGCGCAATAGTTAGGCAGCAAGTGGCTGCAAATAAAAAAATCCCTTTGGATCTGTTGAACAGTTTGAGTTTGGACCCCGATGAAGATGTGGCTCGTGTTGCCAGATTTAATTTAGACGGGCGAAGCAAATAAAGCTGCTGAGCGGGTGCGATAACGTCGATGCCTGCGACATCGTGCAGGATCCGCTGTGAAGCGACGGGCAGAGGGGGCCTGCTGTCCTCGATTAGAAAGAGATAGCGTTCTGCCAGCGATCACCTGCACGCCGCAAGAACTATCGGGGAGCATTGCGCGATCTGCGAAGTACTGGGCAGGGCGGAGGCCTGACCAGGGGATTCAACTGCATGCGCAGATGATTCTTCTCGTCAGCTTGGCTTTGAGGGAAAAACGATGGATTTCGCCTTGATTGAATGTTCCAGGATTGACTGGAGCAAATATGAAGAAGTCCAAGGGCGAGCAGATTCCATTCCACTCGCCTTGGAGGCTCTGTTGAGTTCCTCAATAGAAGAGGCAGAAAAATATTATTGGGAAATTGAAAATCATGTCGTCGTTCAAGGGCAGCTCTCTAGTGCTGCAGAGCCAACGCTTCAGGTGCTTATTGCCTCGCTTTTGAATGCTCGCCCTAGGCACACCAAAATTGATGTGCTTGAGCTCATATTTCAGATTGTTGCCGCGTCCATTGCGGAGGTCGTCAACGAGGAGTGCAAAGAAATACAGCGGCGAGTTCGACTTCGCGCTCTCGAGGGGGTGTGGGTTTTCTATGGAGAGTTGAATGGAGAGCATGCCGAAGCTGCAAGCGAAGTGTTGAATCTGATTGATTCATCGCGTTTCAAATTTTTTCTTGATGCGGGCAGATGATTTGCGTTTATTCTTGTGAATATAGAGGGCGTTCTTGATGAGTGAAATAAAGGAAATATGGGTTTTCAATGGATCGAAAGCAAGATTTCCTTCGGCCATTTTTGTAGTCAAGGCAGATGGGCTGGATTGGATAGAAAATTACAGATTGACCGGCACTTTGACCAAGTACCCTGTGGGTGTTTCGGTCTATAAGTGGGCAATTGAGAGCGGGAATTTCAAAGTGAAGTCGGAAAGAGATTCGACGCCGGACTTCATCGGGAACTTTTCGAGTGCAGCGCAAGAGCACATGCATTTCGAGAACGGGGCCACAGCAAGCGCGGCAACATGATCAAGCGCGGGCGGTCGACGAACCGTCCTTCGCATCGGGCGGCCTCCGCATGACTGGGGTGATCGACCAATGGAACATCACCCACTGCCTTCAACTACGACCCGCGGCTTCCGGTCGTGCAACGCTCAAGGGGCAGCCTCGAAACTGTTTGACTGAAGGTCCCATGAGGCTCTCTTCGCTTCTCGCTGATGCAAGCGCCTCGGCAACCCTTTCTTCATCTTCGGGTTTTCGATAACTAAATCACCTTGATTTAGTCATTCCACTGCCCGATAGTCCCCTTGCGCCCGGACGCCCCGCTTTCCACCACGCGATCCGGATCCAAAACCGCAGGCGCAAACCGCCCGCCCAAGGAGACAACCCATGCACACCAGCCCTCGCTCCGTCCTCGCCCTGGCGGCGCTGTCGCTCGCCGCACTCACCGCGTCGACTGCCGCCTTCGCAGCCGACCAGCCCGTCATCGGCCTCGTCACCAAGACCGAAACCAACCCCTTCTTCGTCAAGATGAAGGAAGGCGCGCAGGAAGAAGCCAAGAAGCAGGGCGCCAAGCTGCTCTCCGGCGCGGGCAAGGCCGACGGCGACAACGCGGGCCAGATCACGGCGATGGAGAACATGATCGCGGCCGGTGCCAAGACCATCCTCATCACGCCGAGCGACGCCAAGGCCATCGTTCCGGCGATCAAGAAGGCGCGCGACAAGGGCGTGATGGTGATTGCGCTCGACAGCCCGGCCGATCCGCCGGACGCGACCGATGCGCTCTTCGCCACCAACAACTACACGGCGGGCGTGCTGATCGGCGAGTACGCCAAGGCCGCGATGGCGGGCAAGCCGGCGAAGATCGTCGCGCTCGACCTGCTGCCCGGCCACCCGGTGGGCGCGCAGCGCCACAACGGCTTCATGAAGGGCTTCGGCCTGCCGGCGAACGACGCAAAGTCGAACGAGCTGTCGAAGGCGCCCGAGATCGTCTGCATGGCCGACAGCTTCGGCGACCAGGCCAAGGCGCAGACGGTGATGGAAAACTGCCTGCAGAAGGCGCCCGACGTGAACCTGGTCTACACCATCAACGAGCCCGCCGCGGCCGGTGCGTACAACGCGCTGAAGCGCGCCGGCAAGGAGAAGGGCGTGATGATCGTGTCGGTCGACGGCGGCTGCCAGGGCATCAAGGACACGGCCGCCGGGATCATCGCCGCGACCTCGCAGCAGTACCCGCTGAAGATGGCCGCCATGGGCGTGGCCGCGGGCGTCGAGTTCGCCAAGACGGGCAAGAAGGCCTCGGGCTATGTCGACACCGGCGTGACGCTGATCGCAGGCAAGAGCGTGGCCGGCGTCGACAGCAAGGACACGAAGACCGGCACCGAGCTCTGCTGGGGCAAGAAGTAATCAACTGACAGCCCTCCGGGGAGGAGTATCTCGATGGCGAAATCCGCGACGCACCACATTCCGTGGGGCGCCCTGGGGCCGTGGCTGGCCCTGCTCGGCGCATGCATCTTCTTTGCGACCCAGTCCGACCGCTTCCGCACGGGCGGAAACCTGTCGCTGATCCTGCAGCAGGTGATGGTGGTCGGCGTGATCGCCATCGGCCAGACGCTGGTGATCCTCACGGCGGGCATCGACCTGTCGTGCGGCATGGTGATGGCGCTGGGCGGCATCATCATGAGCAAGTTCGCCACCGAGCTCGGCCTGCCGGCGCCGGTGGCCATCCTCTGCGGCATTGGCGTGACGACGCTGTTCGGCCTGCTCAACGGCCTGCTGGTCACGCGCATCAAGCTGCCGCCCTTCATCGTGACGCTGGGCACTCTGAACATCGCCTTCGCGATCACGCAGCTGTACTCGTCGTCGCAGACCATCACCGACCTGCCCGGCGCCCTCACGGGCCTGGGCACGACCTTCGCCATCGGTGGCGCAGAGGTGGCCTGGGGTTCGGTGCTGATGGTGGCTCTTTATCTGCTCGCGTGGTTCGTGCTGCGCGAGACGGCTGCCGGGCGGCATGTCTACGCAGTGGGCAACAACGCCGAGGCAACGCGCCTCGTCGGCATCCCGACGCAGCGCGTGCTGCTGGGCGTGTACGTGATGGCGGGCGTGCTGTACGGCATCGCCTCGCTGCTGTCGGTGGCGCGCACCGGTGTGGGCGACCCGAACGCGGGGCAGACTGAGAACCTCGACGCCATCACGGCTGTGGTGCTCGGCGGCACCAGCCTCTTCGGCGGGCGGGGCATCGTGCTGGGCTCGCTGATCGGCGTGCTGATCGTGGGCGTGTTCCGCAACGGGCTCACGCTGATGGGCGTGTCGTCGATCTACCAGGTGCTGGTGACCGGCATCCTCGTGATCCTGGCCGTCACCGCCGACCAACTCTCGCGCCGGGGAGCACGCTGATGACCATCGCTGCTGCAAACCCACGCAAGATCGTGATGCAGGCCAAGGGCCTGGTGAAGCGCTACGGCCAGGTCACCGCGCTCGACGGCGTCGACTTCGAACTGCGCGAAGGAGAGATCCTCGCGGTGATCGGCGACAACGGTGCGGGCAAGTCTTCGCTCATCAAGGCGCTGTCGGGCGCGATCGTGCCCGACGAGGGGCAGATCCTGCTCGACGGCGAGCCGGTGCACTTCCGCAATCCGCTGGAGGCGCGCCGCGCCGGCATCGAAACGGTTTATCAAGACCTGGCCGTTGCCCCCGCCATGACCATCTACGAGAACCTGTTTCTCGGCCGCGAACTGCGTCGCCCGGGCTTCATGGGCAACGTGCTGCGTATGCTCGACAAGAAGAAGATGCTGCTCGAAAGCACCGCCCGCATGGCCGACCTGAAGGTCGGCATCCAGTCGATGACGCAGGCGGTCGAGACGCTTTCCGGCGGCCAGCGCCAGTGCGTGGCGGTGGCGCGTAGCGCGGCCTTCGCGCGGCACGTGGTCATCATGGACGAGCCCACCGCCGCGCTCGGCGTGAAGGAGGGCAACATGGTGCTCGAGCTGATCCGCCGCGTGCGCGATCGCGGCCTGCCCGTGGTGCTCATCAGCCACAACATGCCGCACGTGTTCGAGGTGGCCGACCGCATCCACGTGGCGCGCCTCGGCCGGCGCGCGGCCGTGCTCGATCCGAAGAAGATCAGCATGAGCGACACCGTGGCGGTGATGACCGGCGCGATGCCGGCCGACCAGTTGCCCGCGGAGGCGCATGCCTGATGCGGACACACCCGCTGCGCGCACGCCCGACCTGCTGCGGCCCCGCGGCTCCAACCAGGTCGGCATGCGCCAGTTCAACGAGCGCACGGTGCTGCAGGCACTGCGCGTTCACACCAGCCTGCCCAAGGCCGACCTCGCGCGGCTGACCGGCCTGAGCGCGCAGACCATCGGGCTCATCACGGCGCGGCTGGAAGAAGACGGGCTCATCGTCAAGCAGAGCCGAGTGCGCGGCCGCATCGGCCAACCGTCGGTGCCCTTGGCGCTGAACCCCGACGGCGCCTTCGCCATCGGCATCAAGGTGGGCCGGCGCGGCGCCGAATGGCTGCTGATCGACTTCACCGCACAGGTGCGCGAGCGGCATGCCATCGGCTACGACTTTCCCGACGCCGACGAGCTGCTGCCCGCCATCGCGCAGCACATCCATCGGCTGCGCGACGGGCTGGGGCCGCTGGCTGCGCGCAATGTCGGCGTGGGGCTGGCTGCACCGTTCCTGCTTGGCGGCTGGCATCGCACGCTGGGGCTGTCGAAGGGACAGTCCGACCTGTGGAACCAGATGGACCTGGCCGCCGAGGTGCGGGCGCGCACCGACGTGCCGGTGAGCTTCGCGCGCGACACCGTGGCCGCCTGCGTTGCCGAGCTGGTCGGCGGGCGAGGGCGCGACCTCAAGAGCTTCCTGTACATCTTCGTCGACACCTTCGTGGGCGGCGGGCTGGTCATCAACTCGCACCTGCACACCGGCGCGAATGGCAATGCGGGTGCGCTGGCGTCATTGCCGATGCAGCCGCCGGGCAGTCGTGGAGCGCTGCCGCCGCAGCTCGTGGCGCAGGCCTCGCTGTGGGAGCTGGAGCAGCGACTGGTCGGCGAAGGTCTCGACCCGATGGCTGCCTACGACGAACGCGCGCTGCAGCCACCCTTCGCCGGTGCGACGCTGGCCTGGCTGGAGAGCGCCTCGCAGGCGCTGGCGCATGCCATCGTGTGCGGCACGGCCATGCTCGACCTGGCCGATGTTGTGGTGGACGGCTCGATGTCGCGCCCGCTGCTGCAGGCGCTGCTCGACCAGACCCGCGACGCGCTCGACCGCTGCAACTGGGAAGGCCTGTGGCAGCCTCGGCTGCATGGCGGCAAGGCGGGCGCACAAGCCTGTGCGCTCGGCGGCGCGATGCTGCCGCTGCACGCCAACTTCGCGCCGGACCACGATGTGTTCCTGAAGGCGGCCTAACCGGCCTTTCGCGATCGCGCGAGGTTCAACGCCTTGGCGATCAGCGGCTTCACCGTCTCGAAGGTCTTTGCGCTCGGGTTGATCACGCTGATCCAGTACATCTTTGCGTACACCGGATGCGGCATCAGCGTGTCGAGCGCGCTGTGGTCGATGGCGGCCAGCTCTTCGCCGAACAACGCGCGAAAGCTCTCCTTGCCCACGCCGATGTTCAGCCGGAACAGGCCCGGGCGGTCCAGCTTCGAGGCGCTGTCGAACTCGTCGTCCTTCGTCACGATGGTGGCGAACGGAAACTTGTTGTCCGCGTCGTGAAAGAAGAAGGTGTTGTCGTCGGCGATCTGGAAGTGGCCGCCGGCCAGCATGTCGATGATGTGTTGGGTGATGGCGTCTTCGGTCATGGACGCGATCTTGCCTGTGTTCGTCAGGAGGGCCAGCGCCGCAGGCCCAGTTCGTCCGCCAGCCGCCGGTAGGCCTTGATCTGCGCCTGCACGTAGTCGTCGAGCGCCGCGCCGGTGAGTGCGAAGGGGTAGAGCCCGTGCTGTTCGCGCAGCGCGGCATAGCCGGGCGCGGCGCTCGCTTCGCGGAACGCCGTGGCCCAGGCCTGCACGGCGGCTTCCGGCACGTCCGCGCTCAGGTACAGGCCGCGTACGGTCGGCCATGCCAGGTCGACGCCTTGCTCGCGTGCGGTAGGTACGCCGGTGAGCGCGCCACCCAGGCGGCTTTCCGACAGCACCGCGAGCAGCCGCACGGCGGCTCCTCCCGCGATGGCCTGCAGTGCCTCGGCTGCATCGCCGGGAAATGCGTCGACATGCTTGCCCTGCAGCGCGCTCAATGCGTCCCCGCCACCCTCGAACGACACGAAGCGCATAGCCTTGTGGTCGCGCCCCGCAGCGCGCACCAGCAGGGCTGCCTTCACCCAGTCCTGGCTGCCGACCGTGCCGCCCGCGCCGAAGGCGATGCGCGACGGGTCCTGCCGCAGCGCGGCGACCAGGTCCTGCAGCCGCTTGTAGGGCGAGTCGCGGTGCACGGCGATGACGCCGTAGTCGGTGCCCAGCGTGGCGATCCAGCGCACGGCCGAGGGCGAGTGCGGGCCGAAGCGGCCCTGCGCGAGGTTGAGCAGCGAGCCGCTGGAGAACGCCACCAGCGTGCCCGGCCCGCCGAGCTTGCCGGTGGCGATACGGTCGAAGGCCACCGCGCCGATGCCGCCTGGCAGGTAGCGCTGGGCCAGCGGCGGGCGTCCGGGCCGCACGGCCTGCAATGCATCGCGCGCCAGCGCACAGGTCAGCGCGAAGCCGCCGCCGGCCTTGGCTGGTATCACGCAGTCGGCGGCGTTCCCGGAAGGATCGCTCGCGGCCATCGCACGCATGCCGAGCGACGGCGCCAGCAGTGCGCACAGGGCGCGCAATGCATGGCGGCGGCTGGAAAGATGGGGCATGGCGGCGGGCCTGTCAGATGGCGGCGGGCGCTGTAGTGCGCGGCCACCAGATGATCGCATGCAGCCCCGGGCCGGCCTCGCGCGCCTCGAGCCGCAACTCCCCCTGGTGCCGATGCGCGATGGAGCGCGCAATGGCCAGCCCCAGCCCGAAGCCGCCCTTGCCGGCACGCGCACCGCGCCGGAAGCGCTGGCCCAGGGCGGCGCGTTCTTCCTCGCTCAGTCCGGGGCCGTTGTCTTCCACGTTGAGGCTCCAGCCCGCCGCGTCGCCCGCGGCAAAGAGCGTGATCGTGCCCTCGGCCGGCGTGTAGGTGATCGCGTTGGTCACCAGGTTGCCCAGCGCCTCGCGCATCAGCCCGCGATCGGCCACGGCGGGGAACTCGGGCGTGGGCGAATGGATGCCCAGGTCGATGCGTTTGGCGCGCGCCAGCGGCAGCAGGTCGACAGCCACTTCGCGCAGCAGCGCCGCAAGATCGAACCCGGCGGGTTCCACCGACACCGTGTCGCTGCGGCCCAGCGCGAGCAACTGTTGTGCGCTGCGCGTTGCGCGGCCGATCTCGGGGCCGAGCGCGTCGAGCGCCACCCGCACCTGCACCGGGTCTTCCTCGCGCCGCGCGTAGTCGGCCTGCATCTGCAGCGTGGTCAGGTGGGTGCGCAGCTGGTGCGATGCGTCGTCGAGAAACTGGCGCTGCTGGGCCACGAGATCCTGCGTGCGCGACATCTGCTGGTTGACTGCCGCCACCAGCGGGCGCACCTCGGCGGGCAGGTCGGCCTCGGCGATGCGCGTGAGGTCGTCGCTCGTTCGCGCGCTCACCTCGCGCGCCAGCCGCGAGAGTGGGCGCAATGCCGCCGCGAGCGCCAGGGCGGTGCCGCACAGCAGCATCGCCAGCACCAGCCCGTCGCGCAGCGCGGCGCTGCGCACGAAGCGCGCTGTGAACTCCTGCCGCGAGCGCGTGCTCTCGCCGATCTGGATCAGCACGCTGCGCCCGGTGCTGCCCGCTGGCGCGCGGTCCAGGTCGCGACGGTAGGCGGCGAGCCGCACGGCCTCGCCGAAGTAGGTTGCGTCGTAGAAGGCTGGCACGCCCATCGCCAGCGTGGCGGGCGGTGCAGGCAGATCGGCACTGCCCAGCTCGACCAGTCCGTCGGAAGTCGCCACGCGAAAGAACACCTGGCCGCTCGCGGTCAACTCGAAGAACTCGAACATCGTGTAGGGCAACTCGACCGAGAGGCCGCCCGAGGCGGTCGAGATGTTGGCGTCGATGGATTTGAGCGCGCCCAGCAGCGAGCGGTCATAGGCGGCGTTGGCGGCGGCCAGTGCGTCGTGCCGCGTCATCCACAGCTCGATGCAGGTCACGACAAGCAGGGCGGGGAAGAGCAGCAGCGCGAGCCGCTGCCACAGGCTCGCGCGCCGCAGGCGGTGCGCCACGTCGGCTACCACGCTCATTCAGTCGGCTTCCAGCACATAGCCCAGCCCGCGCAGCGTGACGATGCGCACGCCGCTGCCGTCCAGCCGCTTGCGCAGCCGGTAGACGAAGACTTCCACCGCTTCCGGATGCACTTCCTCGTCGTCGGAGAACACCCGGTCGAGGATCTGCTGCTTCGACAGCGGCTCGCCGCTGCGCTGCACCAGCACGCGCAGCACGGCCAGCTCGCGCGGCGACAGCGCCAGCGCCTCGCCATCGAGCGTGAAGTGTCGCCGCGCGCCGTCGTACACCAGCGGCCCGCAGGCCTGCCGCGGATGCTCCACGCCGCGCGCGCGCCGCACCAGCGCATGCAGCCGTGCCTCGAGCTCGGCCAGCGCAAAAGGCTTGGCGAGGAAATCGTCGGCGCCCGAATTGAGCGAGGCCACGCGCTCGTTCAGCGAGTCGCGCGCCGTGAGGATCAGCGCCGGCAGCCGCTGGTCGCGCTCGCGAAGCCGCTGCAGCACCGTATGGCCGTCGAGCCCGGGCAGGCCCAGGTCGAGCACCAGCGCGTCATGGTCGCGCTGCTGGAGCGCCCGGTCCGCCAGTCGCCCGTCGTCCACCCATTCGACCTGGATGCCCGCGTGCTCCAGCGCCTTGCAGAGCCAGGTGCCCAGGGTGTGTTCGTCTTCCGCCAGCAGGATGCGCATGGCGCCGATGCTAGAGCCTGCGGGGCTCAATCAGGCTTGATGTTTGCCCTTGCGATGACCTTCTGCCAGCGGGCTTGCTCGGACGCGATGAATTGCGCGAACTGCTCCGGCGTGCCGCCGATGGCCTCCGCTGCGTCGTTGGTCAGCCGCTGCATCGAGTCGGGCGACTTCACCGCCTTCATCGTCTCGGCCGAGAGCTTGGCGAGCTGGGGCGGCGTGATGCTGGCCGGCGCGAGCATGCCGTACCACTGCGTCATCTCGAAGCCCGGGAAGCCCTGCTCGGCCACGGTCGGCACGTCGGGCAGTTGCGGCAGGCGCTTGGCCGAGCCGGTCGCGATGCAGCGCACCTTGCCCGCCTTGATGAACTGGAGGACCGCCGCCGCCCCGATGGCCGAGGCGTCGAGCCGGCCCGAGAGCAGGTCGGTCACCATCGGGCCGGTGCCACGGTACGGCACGTGCAGCATGAACACGTCGGCCGTCATCTTCAGGTACTCGAAAGCCAGGTGACCCGCGCTGCCGTTGCCCGCCGAGCCGTAGCTGAGCTTGCCGGGCTTCGACTTGGCGTAGGCGATGAACTCCTTGAGGTTCTTTGCCGGCACGTCGGGGTGCACCACGTACAGGCTGGGCACCTTGGCCAGCAGGCTCACCGGCTTGAAATCCTTGTTCGCGTCGTAGGGCAGCTTGGCGAAGATGTACGGATTGACCGCCAGCGTGCCGATGTGGCCCAGGATGATCGTGTGCTGGTCGGTGGCGCGCGCCACCTCGCCCATCGCGATGTTGCCGGCCGCGCCCGGCTTGTTGTCGACGAACACGCTCTGACCCAGAGTGCGCGAGAGCTCGGCGGCGGTCGAGCGCGCGACGATCTCCGAGCTGCCGCCGGGGGCGAAGGGCACGACGAAGCGGATCGATTTGTTCGGCCAGGTGTCCTGCGCGGAGGCCATCGAGGGCAGCAGGCCGCCGAGGGCCAAGGCACCGCCGGCTTGCAGGAGGCCGCGGCGGTTCAGGCGGGCGTCGTCAGGGGAAAAGAGGTTGGACATGGATTGTCTCCAGCGCTTTTTGGATTGAAAGCGCGCATCCTGCCCGGGGGATGCTGTCGGAATCCTGTCAGTCGGGTCAGATCAGGTTCCGCATCGCCTGTGCCGTCTCCCGCAGCACCGGCAGCACACGCGCCACTGCGTCTTCCGAACTCTCGTGGCCCATCGGCATCGTGATGTTCAGCGCCCCCACCAGCGTGCCGTGCCGGTCGCGCAGTGGCACCGCGATGCCGCGCGAGTTCAGGTCGAGTTGCTGCTCCGACAGTGCCCAGCCCTGTGCCCGGATGCGCGCCAACTCGAGCTTCATGCGCTCCATGCTCGCGATGGTGTGCGAGGTGAACACCGTGAGCTGCTTTGTCGTCAGCCACTCGTTCAGCTCGGCGTCGCTGCGCAGGGCCAGCATCAGCATGCCCGATGCCGTGACCTGCGCCGGCACGCGCGCGCCGAGCACGTAGCCGGTGCTCATGCTGCGGTTGGGGCCGTTGCGTGCGATGTAGACGACCTCGTCGCCGTCCATCACGCTGAGGTACGCGATCTCGTTGGTGCCGGCCGCCACCCGCTGCAAGAAGGGCTGCACCACGCGCGGCAGGCGGGCCGATTCCAGGTACGACTGGCCCAGGCGCAGCACGCGGGGCGTGAGCCAGAACAGCTTGCCGTCGCTCGCCACGTAGCCCATGTGCTGCAGCGTCAGCAGATAGCGCCGCGCGGCGGTGCGGGTCATGTTCGTGCGCTGACCGGCCTGGCTGGCGGTGAGGCGCGGGTTGGCGTCGTCGAAGGCTTCGATGATGCTCACGCCGCGCTCGAGGCCGGCGATCCAGTCGCGCTTGTCGAGGCCGGGAGGCGGCGCCGGGTCGTCCTTGCTGTCCTTGCTCATGGGCGGAAGTGTGCCTTCGTGGAAAGGGGCCGGGTTTGCATTCGGTGCAGGTGAAAACCCTTGAATTGAACGATCAGTGAATTTTGTAGTTCGATAATCGCACGTTTTGATGCGCCCAAGGCTGCATGGATCCGCCGAAGAGACTATAAAGCTCGCCATCCGGCCTCGAAAAGAGCGATTGACGAACGGAAGCATGCACATGAGCCATTCCATCAGCGGCAGCACCCAGGCTTACCTGATCCCCGGCGACCCGGTTCGCAATGTGCGGCTGCCGCGCATGTTCAACGCGGCCTTCGAGCGCTTCGGCATCGACGCGGTGCTGCTGCCCATGCAGGTGCCGGTGCGCGACTTCGCGGTGTTCTTCAAGTCGGCGTTCCTTGCGCGCAACGTGCGCGGCATGGTGATCGCGCCGCCCCACAAGCCGCTGGTGGTCGACCTGCTCGACGGCTGCGGCCTCTTCGGGCGCGTGGCGGGCTCGGTCAACGTGGTGCGCCGCACCGAGGGCGACCAGCTCGAGGGTGACCTGTTCGACGGCGAGGGCCTGATCGGCGCGCTCGACCACTACAACATTCCCTTCCGCGGCAAGCGCGTGCTGATCCTCGGCGCGGGCGTGAGCGCCGCCGCCATCGGCGTGGCGCTGGCCGAGGGCGGCACGGTGAACGGCGCGGCGCACATCGCCTTCTACGACAAGGCCGCCGGCAAGGCGGCAGGCGTGGCGGCCAAGCTCGATGCCTTCTTCGACGCAACCGTGGTTGCCGTGGACAGCAACGCGCCCGAAGGCTACGACCTCGTCGTCAACGCCACCCAGCTGGGGCTGAGCGACGACGACGCGCTGCCCGTCGACGTAATGCGCATGGACGGCCACGCAGCGCTCTTCGACATCCTCCTGCGCAACCAGCCCACGCCGCTGGTGCGCGCTGCCCGCGCTCGCGGCCTCAATGCCCAGGCGGGCTTCGAGATGCTCATCCAGCAGATGCCGCACTACTTCCGCTATTTCGGCCACATGGACGCGGCGGAGGCGATGCAGGCCGACGCCGGTTTCCTGCGCGAAATCATCTATCCGCCGGCGATGCACGCCGAGATCGCGCAGCCCCTGCGCTATCACTCACCAAGCGTGGCCTGAGCCACGCTTCAACTCCCGAAACGACTCACATGATTTCCGGCAAGTCCACGCTCATCGCCCACATCGGCTACCCCACGGAGACCTTCAAGGCTCCGATGATCTACAACCCCTGGTTCGACAAGCAGGGCATCGACGCCGTCGTGGTGCCCATGGGCGTGAAACCCGAGGACTACGCGGCGTCGCTGCCGCAGATCTTCAAGTTCAGCAACATCCGCGGCGCGCTGGTGACCATGCCGCACAAGGTGGCGACGATGTCGCTGGTCGACGAGGTGACGCCCACCGCGCGCGTCGCCGGCGCCTGCAACGCCGTTCTCAAGCGGCCCGACGGCACGCTGCTGGGCGACCAGTTCGACGGTGCCGGCTTCGTGCGCGGCGTGGAGCGCAAGGGGCGGCTCTTCAAGGGCACGCGCGTGCTGGTGTCGGGCACGGGCGGCGTGGGCTCGGCCATTGCCGCGTCGATCGCCGCCGCGGGCGCGGCCGAGCTGATGCTGTTCGACATGAGCGAAGCCTCGGCCAGCGCGCTGGCCGCGCGGCTGCGCGAGCACTACCCGCAGATGAAGGTGGCCACCGGCTCGAAGGACCCGGCCGGCTACGACGTGGTCGTCAACGCCACGCCGCTGGGCATGAAGGAGGGCGATCCGCTGCCCTTCGACGTGGACCGCATCGATCCGACCACCTTCGTGGGCGAGGTCGTGATGAAGACCGAGTACACGCCGTTGCTGCAAGCAGCCAAGGCCAAGGGCTGCCAGGTGCAGGTCGGCACCGACATGCTGTTCGAGATGATTCCGGCCTACCTGGAGTTCTTCGGCTTCGGCACCGCCTCGCCCGAAGAGCTGCGCGCCGTGGCGCAGCTGAAGTACTGAAGAAAGGGAGGCTCGTGCGATGAGTATTTTCGAAGGCTTCCTTTCCACGTCCGAAACGCTCGGCGCCTTCAGCGACCGCGCTTTCGTCGATGCCATGCTGCGCTTCGAAGCGGCGCTGGCGCGCGCGCAGGCAGCCGAGGGGTTGATCCCCGAGAGCGCAGCGAATTCGATCGTTAGCAGCTGCAAGGTCGAGCTGTTCGACGTTGCCAAGATCGTGCGCGAGAGCGGCCGCGCGGGCAGCGTCGCGATTCCGCTGGTGAAGGCGCTGCGCGAAGCCGTCGGTCTCTTCAATGCCGAGGCCGTGCCTTTCGTGCATTTCGGCAGCACCAGCCAGGACGTGATCGACAGCGCGATGGCTCTTGTCACGCGCGAGGCGGTCGCGCTCGTTGAGTCCGACCTTGCCAAGGCCGCCGATGCGCTGTTGCGCCTGGCCGTGACGCATGCAGAGACGCCGATGCTCGCGCGCACGCTGATGCAGCCGGCTTCCGTCACCAGCTTCGGCTTCAAGTGCGCGGGCTGGGCCGCGCCGCTGGTGCGCAGCCGCATCCGCCTTCGCGATGCCGCGAAGCATGCGCTGCAGCTGCAGCTCGGCGGAGCCGTCGGCACGCTGGCCCAGAGGAAGGGGCAGGGCGCCGCGGTGCGCAAGCGCATGGCCCGCGAACTCGGCTTGGGCGATCCGGGCGCGACCTGGCACACGCAACGCGACGAATGGGTCGCGCTCGGTTGCGAGCTGGCCCTCGTCACCGGCAGCCTCGGCAAGATCGCGGTCGACATCTCGCTGCTCGGGCAGTACGAGGTCGGCGAAGTCACCGAGCCCAGCGAGCCGGGCCGTGGCGGCTCGTCGGCAATGCCGCACAAGCGCAATCCGGTGGCCTCGATGGTCGCCATCGCCGCCGCGCACCGTGCGCCTCAGCGCGTGGCCGCCTTGCTCGGCGCCATGCCGCAGCAGCACGAACGCGCCCTCGGCGCCTGGCAGGCCGAGCTGGCCGAATGGCCGCAGCTCCTGATGTCGGCGCACGGCAGCGTGCGCGCGATGGCAGGCGCCTTGCCCGGCCTGCAGGTCGATGCCGCGCGCATGCGCGCCAACATCGACCGGCTGCGCGCAGAACTCCCGCGCGACGCGGCGGACGAATGGTTCGCCCCCGCGCTCGCACACGACGCCGGACAGACCGCGCTCGCCGAAGTGAAGGCGCTGCAGGCACGGCTCGATTCAGACAAGGAACTCTCCCGATGACCACCCCCGAAAACCCGCCCGTCCAGCCCGGCGTCTATGAAGCCGGCCTCGTCAACCGCCGCCGCGTGCTCGGCGACGCCTGGGTCGACAGGTCGCTCGCCAACCGCAACGGCTTCAACGCCGAGTTTCAGGAGCTCATCACGCGCCACGCGTGGAACGACATCTGGGGCCGCCCCGCGCTGGGCGACAAGACGCGCCGCTACATGGTGCTGTCGATGATGCTGGGCATCCACGCCTACGAGGAATTCGCGATGCACGTGCGCGCCGCGCTCGACGCGCCGCCCGAGTCGCGCCTGACGCCCGAGGACATCAAGGAAGTGATCATGATGGCCGCCATCTACTGCGGCGTGCCCGTGGCCAATCACGCTTTTGGCATCGCGACCGGCATCCTGCGCGAGAAGGGCCTGCTGCCTGCGGCGCCGCAGTGACCGCACCGGTCACTCCCTCGAAGGACAGCAAAGGGCGCTTCGGCGTCACTTTCACACTGCTGTTGCCGCTGCTGCTGGCGGCGCAGCCGGTGGCCACCGACAGTTATCTCCCCGCGCTTCCTGCCATCGCAAAGGAGCTCGGCTCGGCCAGCACCAGCCTCACGCTGTTCGTGCTGGCCTTCGGCTTCGCGCAGCTGCTGTGCGGGCCGCTGGCCGATCGCTTCGGGCGGCGGCCGGTGCTGCTGGCGGGGCTGGGCTGCTACACCGTCGCGGCGCTGGGCGGCGCGTTCGCCGACAGCGTGGCGCTGCTCGCGGGCTGGCGCACGCTGCAGGGCTTCTCGATGGCGGCGATCCTCGTGTGTGCGCGCGCCGCGGTGCGCGATCTCTACCCCGCGCACGAAGGCCCGCATGTGATGGCGCGCGGCCTCACGGGCCTCGGCATCGTCGGGCTGATGGCGCCGCTGCTCGGCGCGTGGCTGGTGCAGGGCGCGGGCTGGCGCTGGGTGATGGCCGCGATGGCGGCCTATGCCGCGGTGCTGTTCGCGCTGTGCTGGCGCTCGTTCGGCGAAACGCGCCGGCCGGTGGGTGAGGGCGAGTCGTCCGCGCCGCGCGGCAGCACGCGCGCCGTGTTCGCAAGCCGGTCGTTCCGCGCGTGGGCCTCGGTGGCGGCCACCACCTACGGCGGGCTGTTCTGCTTCCTGCTGCTCTCGCCGATGGTCTACATCGGCTACCTCGGCTGGTCGCCCGCGTGGTACGGCTGGATCCCCGCCGGCGGCTCGCTGGTCTACATCTTCAGCACCACGATGTGCCGCAGCCTGCTGAGGCGCTACGGCCCCGTGCGCACGGTGAAGCTGGGCGCATCGTTGAGCCTTGCCGGCGCGACCATGCAGGCGCTGGGCTGCTGGCTCATGCCTCTGAGCGCGGTGCCGCTGCTGTTCGGCCACGCCGTCTACTGCCTCGGCCACGGCATCCACCAACCCTGCGGGCAGGCGGGCGCGGTGGGCGACTTGCCGCATCTGGCGGGCCGGGCCGTGTCGTGGTCCGGCTTCGGCATGATGATGGTCGCGTTCTGCGCGGGGCAGCTGGCTGCGCGTTTCGTCGATACCGATTTTTCCAACGGCGCCTGGCCGATGGTGCTGCCGATGCTGCTTGCCGGCAGCGTGCTGGTGGCCATCGCGTTCCTCTGGCTGCCGCGTCTGCAACACCCCAAGAAGGAAACCACACCATGACCCGTTTGAATGTCGTTCGCGAGGGCGATGGCCCCATCGTCGTACTCAGCCATGCACTGGGCTGCGACCTGAGCATGTGGGACGGCGTGGCCGCGCAGCTCTCGCGCGCCCACACGGTGCTGCGCTACGACCACCGCAACCACGGCGCGTCGGAAGTTGTGCCCGGTGCGCTGCGCGTGGAAACGCTGGCGCAGGACGTGGCCGAGCTCATCCAGCGCGAGGCGGGCGGCGAGCCCGTGCACTTCGTCGGCCTCTCGATGGGCGGCATGACCGCCCAAGCGCTGGCGGTACGGCACCCGGAGCTGCTGAAGACGATGGTGATCGCCAATTCGGCTGCCCATTACCCCGACCAGTCGCCCTGGCGCGCGCGCGTCGAGACGGTGGCCGCCAAGGGCGTGGCCGCCATCGCTCCCGGCGCCGTGTCGCGCTGGCTCACGCCGGCCTACGTGGGCACGCCCGAGGGCGCTGCCGCCGCGGAGAAGCTGCACGACGTGCTGGTGCGCACCGACGCGCAGGGCTACATCGAGAGCTGCAATGCCGTCGCGGCCATCGATTTCCGCGAGAGCAACCACCGCATCGCCGTGCCCACGCTGGTGATCGGCGGGCTGCAGGACGAGGCCACGCCGATGGCGATGTCGCAGGCCATGGTCGGGGCCATTCCGGGCGCGCGCCTGGCCACCATCGACGCCGCGCACCTGAGCGCGGTCGAACGGCCGGTGGAGTTCACGCAGCTGCTGATCGATTTCTGGCGCAGCCTTTGAAGGGCGTGCGCGGGCTCGGCGGCCTAGGTGTATCCCGTATTTCGTGCGAATGACGAACGTATGTGATCGATCATCGATCAAAGGGCCGCTGAATTGATTGTGGCGCGATCCGGGTGTTTCTAAAGTCCACCCCCATGCATCGCTCCATTGCCACCGTCTCGCTCAGCGGCACGCTCCGCCAGAAGCTCGAAGCCGTCGCCGCCGCCGGTTTCGACGGCATCGAGCTGTTCGAAGCCGACTTCATCAACTTCAAGGGCACGGCCGCCGAACTGGGCCGCATCGCGGGCGACCTGGGCCTGTCGATCGATCTCTACCAGCCATTCCGCGATTTCGAAGGCATGCCCGAGCCGCAGTTCCGCCGCAGCCTGGATCGCGCCGAGCGCAAGTTCGACTTGATGGAGGCGATGGGCGCACCGATGGTGCTGTGCTGCTCCAACACCTCGCCGCTGGCCATCAATGACCAGTCGCTGGCCGCGGCCCAGCTGCACGAGCTGGCCGAGCGCGCCGCGCGCCGCAACCTGCGCGTGGGTTTCGAGGCGCTGGCCTGGGGTCGCCACACTTCGCTGTACGGCCGGGCCTGGGAGATCGTGAAGCAGGCGAACCATGCGCACCTGGGGCTGATCCTCGACAGCTTCCATACGCTGTCGCTGAAAGACGATCCGGCGGGAATCGCCGCAATTCCCGGCGACAGGATCTTCTTCCTGCAGATGGCCGATGCGCCGCTGCTGTCGATGGACGTGCTGCAGTGGGCGCGCCACCATCGCTCGTTCCCGGGGCAGGGCGACTTCGACGTGGTCGGCTTCTTCGAGCAGGTACTGCGCGCGGGCTACACCGGGCCGCTGTCGCTGGAGATCTTCAACGACATCTTCCGCGAGACGCCGAACCGCCGCACCGCGGTGGATGCGATGCGCTCGCTGCTGTATCTGGAAAGCGAGGCGCGCCAGCGCCTGTCCGCCACCGGGCACGTGCAGCCGCAGCGCGTCGAACTCTTCAACCCGCCGACGGTGCCGGCTCTGTCGGGCCTGTCGTTCATCGAGTTCGCCGCCGACGAGGCTTCGGCCGCGACGCTGGCCACGCTGCTCGGCCAGCTCGGCTTCCGTCGCATCGGCAGGCATCGCTCCAAAGCCGTGACGCTGTACCGCCAGGGCGAGATCAACCTGATCGTCAACGCGCAGCCCGATTCGTTCGCGCGCGCCCGCTTCGAGGCGCACGGTACCTCGGTGTGTGCACTGGGCGTGCGCTGCGACGATCCGCTTGCAGCCGTGGGCCGCGCCACCGCCATGCGTTCGCAGCGGCACGACAGCCCGGTCGGCCCCAACGAACTGCGCGTGCCGGCCATCGTCGCGCCGGGCGGCAACCTGATCCACTTCGTGCCCGAGGCGCTGGGCGCCAACGGCCTGTACGAGGCCGACTTCATCCTGGAAGACGAGGGCGCCGGTGCCAACGATGCCGGCCTGCAGCGCATCGACCACGTGGCGCTGGGCCTGGCGGTCGACCAGCTCGACACCTGGGTGCTGTTCACGCGCGCCGTGCTCGGGCTGGAGCCGGGCGAGAGCCTGGAGCTGGCGGACCCCTTCGGCCTCATTCGCAGCCGCGGCGTCGCCAACGCCGACCGCAGCCTGCGCCTCGTGCTCAACGTGTCGCTGAGCCAGCGCACCCGCACCGCGCGCACGCTGAGCGTGACCGGCGGCGGCGCGGTGCACCACATCGCGCTGAGTTCCGCCGACATCTTCGACACGGCCGCGAAGCTGCGCGCCAACGGCACGCGCTTCGTGCCCATCTCCGCCAACTACTACGACGACCTGGCCACGCGCATCGACATCGAGCCCGCGCTGCTGGCACGCATGCGCGAAGCGGGCGTGCTGTTCGACCGTTCGCCGGCCGGCGACTACCTGCACATCTATACCGAGAGTTTCGAGGGCGGACTGTTTTTCGAGGTCGCGCAGCGCGTGGGCAGCTACGACGCCTACGGTGCCCTCAACGCACCGGCGCGCATGGCTTCCCAGGCGCAGGATTGATTGACTGGCAGATTGACCGACAGAGAGCTGATTTCATTTTTATCGTCACCACTGGAGACAACACATGGCAAACAACACAGCCCATGAGCCGCAAGGCAGGCACCAGTCGAAGAAGGCCGCCGCAAGCGGCTGGATCGGCTCGGCGCTGGAGTACTACGACTTCTTCATCTACGCCACCGCGGCGGCGCTGATCTTTCCGCAGATCTTCTTCCCGAAGGGCGACCCGACGACGGCCATCGTCGCCTCGCTCGCGACCTACGGCGTGGGCTATGTCGCACGCCCCATCGGCGCCTTCGTGCTCGGCCACTGGGGCGACACGCACGGGCGCAAGCAGGTGCTGGTGCTGTGCATGTTCCTGATGGGCTTCTCCACCGTGGCCGTCGGCCTGCTGCCGACCTACGACCAGGTCGGCCTGCTGGCTCCCGTGCTGCTGGTGCTGCTGCGCCTGGTGCAGGGCTTCGCGGTGGCGGGCGAGATCTCGGGCGCCAGCTCGATGATCCTCGAGCACGCCCCCTTCGGCCGTCGCGGCTTCTTCGCGAGCTTCACGCTGCAGGGCGTGCAGGCCGGCCAGATCCTGGCGGCTGCCGTGTTCCTGCCGCTGGCGCACTACATGCCTGAAGACGCCTTCAACTCGTGGGGCTGGCGCATTCCGTTCCTGCTGAGCTTCCTCGTGATCGTGGCGGGCTACATCATCCGCCGCGAAGTCGACGAGACGCCGGCCTTCGCCGAAGTCGACAAGAAGGGTGAAACGGCCAAGGCGCCGATCATCCAGGCCTTCACCGACAGCTGGGCCGACATGCTGCGCGTGGTCTGCATGGCGCTGATGAACGTCATTCCGGTGGTGGCTACCGTGTTCGGCGCGGCGTATGCCGTGCAGGCCGCCTACGGCATCGGCTTCCAGAAGGACGTGTACCTGTGGATCCCCGTGCTCGGCAACATCCTCGCCGTGATCGTGATCCCGTTCGTGGGCAACCTGTCGGACCGCATCGGTCGCCGCCCGCCGATCATCGTCGGCGCGCTGCTCTCGGGCCTGCTGTCGTTCGTGTACCTGTACGCCATCAGTATCCGCAACGTGCCGCTGGCCATCTGCATGTCGCTGCTGATGTGGGGCATCGTGTACCAGGGCTACAACGCGACCTTCCCGAGCTTCTATCCGGAACTGTTCCGCACCCGCAACCGCGTCTCGGCCATGGCCATCTCGCAGAACATCGGCACCACCTTCACCGCGCTGCTGCCGGCGCTGTTCGCGGCCGTGGCGCCTCCCGGCTCGACCAATGTGTGGTTCACCGTGGGTGCCATCACCTTTGCGGTGACGGTGCTGGCGGCGCTGGCCGCGCTGAGCGCGCGGGAAACCTACCGCATCCGGATGAACGACCTGGGCAAGCCCGATGCGGTGCCGGTCGACAAGAACGAGTACGACCGCCTGCGCGAGAAGACGCTGCAGGACGCGCGACTGGCCAAGGCCGCCGCCTGAGGCTTGCGGGGTACGCGGGCAGGCTGAAAACCTTTTGCCTGCCAAGGGTTGTGGCGCCGTGAAGAATGGCGCCATGACCACCCCCACTTCCTCTTCTCCCTCCCACCTCAAGATCGACTTCGTCTCCGATGTGTCCTGTCCCTGGTGCGCCGTTGGCCTGAGTTCGCTCGAGGCTGCGCTCAGGAACGTGGCACCCGGAGTCACCGCGGAGCTGCACTTCCAGCCCTTCGAGCTGAATCCGCAGATGCCGCCCGAAGGCCAGGACACCTTCGAGCATCTCAACCAGAAGTACGGCTCCACGCGCGAGCAGCAGGCGCAGTCGCGCGAAATGATCCGCCAGCGCGGCGCTGCGGTGGGCTTCGAGTTCAGCCCCGAAGGCCGTCCCCGCGTCTACAACACCTTCAATGCGCACCGGCTGCTGCACTGGGCCGAGCTGGAGAGCCCGGCCAGGCAGGCGGCGCTGAAGAAGCTGCTGTTGAAGGCCTATTTCACCGACAGCCAGAACCCTTCCGACCCCGAGGTGCTGGTGCGCGCAGCCGCCGAAGCCGGGCTCGACCCGGTCCGCGCCCGCCAGATCCTGGACAGCGACGAGTTCGCGCAGGAAACCCGCGAACGCGAGCGCATGTACACCGATGCCGGCATCCACTCGGTGCCCGCGATCATCATCAACGACCGGCATCTCATTTCGGGCGGCCAGCCCGTGGAAGTGTTCGAGCGGGCCTTGCGGCAGATCGCGGGCGCAGCACCCCAGAGCCTGTCGGCAGCCTGACTTAGCTGGCGCTTGGGCGCCAGCTTTGCGCAGCGTTACGAGGGTAAAGAGCGTCAACGCGAAGGGGGTTCCGGCGGTTGAGGATGCGTCCTTGCAGTCCGTCACTCACAGGAGCCCCGAAGATGAAGAAGAAAAGCCTAATCGCCGCGCTCGCCCCCATATTCGCTCTGTTGGCCGCGGCTTCGTTGCCCGCACTGGCCGACGAATACGGCAGGCATCCGTTCTACCTCCACGCCCTGTCCGACCTTCACACCGCCGCCTGGAAAGTGGAACACCGCCGCCCCGAGGACGGGCAGGTCTCGCGCGACGAGCAGGTGGTGATCGACGAGATCCACGCCGCCATTGGCGACCTGCAGCACGCCGCATGGCTCGACGGCAAGCCCGTCGAATGGCGCGAGCCCACCGATGCGTGGCTGCCGCCCGAAGGCCGCCTGCATGCCGCGGTCGACCTGCTGCGCAAGGTGCGCTCCGATGTGGCGCGCGAAGAAGACGATCCGCGCTCGCGGCCGTTCCAGCAGCGTGGCCTTGCGCACGTCGACCTTGCGCTCGCCACCGCGCAGCACGCCATCGGCGACGTTCGCCGCCACGACATGCGCAGGGAGTGAAGGCCGTGCCGGCCGCTTCTGTTTCGCCGTTCTTCTCCACGCGGCGCGCCTCGATGGCGCTTGGCGCATGTGCGCTGGCGCTGCTCGCGGCCTGCGCGAGCGCGCCGGGGGATCACCGGCCGCTTCTTTCGGTGTCGCTGCCTTCTGCGCAGGTGAACGAAGCCACGCGGCTGCGCTGGCTTGATCGCGTGAGCTGGGGAGCCAATGCAAGCAGCGACGCGCAGCTTGCGAAGCGGGGCCTGCCGCTGTGGATGCGCGACCAGCTCAACCCACGCCCCGCACCGCTGCCGCCGGCCGCGCAGGCGCAGATCGACGCGATGGAAATCTCGCGCATGCCGCTCGACCAGCTCGTGACGGAGCTCGATGCGCAGCGCAAGGCGGCCGATGCCTTGCCCGACGAAGACCAGAAGAAGGCGGCGCGGCAGGCCTACCAGCAGCGGCTCAACACGCTGGTGCGAGAGGCGCAGCAGCGCTTCGTGTTGCGCGCGCTCTATTCGCCCAACCAGCTGCAGGAGCAGATGACCTGGTTCTGGATGAACCACTTCAACGTGAACCTGCGCAAGGACAACATCCGCGCGATGGTGGGCGACTACGAAGACAACGCCATCCGCCCGCATGCGCTCGGCAGGTTCCGCGACCTGCTCGGCGCCACGCTGCACCACCCGGCGATGCTGCGCTACCTCGACAACGCGCAGAACGCCGCCAACCGCATCAACGAGAACTACGCACGCGAACTCATGGAGCTGCACACGCTGGGCGTGGGCAGCGGCTACACGCAGGGCGACGTGCAGGAACTTGCGCGCGTGCTCACCGGCGTGGGCGTGAGCTACCAGCCGCTCGACGCGCCGCCACCGAACGTGCGGCCGGCCGTGCGCGCCGACTACGTACGCAAGGGCCTCTTCGAGTTCAACCCGAACCGGCACGACTACGGGCCGAAGACGCTGCTGGGCCTGCCCATCAAGAGCAGCGGCCTTGCCGAAGCCGACGAAGCGCTCGACCGCCTTGCGCGCGCGCCAGCCACCGCACGCTTCGTCTCGCGCAAGCTGGCCGTGTACTTCGTCTCCGACGATCCGCCGCAGGCGCTGGTCGACCGCATGGCGGCGGCCTTCACGCGCAGCGACGGCGACATCGCCGTCACGCTGAAGGCGCTGTTCGAGTCGCCCGAGTTCACCGCCTCGCTGGGCCGCAAGTTCCGCGACCCGGTGCACTACGTGATTGCCGGCGTGCGGCTCGCGTACGACGACCGCGTGGTGTCGAATGTGAACCCGATGCTCGGCTGGATCAACCGAATGGGCGAGCAGCTTTACGGCCACGAGACGCCCGACGGCTATCCGCTCAACGAGGCCGCCTGGGCCAGCGCGGGGCAGATGAACACGCGCTTCGAGATCGCGCGCGCCATCGGCGCGAACGGTGCGGTGCTGTTCCGAGCGGACGACAAGGCGCCGCTGGAGAGGCCGGCGTTCCCGCCGCTGGCCGATTCGCGCGCGGTGCGCACGATGCAGGGGAGCATGAGCGCGGACACGCGCGAGGCGCTGGCGCAGGCGAAGAATCCGCAGGAGTGGAACACCTTCCTGCTGGCTTCGCCCGAGCTGATGCGCCGTTGACCAGGAAGAAGGACACACCGTCATGCAACGTCGAGAACTCCTGAAGCTCGCAGCCGCCGTGCCGTTCACGGGTGCCGCCGCCAGGGTGATGGCCGCACCTTCCGCCGAAGGCGCCAAGCTGCTGGTCGTGTTCCTGCGCGGCGCGTACGACTGCAGCAACCTGCTCGTGCCCACGGGCAGCGACTTCTACTACGCCTCGCGCCCCAACATCGCCATTGCGCGACCCGGCTCGCCCAACGGCGCGCTGCCGCTGGACGGCAACTGGGGCCTGCACCCGGCGCTGGCGCAGAGCGTGATGCCGATGTTCCAGCAGAAGCAGGCCTCGTTCATTGCCTTCGCCGGCACCGACGACCTCACGCGCAGCCACTTCGAGACGCAGGACTCCATCGAACTGGGCCAGGCGCTGGACAAGCGCCGCGACTACCGCTCGGGCTTTCTCAACCGGCTGGCCGGCGTGCTCGGCGCAGGGCCGGTCACCGACGTGTCGCCCATCGCATTCACCGACCAGCTGCCGATCTCGATGCGCGGCAGCGCCAAGGCCGCCAACATGGCGATCGCGGGCAATGCGCGCTCGGGCATCGACGCGCGGCAGAGCCAGGTCATCACGGCCATGTACCGCAACACCCCGCTGGCCCAGCCGGTGGCCGAAGGCTTCCAGGTGCGCGACGAGGTGATGCGCGCGGTGCAGGCCGAGATGGACGCGGCCAGCCGCAACGCCATGTCGGCCAAGGGCTTCGAGCTGGTGGCGCGCCGCATGGCCTTGCTGATGCGCGACCGCTTCGACCTCGGCTTCGTCGACATCGGCGGCTGGGACACCCATGTGGGGCAGGGCGGTGCCACCGGCTACCTGGCCAACCGCTTCGAGGAACTGGGTCGGGGCGTGGCCGGCTTCGCGCAGGAGATGGGCGAGGACGCATGGCGCCAGACCGTGGTGGTCGTCATCAGCGAGTTCGGCCGCACCTTCCGCGAGAACGGCAACCGGGGCACCGACCACGGCCATGGCACCGTCTACTGGGTGCTGGGCGGCGGGCTCTCGGCGCAGGCGGGCGGGCGAGTGGTCGGCGAGCAGCAGGCGCTGACGCAGGCCACGCTGTTCCAGAACCGCGACTATCCGGTGCTCAACGAGTACCGCGCGGTGTTCGGCGGGCTGTTCCAGCGGATGTACGGGCTGTCGCCGGCGCAGCTCGCGAAGGTGTTCGACGGCGTGGCGCCCAAGGACCTGCGGCTGGTCTAGGGCCTGCGTTTCAGGACGCCGGCCCGCGCGCGCTTGCGCCCTGATATCCCTCATTTCGGGGATAGCTGGGACACAAATAGTTAACGAAGATAAGGATCTTCAGACTTCCCGGCCGCTCTCGCGGGGGGCGTTCTTGCTCCGCCCGGGATCTGCGCGCTTCAACCAAGACATATCGCTGCCTCTGGAATTTTTCTTCCGGAGCCGGCCGCGGTTGTCGAAAACCGTCGTTTCGCCGCCAGGCGCAACGCCCAAGAACAAGAAAAGGAAACCGATGTTCTCGTCCCGTTCGACTCCTCTTGCCCGCTTCTGCGCCGTCGCCGCGGCCATCATGGTCCTGGCCTCCTGCGGAGGAGGTTCCGGAGGAGGCGGCTTCGTTCCGCTGGCGCCCGTCGCGCAACCGCAGCCTCAGCCCGAGACACCCGTCGCGACGCATGCGATCGGTGGAACCCTCAGCGGCATCACGAGCGGCAAGCTCGTGCTGCAGAACAACGCGGGCGATGACCTGACGCTCACGGCGGACGGCAAGTTCAGCTTCGCGACCCCCATCAAGGAGGGCAGCGCCTACGCCGTCACGGTGCGCACCCAGCCGCTGTGGCAGTTCTGCACGGTGAGCAATGGCAGCGGCAGCGCAGCCGCCGAGGTCGCCGGCGTGACGGTCACCTGCGCGGAGGCTCGGGCGACGGTCTCGACACTGGCCGGCTCGGGCACCGAGGGCATGCTCGACGGCAACGGGCTCTCCGCCGAGTTCGCCAGGCCCAGGGGCGTGAGGGTGGATGCAGCTGGCAACCTCTACGTGACCGATACCCGGTACAAGCTGATCCGCAAGGTTTCGCCCTCGGGCGCCGTCACGACCGTGGCGGGCAGCGGCGCTGGCGGAACCCTCTCCGATCATTTCGACCTGGCCCTGGATGCCGCAGGCAACATCTACCTGACCGAGCTCATGGGCAACACGGTTCGCAAGGTCACGCCGGCAGGGGCGGTGAGCACGCTGGCGGGGTCCGGCAGCTTCAGTTCGGTCGACGGGCACGGCACCAGCGCGTCTTTCAACCAGCCTTCGGGCATTGCCTTCGACGCGCAGAACAATCTTTTCATCGGCGACTCGCAGGGCCGGAAGATCCGCAAGATCGCGCCGGACCTCGAGGTCAGCACCTTCGCGGGCTCGGGCGCCCAGGGCACGGACGACGGCACCGGCACGAGCGCGACCTTCAGCGTGCCCGCCGGCATCGCAATGGACGCCGCGGGCAACATGTTCGTGACCGACTTCGGCAGCCACGTGATCCGCAAGATCACGCCGCAGGGTGTGGTCACGACGCCGCTCGGCAAGCGGAGCACGAGCGGTTCCGGCGACGGGAAGGGCAACGACGCGACCTTCTCCTTCCCGGTGGGCATCGCGATCGACTCCAGTGGCAGCCTCTACGTGGCCGACAGCACGGCCCACGTGATCCGCAGGATCACGCCGGACGGCATGGTCAGGACCCTGGCGGGTACCGCGGGCAGACCCGGGGCGAAGGACGACGTGGGCAAGGCAGCGTCGTTCAACACTCCCTACGGCGTGGCGGTGGACGCCGCGGGCAACGTCTACGTGGCCGACCAGTTCAACCACAAGATCCGCAAGATCACGCCGACGCCCGCGCCCTGAGCCGCCGGGGCCCTCATGCGCCATGATCCGGACCGACGTGCGAGAAGGATCAAGAGAAAGAAACATGGCCGTGGTCGAAGAACACCTGCGAATGCCCCAGCTGCAGCGGCTGGGCATGTCCGCCCCGTTGATGCAGCTGGCGGCCGGCCAGTGCATCCACGAGGCGTTCCGCGACTCCTGCCTGGGGCCGCCGTTCCATGCCTACCGCGGTGCCGGCGTGCCCGAGGGGCCGACGCTGGTTCCGCTGTGGGACCACGGCAGCAGGGTCTGCGGCCTCCGGGAGACGGAGGGCGGCCTGGAGTTCATCGAGTTCAGCATCGAAGATCCTGCCGGGTTCGAGTGCGTCGCCGGCACGGAGCAGGGGCTCTGGGCAACCCGATTCGACTTTCTCTACGAATGCGAGCTGTCCGACGAAACCCTGCGCGAGGCTGCGGCGCGGGTCGGCTTCCGCTTCCTGGAGCGGCATCTGGCGGAGAGAGAGGCCGCGGAGGAGCAGCTCGGGAGCTTCAGCAGCCACCGGGCATGGCTGCGGGAACTGGTGGCGGGCATCGACCGCGACGCAGCAGCAGCCTGATCGCCGCGAGCGTCGGCGGCGACACAGCCGAGAATCCCCCGCATGCCCCATGCCGTTTCCCTCCTTCGCGCCGCGCGCCTGGCACGAAGCGCCAAGCCCTTTCTAGCCCGTGGCGGCTTCAAGCGCGAGCGTTGCGCGGGCTGCCGCCTGGTGCCCAGCCATTGCATGTGCGCCATGCGTCCTTCGATCGCCACGCGCGCGGGGGTGTGCCTGCTGATGGCGGACATCGAGCCGCTCAAGCCGACCAACACCGGATGGCTGGTCGCCGACGTCGTGGCCGACACCTTCGCTTTCGGCTGGGCCCGCACCGAAACCGATCCGGCGCTGCTGGCGCTGTTGAGCGACCCGCAATGGCAACCCTACGTGGTGTTTCCGGGGCAGTATGCGGCGCCCGAGCGGGTGGTCGAGGCCGTCGAGTCGCCCGGCTCCGAGGGCAGTGCTGTCGGGAAGCGCCCGCTCTTCATCCTGTTCGATGCGACTTGGGCCGAGGCGCGCAAGATGTTCCGCAGGAGCCCCTATCTCGACCGGCTGCCGGTGCTGAGCCTGCAGCCGGAGCAGATCACGCAATACAAGCTGCGCAACTCCGGCCGCGACGACCACTTCTGCACCAGCGAGGTGGCCGCGATGTGCATGAACCTGGCGGGCGAGCATGTCGCCGAACAGACGCTGGAGGCCTATCTTCTGGTGTTCACCCACCACTACCTGCGTGCGAAGAACCAGCAGCCCATCGTGTGGGATGGCGCAGCACACCAGAGGCTGCGCGAGGTGTTGTCCGGTACGCGGCCTGCGTGACCGCCGGCACCGGCGTCAGGCGATCATCGATTCGAGATCGGCCGCAAGCTCTCGCGGCGCCGGCATTTCCTGGACGATGTCCTCGGTGATGCCGACGGCCATTGCCGACTGGCTCGGCCAGAAGCCGCCGATGTTGCCGAGGTCCACCCCCTGGCGCTCCAGGGCCACGCGCCACACGGCAAGGTGCAGGATGCCGCCGAGCACATCGGGGTGTTCCGAACTGGTCGGACTCACGAAGCTGGAAAGCGCGCTGACCAGGTCGGGAGCGAAGCCCCAGCGTTGCGCCAGGGACGCGCTCACGTCGCCATAGTGATAGCCGAACTCGACGAGTTCGAGCTGCGCGCGCCCCAGCGCCTCGAAGGGGTGGGCGGCATTCAGCGCCGCCATGCGCTCGGGCATCGCCTGCGCCATGATCAGGTGGCCGATGGCGTGCATGCTGCCCGCGGTGAAGGCCAGGTTGGGGTCGACGTGCCGTGTCTTTGTCGCCAGGTACCTCGAGACCGACGCCACGCGCAGGCTGTGCGCCCAGAAGGCCGGGAGGCCGACGCCATTCACCTTCCTGAAGGCTCCCGCCAGCCCCGAACTAACGACCACCGACCGGATGGCGGAGAGCCCGAGCATCAGGATCGCGCCCTGTATCGAGGAAATCTTGCGCCGCAGTCCGAAGAGCGGCGAGTTGACCATCTGCAGCACCTTGGCCGCGAGCACCTGGTCGAGTTCGACCCGATGCGCGATGGCCGCGAAGGACACCTCGTCGTCGCGCAGCATTTCCATCAGGTCGGACACCACCCTCGGCACGGTGGGAAGCGACTCGTCATTGGCAAAGAGTTCGTCGAGTGTCATGGCGCTGGGGTATTTGTTGTCTGGCCTATGTATGCAAAAGATTGTCCTCCAGCACACCCCCAGGCAAACGCCCGAACAGACGCGAATACGCAATTTCTACGGATTCCGGTGGGGCGAAGCCTCGATCAGGTCGGCCTCGCTGCGGTCGCTCCAGAGGTGCCTACGGGAATACCCTGAAACATTGGCACCCGCCGGCTGGCGCGCGGCGCCACCTATGAGCCCACCTGCCGATGTGGCACCATCGCCGTCCTGCGGACGACGGCCCTGCCTGCCGGGGGGACGGGTTGGTCTCCGCCGGGCTCTCCCACCGCATGGAGGACGTCAAGATGCCTGCTGCCATGTTCGCCGCCCTGTTCTTCACGGTGGCACTTCTCGTCACGACGGCGTACTTCATCATGGGCTCCATCCCGCTGCTGGTGCTGAAGCACGACACGCCGCTCGACGCCCGCTTCGTGCGGGGCTTCTTCAACATCTACTACGTCGCGGCATTCGTGACCGCCTCCGCGACGGCGCTCAGCTTCGCCACCGCGGGCCGCCCGTGGATCGCGGCAGGCGCGGCCGTGCTGGCGGCGGTTGCCGTCGTCCTGCGCCGGAGGGTCATTCCGAAGATGGATGCGCTCGGGGCGCAGATCCAGTCGAACTACATGGATGCGATACCGGGGTTCCGCAGGACCCACATCATTGCGATCCTGATCAACATAGGGCAGCTGGTGGCCATCGTCTGGTGCCTCATCGCCGTGGGGAAGTGAGCCGCCCTGGGCTGGGTGGCGCCGGGAGGACAATCGGGGAAGCCATCAATCCCGAATCACAGCCACGACCATGTCCCGCCTCGACGACCCCCTCCACGACGCCGAAATCGGCTCCCGCGACAGCACCCTCGACACCACCCGCATCGACGACGTGCGCATCGGCGCCGTCCGTCCGCTCATCACGCCCGCGCTCCTGCAGGAACGCGTGCCCGTTCGCGACAACACACTGGCACTGGTGGAAAGCAGCCGCGCGGCGATCGCCGACGTGCTGCACGGCCGCGACGACCGGCTGGTGGTCGTGGTCGGCCCGTGCTCCATCCATGACCACGACCAGGCCATCGAATACGCGCAGCGCCTGAAGAAGGTTGCCGATTCCCTGCAGGACGACCTGCTCATCGTGATGCGCGCCTACTTCGAGAAGCCGCGCACCACCGTCGGCTGGAAGGGCTACATCAACGATCCGCACCTGGATGGCAGCTTCGCCATCAACGAAGGCCTGGAGCGCGCCCGGCGCCTGCTGCTCGAGCTGACCACCCTGGGCCTGCCGACCGGCACCGAATCCCTGGACCTGCTGAGCCCGCAGTTCATTGCCGACCTGATCGCCTGGGGCGCCATCGGCGCACGCACCACCGAGAGCCAGAGCCACAGGCAACTGGCTTCGGGCCTGAGCTGCCCGGTCGGCTTCAAGAACGGCACCGACGGCAGCATCAAGGTGGCGGCCGACGCCATCCTCGCTGCGCGTGCGCCGCACGCCTTCATGGGCATGACCAAGATGGGCATGGCCGCCATCTTCGAGACTCGCGGCAACGACGACTGCCACGTGATCCTGCGCGGCGGCAAGGCCCCCAACTATTCGGCCGCCGACGTGGCGGCCTGCTGCGAGACGCTGGAGGCAAGCGGCCTGCGGCCCCAGGTGATGATCGATGTCTCGCACGGCAACAGCAGCAAGCAGCACCAGCGGCAGATCGTGGTCGCGGAAGATGTGGCGGCCCAGATCGCGGGCGGCGAGAGCCGCATCACCGGCATCATGATCGAGAGCCACCTGGAAGAGGGGCGGCAGGACCTGAAGCCCGGCGTTGCGCTGAAGCACGGGGTCTCGATCACCGATGCCTGCATCGGCTTCGCGCAGACGGTGCCGGTGCTGGAGGGGCTGGCCTCGGCGGTGAAGGCTCGGCGGAGGTTGTCGAAGGGGTGAGGCTGCAATGGCGCGCTGCGCCATCAGGGCCGGTCCATGATCGCGGCGTTGGCGTTCGCGAGAACTGTCTTGTGGTCTTCGGGCATTTCGTCGTTCCGGCTTTGGTCAACCCGAACAATCGCGACCGCGATTCGCGGGAAGGGAACTCTCAAGGTCTAAACTGCAGCCCCGCTTCTTGCAGGAGACAAGCCTCATGACCCGATTGCTCGTGCGCAGCTTCGGCGTTTCGCTAGACGGTTTCGCGGCCGGCCCGGATCAGAGCCTGCAGCACCCGCTGGGCGTTCGCGGCCCCGAACTCATGGACTGGTTCTTTCCCACGCGCGTCTGGCAGCAGATGCAGAAGACGGGCGAGACCAACGGCGAGACCGGCGTCGACAACGCGATGGCCGAACAGAGCTTCGTCGAGATCGGCGCCTGGATCCTCGGGCGCAACATGTTCGGGCCGGTGCGCGGCCCCTGGCCCGACGAGAGCTGGAAAGGCTGGTGGGGCGACGAGCCCCCGTACCACGTGCCGGTCTTCGTGCTGACCCACCATGCCCGAGCGCCGCTGGCAATGAAAGGCGGCACGACCTTTCACTTCGTCACCGGCGGCATCCACGATGCGCTTGCGCAGGCACGCGCCGCCGCGGGTGGTCGCGACGTGCGCTTGGGTGGCGGTGCGGCTACCGTGCGCGAATATCTGAAGGCCGGCCTGATCGACGAACTGCACCTGGCCGTGCGGCCGGTGCTGCTGGGCAAGGGCGAAGCACTGTTCGCTGGCCTGGATCTGCCGGCGCTAGGCTACAGATGCGAACGGCAGGTGGCAGGCGAGCGCGCCACGCACATGTTCCTGCGCCGCAACGCGTCTTGACGTGGGGCGGGCGGCTCGAATGCCGACAGGGCCCGCCCGTGGCTACTCAATGCCTTCAATGATCCGCAGATCCCGTTCGGCGCCATCACCCAGCGCCGCAAGCGCTGCCTGGTATTCGGGGCTGTCGTGCACAGCCGTGGCATGCGCGAGGCTGTCGAACTCGACCACCACGGTACGTTGGGCCAGGCCGTATTCGTAGACCTTGGCCGGCAGGCCGCGTGCCAGGAAGCGCCCGCCGCCGCCGGTGATCGCGGGGCCGGCCAGCTTTGCATAGGCCGCAAGTTTGTCGGTGTCACTGATGGCGCGGTATGCGCTGACCCAGTAGGCTTTTGCCATGGTGATTTCTCTCCGTTGTTCGGCGAGCAATATAAAGCGAACACCGTGAACGTGCCGCAGCCATGAGCTGGACAAGCTCTTTGATCGACCTCACACGTCGATCCGCATACCGAGACCATCGAACCCCCCGCGAGTCACTGACACCTCGCAACACCGCTGCTTCAGATGTCTGGCTGTGGCCGGATGATGTTGTCACAGGCATCGGACCGCGGCGCGCTTCATGCGTCCTTTCGAGAGGCAGCAGAGCTCAATCGCGCAGCGTCTTCGCGATCAGCTCACGCAGCATCGACAGCGCGGGCAGTTCGGTACGCCCCGCGAGCGTGATCAACCCGAACAGCGCCCGGGTCGCTATTGCGGGCCTCACAGGCAGCTCCACCAGGTCCGGCGCGGCCGCGCGGATCGCGAACAGGATCGCATCGCTGTCGCGCACCACCTCGACCAGGCTCGACAGCTCGTTGCAGCGCAGGCTCACGCACTCGTCGGGATGCCCTTCGGGGCCGTAGGCATCGACCATCTCGCGCACCACTTCGTCGCCCAGCTTGGTCGAGGCGATCGGGTACTCGCGCACGGCATCGAAGCTGAGCGCGCCGCGCTTTCGCGCGAGCGGATGGCCGGCCCGGCACATGAAGGCTCCGCGCATCTCGGCCACCGTCTCCACGTGCAGGTCCGTCGCCGGCCTGAGCGATCGCACCTCCATGAGCACCGCATCCAGTTGGCGGTCGCGAAGTGCCTGCAAGAGCCGGCTGCCTTCGCCGCGCAGGATGTCCACGCGGATCGTCGCACCGCGCCGAGCCATGCCCGCCATCAGTGGCCTGGTCAGCAGCGTGCCGGGCCCGGAGCCCAGGCCGACGCGCAATGTGCCGGTGCGGCCTCCGAGCTTGCGTCCGCCGGACGCCACGAGTTCGTCGGCATCGAACACCAGCTGACGGGCCTGCTGCAGCACATCGCGGCCGAATTGGGTGAGCTCGCTGCGCCGCCCCACGCGATCGAACAGCTTGCGGCCCAACTCTTCCTCGAGTGCGTGGATGCTGCGGCTCAGCGCAGGCTGCGTGAGGAAGAGTGCTTCCGCCGATCGCGTGAAGGAGGCGGTCTCGGCCAGCGAGATCAGGTGCCGCAGTTGTACGAGCGTCATCGTCGAGGCCATGCAGTTGCCATGAGATCAAATTATGGCAACGCAAACAACAATGCATTGGACTTTGGATTGGCCGCTCTCTAGATTCCGGTTTCCGTGCGTCGGGACCGCATACGGCCATTCGAGTCCGCACGGCGTCGCAACCATTTCAAATCAACGAGACATCCGATGCCCCTGCCAACCTTCCGCCGACTTTCTCTTTCTGCTCTCGTCATGTGCGCCGTCGCGCCAGTCGCCTTCGCGGAGAAGCCCACGCCGCGCATCGATGCGCTCGTCGACGGCATGTACCCGCAGCTCGAGACGATCTACAAGGACATCCACGCCAACCCGGAGTTGAGTTTCAGGGAGACTCGCACGGCATCCAGGCTCGCGGCGGAGATGCGTGATCTGGGCTTCGAAGTGACCGAGAAGGTCGGCCGCACCGGTGTTGTCGCGATCTACAAGAACGGCTCGGGACCCACGGTGCTCGTGCGCACGGAGCTCGACGCGCTGCCGATGGAAGAGAAGACAGGCCTGCCTTATGCCAGCAAGGCCAAGGCCGACTGGAATGGCCGCGAGACCTTCGTCGCGCACAGCTGCGGGCATGACATCCACATGGCGAGCTGGGTCGGGACCGCGCGAACGCTGATTGCGCTCAAGGACCAGTGGAAGGGCACGCTGATGTTCATCGGCCAGCCGGCGGAGGAGGCCGGTGGCGGCGCCAAGGCCATGCTGGCCGACGGTCTGTTCAAGCGCTTCCCCAAGCCCGACTTCGCGTTCGCCCTGCACACGAGCCCCTCGCCATATGGTTTCGTGGGGTACCGCGTCGGCGCCATTACCTCCGCCGCCGATGGCCTCGAAATCACGTTCAAGGGGCGTGGTGGTCACGGCTCGGCACCCGACAAGACCATCGACCCCATCGTGATCGCCGCGCACTTCGTGACCGACGTGCAGACAGTGGTCAGTCGCGAGAAGGATCCGGCCGAGTTCGGCGTCGTGACCATCGGCGCGATCCAGGGCGGCACCGCGGGCAACATCATTCCCGACACGGTCTTGCTCCGGGGCACTGTTCGCAGCTACAAGCCCGAAGTGCGCGAGAAGATGCTGGCCGGAATCCGGCGCACCGCGAAGGCGGCAGCCGCGATGGCGGGGGCGCCCGAGCCTGCGATCGAGTTCGGGGACGGTGGCGCGGCGGTCATCAACGACGAGGCCGTTGTCCAGCGCACGGTCGCGGCACTCAAGGCACAACTGGGCGCAGCCAAGGTGGTGCAGGTGCCGCCCATCACGGCAAGCGAAGATTTCTCCGAGTACGTGAACGCAGGCGTGCCGTCGATGTTCTTCTTTGTCGGCGTGAGCGACCCGAAGGACGTCGCCGAATCGCTGAAGCCCGGTGGCAAGCCGCTGCCGTTCAATCACTCGCCCTTCTTCGCTCCGGTTCCGGAGCCTTCCATCAAGATGGGGATCCAGGCCATGACCACGGCCGTGTTGACCGCGATGAACAAGTGACGACTTGGCATCGCGACAGCAGGAGTGATTCACTGCACTCGAATCCGCGTTTGAAGTGAATCATCAATCGGAAGGAGGCTGATCGATGCTGAGAGGAAGCTGTCTCTGCCAAGGCGTGGCGTTCGAGATCGACGGCGCGCTGAAAGACCCGCTGTATTGCCATTGCTCGATGTGCCGCAAGGCGCACGGCACGGCCTTCCGCGCGCGAGCCAAGGCGCTCGCAAAGGAGTTTCGCTGGAGCAGGGGTGAAGAACTGGTCCGGTACTACGAGTCGTCGCCCGGCGAGCACCGTGGGTTCTGCTCGGTGTGCGGCTCCAGCCTCATCAGCAAGTTCGACGCGAAGCCGGCCGTCTATGGCCTTGCGCTCGGCGTGCTCGACGACGATCCGCAGGTCAGGCCTGTCTGCCATGTGTACGTCGGGTCGAAGGCGCCGTGGTTCGAGATCACCGACTCGTTGCCTCGATACGAGACGCTGCCTCCCCGTGTCGGCCAGGGCATCGGGCCTCGCGATCAGACCGACGGGTAAGTCCCCGTGCCCCCGGGCCATGGCGTAAGCACTGCGTAGCCATCCGGCGTCACGGCCACCATGTGTTCCCACTGGGCGGACAGCGACCTGTCCTTCGTCACCACCGTCCATCCATCGGGCAACTGCCTGGTCTCGAGCCTGCCTGCGTTCAGCATCGGTTCGATGGTGAAGATCATTCCCGGCACCAGCCTGAGCCCTTCGCCGCGCCGCCCGAAGTGCAGCACCTGCAGGTCCTCGTGATAGACCTGCCCGATGCCGTGTCCGCAGTATTCGCGCACCACGCTGAAATGCTCGCGGTGAGCGACCGACTGGATGGCATGGCCGACATCGCCCAGCGTCGCTCCGGGCCTGACCTCGCGAATGCCTGCCAGCATGGCTTCGTACGTGGTCTCCACAAGGCGACGGGCCAACACACTGGGCTCTCCCACGAAGAACATCCGGCTGGTGTCGCCGAACCAGCCGTCCTTGATGACGGCGACGTCGATGTTGACGATGTCGCCCTTCTTCAGGATCTTGTCGGGGGAGGGGATGCCGTGGCAGACCACCTGGTTGACGGATGTGAGGATGGTCTTGGGATAGCCGAGATAGCCCACGTTGGCCGGGATGGTGCCCTGCACGTTCACGATGTAGTCGTTGCAGATCCGGTCGAGCTCTTCCGTGCTCACCCCGGGCACGACATGGGGCTCGATCATGCCGAGGACCTCCGCCGCAAGCCTGCCGGCCCGCCGCGCCATCTCGATCTGCTCGGGGGACTTGATGACGATGCCGCGTGCCATCAGCGCTTTCCGGCGGAAGACGACCGGGGCGTCGCCGGTTGGGCTGTGGCAGCCGCGAGGATGTCCAGGCCCCCCGAAAGTTCGGCCTGTATCAGCAGCTGGCAGATTTCACGGTGATCCAGCTCCGGGTGCAGCTCGGTCAGCATGCCGACCCGCATCCAGTGCTCGGCCTGGCCGTTGATGGACCTGCCGAGCGCGTTGCCTGCCACGCGCAGGTTCTCGTGCATGAGGTCGGAGATTTTTACGATGCCCATTGGCAGACTCTGTATGAAATGTATGCGAAGTATATATGTTTCGTATAGACCAATGCCATTCGAGCAGACGAGGCTGATGAAGAAGAGCGAGCCGCGGGAAAGAGACTGCGGTTGGAGGGCAAAGGCTTCGATGCCGCGAGGACAGCCGGCTCGGGCGCTGCCACGCTGTATCTGCGATTGGCAGCTTCGGAGCGAGGCGCAAGACGGGTTCGAGTTTTTGCACTGACAGCCTGTCCGGCTACAGTCGACCAATTGCGGACATTCAAAGGAGCTTCATGTTCAGCTTGCTGACGGATTTCGTCGTCGGAATCTTCGAGTTCATCATTGACGTAGTGCTCTTCAGAGGGCAGCGCCGCAAGCGCGGTCACGACGACCGCGCATTCTCCGAGGACGCGCGCGAGATCGCGCGCTTTGACTTCATCACATTGACCTACATTAGTCTCGCATCGGTCGCGTTGATGCTCTTTCTGAGTTTCATCGCCGGTGTTTCGGTGGGCTGGAGCGTGGCAGCTGGTATCGCTGTGGGCGTGGTTTGGGGCGTCTGGCGATACATGCAGTTGGTCAATAGACTATGAGAGCATGGGCGCGACAACCAGCAATAGGATGACGGACTGCGGCCAGAACCGGCCGTTCGCCGAGCCGGCACAACGCGGCCACAAGCGGACATAGCCCTGAGCAAGCGAACTTGAATATCTCGTTCCACTTCAACTCATGAGTGCAACTCATCGCACCGATCAGATCCTCCTCCACGCAGCTGAGCCTCCCTCAGCGGGAAGCCATCGTGTTGTGTCAAGGGTGGAAGTGGAAACTGGGTCTGGCTATGTTCATGTCTTGCAGAACACGGTCGCATCCAAGCATGAACTCGACACCTTTTGGGCATCATGTCTCAGCGCTGATCAGTCCATTGAGCCCGTGCGAGCTCAAATAGAGGCGGCAGACCCGGCCCACCTGCAGGGGATTCTCGAATCCATTAGACGCGATCTTGCTCGAGTGGAAAGTGTCGCGACGATCAATTTGTTGACGCCGGTAGATGAGTGCTTTCACGTCATAAATGGATGCGAGCATTGTTTTGGGCATGTGTTACTGCTGAGCTCACGTGGCAACGCTGTGTTCATTCATTGGCATCGGGAGTCGTAGACTCCACTCGGCCACAACCAGACGATTGCAGAT
>Ga0126362_10000227_pt1 | contig 38288 bp, 31 predicted proteins | sample ANMtaG_FD_126269 | JGI IMG/M metagenome (GOLD analysis project Ga0126362, IMG submission 126269) | Continental margin sediment microbial communities from North Pacific Ocean - ANME2c_DSS_Sorted | ecosystem: Environmental > Aquatic > Marine > Continental margin > Sediment | place: Pacific Ocean... | reverse complement strand
GGGAAAGAATCGACGGTCGTCATGGTGCCTCGCGGGATCGCCGAGGGATCTGCGTCAGGGAGGGGCGCGGGACCTTCGTGAGGGCCCGCGCCGCGATCGAGGCCGAAGGGGAGCCCGCCGTCAGGCGAGATCGTCCTGAGCGGTCTCCGGCAGGCAGCTCAAGGTCGCGAGCGCGATCGCCGCCGCACCGGCCAGGAGGAAGCCCGGCACCAGCAGGTTGCCCGTGGTGGCGAGCAGCCAGGTGGAGAGGTAGGGCGTCAGCCCGCCGCCGATCATGGCGCCGAGATTGATGGCGATCGCCATGCCGGTATAGCGCAGCGGCGTCGGGAACTGCTCCGAATAGGTCGGGTAGCCCACCGACTGGACGATCGGCATCGGCAGGACCGAGATCAGGAGCGCCAGGGCCGCGAGCCAGATGTTGTTCTGGGCCATCAGCAGCATCATCGGCACGACGAGGATGATGTAGGCGGTGAAGCCGATCCCCAGCACCTTGCGACGCCCCCAGCGGTCCGAGAGGCCGCCCCAGAAGGGCATCATCGTGGCGACGATCACGCCGATGGCGGCCATGATCCAGTAGACCTGCGTCTTGGGGTATCCGAGATGCGCAGTCAGGTAGAGGTTCATGAAGACGAGGCCGACCCAGTAGCCGACGTTCTGGCCGCCCGCGATCAGCACGACCTTGAGCACCGAGCCGAGTTGGGTGGCGAGCACGTCACGCACCGGCGCCTTGGGCGGCTGGCCCTTGGCGAGGAAGCGCCGGAAGGCGGGCGTCTCCTCCAAGTTGTGCCGCATCAGGCCCGAAAACACCACGAGCGGCAGCGCGAGCAGGAAGGGCACGCGCCAGCCCCATTCCGCCATCTGCGCCGGGGTGAGGCAGTAGGTGGTGATCCCGCACACGGTCGCCGCCAGGGCGCCGCCGAGCGCCACGCCCACCGGCGTGAAGGCGCCGAAGAAGCCGCGACGGCCGCGAGGCGCCGATTCGGCCACGAAGGCCGCCGAGCCCACGACCTCGCCGCAGGCAAAGAAGCCCTGCGCCAGCCGCGCCAGGACGAGGAGAGCCGGAGCGAGCAGTCCGACCTGTGCCGTGGTCGGCAGGAGGCCGATCGCGACGGTCGCCACGCCCATGCCGATGATGGTGGTGAGCAGGACGACCCTGCGCCCGAAGCGGTCGCCGAGCCGGCCGAGCAGGATCCCGCCCACGGGCCGGACCAGGAAGGCGCTACCGAAGACCGCCAGCGTCGAGAGCAGGGCCGCCGTCGGATCGCTGCTCGGGAAGAAGAGCGGGCCGAGGAAGGCCGCCATGAAACCGTAGACGCCGAACTCGTAATACTCGATCGCGGTTCCGGTGGCCGCCGCGACGGCAGCTCGCTTGCCGACGCGTTCGGGCGTCTCCGTCACGATGTCCGGTATAGCCAGATCGGCGATGTGCACGTTTTGCATGTCGGCCCCCTGAGTCGCAGTCATTCGAGAGGTGTTCCGGGCGGATCTCCTGATGAGCCCGAGCAATATCCTGATCCCGCCGCACCAGATCCGGCCGCCCTCGCAGCGAAGACGCTGCGATTGCACTCCGTCACCAGATTACCACTCCGAAACCATGTCCCTGCAAGACTGATCTTGCCAAGGATCATCAGAGTTCGTCGGCTTGCGCCGGGTGGATCTGCGCAACGATAAGCGATGCGCGGTGGGCGCATAGCGGCTCGTCCTTGCGCCTGAGCGATCAGAATTTTCGTGAATGGACGGGGCCCCTGCCGATCCCATGGGCAGGGCTGCCCGCTCCCGGTGCGACCTGCCTCCGACGGCCTCGGAGGAGCACCTCACGGATCCCCGTCGATCCACCAGGCAGAGACCCGGCTGGGCGCCCCGGCACCGCGTAGCCCAGAGAAAACGCAGCCGAATCAGGCCGATGCCGAGACAGGCGCGAGAGTGCCCACCTCTCCGAGCGGTTCGGACGCCGGGCGCGCGACCATGCGGAATCCTTCGTTCTCGGACGCGTTTTTTTGCGTTTTCGCCGCGCCGGGGGCGCCGCTACCGTCCGGGACGTCACCGCGGCCGATCGCGGTACGCAACGGAACGCGGGACGGGAGAGAGCAGTGAGCGGCGTGCAGGACGGCATCGGTCTGGCGGAGCGTCTGCGGGCAGTGAAGCCCTCGCCGACCATCGCCATCACCCAACTCGCGAACGAGCTGCGGCGGGCGGGCCGCGACATCGTCGGGCTCTCGCAGGGCGAGCCGGACTTCGACACGCCCGACCATATCCGCGCCGCCGCCAAGGCCGCCATCGACGCGGGTGCCACCCGCTACACCGATGTCGACGGAACGCCGGAGCTGAAACAGGCGATCGTGCGCAAGTTCCAGCGCGAGAACGGCCTCACCTACGAGCCCGGCGAGATCAGCGTCGGCACGGGCGGCAAGCAGGTCATCGCCAACGCCTTCTCGGCGACTCTCGATGCGGGCGACGAGGTCATCATCCCGGCCCCCTACTTGGTGTCCTATCCCGACATGGTGCGTCTCGCGGGCGGCACGCCCGTCACAGTGGCCTGCGGCGAGGCCGAGGGCTTCAAGATCGGGCCCGCCGCGCTCGAGGCGGCGATCACGCCCCGCACCCGCTGGCTCGTCCTGAATTCGCCCGGCAACCCGACCGGAAGCTGCTATTCCGCCGCCGAATTGAAGGCCCTCGCGGCGGTGCTGCTCCGCCACCCCCAGGTCGCGGTCCTCTCCGACGACATCTACGAGCACGTGCTCTACCAGTCCGAGGGCTTCGCCACGCTGGCCGCGATCGAGCCGCGGCTGCGGGAACGCATCCTCGTCTGCAACGGCGTCTCGAAGGCCTATGCGATGACCGGCTGGCGTATCGGTTACGCCGCCGGGCCGAAGCCCCTGATCCGGGCCATGGCGATGCTGCAATCGCAGAGCACCACCAATCCGAGCTCGGTCTCGCAGGCGGCGGCCGTTGCGGCGCTCGATGGCGGGCTCGACTTCCTGCGGGCGCGCAACGCCGTCTTCCGCGAGCGGCGCGACCTCTGCGTCGAGGCCTTCGAGGCGGCCGGGCTCCCCTGCCGGGTGCCGGAGGGCGCCTTCTACCTCTTCCCCTCCTGCGCCGGGCTGATCGGCCGCAAGCGCCCCGACGGGCGGGCCATCGCGAGCGATGTCGATGTCGCGACCTTCCTGCTGGAAGAGGTCGGCGTCGCCGTGGTGCCGGGCTCCGCCTTCGGCCTCGCACCCTTCTTCCGGATCTCGTTCGCCACGGCGACCGAGCGCCTGCGCACCGCCTGCGATCGCATCGCGTCGGCCTGCGCCGTCCTGCGCTGAACCGCATCACCCAAAGGAACGGATCATGGATCTCGGTATTCGAGGCCGCACCGCGCTCGTCCTCGGCGGCGGCGGCGGATTGGGCGGGGCGATCGGGCAGGCCCTCGCCCGAGAGGGCGCCCAGGTGGCGCTCGCCGACATCGACACGGACGCGGTGACCCGCGCGGCCGACGCCCTGCGTGCCTCCGGCGCCAAGGCGATCGGCCTGACCTGGGACCTCGCCGACCTCTCGGTCATCGGCGACCGGGTGGCCGAGGTCGAGCGCCAGCTCGGCCCGGTGGATATCCTCGTCAACAACACCGGTGGCCCGCCGCCGACCCCGGCCTCCGGCCAGGACCCGGCGCTGTGGGCGAAGAGCTTCCAGGCCATGGTGCTGTCGATCATCGCCCTGACCGACCGCGTCCTGCCGGGCATGCGGGAGCGCGGCTGGGGCCGCATCGTCACCAGCACCTCCTCGGGCGTGCTCGCGCCGATCCCGAATCTCGGCATCTCGAACGCCCTGCGCATGTCGCTGGTGGGCTGGTCGAAGACGCTCGCCCGCGAGGTCGCCCGCGACGGCATCACGGCCAACGTGATCGTGCCGGGCCGCATCGCCACCGACCGGATCCGCTTCCTCGACGAGGCGAAGGCGGCCCGCGAGGGGCGCAGCGTCGAGGCGGTCTCCGCCGAGAGCACGGGCGCGATCCCGGTCGGCCGCTACGGCCGGCCCGAGGAATATGCCGACGCGGTCGCGTTCCTGGCGAGCGCCCGGGCCGGCTACGTCACGGGCAGCGTGCTGCGCGTCGATGGCGGCCTGATCGCCGGGATCTGAAGACAGCGGGGGTCGGGCCCCGAAGCCCGGACTTCACCGATTGGAACGGGCTCGCCGAGCCCCTGCAGGAGAGAGACAGCCATGGCCACCGATGCCGAGATCCGGGACGTCCTGTCCCACGTCACCACCGCGACGATCACCACGATCCTGCTGAAGAAGGGCCTGCGCAACGTCTGGCTGCGCGGCACCCGGCCGCTGCGCCCGGGCCAGCCGCGCCTCGTCGGCCGCGCCTTCACCCTGCGCTTCGTCCCCGCCCGCGAGGACCTGGCGACGCCGGAATCCTGGTCCTCGCCGCGCTCGACCCGGGCCGCCATCGAGGCGATGCCCGAGGGCTGCATCGCGGTGGTCGACGCGATGGGCGTCACCGATGCGGGCATCTTCGGCGACATCCTCTGCGCCCGGATGCACAAGAAGGGCGTGACGGCCCTGATCACCGACGGCGTGGTGCGCGACGTCGCCGGCGTGCTCGGCACCAACCTGCCGGTCTGGTGCCAGGGCGCCGCGGCACCGCCCTCCGTCGCGGGGCTCACCTTCGTCGGCTGGCAGGAGCCGATCGCCTGCGGCGGCGTCGCCGTCTATCCGGATGACGTCATCGTGGTGGACGAGGACGGCGCCGTGCTGATCCCGGCGGCCCTCATCGACCACGTCCTGGCCACGGCCCCGGAGCAGGAGCGTCTGGAGGGCTGGATCATGCGCCAGGTCGAGGCGGGCGCCGCCCTGCCGGGCCTCTACCCGCCGAACGAGGAGAACAAGGCGCGCTACGCCACCGACACCGAAGCGGGCCGCTGAGGCCGCGCCCCGGCCGTCTCGCGCACGCAGGCGAGGAACAGGCCGATCGCCGGGGTGGTGCGCTGGGCGTAGCGCACCACCGCCTGGAGCGTCCGGTGGAAGACCAGCGGACCGAGATGCAGGATCCGCAGGCGGTCGGGATTCTCCGTCCAATGGCCGGCGAGCGGCACCACCGAGACGCCGAGCCCGCCCTGGACCATGCGCACGATCGCCTCGATCTCGTCGAGTTCGAGGATCTGGTCGGGCGCGATACCGTGCTGGTTCAAAAAGCCCGCGACCTGCCGTCCCGCGAAGGACGAGCGGTCGTAGCGGATGAAGGGATAGTTCGCGAGGATCTCCAGCGGATCGCTCTCGGCGACATAGGTCGGAGTGATCAGCGCGAACTCCTCGCGGACGAGATCCTCGGCATAGAGGTCCTTCTGCAAGGCGAAGGGGGGCTTCACCATCAGGGCGAGATCGATCTCCCCCGCATCGACCTGGTTGAGCAGCGTCAGCGACACGCCCGGCACCAGATGGATCCTGAGGGCGGGCGCCCGCTTCTGGAGCATCACCAGGGCGTCGGGCAGCAGGCCCGTCTGAGCGGTCGCGATGGCGCCGACCGTCAGCTCGCCCCTGAGCGAGACGCCGTCGCCGACCTCCATCATGCGCGCGAAGATGGCGAGCATCTCCTCGGCGTGAACCAGGGCCTTCTTGCCGTTCATGTTGAGGATCGCGGTGCGCCCAGTCCGATCGAACAGCCGGATGCCGAGTTCCGCCTCAAGGTTGCGGATCTGAGCGCTGACCGCGGACGGCGTCAGGCCGACCACCTGCCCGGCCGCGGCGAAGCTCCCGTGCCGCGCAACCGCAACGAATGTTTTCAACTCACGGAGCATGCGGATCCTTGTGCGGCTGGACGCGGGTTCCTTCCCGGTCATCCTACTCCAACCGCACGCGACTCTTGATACGGAATGCTGTCGGGAGCGCCTCGATTCGCTAGCACTGATCCTCTGCGGCCTTCGCATTCGACCGATCCGCTGCCGAGCGGCTCTTGCGATCCCAAAAGAGATCCGTCGTGCGCGAGAAGCCCGCACCGGATGCCAATGACCGCCCGCCCTCCCCTCGGTGCGGCGAGGACCGCCGAATTCAGCTCCCGACGCGCGCCACGCAGGTATCCTCGGTGATGCCGATGCCGGCACAGCGTCGGCGGATCCGCCCTGATGCGGAGCGATCAGGCAATGTCGGCCTCCGAGCCCGCGAACTGCAGCTCGGTGCGCGCGTAAGCCTCGGCGATCTCGTCGCGGATGGCCCCCGCGCTGACGCCAATCGATGGACAGGGCGGAGGAGATCGGCGCTCCCCGGCACCGGCCGACCCATCATCCCGGCAGCTCAACGTCGTATTGTGCTCGCCCTCCAGCACTCTCCGGAATTCCATTCGGAGGATAGATCATCGGATCTTTTCAATCGACAGTCGATGACTGCCGAACACGTCGCTTCGGAGATGATGCGCCGGAGAGATTCCGTCCCACGCCTGATGGAGGAGCGATGCACATGGATTGATGCGTCAGCCCACGCCCTACACCGCCGCACGATACCGGATCGTCGGCGGAGCGCCGGTTTCGAGCAGTCGAGCGAGCTTCTCGAGCGCCGCTCGAAGCGATTCCTGATCCGGCGCCGCGTTGACGCAGACCCGGACGCTATCGCTCTGGTGCAGTGATGCGACCTCGAACAGGCCGATCGGCGTGACCCCCACCCCGATCTCCTCGGCAGCCTGGGTATAGGCTTCCGAGGACCAGCCGTTCCTCAGCTTCAGACAGAAGTAATAGGCGTTCGGGTGCGTCATGACCGCCTGCCCCGGCAGCAGGGCGGAAACGAGCGCCTGCCGCTCCGCGGTCTCGACCCGCATCCCTGCAACGACCTGATCGATCTGGGGCGACGCCAGCAGGCGTGTCGCCCATTCCGCATTGAACGGCGAGGCCATCAGCGTGCTCGCGCGCAGGGCGATCCCGAAGGCGTAGACCAGATGCCTCGGCACCCGCATGAACCCGATGCGCAGCCCGGGCCCCGCGAGCTTCGACAAGCTCGAGATATGCACCACCCGCTCCGGCGCGGAGGCGGCAATCGGGCGTAGCGGCGGGTCGGTCAGGAAGCCGTAGACGTCGTCCTCGACGATCAGGACGTCATGGCGGGCGCAGACCTCGGCCACCTCCCGCCGCCGCTCCTCCGACATCGTGGCGGTGGTCGGGTTGTGCAGCGTCGGCGTGCAGACCAGAACCTTCGCTCCCGTTCGGCGGCAGAGCACGTCGAGGTATTCCGGCACGATGCCTTCGCGGTCCATGCGAACGCCGACCAGCGAGCGCCCGAGCATGCCGGCCGCGGACTTCAGCCCGTAGAAGCACAGCTCTTCTGCCAGGACGGCATCGCCCGGATGCGTCAGCGCCATGAGCGAGAGCAGCAAGCCGTGCTGGCCGCCGCAGGTGACCAGCACGTCGTCGGCTTCCGCCGGGATCCCGAAGCGCGTGAGCCATTGCGCGGCGACGGCCCGATGCCTGTGGAGACCGATATCGACCTGGCTCGCGAGCAGGGCTCCCACATCGACGGGACCGCTGAGTTCGGGGCGGATCAGAGCCAGCGCGGGGTGGCGCATGGCATGTACCGGGAAGTTGTGGGACAGGTCGATGAAGGTCTGGCGCGGGACCTGCTCCCGAAGCGATACCGGCCCGTCCGGGTCCTGCATGGGGTTGAGGAAGGTGCCGCGGCCGACCTCGCCCCGGGCAAGGCCGGTCCGCTGCATCTCGGCATAGGCCCGGCTGATCGTCCCGATGTTGAGCGAGAGCCAGGCAGCCAGATCGCGCTGCGGCGGCAACCTGTCGCCCGGCCGCAGGGCGCCGGCCCGCAGCGCGATCTCGACCGCGCCGACGATGGCCAGGTAGCGGGGCCCTGCCGTCCGCTCGACGGCATCCGTCCATCCGGGTCGCGTCATTGTTGCACCGATTGTCTCATACATTGTCTCGATCCGACCCGAGCGGCGACCGAAATTCGAGCGCGATGCCGACGATATCCGCGCGCCAGATCCGACAATATCCCCTAGCTTGACCATGACAAAGCGGCCCACGGATCTGGGTCTGGGACATGACGCGGGCCATGCCCGCGCAACGGAGATCGCGGTGCAGCAGCCTCAACCAGCCCCGTCAGCCATGGTGTTCCACATGGTGCCCGGAGGACCGCGGCCGGTCGCGCCCTTCAGCCACGCCGTCGAGGTCGACGGCTTCGTCTTCGTCACGGGGCAGATGCCCGACACGCCCGACAGCCCGGGCACGCTGCCGGACGGCATCGAGGCGCAGACCCGCAACGTGATGGCCAACCTCGAGACGGTCCTCGCCGGGCTCGGCCTGGGACTGGAGCACGTCGTCGTCGCGCGGGCGTTCCTGACAGAATTCAAGCGCGATTACGCGGCCTTCAACGCGACCTACAAGTCCTTCTTCCCGCACGACCGGCTGCCGGCGCGAACCTGCGTGGGGACGACGGGGCTCGCCTACGACGCCCTGGTCGAGATCGATCTGGTCGCCCGCCGGGGCGCGGCGCCCCCCCTTCCGTCGAACGCGCAGGAGGATTGAGCCATGTCTTCGGGCCTGAACAGGATCATCGGCATCGCCGCCGTTGCGGCGACACTGAGCCTCGGGGCATCGCTGTCTCGTGCGGCGAGCCTCGACGAGATCAAGACCAAGGGCACCATGGTCGTCGCGACCGAGGACAGCTACAAGCCGTTCGAATACGTCGAGAACGGCAAGCCGATGGGCCTCGACCACGACCTTCTCGCGCTGCTGCGCAAGGAGGCGCCGTTCAAGATCGACCAGCAGATCATCCCCTGGACGGGGCTTCTGGCCGGCGTGGCGACCGGAAAGTACGACGTGGCGCTGACGGCCGCCGTCATCACGCCCGAGCGTATCCAGAGCCTCGCCTTCACGATGCCGATCGCCGAGGCCACGCAGTATTACGTGGTCCGCGCCGACGAAACCCGGATCAAGGGCGTGCCCGACCTGGCCGGCAAGACGGTCGGCGTGCAGTCGGGCGGTGCGTCCTACGCGGCGCTTGCCGATCTCGAGCCCACGCTCGCGAAGACCGGCGGCAAGCTCGGCAAGGTGGTGCAGTACACGTCGCTGCCGGAGGCCTACCAGGACCTCGCCAACGGCCGGCTCGACTACGTGATCAACGGCGTCGTCAACCTCGTGAGCCTGACGAAGGATCAGCCCAAGCGCTTCAAGATGGGCGAGGCGGTCGGCGCGCCGACCTATGCGGCCTGGGCCGTGGCGAAGGGGAACGACAGCCTCCTGGCCTATCTCGATCGGTTCATGGCCAAGGTCCGGGCGAGCGGGGAACTCTACGCCCTGCAGGAGAAATGGCTGGGCCGCACCTTCAAGGACATGCCGGCCGCGCCGACGAAGTAGCCGGAGAACGCGGGACGACGGATCGCGACGCGGAGGTGACGCCCATGACGTGGCCCGCGCTACGCACCATCCTTGACGGTGCGGTCGTGACCGCCGCGCTGGCGGCGGTCAGCATCCTGCTCAGCCTGCCCCTGGGGCTGCTGCTCGCGCTCCTTCGCTGGCGCCGCATTCCCATGGTCGCAGGCGTCCTCGCCGCCTTCGTCAGTGTCGTGCGGGCGACGCCCTTCGTGACGCTGGTCCTGTTCGTCTTCTTCATCCTGCCTTCGGCCGGACTGGAGCTCGAACCGGTTCCGGCTGCGATCCTGGCGCTCACGCTGAACACGGCGGCGTTCAGCAGCGAGATCTGGCGCTCGGCCCTCCAGACGTTCCCGCGCGACCAACTCGAGGCGGCCACCGCCTTCGGCCTGTCGGAGCGCGCGACCTTCACCCGCATCGTCTTCCCGCAGATCTGGCGGGCCAATCTCGGCCCGCTGGTCAGCGAGGTCACGATCCTTTTGAAATGCACCCCGGCCGTGGCGGTCATCGGCGTCGTCGAGATCACCCGCGCGGCCGGCCGGGTCGGCGCGGAGACCTACGAGCCGTTGCCTCCGTTCCTCGTCGCGACGCTCATCTACACCGCGCTGATCGCGACCCTCGTGCGGGGCCAACGTGTCGTCGAGCGCAGGATCGCCCGGCGCTTCGGATGGGTGCGTCCATGAGCGGGTTGCTGGTCGTCTGGGAAAGCCGGGACGTCTTCCTGTGGGGGGCCGCCAACACCCTGTCCCTCGTGCTGAGCTGTCTCCTGCTCAGCATCCCACTCGGGATCCTGAGCGCCATCGTCCTCACGGAGGCGACGGCACCGCTGCGCCGCCTGCTCGCGGAAGTCGTCGACCTCCTGCGCTGCGTGCCGTTCCTGCTGCTCGCCTACGTGATCTATTATGGTCTGCCGGAGATCGGCCTCAGACTCGATCCCTGGTGGGCCGGGCTGGTGTCGCTGACGGTCTACACGACGGCGTATCTCGCGGAGATCTTCCGGGCTGCCTTCCTCGCCGTCGCGAGGGACAACATCGAGGCCGCGCACGCCTTCGGCCTGTCCCGCCTCCTGCTCTACCGGCGCATCATCCTGCCGCAGGTCGCCATCATGGCCGCGCCGGTGATCGGGAATCAGGTCATCACGACCATTCGCGACAGCGCGCTCCTCATGATCATCACGGTGCAGGAGCTCACCTTCGCTGCCAACTTCGTCAGCGCAAATCACTTCACGCCGTTCGCACCGTTCGCCGCAGCGATCAGCCTCTACCTGCTCATGTCGTTCGCGGTCGAGGAAGGCGTTCGCCGCATGGAGAGGATCAGGACGGTGCGGTATGGCTGAGATCGACGCCGCCATCTCGGTGCGGGGCGTGTGCAAGGATTTCGATGGGTTCGAGGTCCTGCGCGACATCGACCTCGACCTCGCGCCCGGCACGACGACCTGCATCCTGGGGCCGAGCGGGTCGGGCAAATCGACCTTCCTGCGCTGCCTCAACTGGCTGGAGGAGCCGAGCGCGGGCTCGATCCGCATCGACGGCACGCTCATCGGGCGGAGCGGTGAGGGCAAGGCCGCAAGACCGATGGCACGGCGCGAACTGGCGCGCGCGCGAACCAGCATTGCCATGGTGTTCCAGCACTTCGCGCTCTGGCCGCACCTGACGGTTCTCGGCAACGTGATCGAGGCGCCGGTCCATGTCGTCGGCCGCCCGAGGCGGCAGGCCGAAGAGGAGGGCCGCGCCATCCTGGCGCGGGTTGGCCTCGCCGAGAAGGCTGACGCCTACCCGCACACGCTGTCCGGCGGTCAGAAGCAGCGCGTTGCGATCAGCCGTGCCCTCGCCATGAAACCGAAGGTCATCCTGTTCGACGAGCCGACCAGCGCCCTTGATCCCGAGATGGTCGGAGAGGTGCTCGGCGTCATTCGAGAGCTTGCAAAGGAGGGGCTGACCATGGTTGTCGTGACCCACGAGATGGGCTTTGCGCGCGACGTCGCCGACACCATCGTGTTCATGGATGGGGGCCGCATCCGGGAGGTTGCGACGCCGACCGCCTTCTTCACCAATCCCCAGTCCGACCGGGCCCAGCGCTTCATCCGTCGCCACGGATAGATCACACTCGACGTTGCCGTCTCGCGGAAGTCATCCTCACAGAAGGCTCGCAACCCCTCATTCGGCGGGCATTCCGCTGCCGACCCAACAGGGCCGTTCGGGGCGAGGGGCAGGTACGGGAGCTTGACCGTGACGGCACGCTCGTGACCCACGAGATGAGGGAGCGGCGGCCTCTGACGGCTGCCAAGGGCGACACCACAATGACGCCCATGCCTGCCCGACGCGGGCTATCAGATCCTTGCGGATAGAGGGCCGACCGAGCGCAGCAGCGACATCTGACAGCTCAACTCTCTCGGCTCACGCGACGGACAAGCTTTGCCCTGAAATAAGCCACCCCGAAAATCTGGCATGAATCAAAAAGCGCGATCCGCCTATGCGATATTGAAATAAAAGTAATCGCCGTTGCATGCACTTGGCAGATGCTCGTCCCCAGAACTTCTTCGAACGCTCGACATCAAATCACATAGAGAATTTGCGCTTACCTTGAATGAAAGCTGCAACTCCCCCGGCACTGTCAAATCCAATATCACCGCGTCAGCGTCTGCATCCGAGCGGTGGGACATGGCTTCGACTTCGAACGTGTGCTGAGACAGCCTTTCGCCCCGAGCGTTCGCGGCTCGGCACCCGGGCCAGGGCCTCGGGCAGCGCGCTGATCCCCTGCAGGCGGCGACGCCCCGGTCCGGCCGCTCACCAGAGCAGCGCGTGCGGGTAATAGGCCAGGGCCTGCCCGACCGAGACCTCGGTGACGTCGTCGGGCAGTTCCACCAGCCCGTCGCTGCCGGTGAGCGAGGTCAGGATCCCGGCCCCGTCGCGGGGAAACTTCCGCGCCGCGATGAGGCCGTCGGCGCCGCGCACGAGGATGACCCGCACGAATTCGCGGCGGCCCGCTTTCTTGCGGTAGGCGAAGTCGGAGCGCACCGGCCAGGGCGTGGGCAGGTCGGGGCTCGCGCCGCCGAGGCGGGCGAGAAGCGGGCGCACCACGAAGAGCAGGGTCACGTAGACGGCGACTGGGTTGCCCGGCAGCCCGACGAAAGGCGTGCCTCCGACAAGCCCGACCGCCACCGGCCGGCCCGGCTTGATCGCGAGACGCCAGAGCATCAGCCGGCCCTGCGCCTCGACCGCTCCCTTCACGTGGTCCTCCTCGCCGGTCGAGACGCCGCCCGAGGTCAGGATCAGATCATGGCTGCGCGCGGCCTCGGCGAGGCGTCCGGCGAGATGCGCGGGCTCGTCGCGCAGGATGCCGAGATCCTCCACCACGACACCGAGCCGGGTGAGGAGGGCGGCCAGCAGCACCCGGTTCGAATCGTGGATCGCCCCGGGCCGCAAGGGGGTGCCGGGCTCCGCCAGCTCGTCGCCGGTGGAGAACAGGGCGACGCGCAGGCGCCGCCGCACGGCGAGGCTCCCGTGCCCCGTCGCGGCGGCAAGGGCGAGGTCCTGCGGGCGCAGGCGCCGGCCGGCGGGAATCGCGAGGGCGCCGCGGGCCAGATCCTCGCCGGCCGGCCGGGCATTCGCCCCCGGCGTCAGCCCCGGCGGCAGGGCGACCGTCCCGCGCTCGGCGCGCACGTCCTCCTGCATGAAGACCGTGTCGGCCCCCGGTGGCATCGGCGCACCGGTGAAGATGCGGATAGCGCCCCCGGCCACCCCCTCCCCCGCCGCGGCGCCGGCGGTGAGGCGGCCGCTCACGGGCAGCACGGTCTCGGCACCCTCGGCGAGGTCGGCATGGCGCACGGCGTAGCCGTCGACCGCGGAATTGGCGAAGGGCGGCAGATCGTGGCCCGCGACGACGTCCTCGGCCGCGATGCGGCCGTCCGCCTCATGCAGCGGCACGGTCTCGATTCCGGCGAGCACCGGCATGCGTTCGGCGATGAGGGCAAGCGCCTCCTCGATCCGCATGGGTCTCGCCCCGAAGGCGAAGCAGTCGTCGGTGAGCTGTGCCATGGCTCAGGGGTTCTCCAGCCTCGCGAGGACCGCGTCGAGGGGCTCGGCATGGGCGAGGACGAGATCGGCGACCGCCTCGACGTCGTCGAGGGGCACGACGGGGCGGCCGGCTTCCGGGAAGGGCCGGTCGCTGGCGATGGCGACGATGCGGGGATCCTCCGGATGCAGCGGGGGCCGCCCGTTGGCGGCGCGGAACACTTCGAGCTTGGGATGCGCCGACCGCTTGAAGCCTTCGACCAGGGCGAGCCCCTCCGGCGCGAGACGGCGCAGCAACTCGGGCAGACGGGCCTCCTCGCCCGCCCCGATCTCGCGGATCTGCGCCCAGCGGCGGGCGGAGGAGACGATCACCTCGCTCGCCCCCGCCTGCCGGTGGACGTGCGAATCCTTGCCGGGCTGGTCGATGTCGAAGGCGTGGTGGGCATGTTTGAGGGTCGCGACCCGCACGCCGCGCGCAACCAGGAGCGGGATCAGCCGGGCGAGCAGGGTGGTCTTGCCCGCCCCGCTCCAGCCGGCCAGGCCGATGACGCGCAGGCCGCTCATGCCGGGCCTCCGGGCCGGAAGCCGAGGCCGCGGAGCGCCGCCGCAGTCTCGGGGGCGGCGAGGAGGTCGAGGAACGCGGCGAGGGCCGGCCTGTCACGGTCGGCCTCCCGGTAGGCGAGGTCGTAATGCTCCTCGGTGACCGGCAGGATGCCGAGCCCGTAGGCCTCGGCGACGCTCGCGATGGCGACGCCCCAATCGGCCCGCCCCTGCGCCACCGCTGCGGCCACGGCGTTGTGCGAGCGTGGCTGGTTCCAGAACCCGGCCGGCCTGGCCCCGCTCAGAAGACCGTCGATGAGCAGGCGGGTGCCGGAGCCCGCGTTGCGGTTGACCATCACCGCGCCGGGGTCGGCGAGCGCCGCGGCGACGGCGCGCGCGGCATCCCGGCCCTCGAAGCGCGGATCACCGGCGCGGAAGACCACGCCCTGCAGCCGCCGCCAACCCGGCGCCAGAACCATGCCGGGGGCGAGGAACGGCGCGTTGTAGCGGCCGGCCTCGGGGTCGAAGAGATGCAGGGCGGCGAGGTCGCACTCGCCCCGGCGCAGGGCCGCGAGGCCGCCGCTCGATCCGACCCACATGGTCCGGGCGCGATAGCCCCGCTCCGCCAGCAGGCCGACCACCCGATCGAGGCCGATGCAATGGCTGCCGACGATCGTCAGGTCCGGCGGCCGGACGCCGGCACCGAGGCGCGTCACAGACACGGTCTCGCCCGCCTCCATGCCCGAGCGCGCGGCCGGCACCGCGAAGAAGCCGTCGGCCTGCGAGAAGGCGGTGACGGAGCCCGAGCCCTTCGCCAGCGGCAGAGCCGCCAACCCCTGCGGCCCATGCGCAAGGGCGGCCATCACGAACTCGGTGCGTCCGAGTTCCGAGGGGATACGCTGCGGAAGCACGGCCGCGACCGTGTCCTCCTCGCGCGGCGGCAGGCCGGCGAGCGCCCGCACCAGGGGCACCACGAATTCGTGGCAGGTGAACATCGCGGAGGTCGGGAAGCCCGGCAGCACGACCACCGGGGTGCCCTGGGCCACCGCGAGGCAGAGGGGCTTGCCCGGCTTCAGGGCGACGCCGTGGACGAGGATGCCGGGCTCGCCGAGGCGGCTGAGGATGCGGTGCGAGACGTCGCCCACCCCCTTCGAGGTGCCACCCGACAGGACGACGAGGTCGTGGCGCGCGAGCGCCTCGCGCAAGGCGGCCTCCAGGGTCGCCTCGTCGTCGCGCAGGATGCCGAGGCGCACCGGCTCGCCGCCGTTCTCCGTGACGGAGGCCGCGACAATGGCGCCGTTCGAATCGTAGATCGCGCCGGGGCGCAGCGGCTCGCCGGGCGCCACCAGCTCGTCGCCCGTCGAGAGCACCGCGACCTTCGGGCGCCTCACCACCGGAACCCGGGCCAGGCCGCAGGCCGCGAGCATGCCGATCTCGCGGGCGGAGATCACCGCGCCCCGGCGCAGGACCGTCTCGCCCGAGGCCATGTCGGCGCCGGCATAGCCCACGGACTGCCCGGGCCGGACGGGCGCCAGCACCGTGACCGCCTCGCCCTCGAACTCGGTCTGCTCGACCATCACCACCGCGTCGGCCCCGCGCGGGATCACACCGCCCGTGGCGATCGGCGTCGCGGTGCCGGCCTCCACCGTCAGGCCCGGCGCCACGCCACAGGCCAGGATCTCGCGGTTGAGGACGAGCCGCCTCGGATCGGCCGGGCCGGCGCCCTCCGTGTCGGCGGCCCGCAGGGCGAAGCCGTCGACCAGGGCCCGGTCGAAGGGCGGCACGTCGATCGGCGAGGCGAGATCGCGGGCGAGCACCCGGCCGAGGCTGTCGGCGACGGGCACGCTCTCGGCCGGCAGCGCAGCGTGCGGCACGGCGGCCCGGAAGGCGGCGTGCGCCTGCTCCCGGCTCAGCACGGTCAGGAACTGCTCCTGCCGCGCGGCCGCGGCGAGCCGCGTGGCGAAGGCGCTCGGTGTCTCGGAACTCACAACGGCCAGACCTCGACCTGCTCGCCCGCGGGATAGCCCTCGCGCTCGGGCGCGACCAGGACGAATCCGGTCGCCTGGGTCAACCGGCGAAGCGGAAGCTCGGCTCCGCCGAGGGGCTCCGCCCCCGCCGCGCCGACGCGGACGAAGACGATCTCGGCGAGCCCGATCAGGGAGGCGATCTTCCGGGTCAGCGGCGCGCGGGCGGCGCTGCCCGTCGGCGTGCCGGCAAGCCGCGCGATGAGCGGCGCGCCGAGCGCCAGGAAGGCTGCGAGCATGGCGTCGGCCCGTCCCGGCAGCAGCAGGACCGGGCGTCCCGCCGCCTCTCCGATCGCGGCGGTCTCGCCGGGCCGCAGGGCGATCCCGTGGGCGATGAGCCGCCCGGCCCGGTCCAGGGCCTCCGCGCCCCGGTCCGTCCGGCCGAAGCCGCTGCCGCCGAGGAGCAGCACCGCGTCGGTCCCGGCCGCGCGGATCGCGGCGGCGATCGCCCCGGTCTCGGCGGGCACGGCGACGGTCTCGGCCAGGGCGCCGCGCGCCGCGATCAGGCCGCGGAGCGCTGGCGACAGGCTGTCCGGCTGCCGCATCACGACCAGGCGCAGGCGCGGTTGCCGGACCGCGACCGTGCCGATTCCCGCCGCGGTCAGGGCGAGGACCTGCAGGGGCCCGATCCGCTCGCCCGCGGCGAGCAGGGTGTCGCCGGCGGCCAGATCCGCGCCGGGGCCGCGGGTCCCCTCCCCCACCGCGAGATCCGCGATGACGCTGCCGGCCTCGACGCCGTCGGCGGCGAGCACGGCGTCGGTGCCGGCCGGCAGCATCCCGCCCGCCTCCAGCCAGGGCGGCGGACGGGGCACCGGCACGGGGGCGTGGGGCGAGGCGCCTCCGATCCGATCCGCCGCCACCGCGTAGCCGTCGCGCAGCGCGATCCGGGCCGCCGGCAGATCCTGCGGCGCGCGGACGGGTGCGGCGGCGATCAGGCCCTCCGCCTCGGCGAGCGGCCGCAGGCGGGCCGCGGCCGGCGCGGCCTCGGCGAGGAGCAGGGCCAGCGCCTCCGCGAGCGGCGTCAGGGCCGCGGAGGCCTGCCTCACTCGGCGGCGATCGGCGGCGCGGCCCGGACGGGCGAGACCCGGGCCGCGCAGAACTTGAACTCGGGGATCAGGCCCAGCGGATCGAGGGCGGGGTTGGTGAGGAGGTTGGCCGCGGCCTCCGCGTAGCAGAAGGGCATGAACACCATGCCGTCCGGAACGTCGCGGTCGGACCGGACCTTCACCTCGACGGCGCCGCGCCGCGTCTCGAGCCGCATCGTCATGCCGGGCTCGAGGCCGAGGCGGTAGAGCTCGCGCGGGGCCAGGAAGGCCACCGCCTCGGGCTCCAGCGCGTCGAGCACGCCGGCGCGCCGGGTCATCGAGCCCGTATGCCAATGCTCCAGCACCCGGCCGGTCGAGAGCACCATCGGGAACTCGGTGTCGGGCACCTCGTCCGGGGGCACGATCGCCGCCGGCACGATCTTGGCGCGCCCGCTCTCGGTCGGGAAGCCGTCGTAGAAGATGATCTCGTTGCCCGGCTTGTCGGGCGCGTCGACCGGGTAGGTCACGGCGCCCTCGCGCTCCAGGCGCTCCCAGGTGATGTTGGCGAGCGAGGGCATGACCTGCGCCATCTCGGCGAACACGTCGGCCGGGCCGGCATAGCTCCAGTCGAGCCCCATCCGCCGGGCGAGTTCCTGGATGATCCACCAATCCTGGCGCGCGTCGCCCGGGGGCGGCACGACGGGCTGGGCGATCTGGACGCGCCGGTCCGTGTTGGTGAAGCTGCCCGCCTTCTCGGCGAAGGCGGAGGCCGGCAGCACCACGTCGGCGTGGAAGGCCGTCTCGGTGAGGAACAGGTCCTGCACGACGAGATGGTCGAGCATCGCCAGCGCGTGCCGGGCGTGGTTGAGGTCGGGATCCGACATGGCCGGGTTCTCGCCCTCGATGAACATGCCGCGGATCTCGCCGGCATGGATCGCCCGCATGATCTCGACCACGGTCAGCCCGCGCTTCGGATCGAGGGACTGGCCCCAGAACGCCTCGAACAGCTCGCGCACCGCCGCCTTCTCGACGGACTGGTAGTCCGGATAGACCATCGGGATCAGGCCCGCATCGGAGGCGCCCTGCACGTTGTTCTGGCCGCGCAGGGGGTGCAGCCCCGTGCCCGGCCGTCCGATCTGGCCGGTGACGAGGGCCAGGGCGATCAGGCAGCGCGAGTTGTCGGTGCCGTGGACGTGCTGGCTGATACCCATGCCCCAGAAGATGATCGAGGCCTTCGACCGGGCGTAGAGGCGCGCGACCTCGCGCAGGGTCGCGGCCTCGATGCCGCAGACGGCCTCCATCTTCTCGGGCGTGAAGTCGACGATCTTCTGCCGCAGCGCCTCGAAGTTCTCGGTGTACCCGGCGATGTACTGCTCGTCGTAGAGCTTCTCCTCGATGATGACGTTCAGCATCGCGTTCAGCATCGCCACGTCCGAGCCCGGCTTGAAGGCGAGGTGCCTGTAGGCGTGCCGGGACAGCACCTGCCGGCGCGGATCCATGACGATCAGCTTGGCGCCGCGCTGCTTCACCGCATTCTTGAGGAAGGTCGCCGCGACCGGGTGGTTCACGGTGGGGTTGGCCCCGATGACGATGATCACCTCGGCATCGAGCGCCGCCGAGAAGGGCGCGGTCACGGCGCCCGAGTTCAGCCCCTCCATCAGGGCCGCCACAGAGGAGGCGTGGCAGAGCCGGGTGCAATGGTCGACGTTGTTGGAGCCGAAGCCGAGGCGGACCAGCTTCTGGAAGAGATAGGCCTCCTCGTTCGAGCCCTTGGCCGAGCCGAAGCCGGCGAGCGCCTTGGGGCCGTGGCTGTCGCGGACCGTCCGCAGCCCGGCCGCGGCGCGGTCGAGGGCCTCCTCCCAGGTGGCCTCGCGGAAATGCGTCCAGGGGTTGGCGGGATCGACCTGGTCGTTCGCGTCCTTCGGGGCGTTGTCGAGCCGGATCAGGGGCTTGGTCAGCCGGTGGGGATGGTGCACGTAGTCGAAGCCGAAGCGGCCCTTCACGCAGAGCCGGTTGTGGTTGGCCGGGCCGTTCAGGCCCTCGGCATAGACGATGCGCTCGTCCTTGACCTTGTAGGAGACCTGGCAGCCGACACCGCAATAGGGGCAGAGCGAGGCGACCTCACGGTCGGGATAGACGACCCGGGTCTCGTTCGCGTCGAGATAGGCCGAGGGCATCAGCGCCCCGGTCGGACAGGCCTGCACGCACTCGCCGCAGGCGACGCAGGTCGAGCCGCCCATCGGGTCGTCGAAGTCGAACACCACCTTGGACCCGGCCGAGCGGTAGGCCATGCCGATCACGTCGTTGACCTGGACCTCGCGGCAGGCGCGGACGCAGAGATTGCACTGGATGCAGGCATCGAGGTTCACCCGCATGGCCGGATGGCTCGCGTCGGCCTGCCAGCGCTCGGCCGCGGGAAAGCGGCTCGCGGCGATGTCCACGAAATCGGCCTGCGCCCAGAAATGCGAGGTCGGATCGTGCGAAGTCGCCCGGTCCGGCTGGTCGGCCACCAGCAATTCCATCACCATGGCGCGGGCCTTCTCCGCGCGCTCGGTGGCGGTCTTCACCTTCATGCCGATGGCGGGCGTGCGCTTGCAGGAGGCCGCGAGCACGCGCTCGCCCTCGATCTCGACCATGCAGGCGCGGCAATTGCCGTCCGGCCGGTAGCCGGGCTCCGGCTTGTGGCAGAGATGCGGGATGTGGGTGCCGAGGCGCTTGGCGACCGCCCAGATGGTCTCGCCCGGCCGCGCCTCGACCGTCTCGCCGTCGAGCTCGAACGCGATGCTCGGCGGCGCTGCGGGCCGCTCCGTCAGGCCGACAAGCCCGCTCGGCTCGGGCGAGGCCTGGCCACCGGCCTTGGCGCCCTGCGAATAGGGGCCGCCCGCGCCCGGCCGCCCCTCCGGAGCGGCGCCGCCCGCATCCTGGCGCGTCCGCGCCCGGACCTCGGTCCGGTCCGTCGCCTTGCCGTGGAGATCGGGGCCGTCGTTCATTCTGCCGCTCCCAATACGCATACCGGAACTATCGTGCCACGCATCCGCATCGTCCATCACTCGGCGGCGATCGGACGCGGTTCGGGGAAGAGGTCCGGGAAGTAGGTGATGACGCTGGTGAGCGGGTTCGAGGCGGCCTGGCCCAGCCCGCAGATCGAGGCGTCGCGCATGCATTGGGACAGCTCGGCGAGGAGGCCGGTATCCCAGACCGGCTGCTCCATCAGGATCCGCGCCTTCTGCGTGCCCGAGCGGCAGGGCGTGCACTGGCCGCAGGACTCGTCCTCGAAGAAGCGCATCAGGTTCAGCGCCGCGCCGCGCACGTCGTCCCTGTCCGAGAGGACCACGATCGCGGCCGAGCCGATGAAGCAGCCGTATTTTTCGAGCGTGCCGAAATCGAGCGGGATGTCGTTCATCGCCGCCGGCAGGATGCCGCCCGACGCCCCGCCCGGCAGGTAGGCCGCGAAGGCGTGCCCCTCGGCCATGCCGCCGCAATATTCGTCGATCAGTTCCTGGATGGTGAGGCCGGCGGGCGCGAGCTTCACCCCCGGCTCCTTCACGCGGCCCGAGACCGAGTAGGAGCGCAGGCCCACGCGCCCGTTGCGGCCATGGCTCTTCCACCAGGCGGCGCCGCGCTCGATCAGGTCGCGCACCCAGAACAGGGTCTCAACATTGTTGATGAGGGTCGGGCGGTCGAACAGGCCGACCTGGAAGGGGAAGGGCGGCTTGTGCCGCGGCAGGCCGCGCTTGCCCTCGAGCGATTCGATCAGCGACGATTCCTCGCCGCAGATATAGGCGCCCGCCCCACGGCGGAGATGGATGCGGGGGCCGCCCTCCGGGAGCCTGGCGATCTCGCGGGTCAGGATCTCGCGGGCGATCGGGTACTCGTCGCGCAGGTAGATGTAGATATCGGCCGCCTCGACCACGTGGGCGCCGATCAGCATGCCCTCCAGGAAGCGGTGCGGATCGGTGTTGAGGTAGAGCTGATCCTTGAAGGTGCCGGGCTCGCCCTCGTCGCCGTTGACCGCCATCAGGCGCGGACCGGGCTCGCCGCGCACCGAGCGCCACTTGCGCCCGGTGGGGAAGCCGGCGCCGCCGAGGCCGCGCAGACCGCCGTCGTCGAGCAGGTCCAGCACCGCCTCGACCGTGAGCTCGCCGCTGCGGACCCGCTCCAGCGTGGCGTAGCCGCCCTGCGCCCGGTAGGCCTCGTAATCGGTATAGGCCGGGATGTGGGCGTGCGTGTCGCCCGCCTCCACCGCCGCCTTCACGGCGGCCACATCCGCGCGGTGCAGGAAGTTGTGGCCGACCTCGACGGCCGGGGCCTGGTCGCAGAGGCCGACGCAGGGCGCGCGCACGACGCGGACCTCTCCCGTCAGCTCCGTCTGCAGGGTCTCGAGCAGCTTCTCCGAGCCGAACATCGCGCAGGTGATACTGTCGCAGACCCGCACCGTCAGGCGGGGGATGTCGGCCTCGCCCTCCCGCACCACGTCGAAATGCGCGTAGAAGGTCGCCGTCTCGAACACCTCCGCGAAGGCGAGGCGCATCTCGTCGGCGAGGGCGGCGAGATGAGCCGCGCTGATCTGGCCGTAGGTGTCCTGGATCAGGTGCAGGTGCTCGATCAGCAGGTCGCGCCGGCGCGGGCGGTCGCCGAGCAGCGTCTCGATCTCGACCTTGGCCCGCGGATCGACCTGCCTCCCTTTCGGCACGGGCCGCGCCCGATCGCGGCCGCGCCCCGGATGCGAGAAGCGCTGGACGTTCTGATGGTTGGCTTCGCTCATGCCGCTGTTCCGACCGTCCGTGTCCGAGAAGAGTTGCGGGCTTCGTTCGGCCGGCTCATTGGCCGCCGAAGGCGCGCAGGGGCTGACCGGCCTCGGAGCGGTGCTCCATCGCCACCGTGCCGGCCCCGAGAGCCTTGACCCGCGGGCCGACCACCGCGCGCAGGTCCAGCTCGAAGGCATCGAGCGCCGCGTTGAGCGCCTCGATCCGCGCCAGGTCGTCCGCCGCCCCGGCGAGGGCTGCGTTCAGATGGGCGCGCACGCGCTCCGAGAGTTCCGGCGTCAGCGGCGGCCGAGCCTCGGCCGCGTAGGCCTCCGCGACGCGGCCGGCCCAATCGACGCCGTCTCCTGAGACGCTTTGGGGATTGCCGTCCGTCATGGCGCGCTCCACCCGTGTCGTATCGGTCCGCCTCTGCCGGCCCGAAGGCCCGGACGGCTCCCTTGCGGCGGCGCCGCGCAAGCGGCTCCGTCGATGGCCCAGCTTAAAATCGATCCAGACATCGCGTCAAAGACCGGTCCGACAGCAGGACCTTCGTCCCGTCAATGCGTTGGCGCCCCGTTCCGATCCGATCGGGTCGACGGCGCGCCATTGATTATTTGGTATACCACAAACTGAGACGCGGTGCCACGCTGAATCGCGCTTCCCGGATCCGCACCCGGCCGGGCTCGGCCGATGCGAGAGACGGGACGAAACCGGTTCAGGGCGGCGCTGGAACGGCGACGAGGTCCGCCATCCCTCTGCGATGGCAGGTCCGATCGACGGGACGTCGGATGCGACAGCGCGCCCGCAGCGCGTTCATCCCGTGTTCGGCGAGCGGCATGCAAGGCTCTGCCATTCGACCGGAGCCGCACGTGTCCCCCACCTCTCTCCCTACCGCCGAGGCCGTGCCGAGCACGGGCCCCGACGTCGTGATCGCCGTGCCCGTCCGCAACGAGTGCGAGCGCATCGCGGCCTGCATCAAGGCCATCGACGCCCAGAGCGGACTGGCGCCCGGCCGGCTCGGACTGGTGCTGTTCCTGAACAACTGTACGGACGGCACCGAGGCGATCGTCGAGGCCCTGCGGCCGGACCTGTCGATCGCCCTGCGCGTCCTCACTGTCGTCCATGCGGGGGCCCATGCGGGCTGGGCGCGCCGCGCCGCCATGGACGAGGCCGCGGCCTGGATCGAGGCGGGCCCCGGCACCGGGACGATCCTGACCACCGATGCCGACAGCCGGGTGCCGCCGGACTGGGTCGCGCGCAATCTCGCCGCCCTCGACGCCGGGGCCGACGCGGTCGCGGGCCGGGTGGAGCTGGCGCCGGAGGAGGCCGCGCTCCTGCCGCCCTCGCTGCCCGCCCGGGGCCGTCTGGAAGATGCCTACGACGCGCTGATCACCGAGGTCGAGACCATCCTCGATCCCGATCCGCACGATCCCTGGCCGTGCCACCGCACCACGATCGGCGCCTCGCTCGGCGTGCGTGTCCAGGCCTACCGGCAGGTCGGCGGCATGCCGGAGATCCCGCTGGGCGAGGACGGCGCCTTCGTGGCCGCCCTGCTCCAGCAGGGCTTCCGGGTCCGGCATCCGCGCGACGTGGTGGTGACGATCTCGGCCCGCCTCACCGGGCGCGCGCCCGGCGGCGTCGCCGACACGATCCGGGCGCGCTGCGAGGAGCCCGACGCCCTCTGCGACGCGCGCATGGAGCGCCTGCCGCGGCTGATGCTGCGCTGCTGGCTGCGGCGGCGCCTGCGCCGCCTGCACGCCTCGGGCCGGCTCGCGACGAGCCGGGCCTGGGCGCGGGCCCTGGCGATCCCCGATGACGAGGCCGCACGGATCGCCGGCCTGCCGCGCGCCGCCCAGGCGGTGGCGGCGGCGGAGCGCGCGAGCCCGCGCCTCGCCTTCCACCCGATCGGGCCGAAGCACCTGCCCGGCCAGATCCGGCTCGCCGGGGCGGCCCTCAGGCTGCTCCGCCCGGCCGCGCGCCTCGCGGGCCTGGCGCGGCGTCGCTCGGCCGCCGGCACCGCGGCGCTGGCCGACGCGTAGAATCCCGGAATTCCAAAGGGATCATCCCTTTGGCGGGTCCAGGGCGGAGCCCTGGGTCCTCTCGTCAGGGCTTCGCCCCGACACCCCACCGAAGGGACGCAAGTCCCTTCGGGATTCCTTGATTATCAGGCCCGGCTGCGGATCTCGGCCCGGGGCTCGACGGGCGCGGCGTGCGGCGCCTCCCCGCGGGTGCGCCACAGGCTGTAGAGGATGCCCGCGATCAGCACGACCACCGTGACCACCAGCGAGACCCAGGTCGGCACGTGGACGAGGCCGAAGGTGTCGGCGACGACGATCTTGGTGCCGATGAAGATCAGGATGAAGGCGAGCGCCGTCTTCAGGTAGGCGAAGCGGTCCACCATCGCGGCAAGCGCGAAGTAGAGCGCCCGCAGGCCCAGGATCGCGAAGATGTTCGAGGTGTAGACCACGAAGGTGTCGGTGGTGATCGCGAAGATCGCCGGCACGCTGTCGACGGCGAAGATCACGTCGGCGCCGTTCACGAGCACCAGGGCGAAGGCCATCGGCGTCAGCCAGAGGGCGACCTTGCCGGTCTTCGGGTCCGTCTTGCGCACCAGGAAGCGCTGGCCGTGCAGTTCCGGCGTGATGCGCAGGGCGCGGCGCAGGAAGCGCACCACCGCGCTGTCCCGGATGTCGCCCTCGTCCTCCTCCTTCGCGAAGAGCATCTTGAGGCCGGCATAGATCAGGAAGGCGGCGAACAGGGACAGCACCCAGTGCGCCTGATGCACGAGCGCCGCGCCGAGCCCGATCATCAGGCCGCGCAGCAGCACGGCCGCGAGGATGCCCCAGACGAGGACGCGGTGCTGGGCCGCCCGCGGGATGCCGAGCGCCGACAGGATCACCGCGATGACGAAGACGTTGTCCATCGACAGCGACTTCTCGACCACGAGGCCGGTGACGTATTCCTGGCCGGCCTGCGGGCCGAAATACCACCAGACCCAGCCGCCGAAGGCGAGGCCGAGGCCGAAATAGAAGGCGGTGAGGAGAAGGCTCTCCTTCACGCCGATCTCGTGCTCCTTGTCGCGGTGCAGGAGGCCGAGATCGAAGGCGAGCAGGCCGACGATGAGCACGTGGAAGCCGAGCCACATCCAGATCGGCTTGCCGAGCCACAGAACAAACAGAAAATCCATCATGGACGGGACCGCGATGCTCCTTGAAAGGGCATCGGCTCCGACATCACGGGAGCAGCGAAGTGCATCCCGCCAGAGGGGCCCGCAGCCGATGGGCGCGAGTTAGGTGGGCGAAAGGGGCGAATCAAGGGCAGGCACGACATGGCTCGCCGCCGAGCCTTGACAGAGCGGCCCCGGTGACGGCTTGCCCACAGCCATGTCCACAGATCCGACAGAGGCGCGAGCCCTCGCGGTGGTCGGCGGCGGCCCTGCCGGTCTCGCCGCAGCCGAGTATCTCGCAAGTGCCGGCCAGGCCGTCATCGTCTACGAACGAATGCCCTCTCCAGCCCGCCGCCTCCTCCTAGCCGGCCGCGGCGGCCTCAACATCACCCACAGCGAGCCGCTGCCCGCCTTCCTCGGCCGCTACCATCCGGCCGGCATCTTGGAGGCGGCGATCCGCGCCTTCCCGCCCCAGGCCCTGCGCGACTGGTGCGCGGACCTCGGCGAGCCAACCTTCGTAGGGTCCAGCGGACGCGTCTTCCCCGAGCGCTTCAAGGCCTCGCCTCTGCTGCGAGCTTGGCTCACGCGGCTCGAATCCCTCGGCGTCCGCATCCGCACCCGGCACCGGCTCGTCGCCATCGAGGGGCGCAGCCTCGTCTTCGAGACGCCGGAAGGACCCGTCCGGCATGCGCCCGAAGCGGCCCTGCTCGCGCTCGGTGGGGCGAGCTGGCCGCGCCTCGGCGCGGACGGGTCCTGGGTGCCGCTGCTGACCGGCCTCGGCGCGCCAGTCTCGGCGCTGCGCCCGGCCAATGTCGGCTTCCGGGTGGCGTGGTCCGAAGTGTTCCGCACGCGCTTCGCGGGCGAGCCGGTCAAGCGTGTCGGACTTTCCGTCGGCGGCCGCGCGGTACTTGGCGAGATGGTGGTCACGCGCACCGGCGTGGAGGGCGGGGCGGTCTACGCGCTCTCGCGGCTCCTGCGCGAGGCCGCGGCGGCGGAGGGCGCGGCCGAACTCACCCTCGACCTGCGCCCCGACCTCGCCGCGGACGCCCTCGCCCAACGGCTCGCCGCGCAGCGGCCGGGGGAATCCCTCGCCAACCGCCTGCGCAAGGGCGCCGGGCTCGTCCCAGTGGCCGCGGGTCTGCTGCGCGAATCGGCGGGCGGGCCGCTGCCCGCGGATCCGGCCGCGCTTGCCGCACGCATCAAGGCCGCGCCCCTGCGCATCGACGGGCCGGAGCCGATCGACCGGGCGATCTCGACGGCAGGCGGCCTCGGGGCTCTTGATGCGCGTTTCATGCTGAGAGACCACCCCGGCCTGTTCGCGGCAGGCGAGATGCTCGACTGGGAAGCGCCCACGGGCGGCTACCTCCTGCAGGGCGCCTTCGCCAGCGGCCGGGCGGCGGCGGCCGGCATGCTGGCCTGGCTCGACGAGTCCGGAGGCGCGGCGTGATTCCCTGGGTCCACATCGACACTGCGGCGATCCCGAAGGATGGTGGCACGCTCAAGCTGATGCGGCGGGGCAGCGAGTTCTCGATCCAGCTCGGCCAGAATGAGCTGATGAACAGCCGCCTCAGCGGCTCCGAGGAGGCGCTGGCGCAGCTCGCCTGCGGCCGGGTCTCGGCGCGCCCGAGCCCCCGCATCCTGATCGGCGGCCTCGGCATGGGCTTCACCTTGCGGGCGGCGCTCGCGGCCCTGCCCGAGCGGGCGGAGGTGGTGGTGGCCGAGCTGGTGCCCGCCGTCGCCGCCTGGGCGCGCGGGCCCTTGTCCGAGATCTTCGGCGGCATCCTCGACGATTCGCGCGTCCGCTTGCACGAGACGGACGTCGCCGCGCCGATCGCAGAGGCGACCGGCACCTTCGACGCGATCCTGCTCGACGTCGACAACGGCCCGGACGGGCTCACGCATCCGGGCAACGACCGGCTCTATGACCATGCCGGGCTGGGCCAGGCCCGCCGGGCGCTGCGGCCCGGCGGCGTGCTCGCGGTCTGGTCGGCCCATCCCGACGCCGCCTTCACGCGGCGCCTGCGCGATGCCGGCTTCGCGGTGGAGGAGGTGCTCACACGCGCCAACGGCCGCCGCGGCGGGACCCGCCACCGGATCTGGCTGGCCGAGAAGCCCACGGGCGGCGGCCGGCGCTGACGGATCACGGCTCCGTCAGGCGGGTCAGTCTCGACAGCGGGCCGGACCTGCGGCATCCAGGCGCCATGCTTCGCCTCGCCCTCGCCTGCCTCCTCCTCACCACCGCCGCCCGGGCCGACGAGTGCGACGGCCTTGCTCGCCAGATCGCCGAGGCGATCGGCGGCAAGGTCGGGCGCCGCTCCGGCCCGAGCATCGACATCCGCATGCCCGGCGCGATCAAGGTCGACCTGACCTGCCGCGCCGAGCCGATCGTGCAGGCGAGCTCCAGCGAGGCGCAGCCCTCGGCCACCTTCTTCAACGACCTCGCGATAGCCTCGCAGATCGTGATCGGCGAGCCGGCTGCCTCGGTGGCGCCGATCATCGCCCAGGCGCACGCCACCTCGCTCGCCGAGCGGCGCAAGTCCTTTGTCCAGCAGAACGGCTGGTCGGCGAGCTGCTACACCGACCCGGCGAGCAGCTCGCTGCGCACACTCTGCTCGGTCGGGCGCATCCCACCGGGCTGAGGCGCGCCCCAAGGGTTCCGCCGACCCCGCGCGATCAGTACTCGATCACGTCCTCAAGCGCGTAGTGCTTCACCGTCTTGCGGTTGGCGATCAGTTCCTCGACGGTCGGCTCGCCCTTCAGGGCGCGGGCAATCGCGAGCTTCGTCGCCTCGTAATTGGTCCGGTAGAGGTCCTTCTGGTCAAGGTCGTCGTGGTCGGCGCAGCGCGGGTCGAGCCAGATCATGATGATCATGCACAGCTCGTCGAGGCCCTCCTTCGGCAGGATGCCCTCGATGATGCAGTCGACGATGGCATCACCGGTCGCCGCCTGGACCACGCCGCCGAGGAGCTCGACATACTCGGCCGTGTGGATCGTCGCCTTGGTGGTCATCATCGTTGCCGGGCGCACGAGCTGGTTGAGGTCGCGCACCACGAACATGCGCGTATGGCCCTGGACCTGCCCCATCATCGAGGCGAAGGCCTGCCCCACGGGGCCGCGGGTCGAGCCGATCAGAACCTCGGGCATCGCGTCGGTGTACTGCCCTTCGGCGGCGAGGACGGTGGCCTCGCCGGTGCGGAACCAGATCTCGGACATGCTTCTTTCCTTCGGAGGCCTGTTGGACGATGGCGTCTGGGATGGCGCCGGAGCGGATGCGATCGTCCGCGCGGGAGACATCATCGCGCGGCTGTCTCGTCAACAGGGGATCGTGCCCTTGCCGCGGGCGATCACGGATTGACCGAACCGGGCAGGTCTGCGAACGGCCACTCGACGAGCACGGGGGTGCGGCATGCGGGAACCCGGACGAGGAACCGAGCGAGGTGCCGACGGCCAGGGCTGGAGCCTGTCGGCGACGCCGGTGGCCGACGGCGTGCGCCTCGAACTCGCCCTGCCCGATCTCAACGGCACGCCGGCCAGCGCCGTGCTCGTGCTGGAACGGGGCGAGGCGCGCGCCTTCGCACGGGCCCTACTGGCCGCCGCGGGCGACGCCACCGAGCGGACCTTCCGGACGCAGCCCGACGAGGCCTGAGCGCCGGCCTCCCCTCCGATCAGAAACGCGTCAGCGCGAACCAAGGCCCGGATTCACGCGGCCGGGCAGGCGCGGCACCTTGGTGCCGCGCGGCTCGATCGGCCCGGCGCAGGTGTAGCGGAACTCCGTCTGGAGGTCGCTGAACACGCGCTCGCCGGCGATCTTGCAATCCTCGCGCACCGTCTCGTCGAGATAGGTGCGGGCGGCGACGCGGAAGCGCTCGGCCCGGGTCTCGGCCGGGTCGCGCCCGGTGTAGGCCTCCCCGACGCTGCACCCGGTCACCTCGCGCAGGGTGTTCGACACCACGAGCATCCGGCGCTGCTGGCGCTGATCGTAGACCTCGTAGGGGTCCTTGCAGCCGATCGTCACCACCTGGGGGGTGAGGCTGACATAGGTCTTCGAGATATAGGAAAAACCGGTGCAGCCCCCGAGACCGAGCGCGAGGGCGAGCGGGCCTGCGAGCCTTCGCATCGTCGTCGCCACTCCTTCACACACCGCGGGATCGGCGCATTGAAACGGCTGCGCTTGTCCGGTCAAGCGCCTGGAAGACACAGGAGGTGGATCATGGGACCAGTTGCCCCCGCTTCTCGCCCCTGGGACCAAGCCGGCGGCTGACCGGAACGAGGACGCAGGGCGAGCACGTGGTTGTCGATCAGCCCAGCGCAGGCACCCATCGAAGTTCCGGCAGCAGCGCACGTCCAGACCGGATGACCTTCGCGAGATCCGCCATCATCTCCTCGCACCTCCCCCGATCGATCTCGCGCGGATCGATCGGGGCAGCCTAGCGGAAGGCTACTCTGCTGCAGCGAGGTAGCGGGTGGGGTCGTAATTCAAGATCGGGCCGAGCCAGCGCTCGACCTGTGCGATATCCATCCCTTTACGCAGGGCATAATCCTCGACTTGATCGCGCTCGACCTTGGCGACACCGAAGTAATGCGCCTCCGGATGCCCGAGATAGAGACCCGAAACCGATGAACCCGGCCACATGGCGTAGGATTCGGTGAGTTTCACGCCGATCCGGCTCTCTGCTTTGAGCAGATCGAACAGCGTGACCTTTTCTGTATGATCAGGCTGGGCCGGATAGCCTGGAGCCGGCCGGATGCCGGCGTATTTCTCGTGGACGAGTTCGTCTGCGGTGAATCGCTCGTCGGGTGCGTATCCCCAGAACTCCTTACGCACACGTTCATGCATCCGCTCCGCGAAGGCCTCGGCGATGCGGTCGGCCAACGCCTTCACCAGAATCGCGCGGTAATCGTCGTTCGCCCGCTCGAAGCGCTCGGCGATGCGCACCTCCTCGAGGCCCGCGGTCACCACGAAGGCGCCGACGTAATCGGCGATGCCGCTGTCGGCGGGCGCCACGAAGTCCGACAGGCAGGTATTGGCGCGCCCGTCGCGCTTGGAGAGCTGCTGGCGCAGGCCATGGAAGGTGGCGAGCGTCTCCTGCCGGCTCTCGCCGGTATAGAGCCGGATGTCGTCGCCGACGGCGTTGGCCGGCCAGAAGCCGATCACCGCCTTCGGATTGAACCAGCGCTCCTCCACGATCTGCTTCAGCATCGCCTGCGCGTCCTCGAACAGGGCGCGCGCGGCCGGGCCCTGCTCGGGATCGTCGAGGATCGCGGGGAAGCGGCCCTTGAACTCGTAGGTCTGCAGGAACGGCGTCCAGTCGATATAGGGGACGAGGTCGGCGACCTCGTAGGAGCCGAACACCCGCGTGCCGGTGAAGCTCGGCTTCGCGGGCCGGTAGCCCGACCAGTCGGGCTTGAAGGCGTTGGCCCGGGCCTTGGCCAGCGGCAGGCGCTGCTTGTCGGCCTCGGAGCGGGCATGCGCCTCGGCGACCCGGGCATATTCGGCCCGGACGGTCTCGATGGTCGAGCCGCGCGTCTCCCGCGAGATCAGGCTCGACACGACGCCGACCGCGCGGCTCGCATCGGTGACGTAGACCGCCTGGCCGCGATTGTAGGCCGGGTGGATCTTCACCGCCGTGTGCACGCGGCTCGTGGTGGCACCGCCGATCAGGAGGGGCACGTCGAGCCCCTCGCGCTCCATCTCGCCGGCGACATGCACCATCTCGTCGAGGGAGGGCGTGATCAGGCCCGACAGGCCGACGATGTCGACCTGCTCCTTCTTCGCGGTCTCGAGGATCTTGGCCGCCGGCACCATCACGCCGAGATCGATGATCTCGTAGTTGTTGCAGGCGAGCACGACGCCGACGATGTTCTTGCCGATGTCGTGCACGTCGCCCTTCACGGTGGCCATCAGCACCTTGCCGGCCGCCTGCCGGCGGCCGTCGCCGCCGCCCGCCTTCTTCTCCTCCTCCATGAAGGGTTCGAGATAGGCGACCGCCTGCTTCATCACGCGGGCCGACTTCACCACCTGCGGCAGGAACATCTTGCCCGAGCCGAACAGGTCGCCGACCACGTTCATGCCGGCCATCAGCGGGCCCTCGATGACGTGGAGCGGGCGCGCGGCGGCGAGCCGCGCCTCCTCGGTATCCTGGACGATGTACTCGGTGATGCCGTTGACCAGCGCGTGCTCGATGCGCTTCTCGACCGTGCCCTCGCGCCAGGTGAGATCGGCGGTCCTGGCCTTCTCGCCCCCGCCCTTGAAGCGGGCGGCGGCGTCGAGCAGCCGCTCGGTGGCGTCGTCGCGGCGGTTGAGGACCACGTCCTCGCAAAGCTCGCGCAGGTCCGCCGGGATCTCGTCGTAGACCGCGAGCTGGCCGGCATTGACGATGCCCATATCCATGCCCGCATGGATGCAGTGGTACAGGAACACCGCGTGCATCGCCTCGCGCACCGGCTCGTTGCCGCGGAAGGCGAAGGAGAGGTTCGAGACGCCGCCCGAGATATGGGCGTGCGGCAGGGTCTCGCGGATCTGCCGGGTCGCCTCGATGAAGGCGACGCCGTAGCCGTTATGCTCCTCGATGCCGGTGGCGACCGCGAAGATGTTCGGGTCGAAGATGATGTCCTCCGGCGGGAAGCCGACGGTCTCGGTCAGCACCTTGTAGGCCCGGGTGCAGATCTCGACCTTGCGCTCCAGCGTATCGGCCTGGCCCTGCTCGTCGAAGGCCATCACGACGACCGCGGCGCCGTAGGAGCGGCACACCTTCGCGTCGTGGATGAACTTCTCCTCGCCCTCCTTCATGGAGATCGAGTTCACGATCGGCTTGCCCTGGAGGCATTTCAGGCCGGCCTCGATCACCTCGAACTTGGAGGAATCCACCATCACCGGCACGCGGGCGATGTCGGGCTCGGCGGCGACGAGGTTCAGGAACTCGACCATCGCCTTCTGCGAATCGAGCAGGCCCTCGTCCATGTTGACGTCGATGACCTGGGCGCCCGCCGCGACCTGATCGCGGGCGACGTCGAGCGCGGCGGCGTAGTCGCCGTTGGTGATGAGCTTGCGGAACTTGGCCGAGCCCGTGACGTTCGTGCGCTCGCCGACATTCACGAAGGGGATCTCCTTCGTGAGCACGAAGGGCTCCAGGCCCGACAGCCGCATCAGGCGCGGGATCTCGGGGATCCGTCGCGGGCTCTTGTCGGCCACGGCCTCGCTGATCGCCCGGATATGGTCGGGCGTGGTGCCGCAGCAGCCGCCGACCATGTTGACGAGCCCGCTCTCGGCAAACTCGCCCACCAGCTTGCCCATGGCCTCCGGGCTCTCGTCGTAGAGGCCGAACTCGTTGGGCAAGCCGGCATTCGGATAGGCGCAGACCAGGGTGTCGCAGATGCGGGAGAGCTCGGCGATGTGGCCGCGCATCTCACGCGCGCCGAGCGCGCAGTTCAGGCCGAAGGTGAGCGGGCTCGCGTGGCGGAGCGAGTTCCAGAACGCGGCCGGCGTCTGGCCCGACAGGGTGCGGCCGGACAGGTCGGTGATCGTGCCCGAGATCTGGATCGGCAGCCGGATCCCGGTCTCCTCGAAGACCTGCCACGCGGCGGCCACCGCCGCCTTGGCGTTCAGGGTGTCGAAGATGGTCTCGATCAGGATCAACTCGGCGCCGCCGTCGATCAGGCCGCGCACCTGCTCGACATAGGCCTGTTTCACCTGATCGAAGGTGACGGCCCGGTAGCCCGGATTGTTCACGTCCGGCGAGATCGACAGCGTGCGGTTCGTCGGGCCGATGGCGCCGGCCACGAAGCGGCGGCGGCCATCCTGCTGCTCCGCGAGCTTGGCCGCCTCGCGGGCGAGGCGGGCGCCCTGCGCGTTCAGCTCGTGGATGATCGATTCCATGCCGTAATCGGCCTGGGCGATCGTGGTGCCCGAGAAGGTGTTGGTCTCACAGACGTCGGCGCCCGCGAGGAAGTAGTCGAGATGGATCTGCCGGATCGCGTCCGCTTGCGTCAGGATCAGGAGGTCGTTGTTGCCCTTCTGGTCGTGAGCGTGGTCCTTGAAGCGCTCGGCCCGGAAATCGGCCTCGGTCAGGCCGAGCCGCTGGATCACCGTGCCCATCGCTCCGTCGAGGACGAGGATCTTTTCCGAGGCGCGCTGGCGGAGCGCACGCTCGATCTCGGTGCCGTCGACGGGGGGGAAATCGGTCATGTCGGACGATCCTGGGAGTTTCCGGGGAGGCGATGGCCGAAAGCGTCGGGCCCATCAACCCACCCCATCCTGAGGTGCCGGAGCGAAGGAGGTCTCGAAGGAAACCTCCGGAGAGCACGGTCATTCCTGGAGCCCTCCGTCGAGGCGACCGCGGCGCGGTCGCCCCTCAGGATGAGGCTCAGGAGCGGAGAAACGAGCGTTCAGGCCGCCTTCTGCGCCGCCACCTTCGGCCCTTGGGCGCGCAGGCCGAGCAGATGGCAGATGGCGTAGACGAGGTCCGAGCGGTTCATCGAGTAGAAGTGGAAATCTTCGACGCCCTGGTCGACGAGGTCCAGCACCTGCTCGGCGGCGACCGCGGCGGCCACCAGCCGGCGCGTCTCCACGTCGTCCTCCAGGCCCTCGAAACGGGCGGCGAGCCAGTAGGGCACCGAGGCGCCGGTGCGGCGGGCGAAATTCGCCGCCTGCTTGAAGTTCTGCACCGGCAGGATGCCCGGGATGATCGGGATCTCGATCCCGGCCGCGCGGACCTTGTCGAGGTAGCGGAGATAGATCTCGTTATCGAAGAAGAACTGCGTGATCGCCTGATCGGCGCCCGCATCGACCTTGGCCTTCAGGGCGTCGATATCGGCATCGAGCGAGGCGGCCTCGGGGTGCTTCTCCGGGTAGGCCGAGACCGAGACCTTGAAGTCGCCGATGCGCTTGATGCCGGCGACGAGGTCGGCGGTCTGGGCGTAGCCGCCGGGATGGGGCCGGTAGGCATGGCCGACGCCCTCCGCCGGGTCGCCGCGCAGGGCCACGATGTGGCGCACGCCCGCATCCCAGTAGGATTGCACGACGCCGTCGATCTCCTCCTTCGTCGCATCGACGCAGGTGAGGTGGGCGGCAGGTCTCAGCTTGGTCTCGCGCACCATGCGCGCGACGGTGTTGTGCGTGCGCTCACGGGTGGAGCCGCCGGCGCCGTAGGTCACCGAGACGAATTTCGGCTGCAGCGGCGCGAGCCGCTCGATCGAGTTCCAGAGGATCTTCTCCATCTCCTCGGTCTTCGGCGGGAAGAACTCGATGGAGACGCGGATCGGGCGGTAGCCATCCCGGCTGGCGCGGTGTTGGGAGGCTGTGGGCATCGGGATCGTCCTCTATGTCGGTCGGTTCAGACGACGGAACCGTCGGATGGTCAGGCGACCGCGCGGGCGGGCACGGCTGCGATGTCAGGGGTGGTCTCGGCGGGCGCCTCGGATTCCGTGGCGAGCCAGAGGGTCACGGTGAGCTGGCCCTGCTCGGCCGGGGCGAGGCCCCGGGTCGTCACGCGGCCCAGGCCCGCATCGGCCAGCCAGCCGGCCACCTGCTCGGCGGCGAAGCCGAGACGGCGATGGGCCTGCGACTCGCGCAGGAATTCGAGATCGTGCGGCGCGAAGTCGACCACCAGCAGCCGGCCGCCCGGCGCCACGAGGCGGGCCGCCTCGCGCAAGGCCCGGGCCGGGTCGTCGAGATAGTGCAGAACCTGATGCACCACCACCAGGTCGAAGCTCGCCCGGGCGAAGGGCGGGGCGTGGATGTCCCCCTGGCGCAGCTCGACGCGGTTGAGGCCGAGCCGCTCCAGGTTCGCCCGCGCCACGGAGAGCATGGCGTGGCTCGAATCGAGGCCTGTCGCCCGCTCGGCGCGGGGGGCGAGCAGGCCGAGCATGCGCCCCGTCCCGGTGCCGAGATCGATCAGGCTGCGGATCGGCCGGCGCCCCAGGGTCTCCAGCACCGCCGTCTCGACGATGGCCTCGGGCACATGGAGCGAGCGCAACTCGTCCCATTTCGGCGCGAGCCGGGCGAAGAAGCTCTGCGCGGCCTCGGCGCGCTGGCCGCGAACGGCCTCCAGCCGGGCGCGGTCCTCGGAGAGCGGCGGCCCCTCGCGCTCCAGCCCCGCCAGCAGCGGATCGACCAGGGCGAGGCGCCCCTCGGCCAGGCGGAAGAAGGCCCAGGCCCCCTCGCGGTGGCGCTCGACGAGGCCCGCCTCGACCAGAAGCTTCAGATGGCGCGAGATCCGCGGCTGCGACTGGCCGAGGATGTCGGTGAGGTCGGAGACCGAGAGCTCGCCCTCGGCGAGCAGCGCCAGGATGCGCAGGCGCGTCTCCTCGGCCGCGGCGCGGAGGACGCCGAGCGCGTTGGAGAAGGCGAGCGCGGGCGCCGCGCCGATGCGTTCGAGAGACATAAAGATATCTTTATGTTCGTTTCGAACAGGACGCAAGCGGCTTTTTCGGGGCCAGACCGGTCCGGCCGCCCGATCCGGCCATCCGAGGCGGCCATCCGAGGCGGCGCGCCCTGACGACGTGCGTCTTCCGACACCCTGCCCCGCGCCTCGGCCGTTGACGGCGCCGGCCAGGCCGCTTCAACACCGCGCCGGGGCCAGGAGCACGGGCACGGGCATGGACGGGAGCGAGAGCCGGCTGATCCGCAGCGGCACGCCGGAATTCCGCAGGACGACGGTGGCGCTGGCGGCGGCCGGATTCTCGACCTTCGCGGTCCTCTACAGCGTGCAGCCGCTGCTGCCGATCTTCTCCGAGGATTTCGGGGTCTCGCCGGCCGAGAGCAGCCTCGCCCTGTCGCTGCCCTGCGCCCTGCTCGCAGTGGCGCTCCTCGTGGTGAGCCCGCTCTCCGAGGTCTTCGGCCGCAAGCCGGTCATGCTGGCCTCGCTCTTCGCCTCGGCGGCGCTCACCATCGTGGCGGCCCTGATGCCGGGCTGGCACGGCTTCCTGGCGCTGCGGGCGCTGGCGGGGCTCGCGGCGAGCGGCCTGCCGGCGGTGGCCATGGCCTATCTCAGCGAGGAGATGGACACGCGGGCGATCGGCCTGTCGATGGGCCTCCTCGTGGGCGGGAACGCGCTCGGCGGCATGACCGGACGGCTGATCGCGGGGGTGTTCGCCGACCACGCGCCCTGGCGCCTCGGCATCGGCGTGATCGGGGCGCTGGCGCTGCTCGCCGCGCTGGCTTTCTGGCGGGCGCTGCCGCCCGCGCGCAACTTCACCGCCCACCCGATGCGCTGGCGCGAGGTGCCGGCCACCTTCGGCCAGCATTTCCGCGATGCCGGCCTGCCCTGGCTGTTTGCGGAGCCCTTCCTGCTGATGGGCGGCTTCGTCTGCATCTACAACTATATCGGCTTCCGCCTGCTGGAGCCGCCCTTCTCGTTGAGCCAGACCGCGATCGGGGCGATCTTCGTGGTCTATCTCGCGGGCACGGCGAGCTCGACCGTGACGGGCGAGATCGCGAGCCGGCTCGGCCGGCGCCGGGTGCTCTGGCTCGCGATCACGACGGGGCTCGTCGGCATCCTGATGACCCTGTCCGACAACCTGCTGGTGGTGATCGGCGGCATCGTCGTCGTCACCGTCGGCTTCTTCGGGGCCCATTCGGTCGCGAGCAGCTGGGTCGGCCGGCGGGCGCTCCGCGACCGGGCGCAGGCCTCCTCGATCTATCTCTGCCTGTACTATCTCGGCTCCTCGGTGCTCGGCACCGCGGGCGGCTGGGCCTTCGCCCATGGCGGCTGGCCGGGCGTCGTCGCCTTCGTCGGCGGCCTCTACGGCATCGCCCTGGCCATCGCGCTGCGCCTCGCGCGCCTCGCCCCGCTGCCGCAGGCCGGACCCTGAGCGCGGCTTGACCGGGGGCGCCGCCCGCGCCACGGCTCGGCCGCGCCATGATCCCCGCTCTCGCGATCCCGTCCCTCGCCCTCCCCGGCACAAAGCGCCTGAAGCGCTGGCTCTTCCTCGGCCACCGCTGGCTCGGGATCCTCACCGGCCTGTTCTTCGCGACGTGGTTCGTCTCCGGGATGGTCATGATGTACGTGGCCTTCCCGCGCCTGACCGAGGCGGAGCGCCACGCGGCGCTCCCCGCCATCGCCTGGGCGAGCGTGGTCCTCGACCCCGGGACGGCGCTGGCGCGGGCCGGGCTCGCGCCCGAGGACATGCGCCGGATCGACCTCGCCATGCTCGGCGACGAGCCGGTCTGGCGGATCCTGCCCTGGACGGGCGCGCGCCGCGCGCTCTCGGCCCGGGACGGGCGGAGGATCGCGGGCGCCGACGCGGCTCTCGCCCGCGCGGTGGCGTCCCACCACCCGGCGGCCCGGGACCCGGCCGTGCGCGACCTGACCACGCGCGACCTCTGGACGGTGCACCAGCGCTACGACGGGGCGCGGCCCTTCCACCGCGTGAGCCTCGGCGACGCGGCCGGGACCGAGCTCTACGTCTCCGCCGTCAGCGGCGAGATCGCCCTCGACACCACCCGGCACGAGCGGCTCTGGAACTGGGTCGGCGCGGTGCCGCACTGGCTCTACCTCACCCCCCTGCGGGCACGGACCGAGCTGTGGCGCGGCGTCATCCTGTGGCTGTCGGGACTCTGCATCGTCGGCGCGGTCACGGGCCTCGCGGTCGGGCTGATGCGCCTGCGCGGCCTGCGGACGCCCCATCGCGGCTGGATGGCCTGGCACCATGTCGCCGGGCTGACCGGCGGGATCGCGCTGATCGCCTTCATCGCGAGCGGCTGGTTCTCGATGAATCCGGGCCGCTGGGTCTCGCCGCCGGCGCCCGAGCCCGCCGCGCTCCTCGGCTATGCCGGGCCGGCCGGCCCCCTCCCCTTCGACCGCGCGGCGCTCGCCGCCGCCTGCCCGGCGGTCGAGATCCGGCTCCACCGGGTCGCGGGCCGGCCGGTGACCGTGCTGGCCTGCCGCGACGGCGGCCGAATCGTCCTCGGGCCGCCGGAGCCGCTGGAGGCGGCGATCCGCGCGGGCGCCGGCGCGCTGATGCCGGAGGCGGCGCCGCCCCGGCTCGAACGGATCGGCCGCCCCGACCTCTACTGGTACGGGCCGGACCGGCGCCTGCCGGTGCTGCGCGCGGCCTTCGACGATCCGGCCGGGACGTGGTTCCACATCGATCCGGAGACGGGCGAGGTCCTCGACCGGATGGACCGCTCGAACCGGGCCGCGCGCTGGCTGTTCAACGCCCTGCACTGCCTCGACTTCGCGGTGCTGACCGGAAACCGGCCGGCCTGGGACCTCGCGCTGCTCACCCTCTGCGCGGCCGGCCTCGCGATCTCGCTCTCCGGCATCGTGATCGGCTGGCGCAGGCTGCGCCGCACCGTCAGGTCTCGATCATCGCGCGGATTCGGCTGGCCAGGACGTCGACGCTGAAGGGCTTGGTCAGCACGTGCATGCCGGGCTCGAGGCGGCCGCCGCCGAGCGCGGCGTTCTCGGCATAGCCGGTGATGAACAG
>Ga0126362_10000226_pt1 | contig 38430 bp, 27 predicted proteins | sample ANMtaG_FD_126269 | JGI IMG/M metagenome (GOLD analysis project Ga0126362, IMG submission 126269) | Continental margin sediment microbial communities from North Pacific Ocean - ANME2c_DSS_Sorted | ecosystem: Environmental > Aquatic > Marine > Continental margin > Sediment | place: Pacific Ocean... | reverse complement strand
CGTGACCATGGACGTCACGCTGATCACCCCGGTCGCCATGGAGGAGAAGCTGCGCTTCGCCATCCGCGAGGGCGGCCGCACCGTCGGTGCCGGCGTCGTCGCCGCCATCAACGACTGAGCCTCCTGGGCGGGCGCAGCGCGTCGCTGATACGCTCGCCTAGCGAGATCCAGAAAGGGGCCGGCTTTTGCCGGCCCCTTTCGCGTTTCGCGGAAACTTCCCACACTCTCCCGCGAAATGCGCGTCGATCGCGCTTGCATCCTGAGCCGCCTTGCGGCAATGACAGGCCGCGCGCCGGAAGGCGCCGCCTAGGAGTGTAGCTCAACTGGTCAGAGCGCCGGTCTCCAAAACCGGAGGTTGCGGGTTCGAGTCCCTCCACTCCTGCCATCCCATCCTGTCCTGCTCTTCGCGATTTCGGGCCCTGTCGACAAGGCGCGCGACTTGCGCTAGAGCGGGCGCACTCCGAGATCCCTGTTGACCGTCGGTGCGGGCTGGGCAGAAGCCCCGGGCACCTGATGGCTCGTTCCCGGAGGCGGTGTCCGGGCCGGCTCGACCACCGACGTTTGAGAACAGATAGTCTCTGAAAGAGCACGAAGCCCCGGCGCCATGGCATCGAACGAAGCGACCAAGAAGGTGGATCAGGCCCGCGGCACCCCGCGCGGTACCGCCGTGCCGACGCCGCCCCGCCAGGTCCCGCCGCAGCGGCCCGCGCAGAAGCGCGTGGGCCCGGTCGAGTTCCTGTCCCAGGTGCGCGACGAGGGCCGCAAGGTCACTTGGCCGACGCGCCGGGAGACCACGGTCACCACGATCATGGTCTTCGTGATGGTGGTCCTGGCGAGCGTGTTCTTCACCGCGGTGGACCAGGCGATGCGCTACGCCGTCGGCCTGATCCTCGGCCTTTGAGTTTCAGCGCGGGGCCTTGATACCCCGCCGTCCGGAGTTGAACCGAACCGTGTCGAAGCGCTGGTACATCGTCCACGCCTACTCGAACTTCGAGAACAAGGTCGCTCAATCCATCAAGGATCAGGCGGCCCAGCGCGGGCTGACCGACCTCTTCGACGAAGTGATGGTACCGACCGAAAAGGTGACCGAGGTGCGCCGCGGTCGGAAGGTTGACGCGGAGCGCAAGTTTTTTCCCGGCTACGTGCTGGTGAAGTGCGATCTCACCGACGAGGTCTACCACCTCATCAAGAACACGCCCAAGGTCACGGGCTTCCTTGGCGCTGACAAGTCGAAGCCGGTTCCGATCCCGGATGCTGAGGCAGAACGCATCAAGGGTCAGGTCGCCGAGGGCGTCGATCGTCCGAAGCCGTCAATCTCCTTCGAGGTCGGTGAGACGGTGCGCGTATCGGACGGACCCTTTGCGAGCTTCAACGGCACCGTCGAGGAAGTCGACGAGAGCCGCTCCCGTCTCAAAGTGGCAGTGTCGATCTTCGGCCGCGCCACGCCGGTCGAGCTTGAATACGCCCAGGTCGAGAAGGCCTGAACGAATTTCTCGCTTTCGCGGCCTCTCCACTCAGGGTAGGCCGCTCTCCTTCCGGTAGGGCCTCGAGCCCCGCCGTGAAAGCCGTCGCCGGCCCTGTTCGGCGGCACCACCATACGCGGGAGGCCCGCCCGGTTCGCCGCCGGGAGCATCGGTCCGCACCGCGACCTGCAACCGCCCGTCCGACCGTGCCTAGGCAGCGCGGCGACGCGCATTTCTTGGGAGCAGTCCCATGGCGAAGAAGATCACGGGCTACGTGAAGCTTCAGGTCCCGGCCGGCGCCGCAAATCCGTCGCCGCCGATCGGCCCCGCGCTCGGTCAGCGCGGCCTCAACATCATGGAATTCTGCAAGGCCTTCAACGCGAAGACCGCGCAGATGGAGAAGGGCACCCCGATTCCGGTGATCATCACCGCGTATCAGGACCGCTCCTTCACCTTCGAGATGAAGCAGCCCCCGGTCACCTTCTTCCTCAAGAAGGCAGTGGGCCTGAAGCTCGGCAAGAAGCCGGCCTCCGGCTCCAAGACCCCGGGCAAGGGCCCCACTGTCGGGAAGATCACCGAGGCGCAGCTTCGCGAGATCGCCGAGAAGAAGATGCCCGACCTGAACTGCGACTCGGTCGAATCGGCCGTCGCGATGATCCGTGGCTCCGCGCGAGCCATGGGCCTCGAAGTCGTCGCGTAAGGAGGGCAGCATGGCTAAGGAAGGCAAGCGCATCCGCGCCGCCCGCGAGGGCATCGATCCGACCAAGCTCTACGGCTTGTCCGAGGCGATCTCGATGGTGAAGGCCAAGGCCAACGCCAAGTTCGACGAGACCGTTGAGATCTCCATGAATCTCGGCGTCGATCCCCGCCATGCCGACCAGATGGTCCGTGGCGTCTGCAACCTGCCGAACGGCTCGGGCCGCACGGTCCGCGTGGCGGTTTTCGCCCGTGGCGCCAAGGCGGACGACGCCAAGGCGGCGGGTGCCGACATCGTGGGCGCCGAGGATCTTCTCGAGATCGTTCAGGGCGGCAAGATCGAGTTCGATCGCTGCATCGCGACCCCGGACATGATGCCGCTCGTCGGTCGTCTCGGTAAGGTGCTGGGCCCGCGCGGCCTGATGCCGAACCCGAAGGTCGGAACCGTCACCATGGACGTGAAGGGCGCCGTCGGAGCCGCCAAGGGCGGCGCCGTCGAGTTCCGCGTCGAGAAAGCCGGCATCGTCCATGCCGGCATCGGCAAGGTCTCCTTCGATGAGCAGAAGCTCATTGAGAACATCAAGGCCTTTGCGGACGCCGTCGCCAAGGCGAAGCCTGCCGGTGCGAAAGGCACCTATATCCAGCGCATCGCCGTCACTTCGACGATGGGCCCGGGCGTGAAGGTCGAGCCGAGCACGGTCCTCACCGCCTGAGGCACGCGTAGACCGAAATTGAGGAAGCCCGGCCGGCGACGGCCGGGCTTTTTTTCGTGTGCGGCTTCTCACACGGAACTTCACGCCGAGGGGGCGCCATTCCCTCCGCCTGTGCTAGATAGCGCCCTATGAGATGCACCCTGCCGGTCTCCTCCACCCGACGCATCCTATGCGTCTTTCCCGCCTACACGCCGTCCTTCGGCACCTTTTCTCACGCCTACCCTCTGATGGGAGGTGTCAAGGCCTTCATGCCACCCCAGGGCCTGCTGCTCATTGCGGCTTACCTGCCGGAAGGTTGGGAGTGCCGCTTCATCGATGAGAATATCCGCCGCGCGAGCGCGGACGACTTTGCCTGGGCGGACGCTGTCTTCGTCTCGGGCATGCACATCCAAGAGCCGCAGATCCACGAGATCCGCGATCGGGCGAAGGCGGCCGGCAAGGTTACGGTGCTCGGCGGCCCCTCCGTGTCGGGAGCGCCGGAGAAATACGTCGATTTCGACTATCTCCATATCGGTGAGATCGGGGACGCGACCGATCGCTTGGTCGAGATCCTCGACGCCGGTCTGGATGCCCCGCCCGCACAGGTCGTGCTCGAGACGAAGGAACGGCTCGCCCTCTCCGACTTCCCAGCGCCAGCCTACGACCGTGTGCCCTTGAAGCGCTACCTGATCGGCTCGCTGCAGTTCTCTTCGGGCTGTCCGTATCGCTGCGAATTCTGCGACATTCCGCAGCTTTACGGCCGCCAGCCGCGCTTGAAGAGCCCGGAACAGATGTGCGCCGAACTCGATCGCATCATCAGCCAGCCCGGCCACCCGGCGGTTGTCTATTTCGTCGATGACAATTTCATCGGCAACCGCAGGGCGACGCGAGAGATGCTGCCGCATCTCGTGGAATGGCAGAAGCGGAACAACTATCCGCTGCAGTTTGCCTGCGAGGCGACGCTCAACATGGCCAAGCAGCCCGAGATCCTCGAGCTGATGCGCCAGGCAAATTTCATGACGGTCTTCGTCGGGATCGAGACGCCCGAAGCCGACGCTCTCAAGAGCATCGACAAGACCCACAACGCCGCCGTGCCGATGTACGAGGCGATCGAGACGCTCAATTCCTACGGCCTTGAGGTCACCTCCGGCATCATCCTGGGCCTTGACACGGATACCGATCGTTCCGAGCAAAACCTGATCGACTTCATCGACCGATCGGCGATTCCTGTCCTGACGATCAATCTCCTCCAGGCCCTGCCGAAGACACCTCTCTGGGACAGGTTGGAGCGGGAAGGACGTCTCGTCCACGACGCGAGCCTCGAGTCGAACGTGTTGTTCAAGCGCCCCCACGATACCGTGGTGGGAAGCTGGCGCCGGGCGATCAGCCACGCCTATGCCCCGGAGAAGATCTTCGAACGTTTCAAGCACCAGTGCGACGTGACTTATCCGAACCGAATCGTCACGCCGACCGCGGGCAAGCTCACAGCCACCAATCTCCGCCGCGGCCTGATTCTCGGGTTCAATATCATCACCCGGGTCGGATTGTTCTCGGATTACCGCCGGGCGTTTTGGAGCGCGGCGGGCTATGCGCTGAGGCGCGGCCAGATCGAAGCGGTCTTCAACATGGGCTTCGTCGCCCATCACCTGATCCGGTTCACGCGCGAGGCGCTCCGCGGCGAGCACAATGCCTCGTTCTACGCCGCGAAGGCTGCTGAGACGAAGGCCGCGCAGGAGCGAGGCTGGTGGGAGAACGCGCGCCGCAAGCTCGTGCCGGAGCGGGAGGCCGCTTGAGCGGGGGTACCGCAGGACTCTTGCCTGCGGCAGAAAAGTCGCGCTTTAGCCCTTGGCAGGCGGCTCACCAGCCTCTATACAGCGCCACGCGATCATAGGATCCTCGGAGCGGAGCCGTAAGGTTTCGCCTCGAAAGACGATCCGCCTAGGTGACTGGGCGGTTTTGGCCGGAAGGCGACGATGGGCGAGAAAGCCTGGCGGCGCCGTGTCCGGCCATGTCCTGTCCGAGACTGCAGGTGCCGGCCCGCCGGCTTAATCCCCCAGCCTGCACAGACGGGGAAGACCGAATTTCAGAACCCTCTTCAGGGCCGGCAGGCCGCGGAGAGGTATCGGTTTGAACCATCTCACCCGAAGGCCCTTACGAGGTTCTCCGGGGACAGGGCCGTGAGACGTCGCATGAGGACGTTCCCGGTCTTACCCAAGGCCGAGTCCGTTCCCGGCGGCATGTGCAACCGGCGGACCCGCAACGGGTTCCGCCAACCGGAGAGAGCCCAGTGGACCGGACAGCAAAAGCTGATCTTGTCTCGACGCTCAACGGCGTGTTCTCGAACAGCGCCGTCGTCGTCGTGGCCCACTACAAGGGCCTCACGGTGGCCGACATGCAGAAGCTGCGCGCGCAGATGAAGCAGGCCGGCGCCACCGTGAAGGTCGCCAAGAACAGCCTTGCCAGCATCGCTCTCGATGGCACGGACGTCGCCTCCATCAAGCCCCTCCTGAAGGGCCCGACCCTCCTCGCCTATTCGGGCGATCCGGTCGCGGCCGCCAAGGTTGCGGTGGATTTCGCCAAGGCCAACGACAAGCTCGTGATCCTCGGCGGCGCCATGGGGAAGACCGCCCTGAACCCGGACGGCGTGAAGGCGCTCGCCTCGCTCCCGTCCCTCGACGAACTGCGTGCCAAGATCGTGGGCCTCATCCAGGCTCCCGCGACCAAGGTCGCCCAGGTCGTCAACGCGCCGGCAGCCAAGCTCGCCCGCGTGTTCGGGGCCTATGCCAAGAAGGACGAGGCGGCCTAAGGTCGTTCGCCCCTTTAAAACCCTTCCGTTCAAACCGATATCAAGGACAGTGAATCATGGCTGATCTCGCCAAGCTCGTCGATGACCTCTCGTCGCTGACCGTTCTCGAGGCCGCCGACCTCGCCAAGATGCTCGAAGAGAAGTGGGGCGTCTCCGCCGCCGCTGCCGTCGCCGTGGCTGCCGGCCCCGCGGCCGGTGGTGGCGCCGCTGCCGCCGCCGAGGAGCAGACCGAGTTCACGGTCGTGCTCGCTTCGGCCGGCGACAAGAAGATCGAGGTCATCAAGGAGGTCCGCGCGATCACCGGCCTCGGCCTCAAGGAGGCCAAGGACCTCGTTGAAGGCGCTCCGAAGCCCGTCAAGGAGGCCGTCGCCAAGGACGAGGCTGAGAAGCTCAAGGCCCAGCTCGAGAAGGCCGGCGCCAAGGTCGAGCTCAAGTAACGCCCCGATGGGCCGTCTTCGGCCCATCGTTCCACGGCGGATCGCAAAGAACCGACCGTGACCGCAGCCCGCGGGTGTTCGCACCCGCGGGCTAAGGTCGCTTCAGAGGCGGCCGGTGGTCCCTGAAACGGGCCCGACGGAATTTCGAGACGGGTGGCGCGGTCCGGCGGGGCGCGCGCCACGCGCCCGGTGCGGGAGCTGCGCTTCCCCGGGCAACCAGGACGCGGGTAGGAGCGAGGTCACATGGCCAACACGCTGGTCGGTCGCAAGCGCATTCGGAAGTTCTTCGGCAAGATCAAGGAAGTCGCCGAGATGCCGAACCTCATTGAGGTTCAGAAGGCGTCCTACGACCAGTTCCTGATGGTGGACGAGCCCGAGGGCGGCCGGGCCGACGAGGGCCTGCAGAGCGTATTCAAGTCCGTGTTCCCGATCTCGGACTTCGCCTCGACCGCATTGCTCGAGTTCGTGCGCTACACCTTTGAGCCGCCCAAATACGACGTGGACGAGTGCCGCCAGCGCGGCATCACCTTCGCCGCCCCGCTCAAGGTGACGCTGCGCCTGATCGTGTTCGATGTCGATCCGGACACCCAGGCGAAGTCGGTCAAGGACATCAAGGAGCAGGACGTCTACATGGGCGACATGCCCCTGATGACGGAAAACGGCACCTTCATCGTCAACGGCACCGAGCGCGTCATCGTCTCACAGATGCACCGTTCGCCGGGCGTGTTCTTCGACCACGACAAGGGCAAGACGCACTCGTCGGGCAAGCTGCTCTTCGCCGCGCGCATCATCCCCTATCGCGGCTCCTGGCTCGACGTCGAATTCGACGCCAAGGACATCGTGCACGTCCGCATCGACCGCAAGCGCAAGCTGCCGGTGACCGCGCTGCTTTTCGCGCTCGGGCTCGATGGCGAGGAGATCCTCTCGACCTTCTACAACCGCGTGGTCTACGACCGCGATGGTGCCGACTGGCGCGTGCCCTTCGATGCCGAGCGGCTGAAGGGCTTCAAGGCGACCGTCGATCTGGTCGATGCCGATTCCGGGGAGGTCGTGCTCGAGGCGGGCAAGAAACTCAACGCCCGCAACGCGCGTCTTATTGCCGAGAAGGGCACGAAGTTCCTAAAGGCAACGGATGAGGATCTGGTCGGCCAGTACGTGGCCGAGGATCTCGTCAATATGCAGACCGGCGAGATCTGGGCCGAGGCTGGTGAGGAGATCACCGACAAGCTGCTGAAGGCGCTGGACGATGTCGGCGTCACCGAGCTGCCGGTGCTCGATATCGACCACGTCAATGTCGGCCCCTACATCCGCAACACGCTGGCTGTCGACAAGAACTCGGCCCGCGAGGGTGCGCTGTTCGACATTTACCGCGTCATGCGCCCGGGCGAGCCGCCGACGCTCGAGACCGCGGAGGCAATGTTCCACTCGCTATTCTTCGATGCCGAGCGGTACGATCTCTCGGCCGTCGGACGCGTGAAGATGAACATGCGCCTCGATCTCGACGCGGCCGACACCGTTCGCACGCTCCGCAAGGAGGACATGCTGGCGGTGGTCAAGGCGCTGGTGGAGCTGCGCGACGGCAAGGGCGAGGTCGACGACATCGACCACCTCGGCAACCGCCGCGTCCGCTCGGTCGGCGAGCTGATGGAGAACCAGTACCGGCTCGGCCTGCTCCGCATGGAGCGCGCCATCCGCGAGCGCATGAGCCAGGTCGATATCGACACGGTGATGCCGCAGGACCTGATCAACGCGAAGCCCGCGGCGGCCGCGGTGCGCGAGTTCTTCGGCTCGTCGCAGCTCTCGCAGTTCATGGATCAGACCAACCCGCTCTCCGAGGTAACGCACAAGCGCCGCCTCTCGGCACTCGGCCCGGGCGGCCTGACCCGCGAGCGCGCAGGCTTCGAGGTGCGCGACGTGCACCCGACCCATTACGGCCGGATCTGTCCGATCGAAACGCCTGAGGGCCCGAACATCGGCCTGATCAACTCGCTCGCGACCTTCGCGCGGGTGAACAAGTACGGCTTCATCGAGACCCCGTTCCGCCGTGTGCGCGATGGCGTAGTCACCGACGAGGTCGCCTATCTCTCGGCCATGGAGGAGGCGAAGTACTACGTCGCGCAGGCAAACGCTGCGATGGACGAGAGCCGGAAGCTGACGGAAGACCTCGTCGTCTGCCGCCGCGCCGGCGAGGTCATCGTCGTTGGTCCCGAGCGCGTCGATCTCATGGACGTGTCGCCGAAGCAGCTCGTCTCGGTCGCCGCGGCGCTGATCCCGTTCCTTGAGAACGATGACGCCAACCGCGCTCTAATGGGTTCGAACATGCAGCGCCAAGCGGTGCCGCTGGTTCGCGCCGACGCGCCCTTCGTTGGCACCGGCATGGAGGCCGTGGTCGCCCGCGATTCGGGCGCTGCCATCGCTGCCCGCCGCACCGGCATCATCGACCAAGTGGACGCGACCCGTATCGTCATCCGCGCCACCGAGGAGGCCGACGCCAACAAGCCGGGCGTCGACATCTACCGCCTGCAGAAGTTCCAGCGCTCCAACCAGTCGACCTGCATCACGCAGAAGCCGCTGGTCCGCGTCGGCGAGTTCGTGAAGAAGGGTGAGATCATCGCCGACGGTCCCTCGACCGAGTTCGGCGAGCTCGCGCTCGGCCGCAACGTGCTCGTCGCGTTCATGCCGTGGAACGGCTACAACTTCGAGGACTCGATCCTGCTCTCCGAGCGGATCGTGAAGGATGACGTGTTCACCTCGATCCACATCGAGGAATTCGAGGTGATGGCCCGCGACACCAAGCTCGGGCCGGAGGAGATCACCCGCGACATCCCGAACGTCTCCGAGGAGGCGCTCAAGAACCTCGACGAGGCGGGCATCGTCTATATCGGTGCCGAGGTCCACGCCGGCGACATCCTCGTCGGCAAGATCACGCCGAAGGGCGAGAGCCCGATGACGCCGGAGGAGAAGCTGCTTCGCGCCATCTTCGGCGAGAAGGCCTCGGACGTTCGCGACACCTCCCTGCGCGTGCCGCCGGGCGTCACCGGCACCATCGTCGAGGTGCGGGTGTTCAACCGGCACGGCGTCGACAAGGATGAGCGCGCACAGGCCATCGAACGCGAAGAGATCGAGCGCCTGGCCAAGGACCGCGACGACGAGCAGGCGATCCTCGACCGCAACACCTATGCCCGTCTCGCGGACGTGCTCATCGGGCAGTCGCCGATCGCCGGTCCGAAGGGCTTCCGCAAGGACACGACGCTTACCCGCGAGCTCATCAACGAGTACCCGCGCTCGCAATGGTGGCAGTTCGCCGTCGTCGATGACCGTCTCATGACTGAGATGGAGGCGATGCAGAAGCAATACGACGAGTCGAAGAAGCGCCTCGAACAGCGCTTCCTCGACAAGGTCGAGAAGCTGCAGCGCGGCGACGAGCTTCCGCCCGGCGTTATGAAGATGGTCAAGGTCTTCGTGGCGGTGAAGCGCAAGATCCAGCCCGGCGACAAGATGGCTGGCCGCCACGGCAACAAGGGTGTCGTGTCGCGCATCGTGCCGATCGAGGACATGCCCTTCCTGGAGGACGGCACGCACGCCGACATCGTGCTCAACCCGCTCGGCGTGCCGAGCCGCATGAATGTCGGCCAGATCCTCGAGACGCATCTCGGCTGGGCGGCTGCGGGCCTGGGTCGCAAGGTGTCCAAGGCCGTCGATGCCTATCTGAAGAGCCAGGACATCGCCCCGCTGCGCGAGGAGATGCAGGCGATCTACGCGCCCGCCGAGCTTGAGGGGCTGTCGGACGAGGAACTGGCTCAGGTCGGCAACAACCTGCGCCGCGGCGTTCCGGTGGCCACCCCGGTATTCAACGGCGCCAAGGAGGCGGACATCGAGGCGATGCTGGAGATGGCCGGGCTCGACCGTTCGGGTCAGTCGACCCTCTACGACGGGCGCACCGGCGAGCCTTTCGACCGTAAGGTGACGATGGGCTACATCTACATGCTGAAGCTCCACCACCTCGTGGACGACAAGATCCACGCGCGCTCGATCGGCCCGTACTCGCTCGTCACCCAGCAGCCTCTGGGCGGCAAGGCGCAGTTCGGCGGCCAGCGCTTCGGCGAGATGGAGGTCTGGGCGCTGGAGGCCTACGGCGCGGCCTACACGCTGCAGGAGATGCTCACGGTGAAGTCGGACGACGTGGCCGGCCGCACCAAGGTCTACGAAGCGATCGTCCGCGGCGACGACACCTTCGAGGCTGGCATCCCCGAGAGCTTCAACGTGCTCGTGAAGGAGATGCGCTCGCTCGGCCTCAACGTCGAGCTGACGAACTCCAAGCAGGGCGCGGCCAACGATCAGCTGGAGCCGCCGGCCAACGCGGCCGAGTAGTCTCGAAACGACACCTCCCGTGCCGGCGTGGTCCGCCGGCACGATCCGAGCGGGGAGGGGCGGGGCCTCCAGAACGGCGGACGGCGGCAGGGTGGCGCCGGGCGCTTCAGTTTTTTCCAGACGCGGCGGCGCATGGCGCGGCGCAGCCCGTCAGCAAGGAGCGGATCATGAACCAAGAGGTCATGAACCTTTTCAACCAGCAGGCCCAGCCTCAGAGCTTCGACCAGATCAAGATCTCGATCTCGTCGCCCGAGAAAATCCTGTCCTGGTCCTACGGCGAGATCAAGAAGCCCGAGACGATCAACTACCGGACATTCAAGCCTGAGCGCGACGGCCTGTTCTGCGCGCGCATTTTTGGACCCATCAAGGACTACGAGTGCTTGTGCGGCAAGTACAAGCGCATGAAGTACAAGGGCGTCATCTGTGAGAAGTGCGGCGTCGAGGTCACACTCGCGCGCGTCCGGCGCGACCGCATGGGCCATATCGAGCTCGCGGCGCCCGTCGCCCATATCTGGTTCTTGAAGTCGCTGCCGAGCCGGATTGGCCTGTTGCTCGATATGGCGCTCAAGGACTTGGAGCGCATTCTCTACTTCGAATCCTACTGCGTCATCGAGCCCGGCCTAACGCCTTTGAAGGAGCGTCAGCTTCTCTCGGAGGAGGAGTATCTGCGGGCGCAGGAGGAGTATGGCGAGGATTCCTTCACCGCGATGATCGGCGCCGAGGCCATCCGGCGCATCCTGCAGGAACTCGATCTCGACAAGATCGCGAACGACCTGCGTGAGGAGATCGCGGTCACCACCTCGGAGCTGAAGCCGAAGAAGCTCCTGAAGCGTCTCAAGATCATCGAGGCGTTCCAGCTGTCCGGCAACCGTCCCGAGTGGATGATCCTGACTGTCGTGCCCGTGATCCCGCCGGACCTGCGCCCGCTGGTCCCGCTGGATGGCGGCCGCTTCGCCACATCGGATCTCAACGATCTCTACCGCCGCGTCATCAACCGCAACAACCGCCTCAAGCGCCTGATCGAGCTTCGCGCCCCGGACATCATCATCCGCAACGAGAAGCGCATGCTTCAGGAGGCGGTCGACGCGCTGTTCGACAACGGACGCCGCGGCCGCGTCATCACGGGCGCCAACAAGCGCCCGCTGAAGTCGCTCGCCGACATGCTGAAGGGCAAGCAGGGCCGCTTCCGCCAGAACCTGCTCGGCAAGCGCGTCGACTACTCGGGCCGCTCGGTCATCGTGGTCGGACCGGAGCTGAAGCTGCACCAGTGCGGCCTGCCGAAGAAGATGGCGCTGGAGCTGTTCAAGCCGTTCATCTACGCGCGGCTGGACGCCAAGGGCTTCTCCGCCACGGTGAAGCAGGCGAAAAAACTCGTCGAGAAGGAGAAGCCGGAAGTCTGGGACATCCTCGATGAGGTGATCCGCGAGCATCCGGTGATGCTGAACCGCGCCCCGACGCTGCACCGCCTCGGCATCCAGGCCTTCGAGCCGAAGCTGATCGAGGGCAAGGCGATCCAGCTCCACCCGCTGGTCTGCGCCGCGTTCAACGCCGACTTCGACGGTGACCAGATGGCCGTGCACGTCCCCCTGAGCCTCGAGGCTCAGCTGGAGGCGCGCGTCCTGATGATGTCGACGAACAACATCCTGCACCCGGCCAACGGCCAGCCGATCATCGTGCCTTCGCAGGACATCGTTCTCGGCCTGTACTACCTCTCGATCGTCGCCGAGGGCGCGGTCGGCGAGTACAAGGCCGACAACAAAGAGAACCCGATGCAGGGCGTCTACGGCGATCTCGGCGAGCTTGAGCACGCCCTGGCCGCCAAGGCCGTCTCGCTGCACTCGAAGATCAAGTGGCGTTGGAAGGGCCTCGGCCCCGACGGCGAGCCGGTGACCCGGATCTACGACACCACGCCGGGCCGCGTGATCCTCTCGGGCGCGCTGCCGCGCCACCGCAAGGTGCCCTTCGACGTCGTCAACAAGCTGATGACCAAGAAGGAAATCTCGGCGATGATCGACACCGTCTACCGCCATTGCGGTCAGAAGGAGTCGGTGATCTTCTGTGACCGCATCATGGGTCTCGGCTTCACCCACGCCTTCCGCGCCGGCATCTCGTTCGGCAAGGACGACATGGTCGTGCCGGACAACAAGTGGTCGATCGTCGACACCACCCGTGCGCTCGTGAAGGACTACGAGCAGCAGTACAACGACGGCCTGATCACGCAGGGCGAGAAGTACAACAAGGTGGTCGATGCCTGGGCGAAGTGCTCCGACAAGCTCGCCCAGGAGATGATGGGCCGCATCTCGGCGGTCCAGAAGGACGAGAACGGCGCCGACAAGCAGGTCAACTCGATCTACATGATGAGCCACTCGGGCGCCCGTGGCTCGCCGGCGCAGATGAAGCAGCTCGCGGCCATGCGCGGCCTCATGGCCAAGCCGTCGGGCGAGATCATCGAGACGCCGATCATCTCGAACTTCAAGGAAGGCCTCGACGTTCTCGAGTACTTCAACTCGACCCACGGCGCCCGGAAGGGTCTGGCGGACACGGCGCTCAAGACCGCCAATTCCGGCTACCTGACCCGTCGTCTGGTCGACGTGGCGCAGGACGCGGTCATCCGCGAGACGGATTGCGGCACCACGAACGGGATCCGCATGCGGGCCATCGTCGATGCCGGCCAGGTGGTCGCGTCGCTGGCGACCCGCATCCTCGGCCGCGCCACGGCGGAGGATCTGGTCGCCCAGGACGGCACGGTCATCGTGGCGACCGGCGAGACCATCGAGGAGAAGCACCTGCCGGCGATCACGGCCGCCGGCATCCAGGAGGTGAAGATCCGCTCCGTGCTCGTCTGCGAGACGAAGAGTGGCGTCTGCGCCACCTGCTACGGGCGCGATCTCGCCCGCGGCACGCCCGTCAACATGGGCGAGGCCGTCGGCGTCATCGCGGCGCAGTCGATCGGCGAGCCGGGCACCCAGCTCACCATGCGCACCTTCCACATCGGCGGCGCGGCCCAGATCGCCGACTCGTCCTTCATCGAGTCGAGCTTCGAGGGCACGATCAGGATCCGCAACCGGGCTCTCGCCAAGAACTCGGACGGCGATCTGGTCGCCACCGGCCGTAACGTGGCGGTCGTGGTGGTCGGCTCCGATGGCGCCGAGCGCGCGGTGCACCGTCTCCAGTACGGCGCGCGCGTGCGCGTCGACGAGGGTGACAAGATCAAGCGCGGGCAGCGGATCGCCGAGTGGGATCCCTACACCCGTCCGATCCTCACCGAGGTCGACGGCATCGTGGCCTATGAGGACCTGTACGACGGGCAGTCGATCACCGAGACGGCCGACGAGTCGACCGGCATCTCGAAGCGCGTCGTCATCGACTGGCGCGGTTCGGCCCGGACCTCCGATCTGAAGCCGGCGATGGTCATCGTCGATCAGGACGGCAAGGCGATCAAGCTGCCGCGCGGCTCGGATGCCCGCTACCTCCTGCCCGTCGATGCCATCATCGGCTTCGATCCGGGTGCCCGGGTGAAGGCCGGCGACATCCTCGCCCGCGTCTCCACCGACTCGGCCAAGACCCGCGACATCACCGGCGGTCTGCCGCGGGTGGCGGAGCTGTTCGAGGCCCGTCGGCCGAAGGATGCGGCGATCATCGCCGAGAAGTCGGGGACGATCGCCTTCGGCCGCGACTACAAGAACAAGCGCCGTCTGACCCTGACGCCGCACGACGGTTCGGAGCCTGTCGAGTACCTGATCCCTAAGGGCAAGCACATTCACTTGCAGGACGGGGACGTGGTCGAGCTCGGCGACTACATCGTCGACGGCAACCCGGCGCCGCACGACATCCTGGCGATCAAGGGCGTGGAGGAGCTTGCCGCCTACCTCGTCAACGAGATCCAGGAGGTCTACCGGCTCCAGGGCGTGTCGATCAACGACAAGCATATCGAGGTGATCGTCCGGCAGATGCTGCAGAAGGTCGAAGTGACCGAGAGCGGCGATTCCGACATCATCCCGGGTGATCAGATCGACCGGACCGAACTGGCCGAGATCAACGAGAAGCTGCTCGCGGAGGGCAAGAAGCCGGTGGTCGGCGTGCCGGTGCTGCTCGGCATCACCAAGGCGTCGCTCCAGACGAAGTCCTTCATCTCGGCGGCCTCGTTCCAGGAGACCACCCGCGTCCTCACCGAGGCGGCGGTCAACGGTAAGGTCGATACGCTGGAAGGCCTCAAGGAGAACGTCATCGTCGGCTCGCTCATTCCGGCGGGCACGGGATCGATGGTGGCCGACATCCGCTCGATCGCGCGCCGCCGCGACGGTCTGATCCTGCAGCAGAAGCAGGCCGAGAGCGGCGCTCAGCCGATCGAGGAGCTTCCGCCCGCGGCGGAGTGATCCTGCCGGGTCGAGGAGAATCGGAGAGGGCGGTCCTTCGGGGCCGCCCTTTTCGTTTGGGCAAGGCCTGTCACGGGCCGCGCCGGAGCGAGGCCCGCACGGCCTCATCGAGCGGGGTTCGCGGTTCGGCTCCGAGCAGTTCGACCAAGCGGCGATTGTCGAAGCGCACGGGGTGACGCCAGTGCGGCTCGATCTCGGCGACTTCGCGCGGGAAGCCTCCGAACGGGGAGAGGCACCGCATCAGCCACCAGGGGAAGCGATGCAGGGGCAACTGCGTGCCCGCTGCCCGCCGGATCGCGGCCGGCAGGGCGCTGCCATCGCTATCCCAGAGGCCTTCGAACTGCACACGCTCGCACGGGCGCAGGCGGTCGCCCAACTCCATCAGTCCGACGACGGCCGTCGCGAAATCAGGCAGGTAGGCCCAACTATGGCCGATCCCGGCGCCGTTGGGATCGACGATGCGGCGGATGCCGCCGCCCGGCCGCACCATGACCTGATGGAACCAGCTCGACCGGGCACCGGGCCCGAAATAATCACCTGCCCGAACGATCAGGCAGGGCACTCCGGTCTCTGCCGCCCCAACGAGCCGCCGCTCCATCTCGGCCCGGACCCGACCCTTGCAGGTCTGAGGTGCCTGCGGGCTGTCCTCATCAAGGACCGGCGTCTGGGTTGGGTCGAAATTGTAGACGGTGCCGGGCAGGACGATCCGGGCGCCGCCGGCCCGCCGGGCGGCGGCGATGCTGTTCTCGACCATCGGCAGGACCAGCCTGTCCCAGTGTCGGTAGCCCGGCGGGTTCACCGCGTGGACCAGGGCCGAGACGCCGTCTGCCGCGCGGATCACCGCGTCGCGCTCCAGGGCGTCTCCCGCGATCCAGTCGATCGGGCCGCGCCCTGCCCAGCGGGCCGAGGCCGTCGCCACGTCCCGCGCCAGGCCGCGGACCCGCCACCCCCGCGCGACGAGGGCCGCTGCCACTACCCCGCCGACGCCGCCCGTGGCGCCGAGAACCAGGGCCGTCTTTCCGTGCATATCCGCTCTCCAAGACGCGATTGCCGGTGCAGCGTGACGGATGGCGAGCTTCGACGGAATTGTCAGGGTAGCTTTAGCCGCTCATCATGTCTTGATGAGTGCAAGCGCGATCGACTGGGAGGACCAGAAGACCTTCCTCGCCGTCCTCGACGGCGGCAGCCTATCCGATGCAGCGCGCCGGCTCGGTCTCGCCCAGCCCACCGTGCGGCGGCGGATCGAGGCTCTCGAACGCGCCCTCGGCACGGCTCTTTTCACCCGATCTCCCAACGGGCTCGCCGCGACCGAGCAGGCCCGCGTGCTGGCAGAATACGTGCGGAGCATGGCACGCGCGTCCGATGCCTTCGTCCGAGCCGCCTCGGATCCGCCGGGGCGGATCGGTGGCACGGTGCGCATCACCGCGTCCGAGTTCGTCGGCATCACCTTGCTGCCGCGGATGCTGGCGCCCTTGCGCCGGGCGCATCCCGACTTGCGCGTCGAGCTCGCGCTCAGCAACGCCGCCGCGGATATGCTCGGACAGGAAGCCGACATCGCCGTGCGCATGTACCAGCCGTCGCAGGATGCGCTGGTGGCCAAGCGGGTCGGCACGATCCCGCTGTGCTTCTTCGCCCACCGCGGCTACGTCGCCTGGCGAGGATCGCCCGCCGATCTCGCGGCCCTCGCGGCGCACGACTTGATCGGTCCGGACCGCGCTTCGGCCGATCTCGCCCTTCTCGCGTCGCTCGCGCCGACGATGGCACGTGCCGCGGTCGCGATCCGCACCGACAGCCATGTGGCCCAGCACGCGGCCATCCGGGCCGGCCTCGGGATCGGCGTGCTGCAGGAGCCGGTGGGTCGGGCCGATCCGTGCCTCGTGCCGGTCTTGCCAGGCCTCGTCCTGCATCGGCTCGAGACCTGGATCGTGACACACGAGGATCTGCGCGGCACGCCGCGCGTCGCGGTCACGTTCGATCATCTCGTTGCGGCCTTCACGGATTATGCGCGCCACGGGCTGGCCGAATTAGAAGACGCGTGAGCGTGGTCAGTCCACGCTCGCGAGCAGCCCCTTCACCGCCCGGCGCCAGCCGGCGAGCTTCGCGTCTCGGGTTGGGGCGCTCATGCCGACCCGGAACCGGCGCTCCAGGCGCCAGAGATCGGCGAAACGCTCGGGCTCCGGGTAGAGGCCTGCGGAGAGGCCAGCGAGATAGGCCGCGCCGAGCGCCGTAGTTTCCAGGATCCGCGGCCGATCGACAGGAGCGTCGAGAAGGTCGCAGAGACGCTGCATGGTCCAGTCCGAGGCGACCATGCCGCCATCGACGCGAAGCACCGTCCCGGCTTCGGCGCACCAATCCGCCCGCATGGCCTCGAGGAGGTCGACGGTCTGGTAGCAGACGCTCTCGAGCGCGGCCCGGGCGAACTCGGCCGGGCCGCTATTGCGGGTGAGCCCGAACAGGGCGCCGCGCACGTCGGGATTCCAGTGCGGTGCGCCGAGGCCTACGAAGGCGGGAACGAGGTAGAGATCCTGCTCGGGATCGGCCTCCGCCGCCAGAGGGCCCGTCTCGGCCGCATGGCCGATCAGGCCGAGCCCGTCGCGCAGCCACTGTACCACGGCGCCAGCCACGAAGATCGAGCCTTCGAGGGCGTAGGTGCGCTCGCCACCGAGCTGATAGGCGATGGTGGTGAGCAGACGGTTCCGGGACGCGATCGCCTCCGGGCCCGTATTCACCAGCGCGAAGCAGCCGGTGCCGTAGGTGGACTTGATCATGCCCGGCCGAAAGCAGGCCTGTCCCACCATCGCCGCCTGCTGGTCGCCGGCGACGCCGCGGATCGGGATCGGCGCGCCGAACCATTCGGGCAGGGTCTCGCCGAACTCGCCCGCGCAGTCGCGCACCTCGGGCAGCAGGCTCTCGGGAACGCGGAACAGGGCGAGCAGGTCGCGGTCCCAGACGCCGCGATGGATGTCGAAGAGCAGGGTGCGGGACGCGTTGGTCGCGTCGATGGCGTGAACCGCGCCGCCGGTCAGCCGCCAGAGCAGATAGCCATCGACGGTGCCGAAGGCGAGTTCGCCGCGCTCGGCTCGGGCGCGGGCGCCCGGCACGTTGTCGAGGATCCAGGCGATCTTGGTGGCGGAGAAATAGGGGTCGATGAGCAGGCCGGTCCGCTCGGTCACACGCGCCTCGTGCCCCTCCTGCCGCAGCCGGGCGCAGGCGGGGGCCGTGCGCCGGTCCTGCCAGACGATGGCGCGGCCGACCGCCTCGCCGGTCGCCCGATCCCAGACCAGGGTGGTCTCGCGCTGGTTGGTGATGCCGATCCCGGCAATGTCCCGGGCTTCCAGCCCGGCATGGGCCATCGCGGCCCGAGCGGTGGCGAGCGTCGTCGCCCAAAGGTCGTCCGGCTCATGCTCCACCCAGCCCGAGGCCGGGAAGTGCTGGGGAAACTCCTCCTGGGCATGAGCCACGGTCTGGGCCTGCGCGTCGAACACGATCGATCGCGTCGAGGTGGTGCCCTGATCGATGGCGAGGATGAAATGCGGCATCGGTTCGACTCCCCTGTCGCGTCTACGGGGCGGCGTCCTCGCGGATCGCATGCGTCCCAGCCTGTTCCGCACGCGAGGCGGTCATGTAGGCCGCGAGCGCCGCCCTGTCCTCGGCGGTAACGCGCAGGCCGAGCTTCGAACGGCGCCAGAGCACGTCGTCCGGCTCGCGCGCCCATTCCTCCTGCATGAGGTAGCGCAGCTCGGCCTCGGTCAGGTCCGCGCCGAAGGACCGGCCGAGATCCGACAGCGCCACCGCCCCGGCGAGGATCCGCTCCGCCCGGGTTCCGTAGGCCCGGGCGAGGCGGGCCGCGAGCCGCTCCGAAAGCCACGGGCGGGAGGCATGCAGCTGCGCGACGAGGGCATCGTAGCCCCTCGCCGGAAAGTCGCCGCCCGGCAGCGGCGCCGAGGCCGTCCAGCCGCGGTTTCGCCGCAGAGCGGGCAGGTGGGGGCCGAGCTTGGCCAGAGCCGTTTCGGCGAGCCGTCGGTAGGTGGTGATCTTGCCGCCGTAGACGGAGAGACGCGGCGCGGCGGCGGCCGGTGCGTCGAGGGCGAGCACATAGTCGCGGGTCGCGGCCTGCGCCTGCGAGGCGCCGTCGTCGTAGAGCGGGCGCAGGCCCGAATAGGTCCAGACCACGTCCTCGGGGGTCACGGGGCTCCGGAAATAGGCGCTCGCCGCCGCGCAGAGATAGGCGATCTCCTCTGCGCTCGCCTCGACCTGGGCGGGATCGCCGTGAAAATCGCGATCCGTCGTGCCGATCAGGGTGAAGTCGCGCTCATAGGGAATCGCGAAGACGATGCGCCGATCCGGATTCTGGAAGATGTAGGCGCGCTCGTGGGCGAAGAGCCGCTTGGTGACGATGTGGCTGCCCTGGACGAGGCGCACTGCGGGCGCCGTCCCGCCGAACAGGCGTCCGACGCGGGGGCCCGAGGCGTCGACCAGGGCACGAGCCCTGACTTCGCAGGGGCCCTCGGGTCCTGTGACGGTCAGGTGCCAGAGCCCTCCGACACGCTCGGCCCGCTCGACCCGGGTTCGAACCCGGATGTCGGCGCCGCGCTCCGCGGCATCCACCGCATTGAGCACGACCAGCCGGGCATCATCGACCCAGCAATCGGAATAGGCGAAGCCGCGCGTCACGTCAGGGTGCAGGGGCGCACCGGCGGGGTCGCGCCGAAGGTCCAGGCTCTCGGTGCCCGGCAGGTCCGAGCGGCCGCCGAGATGATCGTAGATCAGGAGGCCGAGGCGCAGCAGCCAGGCGGGGCGCATGGCGCTTTGGTAGGGCAGGACGAAGCGCAGCGGCCAGACGATGTGCGGCGCGTTGCGCCAGAGCACCGCGCGCTCGGCGAGAGCCTCCCGGACGAGCCGGAAGGCGTATTGCTCCAGATAGCGCAGCCCCCCGTGGATCAGCTTGGTCGAGGCCGAGGAGGTGCCGGCGGCGAGGTCGGCCCGCTCGAACAGTACGACGCGGGCGCCGCGGCCCGCGGCATCCCGGGCGATCCCGCAACCGTTGACGCCGCCACCGATCACGGCGAGGTCGTAGATCGTCCGAGGCCCGTCCAAGGCGTCCTCTCGTCCTGGTCCCGCCACGATATAGGGCGGGCGTTCGCGATGGACCCCTCTGCTTCGAGGCAGCCTTGCGGCGACTGATGCGCGGACGCAGCAGCCGAACCCAGATCGAGACCGGATCGGCAACAATCAAGCCAAACTCAACATTGGATCCGCGCGAGACCGCGCCGTAACGTCCTCGTCAACAGGCTCGACCGGCGTTGCGTCGGGACAGGGCCGGCACCGCAGATCCAGCGGGAGGAACCGATGCTGAGCGCCGAGACCACAGCGCGCGCCGAGGGCGACGCGCCGCGCACCATCCGCCTTCACGCCGACGATAACGTCGCCATCGTCGTCAACGCCTTCGGCCTGCCGGCCGGGACGGTGTTTCCGGACGGGCTGACGCTCCGCGAATTCGTGCCGCAGGGCCACAAGGTGGCGCTCGCCGACATTCCGGAGGGCGGTCATGTCCGCCGCTACGGCGAGGTGGTCGGGATCGCCCTGCGCTTCATCCCGGAGGGCTCCTGGGTCGAGGAATCCTGCGTCGAGACCCCGATCGCGCCGGCGCTCGACGCCCTGGAGAAGGCCACGCGGGTGCCGGCTGCGCTGCCGCCGCTCGACGGCTACACCTTCGAGGGCTTCCGCAACCCGGATGGCAGCGTCGGCACCAAGAACATCCTGGCGATCTCGACCAGCGTGCAATGCGTGACCGGCACCCTCGACGTGGCCGTCAAGCGCATCCGTGAGGAGCTGCTGCCGCGCTTTCCGAACGTCGACGACGTGATCGGCCTGACCCACGCCTATGGCTGCGGCGTGGCGATCAACGCGCCCGAGGCCGGCATCCCGATCCGGACCCTGCAGAGCCTCGCCAGGAACCCGAATTTCGGCGGCGAGGTGATGGTGGTCGGCCTCGGCTGCGAGAAGCTCGTCTCCGAGCGCCTCGTCCCGGCGGGCAAGGGCGCGGCCGAGGACAGCGTGGTCCGCCTGCAGGACGAGCGCCACGAGGGCTTCGGCAGCATGATCGAGAGCATCATGGCGATGGCCGAGGCACGCCTCGCGGTGCTCGACCAGCGCCGCCGCGAGACCTGCCCGGCCTCCGAGTTGGTGGTCGGGCTGCAATGCGGCGGCAGCGATGCCTTCTCCGGCGTCACCGCCAACCCGTCGCTGGGCTTCGCCGCCGACCTGCTGGTGCGCTGCGGGGCTACCGTCCTGTTCTCCGAGGTGACGGAGGTGCGCGACGCGATCCACCTCCTCACGCCGCGCGCCGCGACGCCCGAGGTGGCCGACGCGCTGATCCGCGAGATGGCCTGGTACGACGCCTACCTCGAGAAGGGCGGCGCGGATCGGCGCGCCAACCCATCGCCCGGCAACAAGAAGGGCGGCCTCAACAACATCGTCGAGAAGGCGCTGGGCTCGGTCGCCAAATCCGGCACCAGCGCCATCGCGGGCGTGCTCAGCCCCGGCGAGCGCGTGCGCGAGAAGGGCCTGATCTTCGCCGCGACCCCAGCGAGCGACTTCGTCTGCGGCACCCTGCAGCTCGCCTCCGGCATCACCGTACAGGTCTTCTCGACCGGCCGCGGCACCCCCTACGGACTGGCCCAGGCGCCCGTGATCAAGGTGGCGACCCGGACGGAACTCAGCCAGCGCTGGTCGGACCTGATCGACCTCGATGCCGGCCGCATCGCGACCGGCCAATCCACGATCGAAGAGATGGGCTGGGAACTGTTCCACCTCATTCTCGACGTGGCGAGCGGGCGCAAGCGGCCCTGGTCGGACCGCTGGGGCCTCTACAACGACCTGACGCTGTTCAATCCGGCGCCGATCACCTGACAGCCGGCCGATCCCGGCCCCATTCATACCGACCCGAGGCCGCGTCACGAAAGCCAGGCGTCGACAGGTCGGCTCCGGACGCGTGAGACCGCCTCTTTCGGAGGCCTAGGCGGAGCGGCTCCGGCGCAGGTCGAGCGCGTCCGCCAACCGGTCGCCCAGCGTGTTCAACGCCACGAGGGTTGCGACGAGAAAGCAGGCCGGAGCCGCCAGCATATGCGGGGCCGATTCGATCGCCCGCGCCCCCTCGGCGACGAGGACGCCCCAACTGGTCTGCGGCTCCTGCACGCCGAGCCCGAGGAAGGACAGGAAGCTCTCCGTCAGGATCACCCGTGGCACGATCAGGGTCGCCGCCACCGCGATCGGTCCGAGGGCATTCGGCAGGATGTGACGGGCTAGTATGGCGCGGGGGCCGAGGCCCAGGGCGCGGGCCGCGCGGACGAAATCGCGTGTGCGCAGGGTCTGCGCTTGGCCGCGCACGATGCGGGCCATGTCGAGCCATTCGACCGCGGCGATGGCGACCAGGATCAGCCCGAGACCGGGCCGGAACACCACCACCAGCACGATCACGAAGAATACGAAGGGCAGGGCGTAGAGGATGTCGACGATCCGCATCATCAGCGCATCGACCACCCCGCCGAGATAGCCTGAGACCGCGCCGTAGAGGACGCCGATGAGGAGCGCGGCGAGCGTCGCCGTCAGACCGATCAGGAGGGAGACGCGGCCCGCAACCAGGCTGCGGGTAAGCAGGTCCCGGCCATGCACGTCGGTGCCGAGGAGGAAGCGGAGGCGCCGCACAGGCGCCTCCACGACGAGGCGCCGGTCGCCCTCGGACGCGTCCACGATGCGGGGCGCACCGACGAGGTCGGAGCGGGGCAGGTAGACGAGGCTGCGTCTGTCCACCCCGCCATCGGCGGCAAGCACGAGGCGGAGGGTGCCATCCGTGACGGCGGCCTCCTCGATGCGGGCGCGCATACGGTACACGATCCGGTCGAGGGCGGCGCGCAGGCGCTCCGGACTCGGCTCTGCCGCGAGCCCCGGAGGCAACTGGCGCAGGTCCGGGTAGCTGCGCTCCGGCGTGTGGCCGGTGAGCCGGGGGCCGGCGAGGCAGGCCAGCGTGATCAGGACGAGCACGCCGAGGGACAGGAGGGCACCGGGATCGCGAAGGAGGCGCCCGAGCGGCCGGTCGCCGATCACCGTCCGAGCCTCAGGCGTGGGTCGGCCCAGGCCGCCATCAGATCGGCGACGAGGTTGAAGGCGACCACGAGGACACCGACGAGCACCACCGTGCCCATGACCAGGGTGTAGTCCCGGTTCAGCGCCCCTTCGACGAAGTAACGTCCGACTCCCGGCAGGCCGAAGATCGTCTCGACCACCACCGAGCCGGTGAGCAGTCCCGCGGCCAAGGGCCCCGCAAGCGCGATGACCGGCAGGAGCGCGCCGCGCAGGGCATGGCGGAGCACGCGGAGCGGCGGGAGGCCGAGGCTGCGCATGGTCCGCACCGGCTGGGCGGAGAGCGCCTCGGCGAGCGAGGCGCGCGTGAGCCGCGCGACCGCGCCGATGTGAGGCAGGGCGAGCGTCGCCACCGGCAGGATCAGATGGGCTGGGCTCCCGCCCTCCCACCCGCTCAGGGGCAGCCAGCGTAGACTGAGACCGAAGGCGATCTGCAGCAGCGGCGCTACGACGAAGCTCGGCACCGACAGGCTGAGAGCAGCCCCGAATCCGATCGCGCGGTCGAGGAAGCTGCCGCGACGCAGGGCCGCGAGGCTGCCGAGCCCGATCCCGAGGCCGAGCGCGAGCGACAGGGCGAGGCCGCCGAGCGTCATCGAGACCGGCAGAGCACGTGCGAGCAGATCGGCGACGGTGAGATCGCGGAATGAAAAGGAGGGACCGAGATCACCGCGCATCAGGGCCGCGAGGTAGCGGCCGAACTGCACGGGCAGCGGCTGGTCGAGGCCGTAGACCCTGCGCAGATTCTCCATCGCGGCCGGCGCAAGCGGACGCTCCAGGTCGAACGGACCGCCGGGCGCGAGCCGTGTCAGCAGGAAGCTCCCTGCCAGCACCACGAACAGGGTCGGAACGGACTGGGCGAGCCGGCGCAGGACGAGGCCGATCATGCCGCGCACGCCGTTACAGCGTGCCCGCCCTGTCGGGAACCGGGACCGATGATGGACGCGACCCGTCCTCTCTGCCGATCGGGACAGGAAATCCGCGATTCGTCCGGAACGCGCTCCACAGACCCGCCGGTCGCCGCACCCTCCGCCATCTCACGCATCGAGCCTCAGGAAGCGGGTCGGCGCGACGTTGCGCAGGTTCGGGTGGAAGCCGTGCAGGCGCGGGCTGATCAGGGCCTTGGACCGGGTGTGCATCACCGGGATCCAGGGCAAGTCTCGCATCAAGATCGCCTCGGCGCGGGCGAGCAGTCCGGCCCGAGCGGCCACGTCGCGCTCGCCAGCCGCCGCGTCGAGCAGCCTGTCGTAATCGGGATTGGCGTAGCGGCCAGGATTCAGGCCGTCATTGCCGGAGCGCAGGAGGAACAGGAAGTTCTGCGGGTCGGCGTAGTCGGCGATCCAGGACATCCGGGCCACGTCGAAGTCGCCGCCGTCGCGCAGATGGGCGAAATGGGTCTTGGCGTCGGTGTAGATGAAGCGGGTCTCGATGCCGAGATCGCGCCACATCTCGGCGATCGCGATCGCCGTGTTGCGGTTGTTGTCGGTCGTGTTGAAGCGGTACTCGACGCGCAGCGGGCGGCCCGGCCCGAAACCGGCCTCTTGGAGCAGCCGGCGCGCCTCCGCCTCGTGGTCGATGGGCAGGCCTGTCCGTCCCGCCGTCTCCGGCGGGTCGCGGTAGTTATCGAGGCCTGGCGGGCAGAGCGAGAAGGCCGGGCTCATCGTGCCGCCCCAGAGCGCCTCGGCGAGATAGGCGCGGTCGATGACCAGGGAGAGGGCGCGGCGCACGCGCAGATCGTCGAAGGGCGCTTTGCGCGTATTGACGGCGAGGGCGTAGAGGCCGAGCGCGGGGCCCAGGACCACCTGATCGCCGAAGCGGCGGCGCAGCGAGGCCATCTGGTCGCCGGGTAGATCCGCGAGCGAATCGAGTTCGCCGGCCGCGAAGCGGCGCACCGCGCCGGCGAGATCCGGCGTCGGGATGAACGCGACCTCCGCGATGCCGATCTCGGCCGCCGCGTAGTGATGCGGATTGCGCGCCAAGGTGATGCGGTCGTTCGGCACCAGGGCGCGCAGGGCATAGGCGCCGTTCGAGATGAGGTTGCCTGGCCGGGTGAAGGCGTCGCCGTAGCGCTCCAGCGAGCGCTGATGCACCGGCAACGCAGTCTGGTGTGTGAGCAGTTCGAGCAGATAGGGCGTCGGCTTGTCGAGGCTGATCACCAGGGTGCGCGGATCGGGCGCGGAGACGCCGAGCGCCTCGGGCGGCGCCTCTCCGCGATTCAGCGCGGCGGCGTTGCGGAGCGGGTAGAGTACCTCGGCGTATTTCGCCGCCGTTTCCGGCTTCAGAATGCGCCGCAAGGCGTAGACGAAGGCGCTGGCCTCCACCGGTTCGCCGTTCGACCAGCGTCCATCGGGCCGCAGGCGGAAGGTGTAGGTGAGGGCGTCCGCCGAGATGGCCCAGGATTCCGCAGCGCCCGGGATGATGGCGCCGCGATTGTCGTAGGTCAGCAGGCCCTCGAACAGGTCGCGCAAGATATGCGCCTCGGCGACCGTCGAGGAGCGGTGCGGATCCAGGGTCTCCGGGTCGGCGTCGTTGCCGCGTCGGTAGAGGGCGGCGCTCGCAGCGCAAGCGGGGAGGGTGGCCGAGGCCGCCGCGCCGAGCAGCCAGTCGCGGCGGCGCAGGCGGATCAGGCCCCGGTCTCCGCGACGAGGCCGGCCGCCTCGATACCTGTGACGGCACAGATCTCATCGTTGTCCGAGGAGTCGCCCGAGATGCCAACCGCACCGAGGAGGCGGCCCTCCCGATTGCGGATCAGCACGCCGCCCGGAACCGGCACGAGTCCGGCGGGGCCGGCGATCTCGGCGACGGCGGTCACGAAATAGGCCTGCGTCTCCGCCCGTGCGTGCAAGGCGCGCGAGCCGAGCCCGAGGGCGAGCGCGCCATTCGCCTTGCCCTGCGCGACCTCGACGCGCCGCAGGGAGGTTCCGTCCTCCGCCTGGACACATTTCAGAGAACCGCGTGCGTCATATGCAACCACGGCGAGTGGCTTCAGTCCACGCGCCCGCGCCGCCTCCAGGGCGGCCGAGACGATGGTCCGGGCGGCTTCGAGCGTCAGGTCGGTCATCGGCTCACGATCCGAGGGGGAAGACGAGGGGGAACGACAATGGCTGCGCGGCCAGGCCGCGACGGCCGAGGGTCTTGAGGTTCAGGCGCATGCGTCGCGCGATCATCCATATCGGAATGCCCCGCACGGGGTCCACCTCGCTCCAGGAGGTGCTGGCTTCCCTGCGGCCGAATCTGGAGGCGGTCGGCCTCCTCTATCCGGAACTCGCTCCGCCGGGCTCGCCCCGGGAAGCGAACGTCAACCACCAGCCGCTGGGCGAGGCCCTCGACGGGCGCCGTCCGCGCTCCGAACGGGCCGCGTCCCTCGACCGGCTCGACCGGGCGCTCGCGGCGACGACAGCCGACACGGTGATCCTCTCCTATGAGGACTTCTCCGTGCAGCGCGTCGCCTTCGGAGTGCCGGAGGCGTTGCGGGTGGCCTTCGCCCGGCGCGGCTTCGCGTTGGAGGTGCTGATGATGGTGAAGCCGCCCTTCGCCTTCCTGAACTCGGCCTATGCCCACCGGGCTCAACTCGTCCGCGAGGCTGGCAGCTTCCGCGACTACCTGCGCCTGCACTGGCGCTCGGCCCGGCTCGACTACCGCCGCCTCGTCGCCCCCTGGGCCGAGGCGGCAGACGGGCGGGTGACGGCCGTGCCGCTCGCCGACCGCCGCTCGGACGCGCCGCTGGTCGCCCGCGCCGTCGAGGCCCTGGGCCTGCAGGACCGGCTGGGGCCGCTCCTCGGTCAGGATGTGCGCGGCTACGCTACCAACCGCTCGTCCGGCCCCGTGGCGGTGGAGGCGTCGCGGCGCCTGCGCCGGCTGGGCCTGCACCGCCACGCAACGGGCCATCCGCGCGAGATCGGCCATGTGATCGACCGTGCCGCCTGGGCGCGAGGGCTCGACCCGGTTCCCTTCTGCGGCGACGCCACCGACTACCGGGCGCGGGTGGAGGAGCGGACCTTCGAGAGCCGCGAGCGCTTCGCGCGCCTTGCCTGGGGACAGTCCTGGGACGCCGTGGTCGCGCCCGGCCGGAACCTCGCCCCGAACGAGCTGGCGGACGGTCCGATCGAGCCTGCGACCGAGGCGGAGGTCGAGGCGGTGATGCGCGAGACCATGCGCCATTTCGGCTTCCGTCCGCCCGCTCCCTGGCTCGGCGGTGCGGCGGCCTGGATCGAGGGGCGGACGCAGGACGCCCTGTGCTGGGCCGGATTCGAGAGCCGCTGGCGGGTGTGCTGAGAGGCCGGGGGGCCTGAACGGCCCCTCGTTCAGGCCGCCTCGATCTCCGCGCTGAGCTCGAGCCACTCCTCCTCCGCGGCGCCGAGCGCGTCCGCGGCCTCGGCGCGCATGCGGGCGATCTCGCCGGCCTTGGCGGCGTTCTCGCGGAAGGCCGTGCCGTCCGCGAGCGCCGCGTCGATCTTGGCGATGGCCGCGGTCAGCTTGGCGATGCGCGCCTCGGTCGCCTCGAGCTTCTTGCGCAGGGGGGCGAGAGCGGCGCGCCGCTCGACACCGGCCCGCCGGGCCTCGGCCTGCTTGCCGCCGCTCGGCTCGGAACTGCGCTCGTCGCGCTCCGGCCCCGCCAGCACGAGGCGGCGGTAATCGTCCATGTCACCGTCGAAGGTCTTCACGGTGCCGTTCGAGACGAGCCAGAGCCGGTCGGCGCAGGCCTCGACCAGGAAGCGGTCGTGGCTCACCAGGATGACCGCGCCCTCGTAATCGTTGATTGCCTCCACGAGGGCCTGCCGGCTCTCGATGTCGAGGTGGTTGGTCGGCTCGTCGAGGATGAGCAGGTGCGGCCCGTGGAAGGCCGCGAGCCCCATCAGCAGGCGCGCCTTCTCGCCGCCCGAGAGCTTCTCGACCGGCGTGTCGGCCTTGTTCGCGCCGAAGCCGAGCCGGGCGGTGGCGGCCCGCGCCCGCGCCTCCGGCACGTCGGGCATCAGGGTGCGCACATGCGCGTAGGCGCTCTCGGAGGGGCGCAGCTCATCGAGCTGGTGCTGGGCGAAATAGGCGACCTCCATCTTGGAGGAGCGCTTCACCTCACCCGTGAGCGGCGGCAGGCGCCCGCCGATCAGCTTGCAGAAGGTCGACTTGCCATTGCCGTTGGCGCCGAGCAGCGCCACTCGGTCGTCGGGGGCGAGGCTGAGGTTGAGGCCTGACAGCACGATCCGGTCGGGATAGCCGGCCTGCACCCGCTCCATCGCGACGATCGGCGGCGACAGGGGCTTCTCCGGGCTCGGCAGATGGATCACCGGCACGTCGTCGTCGATCAGGCCGGCGATCGGCTCCATCTTGGCGAGGCGCTTCATGCGCGACTGGGCCTGCCGCGCCTTGGTGGCCTTCGCCTTGAAGCGGTCGATGAAGCTCTGGAGATGGGCGCGCTCGGCATCCTGCTTGGCCTTCGCCTTTGCCTGGAGCGCCCGCTTCTCGGCATATTGCCGGGCGAAGCTCGTATAGCCGCCGCGGTAGATGGTGAGCTTGCCGCGATCGAGGTGGAGGATGTGGTCCACGCTCGTGTCGAGCAGGTCGCGATCGTGGCTGATGATGATCGCGGTGCGCGGATACGTCTCCAAATAGTCGTAGAGCCAGAGTGTGCCTTCGATGTCGAGGTAGTTGGTCGGCTCGTCGAGGAGCAGCAGATCGGGCTCCGAGAACAGCACCGCGGCGAGCGCCACGCGCATGCGCCAGCCGCCCGAGAAATCCGAGCAGGGCCGCGCCTGCGCTGCCGCATCGAAGCCGAGGCCGTGCAGGATCGCCGCAGCGCGCGCCGGGGCGGAATGCGCGCCGATATCGACGAGGCGCGTCTCGATCTCGGCCCGGCGCAGCCCGTCCGCATGCTCGGACTCGGCGAGCAGGCGGGCGCGCTCGGTATCGGCGGCGAGCACGACGGCGTGCAGCGTCTCCGGCCCGGCCGGCGCCTCCTGGGCCACGGCGCCGATGCGCATGCCCTTCGGCAGAGATACCGCCTTCGCGTCGACCGGCAGGTCGCCGAGGATCGCCTTGAACAGCGTGGTCTTGCCGGCGCCGTTGCGGCCGATGAGGCCAACCCGCGCCCGGTCCGGAATCGAGAAGCTCGCACCGTCGAGGATCAGGCGGTCGCCGATGCGGTAGGTGAGGTCGTTGACGCGCAGCATGGTCGGCGTTCTGGCCGCGCAGGCGCGCAGTGGCAAGATGCGGCGGCGCGGAGCCGGACTTCAGACCAGCTCCCAGGCCTCCGGCTCGGTCATCAGCGCGGCCACCAGGGCGTGGTTCAGCTCGTGGCCGGTATGGGCTGCGCTCACATGGCCGAGGATCGGGTGCCCGGCCAGCGCCAGGTCGCCGACGAGATCCATGGCGCGGTGGCGCACCGGCTCGTCCGGCACCTTCATGCCGCCCACGACGCGGCCGCCGACGATCCCCGCGGTCGTCGCAAGGTTGGCGCCGCGCAGCACCGGCTTGCGGGTGATGAAGGTGTAGATCTTGAGCGGCACCGCCCATTTCAGGCGCCCGAAGCTGCGCGAAGGCGCGAGGTCGCGGTCGAACGTGTCCGGATCGATGATCCCGGACCAGTGCATCGGGCCGAGATGGGCGAGTTCGAGGAAAGCGGAGATCTGCAGCGCGCCGCAGGGCTCGATCCGCAGGCTACGGCGGCCGTCCCGGACCTCCACCGGGCGCCGAATCCGGATCATCGGCCGTGCCGCGTCGAGTTCCGTGCGGCCGGCCGCCCGGATGCCTTCGCACCAGGGCGTCGCGCTGCCGTCGAAGATCGGCAGTTCTTCGGTATCGATCTCGACCAGGGCATTGTCGATCCGGTGGGCGCTGAACGCGGCCATCAGATGCTCGACGGTGCGGATCAGGACGCCACCGGGCGAGCGCAGGGCCGTGCAGAGAGGCTGCGATTCCCGGTAATGCCAGAGGGCGGCCACGTCTGCGGTCCGCTCCCGCTTCAGGCTGCGTCGGAACAGGATGCCGTGGCCGGCGGGGGCCGGGCAGACCCGCACCTGAGCGTGCCGGCCGGTATGCAGGCCGGGGCCGCAACGCTCGAAGGCCGCCGTCAGCGTGCCCTGGCGTGCGGATACGGCCGGCCGGGTCTGGGCGGCCGCCTCGAGTGTCGGATCAGGCATCGGCGCTCGGGGCCGGCATGGGGCGCGATCTCCCGGCCCGTGATAAGGAAAGCCGCGTGGGGGTATCCGAACGGTGCCGCTCCGGACAAGCCCGGCGCGGTCACGTTGCCGCGCGGTGCCATCCACGTTTTCGACGCGGATCCGGCTTGACCGGGCCCCGGCCGCCCGTCACGATCCTGTCCGTAGCTCGGCCCTGTCCTCACGCCGGCCTGCCGGCGTGACGGTGCGGGCCCACCCGTTCGAACCGCGACGGGCGGGCTCTCGCGACGATCCGGCTCCCATCCGTGCGCTCGCGCGGGGCCGGCGAACGACTGAGGGGCTGATTGGGATGGCGCGGCTATCCACCATACCGTTCTTCAAGGAGCCGGGCATCGAGCTCGGCGCCTACGAGACTCGCTGCCACTGGCGCCGCTTCGACGAGAACGAGGTGCTGGTCGATTTCGACGACATCTCCACAGACGTCTACTTCCTGGCGACCGGCGAGGTCCGGATCCTCAACCGCACGCAGTCGGGCAAGGAAGTCATCCTCGGCGAGATGCGCGGCGGCGCCTTCTTCGGCGAGCTGGCAGCCATCGATGGGGTCGGCCGCTCGGCGAACGTCACGGCGCTCACCCGCGGCGAGGTCTGCGTAGTTCCGGCCGCCGTGTTCCGGCAGATCGTGTTCGCCTCCGAGCCGATCGCCGACCGCCTGCTGCGTCTCCTCGCCAAGCGCGTGCGCGAACTGAACACCCGGCTCATGGAGCACGCGCTGCTCGACCTGCGGCACCGCCTCTATGCGGAGTTGCTGCGCCTGTCCGTTCCGCGGGCGGGGGGTGGCGAGGAGCGAGTGGTGAGCCCGCCGCCCTACCACCACGTGCTGGCCGCCCGCATCGGCTGCCGCCGCGAGCAGGTGACCCGCGAGTTCACCGCCATGGCCAATGAGGGCCTCGTGGACAGGACTCGCGGCGCCCTGGTCATCCGCAGGCCGGACCTGCTTGAGGCACGGGTCGCCGAGGCCCTGCGCGAGGACAGCTAGGGTCTTGTCCGGATCATCCGCGCCGCTCCTGCGGCTCGAGGGGGTGGGCAAGCGTTTCGGCGGGGCGAGCGCGGTCGACGCGGTCGACCTCGCACTCGCCCGGAACGAGGTGTTCTGCCTGCTCGGACCCTCGGGCTGTGGCAAGAGCACCCTGCTGCGCCTGATCGCCGGGTTCGAGCATCCGGATACCGGAACGATCCGGCTCGACGGCACGGACATCACGGCACTGCCGGCGCATCGGCGGCCGATCAACATGATGTTCCAGTCCTACGCGCTCTTCCCGCACATGACTGTCGCGCGGAACGTCGCCTATGGACTCGACCGTCTCGGCCGAGCCGAGCAGGCGCAGCGCGTCGAGACCCTCCTCAAGCTCGTGCGGCTCGACGGGTTCGGGGCGCGTCGGCCCGACACCCTGTCCGGCGGCCAGCGCCAGCGCGTGGCGTTGGCCCGGGCCCTGGCGCGCGAGCCGCGCGTGCTGCTCCTCGACGAGCCGCTCACCGCCCTCGATCGAGCCCTGCGCGAGGAGACGCAAGGGGAGCTGCGGGCCCTGCAGCGGCGGCTCGAGACCAGCTTTGTGGTCGTCACTCACGATCCGGAGGAGGCGATGCGACTCGCCGATCGCGTCGGCGTGATGGATCGCGGCCGGATCGTGCAGATTGGCTCGACGAGCGAACTCTACGAGCGGCCGGCGAGCCGCTACGTCGCCGGATTGCTCGGTGACGTGAACCTGATTCCCGGCACGCTCGGCCCCGAGGAGCCAGGGCCGACACGCGCGGTCGCGACGGCCTTCGGCGCTCTCCGGGCGCGCATACCGTCCGAGCCCCTGGCCGAGGGCGCGGCGGTGGTCGTGGCACTGCGACCGGAGCGGGTCGTTCTCGGGGAGCACGGCCTGCCCGCCACGGTCGCCGAGCGTCTTTTTCTCGGCGGCCGCATCGGCCGGACGCTGCGCATGGCCGACGGGACCGTGCTTCGCGCCAGCGGCCCCTCGGAGGGCGCCGAGAGGGATCCTGCCGGCGCCGAGGTCCATCTCAGCTTCGCCGCGGAAGCGGCCTCGATCCTCCCCGCATGAGCGCGCCGGACCCGGGCATCTCCTGCGGCTGGCGGTCGTGGATGGTGCGACTGCCGCCGCTCCTGTGGCTGAGCGCCTTCTTCCTCGTCCCCTTCCTGATCACGCTCAAGATCAGCCTGTCCGACGCGGCGACAGCGATGCCGCCGTACCTGCCCGTGCTCGACTGGCAGGCGGGACTGGAGGGCTGGTCGGGCTTTCTCGAAGCCCTCGATTTTGAGAACTACGCGGTTCTCTGGTTCGATACCTTCTACCGGGACGCAGCCCTGAGCTCCCTGGCCTATGCAGGCGGGGCAAGCCTCGTTCTCGTGCTCATCGGCACGCCGCTCGCCTACGCGCTCGCCCGCGCGCCGACGCGCTGGCAGACGCTGCTGGTGGCCCTCGTCGTGGTGCCGTTCTGGACGAGCTTCCTGATCCGGGTCTACGCCTGGATCGCGATCCTGAAGCCCGAGGGTCTGCTCAACGCGGGCCTGCTGCGCCTCGGGCTCATCGCGGCGCCTCTGGAGATCCTCAACACGCCGGCGGCCGTGATGATCGGTCTCGTCTACGCCTATCTGCCCTTCATGGTGCTGCCCCTCTACGCGGTGATGAGCCGTCTCGACGGCACCCTGCGGGAGGCCGCGGCCGATCTCGGCGCGGGACCCGGCCGCGTCTTCTTCACGGTGACCCTGCCGCTCGCCGCTCCCGGAATCGCGGCGGGCGCACTCCTCTGCTTCATCCCGATGATCGGCGAGTTCATCATTCCCGATCTGCTCGGCGGATCCGACACGCTGATGCTCGGCCGCGTGCTCTGGAGCGAGTTCTTCTCGAATCGCGACTGGCCGCTGGCCTCGGCGGTGGCCGTCCTGATGCTGCTGATCGTGATCGGTCCTGTCGTGCTGTTTCGCGACGCCGGCGGCGGGGAGGCCGGCCGATGAGCGGCTTCCTCCGTGCCGTTCTCGCGCTCGGCCTCACCTTCCTCTACGCGCCGATCCTGGTGCTCGCGGTCTACTCGTTCAACGCCTCGAACCTCGTCACGGTCTGGGGCGGGTTCTCCACGCGCTGGTACACCGCGCTCCTCTCGAACGAGCCGCTGATCGCTGCCGCCTGGGTGTCCCTGCGCGTCGCCGTTCTGGCCGGCGCGATCGCGACCGTTCTCGGCACGCTGACGGCCCTCGCGCTGGGCCGACACGGTCGCTTCCGGACGCGCAAGCTCCTGACCGGCCTCGCCTTCGCGCCAATGGTGATGCCGGAGGTGATCATCGGCCTGTCGCTGCTGCTGCTCTTCGTCGGGGTCGGACTCGACCGCGGCATCCTGACGATCGTGATCGCCCATGCGACCTTCTGCACCGGCTTCGTCGCTGTGGTCGTCGGTGCACGTCTGCGCGGGCTCGACCGCGTTCTCGAGGAGGCGGCCGCCGATCTCGGCGCGGGACCGGTGCGGGTCTTCGCCACCATCACCCTGCCGCTGCTGGCCCCTGCCATCCTCGCGGGGTTCCTGCTCGCCTTCACCCTGTCGCTGGATGATCTCGTCATCGCGAGCTTCGTCTCGGGCCCCGGAGCCACCACCCTGCCGATGCGGCTCTACAGCCAGGTTCGGCTCGGGGTGAACCCCGAGATCAATGCGGCCTCAACCTTGCTCGTCCTCGCGGTGACGGTCGCCGTCCTGGCCGCCTCGCGCCTCACCGCCCGGCGCTGAGGCGTGCCTATAGCCGGTAGTGCGCCGAGATCCGCGAGAGGTTGATGTTGTAATACGGGTCGGCCCGGAGCTGTGCGCCCCAGCGCTCCTGCATCACCGCGGTCTCGGCCTGGAAGCGGGCGCGCTTCTCCGGGGTATCCTCGGGTCCCCGGCTCTTTGATTCGTGGTGGACGAGCTTGGCGAAGGGCGTCCAGAGGATGCGGTAGCCGGCCTGGCGGATCTTCAGGCAGAGGTCGATATCGTTGAAGGCGACCTTTAGCGTCTCGGCATCGAAGCCGCCGACCGCGCGGAACACCTCGCTCCGCATGGCGAGGCAGGCTCCGGTCACCGCCGAGACCTCCTGGACCAGGACCATCCGCGCGAAATAGCCCGGATCTGCGTCGGGCACACCGAGATGGCTGTGGCCCGCGACACCACCGATGCCGAGCACGACGCCGCCATGCTGAATCGTGCCGTCGGGATAGAGCAGCTTGGCGCCGACGGCCCCGATCTCCGGGCGGACCGCCTGCGAGACCATTTCGGTCAACCAGCCCGGCTCGATCACCTCGATGTCGTTGTTGAGGAACAGGAGCACCGGCCCGGTCGCGGCGGCCGCGCCCCGGTTGGACAGGTCGGAGAAGTTGAATGGGCCCGGAGCCCGCACCACGACGAGCCGCGCATCGTCCCGGTAGCGCGCGAACAGCGCCTCTGTCTCCGGCTCGCGGCTGTCGTTGTCCACCACGATGACCTCGATATTCGGGTAATCGGTGGCGCCGAACAATCCGTCGAGGGTGACGCGCAGCAGTTCGGCCCGGTCGCGGGTCGGGATGATCACGGAGACACGGGGCGCCGGGTGGGGGAGGGGGTGGACGATGCGGGTGAACCCGAAGAGCCCGCGCTCCGCCCGCGCGCCCCGCCGCTCCGCCACTTCCGAGACGGCCTGCAGACGCGCCGCCTCTGCCCGGGCAAGCGCGCGGTCCGAGAAAGTGCCCGAGCCCCCAGCCGCACGCCAATGGTAGAGCACCATCGGGATGTGCCGGATCCGGGCGGGATCGAGCGTCTCGGTCAGGCGCAGCAGCAGGTCGTGGTCCTGGCTGCCCTCGAAACCCGGGCGCAGGCCCCCCAGGCTGCGCACCGCCTCGGTGCGGATCACCGTGAGGTGATTGATGTAGTTCTGCCCGTAGAGCAGTTCCCGGTCGAAGCCGGACTTGAAATGCGGCTCGAACCGGCGACCGCGGCCCTCGATCTTGTCCTCGTCGCTATAGATCAGGACGAGGCCGGGATCGTCGCGAATGGTGCGCGCCACCTCGTACAGCGCCTGCTCGGCAAGTGCGTCGTCGTGGTCAAGGAAGGCGACGTAGGGGCCGCGGGCAAGGGCCAGCGCGTCGTTGGTCGCGCGGGCGATATGGCCGTTTTCGGGACGGTGCACGACCCGGATGCGCGGATCCTGTGCGGCGAGCCGGTCCGTCAGGCGGACGATGCGCGCGTCGCGCGAGGCGTCGTCGCAGATACACAACTCCCAGTTCGGATAGAGCTGGGCCTGCAGCGAGCGGACCGCCGCCCGCAGCACCCGCGGCGCCGGGTCATGGACTGGCATCAGCACGGAGATCAGGGGCGCGTCGGGCCAGGCCGCGACCTCCGTCCGGATCCGGGTCCGGTCGGCGTCGCTCAATGAGGCGCTGCGGCGGATCCAGCTGTTGTAGCCGCTCTCGCGGCGATGGCGCAGGGCCCGGTCGAGGAAGGCCCGCCCGCGCACCCGCTTGCCCAGGCTGCGCCAGTAGACGGCGCGGATCGTCAGGCTGGGATCGCGGGCGAGCCCCCGCGCCACCAGCGCGGGCCGGCCGCGGAGGCGGATCTCGATGCGGGCGAGCGACATGGGTCGGCCCGGCACGAGGCCGGCGATGCGCAATTCCCGCACGTCCTCGGGCAGGCGCCCGGTCCAGGCGAAGAGACCGCCGCCGAGGGCCTCCTCGGCGAGCGGTGGGCCGGGGCGCTCCATGGTTCCCGCGACGAGGCTCATCAGGATCCGCGCGTTGCGGGCGGCGCCGGGATCGTCCGTGAGGAGGATCGTCACCCAGGCGCCGGCGAGGCCGGCCGCGGCGAGGTCGAGGCCGAGCCCGTCCGCGATGCTGCGGACGGGGAGGGCGCGGGCCGGGCCGAGCCCTCCGGAGAGGATCGCGGGGATCGACACGGTCAGCCGGCCCAGCCCTTGGCGAGGGAGGCGGTCACCGCATCCGCCATCGCGATGTCGAAGACCAGCATGTCCTCCACCGCCCGCACCGTGCGCAGGCGCTCGGCGAGGGCCAGCGTCTCGGCCGGGATCGGGGTCGGGACAGGTAGCGGCACGTCCAGGCCGAGATGGTGGAACAGGGTCGAGGCGAAGGCCTCGAAATAGCTGCGATGGCCGACGATGCCGACGCGCGCCAGGATCTCGATGGCCACGATGGAATTGCCGGGGTTCAGCCGGTCGTCGGGCAGGCGCGTACCGAGCTGCCGCGTCAGCGGATTGTAGAGCAGGTGATAGGCCGGCTCGGGCAGCATGCGGAAATAGCGCTTCAGGCTGCGGATGTCCGTGTAGTCGTAATCCTTGCTGAAAAGAGCGGCCTCAGCCCGCCGGCCCAGGCGCCAGCCCCTGGCCGGATCGGCGGCCGCCTCGGCCTGCGCCTTCAGCCACAGCATCCGCGTCGCCATCTCGACATGAGGATCGTGCACCAGGATCGCGGACAGCGCGAGATCGGGCGTGAAGAAGCCCTCGTAGCGCGGCACCGTGATCGCCCCGGAGAGCAGGGCCGACCCGACGAAGCGGCAGGCCAGCGTGCTCGTCAGGATCTCGTCGGAGAGCCGCTCGAGGCCGAAATGGCATTGCTGGAAATGGCGGAACAGGGCGGCCTGCAGAACCGTCTCGGGATGGATGCTGGTGTTGAGGAGGACGAGACGCTGCTGCACCAGCCCGTCCTGCGGCGCGCGGCTGTAGACGAGGACGTTGGTGTCGGCGTCGTACAGATCGAGCCGCGGCAGCCCGGCGAGCCCCGGCACCTCCTGCTCGGTGAGCTGGAAGGTGCATTGCCCGGTCGAGTGCCAGCCGTTCTCCTTGAAGGTGATGTCGGTGTGGCTCGCCGGCACCTCGGCGACGCGCCGGCCGTCGACCGAGACGACGACCCGGCTCACCGCGAGCGGATTGTCGGGCACGATCCACCCCCGGATCAGATCACCTTGGTCGAGATCGATGAAGAAGCGCATGTCCCTGTCGCTGCGGCGTTCGTCCGGAGCCGCGATCCCGCGCGGTTCTCTTAAGGCTCCTGGCCGGATTGGACACCGGTCCGGCGTGAAAGAGCGCGTTGAAACAATGACCTGGAGGCGGGCCCCGCCGCACCGCGACCGGGCCCGCCTCAAGAAGTCCTCTAAGGTGGGCCCATAGCGCATTTCGCGGGCGCGCGCAGCGCCGATCGCGGGACTGCGCCATCCCTGCATTTCCTTCTCGCAAACCCGCTTGCGCCCCCGCCCGACAGCGGCTATAGCCGCGCCACACCAGAGCTGCGGCTCTGGCCCGGGCGCGTAGCTCAGCGGGAGAGCACTACCTTGACATGGTAGGGGTCACAGGTTCGATCCCTGTCGCGCCCACCATCTAAGCCAGAGCGCTCAGATGGTCATACGGAGAGACGGAGCGAGATTGCTTCCATCTCTCAGGTTCAGCGAACCTGAACAGCAGATCCTCGACATCGCGGTCAGATTTGACAGGGCGAACCTTTTGATGCGGTCGAAGGTCGTCGCGTTCGGCATCGGGTCGGAGGCTGCGGACGCGGCCGACCTCATTCCAACAGCGCTGCGCCGCACGGGGATGCTTCGAGCCCAGCATCGTCGATGCGAACCCTTTCGCATGTGGTCCACGCGTTGCGCCAGGGGTGGCCTCGAACGCGAAAAAACGGCCGGGGCGACGAGCCCGGCCGCTTTCGTGAGCAGCGCCCCTGGAAGCGCCCCGGCGGACCGGGGCGCCTGGGCTCAGCGCAGGAGCTGCAGGATGCTCTGCTGGGCCTGGTTGGCCAGCGACAGCGCCGAGATGCTGAGCGACTGGCGGGTCGACAGCGCCTGCGAGTTCGCCGCCTCCTCGTTCAGGTCCGCGTCGGTCAGCTTCGAGGCGCCCGTATCGAGCACGTTCTGAAGCTGCTTGGTGAAGTCCTGCCGGTTCTGCACCACCGACAGGTTCGAGCCGAAGGTCGAGGCGTTCGAGCGCAGCGTCGAGGCCGCCGAGGTCAGGCCATTCGCCGTCGACTTGATGTCGGCGTCGAGCAGGAAGTTGCCGACATTGGCGTTGTTGCCGGACGCCTTCGTGATCGAGCTCAGGCCGAGACCCTTCGAGGTCGCGTCCACGCCCTGCACGTCGAGGTTGGAGGTGTCCTTCTCGTTGAAGGCGATGTGCAGCTTGTTGGTCGTGGCGCTGTTCGAGATCAGGTTGACGCCATTGTAGCTAGCATCCTTGGCGAGCTGGTCGATCTGGGTGAGCAGGCTGTTGTACTGCGCAGCCAGGTTCGCGCGCTCCTTCACGCCCGTCACCGTCAGTTCCTTGGCCTGGGCGACG
>Ga0126362_10000224_pt1 | contig 38562 bp, 38 predicted proteins | sample ANMtaG_FD_126269 | JGI IMG/M metagenome (GOLD analysis project Ga0126362, IMG submission 126269) | Continental margin sediment microbial communities from North Pacific Ocean - ANME2c_DSS_Sorted | ecosystem: Environmental > Aquatic > Marine > Continental margin > Sediment | place: Pacific Ocean... | reverse complement strand
TTCTTACGGGCAGCTAGCGAAGCGGCTGATGGTGGTTGACGAGGTCAGCACGATTTTCGGCTGCTACACGTCAGCGAGCCGGAAGTCGGTTCTTCCGGTCGTCGAACGGCTGAACGGGCTGCTGTGGTATCCGACGCTTTACGAGGGGTTCGAGTTTTCGCCCAATGTGATCTATACTGGCGCGACCCCCAACCAGAACAGTATGCAGCTCTGTAGTCTGCTCATGAAGCTGTATGGTGACCGCTTCTTCTTCATCGGTTCCGACTACATCTATCCGCGGGAATCCAACCGTATCATGCGTGAAATGGTGGCGCGGAGCGGAGGAAGCGTTGTCGGAGAGCGTTACGTGCGCCTCGGGGCGTCGCGGCTGGAGTTCGAGCCGATCATGCAGGAGATCAAGCTCGCGAAACCCGACGTCATCTTCTCGACGGTCGTGGGAGACGGGACCGTGTTCCTCTACCAGGCTTACTCCGACAAGGGTTTCGATCCGAAGAAAATGCCGATCGCCAGTCTCACGACATGCGAGGCGGAAATCGCCGCGATGGGCCACGACGTCGGTGAGGGTCATCTGACCGCCGCTCCGTATTTCCAGGGTATCGACAACAACCAGAACAGCGAGTTCGTCAAGAGCTACCAGAAGCGATACGGCGACGACGCCCCGACGAACATGTGCCTGGAATCCTCCTATTTCCAGGTTAACGTCTTCGCCAAGACCCTCGAGCGAGCGAATTCCCTCGAAACCCCCGTCCTAAGGGCGATGGTGATGGGATCGGAGGTCGAAGCGCCTCAGGGTGCCGTGTCGATCAACCCGAACTGGGCGCATGCCGACCTGTGGTCGCGGGTCGGCCGGGCCAACCGAAACGGCCAATTCGATATTTTGTTCGAATCGAGGACGACAGTGAAAGCAGACCCCTTCCTCATAGGAAGCGGGCGCTGCACCGTCGCGGCCGCAGCAGTTTAGTGGGAGGGGTCGAATGTCGAGAATAGAAGTACTTCACGAGCGACGTCTCGCGTCTCCGCCTCAGGGAGCGGTTCGCAGCGAGCAGTCGGCACCCAACAACCAGTACAAGGCAGTGCAGAATCTTAACGTCGCCCTTATCGTCGAGCTGGACAGTGAGGGAGAGCGGCTCATGCGCGAGCTGCAGCGCCTGCGCTGCACGGTGCGTCATATCTGGCCCGTGCCCGTCCAGCTGCCGGAGAACTACGACGTCGTTTACTGCACCCTGATGGAAGACCTTCCGCGCCGCATTCCATGGCTTCCGGGCGAACCGTCGACAACGTTGATCCTGGTCGATCGCGGCCAGGACACGCTCAATCTCAAGCTTATCAACAACTGCGCAGCCCACGGCATGATCCACTACCCGCCGACCGCACGTTCGACGATCGGAGCGTTGGCAATGGCCAGGGAGCACTTCCTCTACGAACAACGCTTGCGGGGACGTATCGAGAAGCTCGACGAGAACCTTAGGACAATGCGCGTGGTCGAGAAAGCGAAGTCGATCGTGATGCGCACAAAGAGCCTCGGCGAGGACGACGCCTACAATTTCCTGCGTAGTCAGGCGATGGAACGGAGAGTGACGATCGGCGTCATCGCCAAGGCCGTCGTGGAGTCGTTCGACCTCCTGAACTGAGGTCAATACGACCTCATTGACAACAACGCTTTCGAGCGTAAGCTTCTGCTCAGCAACGTAGCTGACTGAAATTTCGGCAATAAGCGCCTCACTGCATCCGTCCTTCGGGGACGCATTGCGTGAGGCGTTTTTCGTTTTTAAAGCGAGGAGATCGCGATGCCTTTGAACAGTCGGAATTCGGTTTTCACGATCGTCACGTCTCTGGCGATATGTGCGCTTTCCTCGATCTCATCGAACGCGCACGCGCACTCGATGAGATCTTCGGACGGAGCAGGGACGCCGAAAGGGATCGAGATCGCCTCTATCGCGCATTCGGACATGGAGCTGCTTTCCAAATTCCGCCCTGACATCATTTCGCTGGCGGAACGGCAGGTGAAGACGGACGAGCGGATGCGACGGCTCATGAACTTCTCGAAAATCCAGTACACCTACTGCCTGTGGGGTATGATCCCGGGGGCGCTGACGGACGAGGAGAGCGACTTCAACGCGTGTTCACACGCCTACCTAGCGTCGGCTTTGGCACTCCTCGATCACATGGAACAGATGCCTTTGGCCAGCGCCGAGGCGGTAGCGATAAGGCAGGCGATCGACGTCGAGCGGGCGGCCTCGCCGTCGTTCGTGCTGTGCAAGAGCAGCGCCGATCTCTTCTACACGGATCGGTTACTCGTACCCCGGCAAACCTATGCGACCGCAGGAGGGGCTTTCGGTCTTCTCCTGTTGGTCGGCGCAATGCCACTGTTCCGGGCCAGCCGCCGTGTTTCGCGTTGAGAGCTACAATGGCCGATAGTCAAACCACCTCGGACATCGCGATCATCAAGTCGGGCTTTCCGTTACTGGCGAGGATGGTTGTCGATCCGAATTTCGAACTCAGTCTGGGCGCTTTCGGCACGGTCGGCCAGTTTCCCCGCGAGGCGCGCATTTTTGTCGATGTTACGGACGACCGTGTCAGCGCGGCGACGGAAAGCTCCAGCATATCGCTACGGCGGCACGATCACCTGCGCCTCGTGGCGTTCGAAACACTGAGTTCCGACCCTGAGGGCTGGAACTGTGGCATCGCCATATGCCTGCCTGAAGAACACGCGCGGATGTCCGCGCCGGGGCGTCCCGCGGAGGACTGTCTGGACCGTCACGCGATCTTTGCCGCCCATCGAACGCGGACCGTCCTCGACATCGTTGCCGGAAGTCCCTACGCGGATATCCGCCTGAGGGCGGACAAGGGTGCTCTGCCGGATTTGCGTAATCGTTTGCACGGCTCCGTACTCGATGCCGACCTCGTCGAGATCGAAGACTGCATCTGGATTTTCGATACGGCCGTCGGGCGGATCGAGACCGGGGATCGTCGACGTCGCCATTTCCTTTCGCAGCTCTTCGGTACCACGGATACCCATTCCCGAACCCTCCCTATCCCGGAGGGCCTGGTACCGGTCGGCTATGCCTTTCCTCCCAATCCCCGGCAGGCCGAACCGGGAGCGTGGGGAGCAGCTCACTTCTCGTTTCAGGTTATCCTTGACGAACATGGCGTTCCGGAACTCGTCAAGCTCAAGAGACGCGTGGAGCGAGCGCTCGAAGACGGCAAGTCGAACGAGGTGTTCGGGTCTCTCCTCGAACATTCCGGCCCACCGACCCGGACGGAAATCGAATGCGTCCGGATCGCGCTGCGGCAGCGGCGCTGGCTCAGGGGCGGACGACCGGCCCACGGATGGGAAGACGAGTTCGACGCCCCGTTAGCCAAGATACGCGGCGGCACGACGGCTGGCGAGATGGTTAACCAGCCCACGACAATGAAAGAAGAAATTTGATCGAGACGCAGCGACTGCCATAGCCGGCGTCGCCAAAGCCAGAAAGGTTCACATGTCAACCGCAACTCAAACCAACGACCGCATCCCGGCAACCGTTATTACGGGTTTCCTCGGGTCCGGGAAAACTACCCTCGTGAACAGGATTCTTCACGAGAACCACGGCAAGAAGATCGCCGTCATCGTAAACGAGTTCGGCGAGATCAGCATCGACGGCCAGCTGGTCATCAGGGACGAGCAGGCGGAACTCGTCGAGTTCAACAACGGTTGTCTCTGCTGCACGGTCAGGGGAGATTTGATCGAGACGCTCGAAAGGCTTCAGGAACGCGCGGGCGAACTCGAGGGTATCCTGATAGAGACGACCGGGCTTGCCGATCCCGCTCCGGTCGCTTCCACGTTCTTCGTCGCCGACGACGTGAAAAGCCGCATTCGCCTCGACGCGTTCGTGACAATGGTCGACGCGGTCAATCTGGAGACAAATCTCAACCAAAGCCCCGAGGCCGTCGAACAGGTGGCGTTCAGCGACGTGGTGCTGGTGAACAAGATCGACGTCGCCTCGCCGGAACAGGTGAAAAGCGCGGAAGCTACGGTACGCAGGATCAACCCGCTCGCGCGTATCCATTTCACGGCGAACGCCGAGATCGATCTGGGACACGTCATCAACGTAGGAGCGTTCGACCTCGTGCAGAAGCTCGACGTCGATCCGGGCTTCCTCGACGACCACGAGCACGAGCACGATCCGGCGGTCGGATCCTTCATCCTCGAGGAAACGCGGCCCATCGATCTCAATCGCTTCTCGCTCTGGCTGAACGAAGTCGCTCAGACGCGCGGGCAGGACCTCTACCGGACAAAGGGCATCTTCCACGCCAGGGGTTTCAAGGAGCGTGTCGTCTTCCAGAGTGTCCGGATGCTGACGACAATGCGCATGGATCGCCCGTGGACCGACGACGAGCCGCGCGTGTCGCAGTTCGTCGTGATCGGGAAAAACCTCGATCGCGACGCATTCGCCGACGGGTTCGCGCGCTGTGTGGCGGGATAGGGCGCGGCGATGACCCTCATATCGGGATCGACTGCCAGCAGCGTGGACACCGGTGAACCGGTCTACCAGGTCCATGTCTTCTGCTGCACGAACGAGCGGCCAGCTACTCACTGGAGGGGATCGTGCGGAGCCAAACGAGGACGGCAGCTGTGCGATTACATGTGTCGCCTCGCGATGACCTTGGGAATGAGGCGGATCCGGATAAACCACGCCGGATGCATGAACGTGTGCGAACATGGTCCGGTGATGGTGATTTACCCGGAAGGCGTCTGGTATCGCTTCGAAACCGAAGACGATGTCTCGGAAATCCTTCGGTCACACGTCGGTGGAGGACGTCATGTGGATCGGCTGAGGCTGTTCATCGATCCGAGTACAATCCACGGTTAGGAAAACATCGCTGGCGTATTCCCTCGTTCGGCTGGAACGAAGAGCCTAAAGTCCATGCAAATACTCAAGTAATTATGCGTATGGGCGGCAAGTCCGGCAGCGTATTTTAATCCAAAATTCGTAGGATTAGTCTCTTGACAATCCAAACGGTCGATGTAGTCTCCAAATTCAGCAATATAGCTGAAAACATTTCTGGCAATAAGCGCCTCACTGCATTCATCCCTCGGGGATGGCCTGCGTGGGGCGTTTTTCGTTTTTGGTCTCGAAACAAGGAGAATGAAATGTCTGCCGTTATCAATCCGAACGTACAGAGCTCTCACGCCGCCGACGCGATTCCCCTCGGGCAGGTACTGCCCTGGGCGGTTTTTGGAGGAATGTTGATGCTCCTCTCGATCTACTTCGTCGGCGTCGAGGAAGGCGCGATGTCACTCGTCTCGAGCAATTACGTCCACGAGTACGTCCACGACGCCCGTCACCTTCTCGGCTTCCCCTGCCACTGATATTATAAAGGAGATACGGCGATGGTCGGAAAACTGCTCGTAAGAGGAATGTTGGCTGGTGTCATCGCCGCCATCTTTGCCTTTGCCTTTTTCAAGTCCTACGGCGAACCGTGGGTCGATCACGCGATCGCGATCGAGGAGCAACATAGTACGGCGGCCGGGATGGCCGCCGAACCCGAACTCGTCAGCCGTTCCGTCCAGGCGGGACTGGGCCTTCTTACCGGTGTCCTCGTCTACGGCGTGGCGATCGGCGGACTGTTTGCCATTGCCTATGCCTTCGCGAACAAACGTCTCGGCGTGCTGAGCCCGCGCAGCACCGCTATGCTGATCGCCATTGTCGGACTGGTGGCTCTGATCGTCGTGCCTGCTCTGAAATATCCGGCTAACCCGCCTGCGGTCGGAAGCGGCGACACTATCGGCGCGCGGACGCAGTTATACTTCCTGATGGTCGCGGCTTCCGTCTTGTCGGCTACGCTATCCATCATGGCCGCCACGAAGCTGTGGCCTAAGATCGGCGGGTGGTACGCGTCGCTCGCAGCCGTATGCATCTACGCCGGCATCGTAGCGGTCATGATGCAGATCCTTCCTGCGGTGAACGAGGTTCCCGAAGGCTTTCCGGCGGAAACCCTCTACAATTTCAGGACATCCTCGCTCGCGGGTCATGTGATATTCTGGACGATGCTCGGCGTTGCTTTCGACATCATCCGGCTATGGTCCGACGCACTGTGGCCGAAGCGAGGGACAAACGCGGCCTGACTGTCCGCGAACGCGCCGACCGTTTCCATTCAAGCGTCCAATGTTGAGAGGTTTCAGAAATGTCCGTTAACGTAGGCCTCGACATCGACCGCGGTCGGCCGCTTCCCGCTATAGGTACGACCGAAGCGAAGCTCCAGCAGAGAAAACTGGACGCCCTACGTCGCGGCGTTCACCGCATCCAAGACCACACCGAGATGCCTTTCGGTATCCATCTCGTAGGCATCGGCGGCGCGGGCTGCCGGGTGATCGAGGAATTCCTGAGCACGGCCCCGGAAAACCTGCTCGACAAGCCCGGTTCGAGGTTCACCGCCCTCGCGATCGATGTCGGCGACGATGACCTCCTCAAGGTGCGTACTTCTGCGACCAGGTTCCCAGAGGAGCGCACCCAGGTTGAAACGGTTGCGCTCGACATGGCGTCGTCGGAGGAGCTGCAGGAGGTCGTCGGGAAATACGCGGATTTCCTCAAGCTCGAATACCCCATGTACCATCCGAACCCCGGTTCAACCTCGTGGTTGCCTTCGGGGAAGTCGATACGGGCCGAAGACGGGTCGATGACCCGGGCAGGTTCGAAGGCGCTATACGGCCAGGCGTATTACGATGCCGACAGGCCGATGCAGAAGGCCTTGAAACGGTTCGTCGCCAGCGTCGAAAAGACAGGCGGCAATTCGATCGTGTGCATCGTTTTCGGTCTGGTCGGCGGTACCGGTAGCGGGATCGCCATGGATCTGGCCCGCCATCTCTCCTCGGTCCAGTTCGGCCGCCGGGTCCTCGTGACGGGTCTTGGGATCGCGCCGCATCCCGACGAGGTCACCCCCGACAAACTGACGCGGCTGCATGCTGTCTTCTCCGAGCTGGACGTCCTCTGTGACGAGACCAAGAACGCGGGGATCACGCTCTCGTGCGGCGACCTGTTCAAGAACCCGTTCACCGCGGGTTTCATGATCATTCCCCAGCCTGCGAACGTCAGCGTGTCGGAAGCCCGGGAAGAAGTGAGCAAGCGGCTCGCGAAGCTTATATTCGAACGTCGCGGAGCGAACGTCTGGGAGGCCCTTAGGCTACTCAACTGGGTTGCCGCGCCCTCCACGCAACATTCGGCCGCGAGAACGCCCTGGGGTTCTAGGTGGATACACATGATCGGTTCCGCGCCGGACGGAAGCGGCTCGTCGAACCGCGACTTGCGGAAAGACCTCGGGCTGCTCGAGGACTATCAGCCGGAATTTCTCGAATTGAGGACGTCGGGAACGATCGACGAAAGCGAACGCAAAGCCTGGACAGAGGCGCTGGATTCCGCTTTCAGCCCTGAAGCACCCACGTGCGCCACGGACGGCGGCTCGCCGGGCATCGTTCAATACCTGTTGCCGCGTCTCGCGCTCAAGGACCTGTCGGTTTTCGAAGCCGCTCGGAATGCCTACGACGAAACCGATCTGCTGCATCGCCAGTCCGAACACGCGCTGTTGCTCGACCAGGGAATTGTACTTTGCGAGCCGTCGACCGCGATCGAGGGAATGGCGGGCGCGAGCCTCGGCGGCGGAACCCAGTGGATCGCCGTACCCCGCGATCAGCTGCGCGGCGAATACGCGTAACGGAGGGCGACATGGCACTCGATTGGGAAACGGTGAAGGCAAAGTACGGAAACGGCTACCAGGTCCCGACAATCCGGGGCGGCAAATTCGTGAACATCACCCGTGTCGACGACGTGGCGATCTACATCGAGAGCCCGATCTGGAGCGCGACATTGCAACGCAAGAACCTGGAAGCGGGGGTGGCGTTGATCGAGGAGGGCGTCATCTCCCGCGATCCCGGCCTCTTCGTCGAAGACTACATGATCTACGTGGCGCACGAGCGTGCGAGTTCGGTCGCCCATATTCTCCGAGACCTCGGAATTCTCGATCAGACGGAGACGTTCAGTATCCGTTGTTGATGGTGGCCAAACGCAACCCAACTCTCGCGGACGAAAGAGGCACGCCACCTGGCTCCGATAACCGCGTCGGCATAACCAATCACATCCAGAGGAGATACATAACATGGCATCGTCATCAATGTACCACAGCGCGACGGGGACCCAGTCGCCCCATTGCATCCACGCGATCGGGATCGGCCGCACCGGGGCCGCCTACATCGAAGCGCTGCTCCGGACGGGCGAAGTCGAAGACCTTCTGGCTTCCGACTCCCGCGCCACCTGCGCCGTGATGATCGTCGATATCGGCGAGCAGGACATGAACGTCGCGATCGACTACGCCAACTCGTTCAAGCAGCGCCTGCAGTCCCGCGGCGTTTCGGCCGACAAGTTCAATTTCCAGGCGATCGCGCTGCCCGTCCCGGACAAGCAGGAGTTTTTCGAAGGTCTTAACCGGACCCGCGAGTTCCTCAAGCTGGAATATCCTCGCTATTACTGGAACCCGAACTTCGAATCCTACGTCTCGCACAAGTACGTTCTGCCCGAAGCCGGAAACCACTTCCCGCGCCTGGTCGCGAAGGGCATCTACGCCAACGCCTACTACGCTGGCGAGCGTCCGATGGACGTCGCCCTGCGCAGCTTCGTGGACACGGTCGAGCAGGCGCAGCTACCTTCGATGGTCCTCGTTCCGTTCAGCATCGCGGGCGGCACCGGCAGCGGCATCGTGGTCGATCTGGCGCGCCATCTGTCGAACCTCAAGTTCGGTCGCCGCATTCCGGTCATCGGCGTCGGACAGCTCTCTCACGTCGGTGACGGCGAAGAAGTCCACAACGGGGCGGGCCAGTACACAGCGCTCAACGAAATCGACTGCATGCTCGACGACGACAAGAACGCCGGCGTTACCGCCGTATGGGGCGAGCCTTACCGCAACCCCTTCACGGGCGGCTTCTTCGTCGTCAATCCGGAACACAGCTGGCATCGTCTGACCGCCTACACGACGACAGGCGAGAAGGAAGTCCGCCAAAGCTTCCGCCAAATGGTCACCAACCGCTTCGTCGCGGACAGCTTCATGCGGTTCGCCGTCATGGACTACGGCCGCGTCCTGTTCCGCGCCCTTCGCCCGGCGGGTTTCACGGGTGCTCCCCACGAAACCCTGTCCTCGAAGTCGCGCAACTGGACCCTGTTCGATGTCGCGAAGCTGACCCATCCCGGCGTTCAGGTGCTCCCGGGCGAGGCGGCCTCGAAGTGGCAGGCGACGATCGCCCAGTGGATCGACTTCATTCCGCAGTACAGCGGTCTGCGGGACGGGTTCAAGACGGACTATGCCGAGGTCCACATCCACGCATCCCGCGACATGGGCTTCGACAACATCGAAAAGGGTATCAAGGAACTGGTGTCCAAGAACTACCTTCTCGAAGGCGACTCGACCTACCAGACTTATAACCACGAGTTCTTCGATGTCCTGACCTCGTACGCCAACGTCATCATGCCCGGCGTCGCGAAGACCGATCTGCATGCATTCTGGGAAAGCCAGAAGGCGTACGACAAGCTCGACTGGGAAACCAAGCTGCACGAGCATGCCTGGCTCGTGGATATCGGACCGATGCTCTCGGAGCCCGCGATCCGCTTCGAGGGCATGGCCGGGGAATGCATCTGGGGCTGCGCATGCTGGGTCGTCGTTCCCTACGACCAGCTCCGCGGCGACAAGCTGCCCCCGCCGAACCGCAAGGTCATCCGCGAGGAAGCCATCGCCATGATGACCAAGACCGTCGTCAAGACGCCGGGCGGCGAAGCCAAGAAGCTCGCGAAGGCTCACGCCTGATCCGACAGCAGCGACACTGAAACCCGGAGCCGCGCCCACGCGCGGCTCCGAACCAGAAGGGCGAGGGCAAATGCACGAAAAACTCCAGTCATTGATCATCGAAGACGAGCCGTACTACCGCAGCAGCGGTAACGAGGTCGCTCTTTTCAGCGCCGCCATGAAGCGCAAGCTCCCTATGATCCTCAAGGGCCCGACGGGTTGTGGCAAGACCCGGTTCGTCGAGCATATGGCCTGGCGTCTCAAGCTGCCTCTTGTCACGATGGCCTGCAACGAGGACATGACGGCTTCCGATCTCGTCGGACGCTGGCTCCTCGATGCCGAAGGCACGCAATGGCATGACGGCCCTCTGACCACGGCCGTGCGTTATGGCGGCCTGTGTTATCTGGACGAGGTCGTCGAAGCTCGCCAGGACACGACCGTTGTCATTCATCCGCTGGCCGACGATCGGCGTATCCTCCCTCTCGACAAGCGAGGAGAGGTCGTGAAAGCCCACCCGGACTTCCGCTTGGTTGTTTCCTACAATCCGGGATACCAGAGCGCGGCAAAAGATATGAAGCAATCGACCCGGCAGCGCTTCGGAGCGATCGACTTCGATTTCCTGCCACAGGCGGTCGAAGTCGAAGTGGTAGCACACGAGAGTGGCGTCACTCCGGAGATAGCCACGAGACTGGTCGCCGTGGCGACCCAGTCGCGAGCGCTACGTGGCAGGGGGCTGGACGAGGGTATCAGTACCCGGATGCTCGTCCATTCCGGCTCTCTGATCAGTGAAGGTATCGGTCCACACGACGCCTGCGCGCTGGCGATGACCGCACCGCTTACGGACGATCCGGATCTTCAGGCCGCGATGAGCGGTTTCGTGGAGGCACAGTTCGGTCCACGCCCATGAATGCCCACTTCGAAGCAATTCAGGGTCCGGTGTCGGCGAGAAAGCTCGGGATGCTTCGCGACATCGATGACTGTGCATATGACGCGCTGATCCGCGCGATGCCGCTGATATCCGATTATCTCAAAAACGAGATCGATCTGGCAGACCTGGCTGGGCTGTTGTTGCAGATCGCTAGCGAGAAGCCGGAGGCGGCTCGCGCATTTGCGCACCGAATCGGCTCCGATCCTGCTTTGGTCGGGGATTACCACGGCTTGCGGCGGTGGGCGGTCCATGGGCTGCAGAAGCATCGGAACGATACCAAATGCATGCTCCATCATTTCGAATGGGGCAGCCCGCAGGCGTACTCCGATGAGCAGTCCTTGCACGATACCGAGGAATTATTGCGGGAACGCGGTGCCCTGCTTCATTATCTCGCGGGGTTCGGGTTCTCTGAATTCTCTATCGATCTCCACGAGCCGGATACCGACGGACGCCAAACCCGTGCGGTAACGATCGATGACGGCGTCATTCGCTATCCACGTCGCTTCTACGGCGACACGACTGACCGCGCCCTTCTGCGCCGCGCAAACATCGCGCACGTCGCCGCTCACCTGCGCCATTCTCCGTTGAGACGTCCAGCTGGCAATCGTCGACCCAGTCTGGTGGCTATGACCGCGCTCGTCGAAGACGCCCGCGTCGAACGCCTGATGGTCCAGGAATATCCCGGATTGAAGGCGCTGTGGGGTGGCTATCACACAGCGACCCCCGAGGTGTCCGGTTTCGATTTCGCAGGCCTGTCGGCTCGCCTGGCGCGGGCGTTGCACGACGACACCTACATCGATGCGAACCCATGGGTCGGCAAGGGACGCGAGCTTTTCGAGGAGGCGGCCTCGAAAGGACTCGACGATGTCAATGCTTTCGACCGCCTGGCGCGTACGCTTGCAATAGACCTCGGCAAGATGCGCCTTGAGCCTTCAGCCGACCGTCAACCGGAACCGATATACCGCGACGACAACGCGATCCTCTGGGGACCGGATACCGCGCTTCCGGAGGACCGCGAGCGTCATTCGGAGATCGAGATCGTTGATGCGCTCCAGGATGGCGAGAAGGCGGAACGGGATGTCGAGGGGATCGACGTCCGCCATAGGTACCGGTACCCGGAATGGGACCATCGACTTTCGGAATTACGGGAGGGGTGGGCCACAGTCGTGGAGGAGGAGTTGCCGCGTAGGAAGACCCGGCCTTCGCTTCAACGGCTTACACAACCGAAAATCACTCTCTCCGCGTCCGCACGGGTTCCGGACAGGGCGGTAAGGCTGACGCGCTTGACCGAGGGCGACGAAATCGACCTCAATGTCGTCGTTGAGAACGTGGTTCAACAACGAGCTCGACTATCCCCGGACGGTCGCATCTTCTGTCGCCATGGTCGTCGTCGCCGGTCCACTTCAGTCGTTCTGTTGATGGATTTTTCGATATCCACGGAGCGCTTCGTGCCCGGCAGCTTTACCAAGGTCATCGACATCGAAAAACAGGCTGCACTCGTCATCGCCGAGGCGATGGAGGCCCAACACGACCGCATAGCCATTCACGGTTTTTCCTCGAACGGACGACACGAGGTTAACTACCGGAGGATCAAGGATTTCGACGAGCCGTTCGGGGAGGAGGCTCGTTCTAGGCTGGCCGCATCTGCAAGCCGCCACAGCACCCGGATGGGCGCGGCGATCAGACATGCGACGGCGCTTCTGGAAGCCGAGGCCGCCGACCACAAGGTCGTCCTTCTCCTAACCGATGGCGAGCCTTCCGATATCGACGTGGCAGAAGACGACTATCTGGTCGAAGACGCCCGCGAGGCGGTCGTCAGCGGCCTGTCGCAGCGGGTCAGAACGTTCTGCGTCACACTCGACCGCCGCGCCGATCACTACGCGCGTCGCATCTTCGGACAGCGGAACTTCCTGATCGCCGAACGCGCCTCGACGTTCGCCAACAATACGAACAGGACGCTGACACGGCTCCTCGCCCTGTGAGCGGAAACTTGTGAACCCCTATACCAACGAGAAACCGGAGGAACAAATGACAGAGAGCAAAACCAACGACGCACCGGAACCACACTGTGTACACGTCATCGGCATAGGTCGGACAGGAGCGGTTTACGTCGAAGCCTTGCTTCGGACCGGCGAGATCGAGGACAACCTCGTCAACGAAGGAACGACGTTCGCCTCCCTGATAGTCGATATCGGTGACGATCACATGCAGGTCGCTAACGATTATGCGAGGTCGTTCAAGCCGCGAATGGCGTCGCGCGGCATACCTGCCGACCGTTACCTCCACGGGAACGTCGTACTTTCGACGCCGGAAGCGGGGGCTGTCGGAAAGCAGCTTGCAGCTGCCCTTCAACAGTTCGCGAACAAGGTGAAAGAAGCCAAGCATCCTTCGACCGTGTTCGTCGCCTGCAGCCTTGCCGGAAAAACCGGAAGCGTGATGGTGGTGAATATCGCTCGCGAACTGGAGAAAATCGGCCTCGGTGATAACGTCCGGGTCGCTGGCGTCGGTCAGCTCAGCCACAGCGGTGACGGAGAATACAGCGACAGCGTCGATCAGACGAAAGCGCTGGACGAGATCGACGCAACCTGCGGCGCGGTGGAAAACAACCCGTTTTCGGGCGGGTTCTATGTCGTTCCGACCGAGCACAGCTGGCAGCGCCTCACCGCCTACACCACGACAGGCGTGAAAGAGGTACGCCAGTCGTTCAAGCAGATGGTCACCAATCGGTTTGTTGCGGATTCGTTCATGCGGTGGGCTGTGTCCGACAACGCTTCGCACCTCATCCGCATGATCAAGCGGTGCGGCGGCAAGCTCAACATGTTCGGCATCGCGAAGTTCAGCCATCCTGGCGTCCAAGTACTTCCGGGACAGGCGCGATCGATCTGGGATGCCGTTTTGCAACAGTGGATTTCGTTCGTGCCGCAGTACTCGGGTTTGAAGGAAGGTTTCAAGACCGACAGTGTCGAAGTCCATATTTACGCCGCGCGGGATATGCGCATCGACGTGATGGAAGCCGAACTCAAAGACATCCTGGTTTCGAACTACCTCAAACAGGGCAGCTCGGACTACCAGGCCTACAAGAACGAGTTCTTCGATGAACTGACCTCCTACGGCAACATTATCTTGCCGGGCATCGGGAAAAAAGATCTCACGGCGTACGGTCGCTCGAACGGATGATCGGCTAGCCATGAGTTGGAGTGCACCTGACGTGGGGTGAGGGCGCTCGAACGGGACGGCGGGCTCTCCAAAAAGAAGCCCGTCTGACCCGATAGAAGTGATCGAAGACCGAATGCCCTTATCAACCGGACAAGGAGACCATAGTTAGAGCCGTTAAAGGCCACCGTGCTTCAGGCTTGCCCATTTGGTGTCGCCAAGATCCGAGCTGTCCCCATGGTACCCGTGGCGTATGAGGGAATAAGGTACAAGGGGACGCTCTGCGACGACTGCAAATCGCGCGTAGAATAATGTCCGTAGCCTGTTCCGCAGCGTTGCGCGTTGACGCTGTGCCGATGTTATCGGCCCATGCTCGACCCGGGAGATCGCCGTATATCCGGTCTCGTCGAGAAGCTGGGCGATCATCTCGAATGTCAGACCTTCGCTGAAAGGAAGCCGGGCCATGATGCCGGCATGTTTCTCCGTCATGACGTTTTCGTATAGGGGATCATGACCGATGAATCGCTCGAGGCACCGTACGCCGATTTCGGCGCACCGTCCGATGAACGGCTTGGTCGCCCAATTGCCGTCGAAGACGATTAGCTTGCCACCCGGCTTGAGCACCCGTAGCCATTCTGCAATAGCCTTACGCGGGTCCGTCAGCGTCCAGACAAGGTGACGGCAAACGATCGCGTCATAGGTATCGTCGGCCTCCATCGTGTTTTCCGCATCCCCGAGAACGAAACGCACTTTAGAGGACCCGCTGTGTTTTTTCCGGGCGACCGCGAGCATCTTCTCGGAAAAGTCGATTGCCGTTACGTCATGCCCTAACGAGAGAATGACCTTCGTTATTTCGCCGGTCCCGCAGGCAAGCTCGAGGACCTTCTTATCCCCGTCTCCCAGAATGCTCCGGATAGACGCCGTCCAGGCATCCTGTTCGGGTCCGGGGGCGATGCGATGCCCGAAGGCCAGGTCAAAGGTCTCCGCTCTGAGGGACCAGTACTCCCGGATGTCTTCTTTGAGATCGTAGTTCCGCGGGTTCACAGGTTTCCCTTCCTCAACTAGCGGCCCTGAGCCTGCCCTCGCGAGCCAGATCAACCCGACCGCGCGGCAGGAAACGAATGTTACAGCTGCCGTGTCCGATGGTTTCTACCTCGGCCTCGACGCCGAAGACTTCGCGGATGCAACGCACCGTAAGCACATCGGACGGCTTGCCGAGCGCAACCAATGACCCGTTTTGCATAAGCGCGATCCGGTCGCAGAACAGGGCCGCATGGTTGAGATCATGCAAGGCAGTGACTACAGTAAGGTCGAGTTTCCCGACCAGATCGAGAAGGTCGATCTGGTGGCCGATGTCGAGATGGTTGGTCGGTTCGTCAAGCAAAAGCACCTTGGGTTCCTGTGCAAGGGCCCGGGCGATATGAAGCCTCTGGCGCTCGCCGCCCGAGAGGGTGTGCCAGTATCGTCCCGCGAGATGATCCATGTCCACGTTTCGAAGCGCCCGGTTCACGGTCTCAGCGTCTACCTGTGTCCAGGGTGTATATGCGCCGAGGTGAGGAGTGCGGCCAAGCTCTACCGCCTGACGCGCGGTGAGGCGTTCTCCGGTCTCCGCTTGCTGCTCCACCAGGGCGATGCTTCGGGAAACGTCGCGCCTGCCGATTTTCGACAGCGGTTGACCATCCAGTGTTACACTGCCGACCTGAGGCTTGCGTATTCCGGAAAGAAGGGACATCAACGTCGTCTTCCCAGAGCCGTTAGGGCCGACTATGCCGAAGAATTCGCCGTCCGCAACGTCGAAGGAAATCGACTGGAGGAGGGCTGTTCCGCCTATAGACCAAGAGAGGTCATTTGCCGATAGCTTCATGCCCGTTCTCTCTTTTTGGCTAGAATGACGGCGAACACCGGTGCGCCCACCAGCGCGGTCACCACACCGACGGGGAGAACCTGTCCGGGAATGAGGGTGCGCGAGCATATATCCGCGAGGATCATGAAAACCGCGCCGATGAGTGCCGATGCGGGCAGAAGTACACCGTGTCTCACACCTACCAGCATTCTTGCCGCATGGGGGATCACCAGGCCGACGAACCCAATCGAGCCGACGATCGACACCATCGTCGCGGTCATAACGGCAGATGCGCCGATAACGACGATCTGGGTCCGAAGCACGGAAATGCCGAGTGACGCCGCCGAGTTCGAACCGAACGCGAACGCGTCGAGCGCACGCGAGTGCCATAGACAGATGACGAGGCCAAGGAGGGTTGCCGGAACAGCAAGGTACGCGTCTGGCCACCTTACGCCGGACAGGTTTCCGAGAAGCCAGAACATGATGCCACGCGCCTGCTCGGCGGTAGCTGCCTTCGTCACGATAAAGGATGTCAGCGCATTGAAGAGTTGCGATCCGGCGACACCTGCCAGGATGATGGCGGTGGGTCCGGTACCGGTTTTCACGGCGAGGAGGCTAATCAGCAGGAACCCCACGAGCGCTCCGAGGAATGCACCGAGGGGGAGGCTCAGCATACTGGTGCCCAGCCCGAGGATGGCGACACTGACCGCTCCCGTAGAGGCTCCCGCCGAAATGCCGAGAATATAGGGATCGGCGAGAGGGTTGCGCAGCAGGGATTGCAGCACCACTCCGGAGATCGCCAGTGCCGAACCGCAACACGCGGCAACGACAGCCCGGCTCAGCCGATAACTCCATACGATACCTTCATCCAATGGGACGACGGGATATCCGGAACCCCACACCTTGTTGGCGATCGTCTGCCCGACGATCGTCACGGGGATCGCGGTTTCGCCGATCGCGGCCCCCATGCAGACGCTCACCAGGAGGACGGCAACAGCGGCAAGGACCATCCCTGTCTTGAAGAAAGGTGAGCCGGGCCGGGTCATTTCGCGAGCCCGGCCTTCTCGATGGCGGTGGCTAGCGTCTCGATGCCCTCGATCGTGCGTATCGTCGGGTTCATGGCTTGGGCGTCCATCGAAAAGACGTGGCCCCGCTCGACGGATTCCATCAACCGCGTTACGGGGTCGCTCTCGAGAAACGCCATCTTGGATTCGAGGCTGTCCATCGGGTAGCGGCGACGCTCCATCGACCCGGCGACGATGACGGTGGGGTTCTTTTTCGCGATCGTTTCCCAACCGACGGTCGGCCACTCGTCATCTGTCTCGATGACGTTTTTGATGCCGAGCGCGGACATAATGTAGCCGGGCGCACCGTTCTTGCCCGCAACGTAGGGGTCTGATTGCGCAGCGCTAGAGAACCAGAATACCGCCGACACCTTTCCGTCCAGTCCCGCGACTTTCGCCCGTGCCGTTTCCTCTCTTTTCTCCAGATCCGCGATGACCTCTTCGCCCTTGTCCTGGATGTTGTAGATCGCCGCCAGGTCGCGGATTTCCCGGTAGACAAGCTCCATGGTGAACACTTGGCATCGGTACATTATTGGGACACGGATATACGGTAGACAGGTTCTACCGGCGTAGATCATGGACGCCGAGTTCCTTCCACATCCACTCGAAACTGTAGGTTGCCATTGGATCGGTGGGACCCGCCTGTTTTGCGGACTGGTTTTCGAGATATTTGAGCCATTCGGCGACCTTCTGCCGGCCAGCGGCTGACTTTGCGGCCTGCCGTGGCGTTTTGTTACCGAGCATGCCGACCGTCTGATCAAGCGTTTCACGATATTGCCGGTCCATGAACTGGTGGACGACCTGCTCGGCAATTTCGGGCGGAACTTCCGAAGTTGCTTCTCCACGTTCGCTAGGCGGTCGTTCGGCCATCATCTGCTCGACGGTGCGGATTTCGGTCAGCGGCGTGCCGACAATATCGCCGAGCGCCTTGCGGATTAGGACTGTCCCCTTCTCCGCCCGCGCGACGGAGTTGGTTGACAGGTGTAGGAACCGCCCCTTCAGCTCCACATTACCCAGCACGCGCAGGCCGCTATCCATGGTGGCATCGAAGGAAAACGCATTGGCCTGTTTCTCCTTCTTTCTGCCGTTCGGCTTGGCGTCGAGCCAGTTCCAGAACTTTGCGTTCTCCTGCGCCATCGCCGGAATGGCGTTCATCTGCGCGGCGACATCCTTCTGTGCTACGCCATTTGTCAGCGGAAACCTGACATCGTGGAACGTGAGGTCGTCGCCGTCCGAGTTCTGCATCGGTGGCAGCCCCATAGCTCGATCGAGTGTGTCGAACAGCCACGAAAGGGAGAACATGGAAGCGACCGACTGCAGATCCTGGTCCGCAACGGCAGGGAGCTTCTTTGCGCCCTTCTTTCCAAATACCTGCCGCAGACCGTCGAACAGCGCGTCGGTGGCTTGGGGCGTATAAGGCAACAGCCCGCCAGCGAAAATGTTCTTGCCAAGGACCGGCACGATACGAGCGGCAATCCTGTCCCATTGCTTCAGGGTCTGTGTTGCCGTCCCCTCGCTGACAGCGACGGGCTCACCGCCGCGGATGAGATCACGCGCCATGAGCGATTTGCCGGGCACGATATCGCTTACCTCATAAAGGCTCATGACCGATGTCCGTAGCGCTTTCATATAGGCTTTCGTCTGTGCGCCTTCCTTCCAGCCGCGACGCTTGAGATATTCGTCGACGATATTGCCGCCCTGGACATCGAACTCCTGCGTCAGGAAATCCTCGAACCGCACCCCCACAGCGTCATGGCCCAGTCGTCGCTGAGAATCTCGGCAAGGTCATCGAACTCCATGTCTCCGGCCTTGAGCACGGGGCCGAAGTGATCGTCGAACACCTCCTCAAAACACCCACCCCACTCATCGCGGGCCAGGAACTTCATCAACCCCTTGAGATCATAGCTGGCTGGCATTGTCGGTCTCCAGGTTCTGGCGATATTCGGCGACGATCCGCGAGACCGTTGGCTCGCTGACGTCGTACAGCCTCGCCATCTCGGCGCCGCTCTTGCGGCCGGACAGGACGCTTTCGGCGATTTCGCGCCGTTTCTTCGGATCAAGCTTTCTGCGGCGTCCGCCGATCCTGCCTTCGGCGCGGGCCTGTGCGAGCCCGGCCGTTGTTCGCTCCCGGATCATGGCGCGCTCGAACTCTGCAAAGGACCCCACCATCTGCATCATCATGCGACCGGCCGCCGTCGTCGTGTCGATCGCCTCGGTCAATGAACGGAACCCCGCGCCGGCACTGGCGATCCTGTCCATCAGGTGGAGAACATCCTTCAGCGAGCGCGACAGGCGATCGAGCTTCCAGACGACGACGGTGTCGCCATCACGCAACTGATCGAGCATGCGGTGAAGCTCGGGACGTTCCCAGCGCCCGCCCGATGCCTTCTCCTCGAAGACGCGCTTGCAACCGGCCTCGGCCAGCGCCCTGGCTTGAGCCTTGTTCGACTGTTCGTCGCCTTTGCTTACGCGGGCGTAGCCGATCAGCATGGGCGCCCTTTCAATAACGGTGGTTTGCGGAACTGCGGCAGTCAGACTGACGAATCAGGGTGAAAATCCTTTCATAATCCTCTTTCAATGAGAGGTCGAAAGGCAAGCAGTTTTTGCAAGGAGAGAACATGCCCGCCCGCATATCCATGACGACGAAACAGCGCGACGTGCTGCTGGCCTTGCCGGAGACCGAAAACGAGATCGTTCGCCACTATACGCTGGACGCTAAAGATCTCACCGCTATAGCCAGTTGCCGCACACCGGAAACCCGCCTGAGCCATGCCCTGCAATTGTGCTGTCTGCGCTATCCGGGCAGGCATTTGCGACGCGGGGAGTTCCTGCCTCCGGTTATGCTGGATTATATTGCCGAGCAGATCGGCGCCGACACGGAAGCGATCGCCCGCTTCGCTCGGCGTGGTGCGACACGGTACGGGCAACTGGCTGCGATCAAGCAGCAGCATGGTTATCGCGACCTCACGAGGCCCGCTCGCTCGGTGCTGAGCGATTGGGCTAAGCAAGAAGCTTTGGGCCTGACGGATGGGCGCATCCTTCTCGGACGATTGATCGAGAAAATGCGGGAGGAAAAGATCATCATCCCCGGTGTCACGGTTGTCGAGCGTCTGGCGGCTTCGGCAATGCATGCAGCCGACGGCATGATGGTGACCGAGGTCAGCTCAATGCTCGACGAAGGCCATCGTCATCAATTGGACAGGCTGCTGGTCGCCAAGACGCATGCCCGTCAGACAAGGCTATCCTGGCTCCGCGAGCCGCCTTCCCGGGTCGGAGCGCGTCCGTTGATCGAGATCCTCGACAAGATCGCCATTGTCCGCTCAACGCTTGACGGTATCGGTACGCTACCGCCTGCTTTTGGCCCTCGCCTGGCACAGATGGCGAAGGAAGGACTGCTCTACACCTCTCAGGCTTTCCAGCAGATGGGCGCGGACCGGCGCCACGCCGTCATGATCGCCACGCTGCGCGAACTCGAGGCCACATTGACCGATGGCGCCCTTTCGATGTTCCAGTCATTGGTGGCGCGGGCGAACCTTCGCGCCAGAAAACGGCTCGAAGAGACAATTGCCCTCACTGCCGAGCAGGGCCGCACCCGATTGGCGCGCATCGCCGATGTACTGGAAGCGCTCGTCATCTCCGCAAGGGAGGGAGGCGACATCGCGTCCGCCGTGACCGAAATCGCGGCGCTCGACACCATCGAAGACGACGCTGTTACTATCCGCCGATCGCTGCGGCCGGGACGCCCGGACATCATTGGCGAGCTCCCGCGCGAATATCATGTCTTCAGGCAGATCGGCTCCCGCTTTCTGTCGTCTTTTGCGTTCGAGGGCAGCCGCGTCGCCAAACCGTTGCTGGATGCCGTCGCTGTTCTTGCGGAAATCGGCGGAGACAAACGCCGGCGACTGCCAGAGACAATACCGCTCGCCCATATCGAGCGGCGCTGGCGACGTCATGTCTTCACAAACGGTTCGATTGACCGCACATGCTACGAGCTTGCGACATACTTCGGCCTAGCAAACGCATTGGCGAGCGGAATCGTATGGGTTCCGACCTCACGTATCCATCGGTCGCTGGATGACCTTCTGGCTAATGACAAGGCGGACAGCAACGCGTTGCAGGCACATCCAGACGTCGACGCGGACACATACCTGCACGCGCGTGCTTCGATACTGGATACCGCCTTGCTGTCAGTGGCCGAGGGCTTCGCGGCCAGGGAACCGATGCTGTTCGCGGGCGGGCGGCTGCGCTTCCCGAAGGATCAGGGTGACGGCGAGCACGACGATAGCGCGGCCGCCATCGGCGCCCTTTACCGCATGATGCCCCACGTCCGCATCACCGATCTTCTCGATCAGATCAATCTGTGGACAGGTTTTGCGGAGCATTTTACGCATGTCTCGACGGGCCTGCCGCCAACCGACATGCGGGCGTTCATGGCGACCCTGATCGCGGAAGCGACGAATCTCGGCCTGTCCCGAATGGCTGAAGTCAGCGGCGCGGGATCACGGCGTGCTCTCCTGCGCATGCAGATGTGGCACATGCGCGAAGAAACCTTCCGCGCGGCTCTTGCCAACTTGACGGACGCCATTCACGCGGAGCCGATCGCCGCCTGGTTCGGCGAAGGCTGGCGCGCATCGGCAGATGGACAAGCATTCTATCTCGGCGGGCCGGGTGAAGCAGGTGGCGCCGTCAACGCCCACTACGGGCGGGATCCGATCGTCAAGATCTACACCACGATCACCGACAGGTATGCCCCGCTCCACCAGAAGGTGATCGCCGGCACCGCAAGCGAGGCCGTGCATTCCCTTGACGGCATCCTGGGTCACGAGAGCGGCGTCGATATTGCCGCCTTTCATGTCGATGGCGGCGGTGTCTCGGATATCGTCTTCGCCGTCATGCATCTGCTCGGCCTGTCGTTCGAGCCCCGCATCCCGCGCCTCTCGGACCGCAAGCTCTATGCATTCGAACCCAAGTCAAAATACGGTGCTCTCGCGCCCTTATTCGGGAATCGGCTGAACCCGCAGTTGATCCGCGCGCACTGGGACGAAATCCAGAGAGTGATCCATGCGCTGCGGCACAAGGCCGTCACGCCTTCATTGATCCTGAGGAAGCTCTCGGCGTATCGGCAGCAGAACAGTCTTGCCGCCGCGCTGCGCGAGATCGGCCGGATCGAGCGCACGCTGTTCACCTTGCGCTGGTTCGAAGATCCTGGCCTGCGTAGACTCGTCACGACGGAACTCAACAAGGGGGAGGCGCGGAACTCCCTCTCCAGGGCGATCGCTTTCCATCGTCTGGGGCGTTTCCGGGATCGCGGCCAAGAAAACCAGTCAAGCAGAGCAGCCGCACTCAACCTCGTCACGGCCGCCATTGTCCTGTTCAACTGCCGCTACCTTGGACGGATACTGAAGGAAACGAAGTCACGAGGAGCGAAGATCGAAGACACAATCACGGCCCGCCTTTCTCCGCTCGGCTGGGACCACATCAACATCACCGGCGACTACATCTGGTCCGAAACCTTGCCGCTCGACACCGATGGGTATCTGCCGCTGCGCAGCAATCAGGCTTGATTGCCATGCCTACCGTATATCCGTGTCCCAATAATGTACCGGTGCCCACTTGATGTCTCACCCCGTCGCTCGCAGCGGAATTTTCCTTGCCGACGCAATCCGAAGGCGAGGTGTAAACCGGAATTCCGAGCTCCTCGAACTGCTCGGGTTTCGCGACGACGCCCTCCGGCCCTACCTGCCATTGGAACTGGACGGTGATCAGATCCGGCTTTTTAGAGAGGACGCTTTCGAAACTCGGATCGTTGTCGGCAAGTCGTACGCATCCGAGGTGGGCCGCCTTGTAGGAACTGTCGGATCTGGCACTGACTGTCCTTATTGACGTCAATACGGACAGTGCGGAATGGAACGACTTGAGATTGTCGATAGCGGGCGACGGCGTCGCTTCAGCAAAGAGATGAAGCTGCAGATTGTCGCCGAGAGCTATTCGGAACCTGGCTTGTGTGCGACGACGGCGCGGCGACATGGAATATCGCGCTCGCAGTTATATGAATGGCGCCGGCTCGCACGAGCATGGCAACTGGATGTTGCGTCGCCTGTGAGCGGCTTTGTCCCGGCGCTGCTTGTCCCAGAGGTAGAGCCAGCAGCAGGGTCATTGCCGACCGTCGGCCGGATGGAGGTTGTCAGCGCGAACGGTCGTCGCGTGATCGTGGACCGCGATGTCGACGTTGAGGCGCTGCTTCGGATCCTGCGCGGACTGGAGGCGCTGCGGTGAATCCGTTTCCAATGGGAACAGGCGTCAAGGTCTGGCTTTCGACGGGGTTCACGGACATGCGCTGTGGCTTTCCGTCGCTGGCGCTTCGGGTGCAGGAGGTTCTGAAGCACGATCCGTTGTCAGGGCATCTCTTCGTCTTCAGGGGGCGCAGATCGGATATTTTGAAGATCATCTGGCATGATGGTCTGGGTGCCTGCCTTTTTACCCGGCGGTTGGAGAAGGGCCGGTTTATCTGGCCGAATGTGGAAGGCGGCGCGGTAGCGATCTCACCGGCGCAATTGTCCTATTTGTTGTCCGGGATCGACTGGCGCAATCCGCAGGAAACCTGGCGTCCGACACGGGTCGGATAGCATTATTACATTGAAAATATTGAGTGAATCTGATCGAATAGCTTCATGACTTCGAAGCCTGTGGATCTTCCTGCGGACCTTGCGAGCGCCTATCTGGCGCTGCTTTCCGAGCGTGAGATGTTGCAGGCTGAACATGATGTCGTTGTTGCCGAGCGCGATACTGTCGTCGCCGAGCGGGACATTGCGGTGGCGCAAGCCGCCAATGCCCAGGCGATGCTGTCCGACAGCGAGGCGTTGATCGCCAAACTGGAGCTGGCGATCGAAAAGCTGAGGCGGGAGCTTCGCGGAAAGCGTTCCGAGCGCACCGCGCGATTGCTTGACCAGATGGAATTGCAGCTCGAAGAGCTCGTGATGGCCGCGACAGAGGACGAGGTTGCAGCGCAGGCTGCTGCCGCCAAGACCGCGAGCGTCCGTTCGTTCACACGCAAGCGGCCGGTGCGAAAGCCGTGGCCGGAGGATGTAGAACGCAAGCGTGTGGTCATCGATCCTCCCAGCACCTGTGCATGCTGTGGCGGATCCCGGCTTTCCAAGCTGGGCGAGGATATGACCGAAACGCTGGAGGAGATCCCGCGCCGGTTTATCGTGATAGAAACCGTACGGGAGAAATTTAGCTGCCGGGACTGCGAGAAGATCAGCCAGGCGCCGGCACCCTTCCACGCCACGCCGCGCGGCTTCATCGGTCCTCATCTGCTGGCGACGATCCTCTTTGACAAGTTCGGCATGCATAGCCCGCTCAACCGCCAGAGCACCCGGTTCAAATGCGAGGGCATCGAGCTTTCGACCTCGACGTTGGCCGACCAGGTCGGGTATGGAACGGCCGCGCTGCTGCCGATCTTTGATCTGATCGAAACGCATGTCTTCGAGGCCGAGCGGCTTTTTGGCGACGACACCACCATTCCCATCCAGGCCAAAGACAAATGCACGACCGGGCGAATATGGACCTACGTGCGTGATGACCGGTCCTACGACGGAGCGGCAGCGCCGGCGGCCATATACTATGCGTCGAGCGACCGCCGGGGCGAGCATCCGCAGAAGCACCTGGCCGGGTATGGCGGCATTCTGCAGAGTGATTGCTACAATGGCTTCGAGCCGCTCAGTGTCGCCGAAAAGAAAGCCGTGCCGATCACCTTCGCTTTTTGCCATGCGCACGCGCGGCGCAAATTCTTTGAACTGGCCGACATCCAGAAAAGTGCCCGCGACCACAAACGCAAAGGCAAGCCGATCTCGCCGATCGCCCTGGAGGCCGTCCAACGGTACGATGCGCTGTTCGAGATCGAACGCGAGATCAATGGATTGAGCGCCGAAGAACGACTGGCCGCGCGGCAGGAAAAGAGCAAGCCGCTGTTCGATGACATGCACGAGTGGCTGAAACGGGAGCGCGCCACGCTCAGCAAATCGTCCGAGGTGATCGAGCCGATCGATTACATGCTGAAGCGATGGGATGGTTTTGCCCGGTTTCTCGAAGATGGCCGGATTTGTCTCACGAACAATGCGGCCGAACGCGCTCTGAGAGGAATTGCACTCGGGCGTCGAAACTGGACCTTCGCCGGCTCCCAGCGTGGGGCCGATCGTGCTGCCATCATGCTCTCCGTCATCACGACTTGCCGTCTCAACGACGTCGACCCAAAGGCGTGGCTCGCCGATGTGTTCGCCCGCATCGCTGATCTTCCCGTCTCCCGCCTGCACGAACTGCTGCCCTGGCAATGGAAGGCCCACAAAGAGACGGTTATTGCGGCGGCCGCGTAAACAGCTCCCGGAACAACGCTTCCGAACGCGCCAAGCCTTCATCGGTCAGGATCAATGACTTCGACTTGTTGACTGGATCGCCGATCAAGCCCTTCTTGTGAAGCCGATCCGTCGTTGCCCAGTCGAAACCCTTCCAGGCCCAACGCTCGTTATGCAGCGTCAGCCATAGCAGCGCCAAAACGGCATCGTCGATCTTGTCCTCATCGATCTCCATGAACCGACGTTACCACGCGCGGCACCCAAAATCCTGCGGCACTGCTCGGATGGATACGGCAAGTCGTTCGATTTTGGAATCGATCTCTTCGTAACCCTTGAGGACCGGACCCACCCAGAGGGCCGTACCGACGACTTTGTTAGCGAGACCCAGTCTGTAGAGGATTTCGGTGCTGCTCTGACCGATCGAAACCGTCCGGGTAGGGGCATTCTCGATCGTGATGTCGCGACCGCAATTCCGTATCTTGAGTGGATACGATGTCTCGGCAGCCTGCACTGTGGACGTCAGCGCGGCTGCGAAAAGGACAGGGCTGAGGGTGCGGATTAGGATGTTCATCGAGTTCCCCTTTGTCGGTATTCGTGACCATGTTTCCGGACACGTGCCGCGTTTGAGCGTCCGTGTTCGGAAACAAAAAAACCCACGTGTCGCGAAGCGAACGTGGGGCGTCGTTACCGTGGATTTGGATGGCGTTGTTGCCAGCGAAGAAAAGCTAGCCAACACGTACTATGACGTCAACAGCTTTTGTTGGCGAATGGCGAGTACCTCCCAAGCGCATTTCCACATCGCTACTGCCAACTCGTTGTTGACTCGAGCCAACCTCTCACCTAGTCTTCGTGAAATCGGTATGGCAAAGATGCCATCGAAATACGGGTGATGTGACCCCACGCTTTTCGCTTTGCGGAACGTGGGTTTTTTTGTGTTCGGTTTTCGCCGGGCAGCCTGTCGGCAACAGAGCCGAACTACATAGGTGGCAAAAAGGCCCCGGAACGAACTGCCCTCAAGCAGCTCGTTCCGGGGCCTTTTTTGTTCCTGCGAGGGAGAAGGAACTCGAGGCGGAGCGACCGGTCAGTCGCCGCTCCGGCAGACGACTGTTTCGCGGGGCGGGCCTCCCACCGCTTCGCGTCCATCATGTCCGAGGCCTGCGCTCACGACGAATGCAGGCCTCGGAAAACGACCATCCGCCAAACCCAGAAACTACAACGTGAGGAGAACGACTATGTACCACGGCGATATCACCAGCAGCAAAGACACGGTCGGCGTTGCCGTCGTGAACTACAAGATGCCAAGGCTTCACACCAAAGCCGAAGTCCTCGAGAACGCGCGCAACATCGCGAACATGATCGAGGGAATGAAGGTCGGCCTTCCGGGCATGGACCTCGTGATATTCCCGGAATATTCCACCCACGGCATCATGTACGATTCCAAGGAAATGTACGAAACCGCCTCCCAGATTCCCGGCGAAGAAACCGCGATTTTCTCCGAGGCATGCCGCAAGGCGAATGTGTGGGGCGTCTTCTCGCTGACGGGCGAACGTCACGAGGAGCATCCCAAGAAGGCTCCCTACAACACGCTTATCCTGATGAACAACAAGGGCGAGATCGTCCAGAAGTACCGGAAAATCATGCCCTGGGTTCCGATCGAGGGATGGTACCCGGGCGATTGCACCTACGTGTCCGAGGGGCCGAAAGGTCTCAAGATCAGCCTCATCATCTGCGATGACGGAAATTATCCCGAGATCTGGCGCGACTGCGCGATGCGCGGCGCGGAACTGATCGTCCGCTGCCAGGGCTACATGTATCCGGCAAAGGACCAGCAGGTCCAGATGTCCAAATCCATGGCATGGGCGAATAACGTCTACGTCGCGGTGGCGAATGCTGCGGGTTTCGACGGCGTCTATTCCTACTTCGGTCATTCCGCCATCGTCGGCTTCGACGGCCGAACGCTCGGCGAGTGCGGCACCGAGGAAAACGGCATCCAGTATGCCCAGCTCTCTGTGTCGGCGATCAGGGACGCCCGTAAGAACGGGCAGTCCCAGAACCACCTCTTCAAGCTTCTCCACCGCGGCTACACGGGCCTCATCAACTCTGGTGACGGCGACAAGGGTACGGCTGCATGCCCGTATAACTTCTATGCGAAGTGGATCAGCGATCCGGAGGGCACGCGCGAAATGGTCGAGGCAATGACCCGCGGCACTGTCGGAACGGAAGAATGCCCGATCGAGGGTATTCCCAATTCCACGACCGCCCATCGTTGATGCCGTGATCAGCACTCTCCTGGCGGGCGGCCTGTCCGCCCGGAGAGATCATATAGGGATTTCAGCATGCAGCCCAGGACCAACCTCGATCAAGCTTCCGTCATACCCGACGCCCTGCAGGATTTCGCGATCGTCGAGGAGCCGTTTTATCGCGCCTCCGGTGAGGAAGTCGCGCTGTTCGAGGCCGCTTACCGGATGCGCATTCCCGTCATGCTCAAGGGGCCGACCGGATGTGGCAAGACCCGTTTCGTGGAACACATGGCATGGCGTCTCGGCCAGCCCCTGGTGACCGTTTCCTGTCACGAAGACATGACGGCCGCCGACCTCGTAGGGCGATTTCTGCTCGACGCCGACGGCACCAAGTGGCACGACGGCCCACTCACCATGGCGGCCCGCCTTGGCGCGATATGCTATCTCGACGAAATAGTGGAAGCCAGGCAGGACACTACCGTCGTCATCCATTCTCTGACCGACGACCGTCGTATTCTCCCGTTGGAGAAAAAGAACGAGGTGGTGCGCGCTCATCCGGATTTCAGGATCGTCGTGTCCTACAATCCCGGATATCAAAGCGTCCTGAAGGACCTCAAGGAATCTACAAAGCAGCGGTTTTCGGCGATCGGCTTCGACTACCCGGACGACGTGGCGGAAGCGGAGATCGTAGCGAAGGAAGCGGGCGTGGAGACCGCTATAGCGAGCGCATTGGTTCGCGTCGCGCAGCGGTCGCGCAATCTACGCGGTCACGGTCTCGACGAGGGGGCATCGACGCGAATGTTGATCCATGCCGCCATGTTGACGAGGCAGGGCATTCCGATCGCCCAGGCCTGTCGGATGGCGATCGTTCTCCCTATCACCGACGACCCCGACGTCCGCGAAGCGTTGACCGCCGCCGTATCGGTCTGTTTCTGATGCCTTCGCACGCCGACCTCCTCAATGCCGGGCGATGGGATGCCGAGTGGAAGTCGGCTCACGAAAGAATCGACCAGGCCGGGTACGGTGATCTCGTCGCCAGCGCCTACCGTCGACGGGGACCCGAGCTCGCGGATATCGTGGGGCTGGAGCCCGTACTGAGGTTGGGTCGTGCCGTCTCGGAGTTCGCGATCCGGACGGACAAGCGGACGACTTCCATTCTGCCGGACAGCGCCGTCGCCGTGGCGGAACTACTTCACCGACCGGACGCAGTCATCGAATGGCTGCTCATCGTGGAGAATGCAGCGAAGGCCGCTCCCTCAGCGATCGTCGTGCTGCTGGAGAACAGCGCGAAAATCCTCGGCAGGGTCGATCTCGCCGGGTTCAAAGCGTTCGTGTCGATGGGTATCGCCATCGGACGTCGCCACCCCGAAAGGCAGGCGGCATTCTTCAAGATGGAAGACCCGGAGGCCAGGCGATTCTTCGACGTCGAGGAGGGGGCGGATCGATACGCCGCCCTGCAGGGGACGCTTAGACCGTACCTGCGCGCCGTGTGGGGCATCGAGCCACCCATGCAGGTCGCCGCACCCGACATGCCCGAGCCGATGCGACGCCGCGTGGGGTTCGGAGGCGGGGGCATCCGGATGCCGCCCTCGTTTTCCGGATTCGAGGGTGAAGAGTCGCGTCGTATCTATCGCGCCGCCGTCGCCCACGTCGGCGCTCATCATCACTTCACGGAGCAGCTTTTCCCCGTCGGAGCGTTGAAGCCATTCCAGCTTGCAGTCATTTCCGTGATCGAGGACGCTCGCGTAGAACGCCTGGCGATCCGCGAGTTGCCGGGTCTCGCAGAACTGTGGCTGCCTTTTCATGTCGCCAAGCCCAGCGGTCCGCCCTTGGCCACGTCGCTCCTGGCAAGGCTTGCGAGAGCCCTGATCGACAGCGACTACCGCGACCCCGATGGCTGGATCGAGAAGGGACGAACGCTGTTCGAGCAGGCAGCCGACCTCGATCTGTCCGACCAGTCGCTCAGCAGGACGATCGGCGGTCTCCTCGGCAACGACCTCGGTCAGATGCGTATCCGGTTCGACGCCAAGGGATATGTCGTCCAGCCCGCATATCGCGACGACAACATCGGTATCTGGGATTTCGGCGACGCAGCGGAACCGGCAATCGAAATGCAGGACATCGTCGAAGGCGCTCGGGTCGAGCAGCAGCAGTGTGACGACGGGAAACCGGATGACGAAGCCGAAGACAGAGGCGATAACGAGGCTGCCGGAAAGGTATGCCTGAGCCGCGATGCGTCCGATGGAGTTCTCGTCGCCCGGTATCCCGAATACGATTATCTCGCGCGCAAGGATCGCACCGAGTGGTGTTCCGTTCGAGAACACCGGGTTCCGGAAAAGCCGGCCGACGCGATCATTCTCGCCGAGAGGGCACATGCCGATATCTCGTCGAAGCTGGCGAACATGATCCGTGCCGCGCGGACGGGCCGAACCGAACGCTTGCGACGACAGGCGGACGGCGATGTCCTCGACGTGGACGCCTGCATCGACGCTGCGATTTCCAGTCGGATGAACGTAGCTCCCGATTTCAGGGTCTACAGCCGTTACGAACGGAGAAGTCGAGACCTATCCGTCCTGATTTTGCTCGACGTGTCGAACTCCACCGCCGATGCCGTTCAGGGAGGGACGAGGAAAGTCCTCGACGTGGAGCGCGTTTCAACCGCCCTGTTATCGAGCACGATAGCCGGGCTCGGCGACAAATTCGCCTTGGCGGCATTCTGTTCAGACACACGTGAAGACGTCCGGTATTTCCGGATCAAGGATTTCGCGGAGCCCTACGATCTCAGGACAAAGATGCGTCTCGCCGGGCTGGATAGCGGAATGTCCACCCGGCTCGGAACGGCTATCAGGCATGCTGCCGAGGACCTTTCACGGCAACGAAGCTACCGACGTCTGTTGCTCGTAGTCACCGACGGGGAGCCCTCGGATATCGACGTGGACGACGAGCGTTACCTCGTGGAGGACGCCCGGGCCGCGGTCCATTCAGTCAATCAGAAGGGCATCGACACGTTCTGCGTGGCGCTCGGCTCCGACGCACCGTCCTACGCCGACCGGATTTTCGGTCGCAAGGGAGCGACGACGGTAACGAGGGTCGAGCAACTGCCGTCCCACCTTCCGGCGATTTTTCACAGGCTGACCCGATAGGGGCGAGCCTGGCCAACACATCAAGAGCATAGTGAGGAGGAGTACCGATGTCACAGAAGGTTTATCCGGTACAGCAACCGGTCAAGGACCGCGCGCTTATCGATAGGACCAAATACGACCAGTGGTACGCGGCAAGCGTTAGCGACCCGGACGCATTCTGGGCCGAGCATGGCAAGCGGATCGACTGGTTCAAGCCGTTCTCAGTCGTGAAGAACACGTCGTTTACCGGGGACGTTTCGATCAAGTGGTTCGAAGACGGCGAAACGAACGTCTCCTACAATTGCATCGACCGCCATCTCGACCAGCATGGGGATCGGACCGCGATCATTTTCGAGGGCGACAATCCCTACGTCGACCGCAAGATCACCTACAGCGAACTTCACGAGCATGTCTGCCGCATGGCGAATGTCATGAAGAAGTATGGCGTGAAGAAAGGCGACCGGGTTACCATCTATATGCCGATGGTCCCCGAGGCAGCATACGCGATGCTCGCCTGCGCCCGGATCGGAGCCGTGCATTCGGTCGTATTCGGGGGGTTCTCGCCCGAAGCCCTCGCCGGCCGTATCGTGGACTGCGAGTCGACGTTCGTCGTTACCTGCGACGAAGGCGTTCGCGGCGGCAAGGCGGTACCTCTCAAAGACAACGCGGACAAGGCAATCGACATCGCCGCACGCCAGCATGTGCTTGTCGACAAAGTCCTCGTCGTGCGACGTACTGGCGGCAAAATCGGCTGGGCACCCGGACGGGATGTCTGGCACCACCGGGAGGTCGAGACTGTCGACGCCACGTGCGCTCCGGAAAGCATGAACGCCGAGGACCCGCTTTTCATCCTCTATACGTCGGGTTCCACCGGAAAGCCCAAAGGTGTCGTCCATACGACAGGCGGATACCTCGTATACGCCGCAATGACCCACGAATACGTGTTCGACTATCACCCGGGAGATGTCTACTGGTGCACGGCCGATGTGGGCTGGGTCACCGGGCATTCCTACATCCTATACGGCCCCTTGGCGAACGGCGCGACGACCTTGATGTTCGAGGGCGTGCCGACCTTCCCCGACCAGGGTCGTTTCTGGGAAGTCATCGACAAGCACAAGGTCAACATCTTCTACACGGCCCCGACCGCAATACGGTCGTTGATGGGTGCGGGCGACGAGTTCGTCACCCGGTCGCACCGGTCCAGTCTGCGTCTGCTCGGTACCGTCGGCGAACCGATCAACCCGGAGGCATGGCAATGGTACCACGATGTCGTGGGGCAGCGGCGTTGTCCGATCATCGATACCTGGTGGCAGACGGAACAGGCGGCCACCTCATTACGCCGCTGCCGGGCGCGACCGATCTCAAGCCGGGATCGGCGACGACGCCGTTCTTCGGTGTCAGGCCCGAACTCGTGGACAACGACGGCAATGTCCTCGAGGGGGCGGCTGACGGAAACCTGTGCATCGCGGACAGCTGGCCCGGCCAGATGCGCACGGTCTACGGCGACCACGACCGCTTCATTCAAACATACTTCTCCACCTACAAGGGCAAGTACTTCACGGGAGATGGCTGCCGTCGTGACGAGGACGGCTACTACTGGATCACGGGGCGCGTCGACGACGTGCTCAACGTGTCGGGCCATCGCCTCGGGACCGCGGAAGTGGAATCCGCTCTCGTGTCGCACGATCTCGTTTCGGAAGCGGCGGTCGTCGGCTACCCGCATGCCATCAAGGGGCAAGGCATCTACTGCTACGTGACACTGATGGCCGCCGCAGAGGAATCCGATGAACTTAGGCAGCAACTCGTCAAGCATGTCCGCAGCGAAATCGGGCCCATCGCCGCACCGGACAAGATCCAGTTCGCGCCGGGCCTGCCGAAAACGCGTTCGGGCAAGATCATGCGCCGGATTTTGCGGAAGATCGCGGAGGATGATTTCGGAGCTCTCGGGGATACTTCCACGCTAGCCGATCCGGCTGTCGTGGATGATCTTATCGCGAACCGTCAGAACAAAGCGGCAGCTTGATAAAAAGGGAACGAACATGAGGCTGATGTTTCTAGGCGCGCCGGGTGCCGGCAAAGGCACACAGGCGGAAATAGTGTCCCGTCGGTACAAGATTCCGCACCTGTCAACCGGAGAGATACTGCGTTCGGAAGTCCGTTCCGGTACAGAACTCGGGCTCTCGATCCGCTCGACTATGGAGGCGGGCGGTCTCGTCTCCGACGATCTCATTTCCGATGTCGTCGCCCGCCGTCTCCAACAAGGCGATGCGGCTCGGGGCTTCATACTCGACGGATTCCCCCGAAACGTGGCACAAGCGCGGTGGCTCGACGGCTTGCTCGCCGACGAGAGGCTAGACGCCGTTGTCGAGCTGGTCGTAGACGAAACCGTTGTACTGGAACGAGTCCTGAACAGGGCCAGGGCCGCACTCGCGAATTCCACAGAGGTCCGGAAGGACGATGACGTCGATACGATGCGGGTGCGTCTGGAGGCCTACCGCGTAGCGACGCGTCCTCTGTCGGCATACTACCGCGAGCAAGGCCTGCTCTTCAGGGTCGACGGAATGAAGGGAGTGCACGAAGTGACCGACGAAATCCTGGGCATCACTGCCCGCGAGACGGTCGCCGAGCAATTCGGTTAGCGACCGCATTTCGAAGCTAACGCGGATGACTCCCTTCGCACCGCCGCCGAAGGGAGCGGATCGGCTGCTGTTCACCCTCGATGCAGCGGCAGCCGATCAATCTTGGGAGGGTATCGCCGGGGTCCGCCGCCGACACCGCTCGGTGCTTCTTCCGGGATACTCCTCTCCGGTCTTGCCGGAGGGGAGTGGTCGTTTGCCGTTCCGTCTGTCGGGAGCGGCAAACGACCTGTTTCGCGCGCGTCGGCGGTTCAGCACTGCACCCTGTCGTTTGGTCGGTTCTATCGGCGTTGGCTGATGGTGGCTCCGCAATATTGCTTGGGGTCCATAAGGCAAGCTCCTCTACAGCAGGGGCAGAAACACTGGTTGTCCTTGATTGATCAGCAGAATTTTCCCCGCCTTTGGCTCCTCGCGCAGCAAAATTCTGCCGACCTCAAGTCCTCCGCTGCGCTGCGGCCGCGCCTGGTGCGGCACTCCTTCCCGATCCGCATTTCATCCCTGCGATGAAACGCAATCGACAGGAGAAATCACATGCAACAGCTTGCTAAATTCCTCAAAGCAACCGGCCGCCGGCTTCGCTTCCTCGCCAAGGTGATCTGTCACTTTCTCCGCAAGGGCAAAGTCGGTCTGAAGATCGCGATCAAGATACCGTTCTTCTTCGAGATCGAGATCAATTGCGAGACCGATTGGAACCGACGGCGCTAACGGCGTATCGGTCGGCATCACGGCCAGGCCACGCCTTGATCTCGAAGGGACCCTCGTTGATTAGCTCGAGCATCCTGTCCGTGGCGCGGTTGCCAGGTGCCAGCTCCGACGAACATTTCGGTTCGCCCACCTCCGGCGTGTCGATATCGGCGATGCGGATCTTCTGGCCCTTGAACCAGATTGTGTCACCGTCGATGACGCATGCCTGGCGGGAGCCCGCACCGCACTTCTTGAACGCTGCCTGGGTCTTTGGCGTTGTGTCGCTGGCGAGGGCCACGGTTGCGATCGAGACGGGGGCAGCAAGAAGGACCGTCACCATCGCAATCAGAGCCACCGCGAAGCGCCCGTGTAGTGGCAAACGAGCGAAATAACTTGAAATTCTATTCATGCGTATCCCTGAAGTTCATGCTCCCTTGATGAGGCATTGATGCTCGATTGACGAACGACCGCAGCGTAGCCGCGACGCTTCTTTTGTCGAACGAGATCGAGAAAAAGGGCTACTGCCTCTCGCTCGGTTTGGAAATGGTGGCTCTTCGTCTGGCCGGCCGTTCCGATACGTCCCCAACGTCGCGTCAGGCAAGCCTCTCCAAACAGATTGGGTTGGATCGACATCGCATAGAAGCGGGCCATGTTTTTCTTAACGTCCGATCGTTCAACATAAAGATGGTAGGGCTGGGTGATCATGCCCCCATGATCGTCTCCATCGGGGGGGGGGCCGTCCAACGCCAGTTTTGAATCGCTCAGGTGCCATCGATTCATTTTCGTGATGTTGAAGCGCTGTCGAGAGCGGGCGGTCCGCCTGCGGCGTACGGCTCTATTCGCTGTCGCGAACGAAGCCCGCGCGCGGTCTCCGCCCATCCGGGTCACGATCCTCCCGCGGGCGACGTTGGGATTGGCCACAGCGCGGCTATCATGCCTGTCATTGCTGGCAACTCTCTTGGCCAAGCATCACCAACGCGATGATGGAGGTTTTCAACGGACTGACCGAAGGGATCTCGACGAGTAGACGGTGATCTCAAGCAGAATGCCTCGGTCGGGGGCGGTCGGTCCCGGCTTCCGCTGACGCGGCGCTATGCTAAGCCTCCTGCGGCTGCCCGATATCCGACCGAGGCATGACGAGAATTCCCGAAATCACGCCCTGGCGGTCGTCGCTATGCTGATTTCTCCGATGCTCTTCATTGTTCATGTGCGGGCGCTTCGCGACGCTGGAACCTGCTCTGCTCAACGCAAGCCTTCATATCGTTTCGCCGGAACCAGATGGCCCGGCCGCACCTCAGCGGCGGGTTGCCTGCCGAGAAGACGATCTGTTCGTCCGCCCTCATGCGCAGCACTTCGTACGGTTGGATGAGTGGCCGAGCGGCAAGCTGCTTTGACCGGGTCCGCGAAGAGCCGCGCGACTGAAAGCTGTGGCTGACCTGGTCGATCTCGACCGTCGTCATGCCGCAGCGGCGAGAGATGTAGTCTGCTGTTTCCGGATCGTTGATGGCCGCGAAACTGATCCAGCTTGCGCTCTCGAACCACTTGCTGGAGGCGTCGCGCCCGCCGTAGGCTTCGCGCAGCTGGCCGATCGACTGATAGATCATCGTCAGCGTGATTCCATACTTTCGGCCCGCGTCCCGTGCGGTCTCCAGAATACGCATATAGCCAAGGCGGGCGACCTCATCGAGGAGGAAGAGGGCGCGGCCGTCCATCGCGCCGTCGCGATTGTAAATGGCATTCAGAAACGAGCCGATCACGACGCGCGCCAATCCGCTATGGGTCTCCAACGTCTTGAGATCGATGTTGATGAACACATCCGTTTTGCCCGAGGCGATATCCTCGGTCCGGAATGTCGAGCCGGAGACCAGTGCCGCGTAGTTCTTGTACGAGAGCCAGTGCGTTTCCTTGATGGCATTAGCATAAACGCCGGAAAAGGTTTCTGGCGTCATGTTGACGAAAGCGGCGACGTTCTCCTTAACGAAATCCGATCCCGAATTGTCGTAGATGTCCTGCAGGCGCTGTCGGAGTTTCGGCTCGGGCTCCGATAGGTTGCTGCGTACCTGGCGGAGCGTCTGCTGCTCCTTCGGCGTATGCCCGGAGAGGCAAACATCGGCGATGATCGCGGTCAGGAGCTGGAGACCTGAGGCACGGAAGAAGTCGTCGCGGACCCCGCTCGCGCGACCGGTATCGCTCATGATCCATGAGGCGACAGAGGCAATGTCCTCCTCCTTCGTACCGCGATACTGGCCAACCCAGTCGAGTGCATTGAAGCCGGTTGCGGGTTTATGCGGATCGAGGATCCGCACACGTCGCCCCGCCTCTTCCCGATGCCTAGGGTCAGGACCCATTGATTTGAATTGACGGCTATGATTCAGACGGGCGGATAGGAGCCCGACTGATGAGTAATTTGTTCTGGCTGACGGAGGAGCAAATGACCCGTCTTCAGCCCTATTTCCCCAAGAGCCATGGCCGCCAGCGTGTCGATGATCGGCGTGTCCTGAGCGGCATCATTTTCGTCAATCGCAACGGCCTCCGGTGGTGTGATGCGCCGAGGGAATATGGTCCGGCGAAGACCTTGTATAACCGCTGGAAACGCTGGAGCGACAAGGGCATCTTTATCCAGATGATGGAGGGCCTGGCTGTGCCTGAAGCTGCAGAGCACAAGACCATCATGATCGATGCGACCTATCTGAAGGCCCACCGCACAGCTTCCAGCCTGCGGGTAAAAAAGGGGGTGCGGGCCGCCTGATTGGACGCACGAAAGGCGGCATGAACACCAAGCTTCATGCCGTCACGGATGCGAATGGTCGCCCGGTCAGCTTCTTCATTACGGCCGGTCAGATCAGCGATTACACCGGTGCTGCCGCCTTGCTTGATGAACTTCCCAAGGCCAAATGGCTACTGGCCGACCGTGGCTATGATGCCGACTGGTATCGAGACGCTTTACAGGCGAAGGGGATCACCCCCTGCATTCCGGGGCGGAAGTCCCGCAACAAAACCATCAAATACGACAAACGCCGCTACAAACGGCGCAACCGGATCGAGATCATGTTCGGGCGTCTCAAAGACTGGCGGCGTGTCGCTATGCGCTACGACAGATGCCCAATGGTCTTCCTCTCCGCCATCGCTCTCGCTGCAACCGTTATCTTCTGGCTCTGATCAATGAGTCCTGACCCTAGGCAGGCTTCACCAAAGAGGTTGGGCTCAATCGACATCGCATAGAAGCGGGACATGTTTCTTGTCCGGTCCGTTCGTTCCACATAGAGCTGGTAGGGTTGCGCGATCATGGTGACAGAATCGCGTTTTCGGTCGCCAGCGTCCAACGACAGTTTTGAATCGTTCATCGACCGTCGATTCATTTCAGTGAGGTAACTGAAGTGCTGGGCGGTCCGCCTTCGGCGTACGGCTCTATCCGCCTGCGGCGAACGAAGCCCTCACGCGGTCTTCGCCCATCCGGGTGACGAGCCTCCCGCGAGAGATGCCTATACTTGGCGGACGCAACTGGTCGAGTTCTCACGCTCCCGCTGACGCAGGCGCTTTACTGCCAGTTGACGGTAGGTCACCGCCGCTTGGACTCATGCCCCTCGCAGCAGGGGGCAGGCAAGTCTTCAAATCCTCCTTTCTCTTTGCATTCCAGTCATATGCCTCCCCGATTGGGCGAGGCGCACCATAGGTGAAATCAGAAAGCCAGAGCATATTCGGCGCAGGCGCGAAGAAGTGTCGGTTCACCTGGTCGAGCGGGCATGGGCCGGTCTTGTCACTGATCGTCGTGCGGATCGGCTTGCCACGAATGATGCCCTGCAGCCCCATCACCCTCATAAGCCGAGCTACAGTGCAGCGGGCGATGTCGAAGCCCTCCCGCTGCAATTGCCGCCAGACTTTGCGCACGCCATAGGCCTGGAAATTCTCATTGAACACCCGGCGTATCTCGATCTTCAGGCCGATATCGCTGCGGGCGCGAACCGACAGGCGGTCCACGTCCAGGCGCTTGGCGACGTTCTCGTAATAGGTTGATGGGGCGATCGGCAAAAGCCTGCAGATCGGCTCGACCCCGAACACGCTACGGTGTTCGTCAATGAACGAGATCATCGTTTGAAGGGACGGTCGAGCTCCGCCATCGCGAAATAGGCAGAAGCCTTGCGCAAAATCTCGTTGGCCTGGCGAAGCTCGCGGTTCTCCCGCTCAAGAGCCTTCATCTTCTCGGCCGCGTCGGTCGGCAGGCCTGCTCGTTTGCCGCTGTCGACCTCGGTCTTCTTCACCCATTCATGCAGCGTGGCTGGCGAGCAACCGATCTTGCCCGCAATAGATGAAACGGCTGCCCACCGCGAAGGGTGCTCAGCCTCGTGATCCAGCACCATACGGATGGCGCGTTGGCGGACTTCAGGTGAAAACTTGTTCGTTGTCTTGCTCATATCGGCTCCACTCTCTCAGAAGTTGGAGCCTCCGGCAAACCCGGCGCGGTTCAATTCTCGTCTAGCGCCAAATTCAAGCAACAGGCGCAAGGTAAATTGCCTTAGGGGTGCCTGCGTGAACGAGTAGCGCTCAGGCCGTTTTCTGGTGGGGCTTAAGCCGGATTTCGGGCTGTAGCGTGAGATAGCCCGAACAAAAAAAGGGTCTGCCTCACTTTGTGTGGTTAATAGATCGTTAGCAGGCACTTCGCTATTGGCGTGCATGAGAACAAAATCAAAATGGTCGCCCGGTCCGGGCATCAAGGTCCAAAGCATCGCAACCAAC
>Ga0126362_10000222_pt1 | contig 39621 bp, 33 predicted proteins | sample ANMtaG_FD_126269 | JGI IMG/M metagenome (GOLD analysis project Ga0126362, IMG submission 126269) | Continental margin sediment microbial communities from North Pacific Ocean - ANME2c_DSS_Sorted | ecosystem: Environmental > Aquatic > Marine > Continental margin > Sediment | place: Pacific Ocean... | reverse complement strand
TCAGCATCACCGTGAAGCTGATCAACCCGATCGCGATGGAAGAAGGCCTGCGCTTCGCCATCCGCGAAGGCGGCCGTACCGTGGGTTCGGGCGTCGTGGCGAAGATCCTCGACATCTAAGCCGAGCGCGAAGAGTACCGGAGGGGTATAGCTCAATTGGCAGAGCGTCGGTCTCCAAAACCGAAGGTTGTAGGTTCGATTCCTACTGCCCCTGCCACTTAGGTGGCACTCCGAAAAGCCCGTCGCGTCCCGACGGGCTTCGGCGTCTCAAGAGACGCATTGAATTGAAGGCCTCAGGGTCACAGGAAATCAGCCGAACATGGCCACTTCTCAAATCGAAACCGTGAGCACCGGCGCCGACAAGGCCAAACTGGCCGTGGCGGTCGTGCTGGCAGTGGGCGCCATCGTGGCGTTCTATCTGCTGTCGCGCCAAGGCTCGCTGGTGCAATGGGCTGCGCTGCTGGTCGGCTTGGCTGCAGCGGTGGCTGCTTTTGGCAGTTCGGAGAATGGCCGTCAGCTGTGGGCTTTCGGTCGCGATTCCTGGCGCGAGGTCAAGAAGGTCGTCTGGCCGACCCGCAAGGAAGCGATGCAGATGACGGCCTATGTGTTTGCCTTCGTGGCGATCATGTCCGTCTTCCTCTGGCTCACCGACAAGACGCTCGAATGGGTGTTTTTCGACCTCATTTTGGGCTGGAGAAAATAAATGATCGACGACGCAGTTGAAACCACGCCGAGCGCGCCGGAGGAAGAAAACACCTCCGTGCTGGCTCCTGCCGCCAACCCTGATCTGCGTTGGTACGTGGTGCATGCCTATTCGGGCATGGAGAAGGCCGTCGAGCGCAATATCACCGAGCGCATCAACCGCGCCGGCATGCAGGACAAGTTTGGTCGCATCCTGGTTCCGACCGAAGAAGTGGTCGAGATCAAGAACGGCCAGAAGCGCACCACCGAACGTCGCTTCTTCCCGGGTTACGTGCTGGTCGAGATGATCATGGACGACGAAAGCTGGCACCTGGTGAAGCACACCAACAAGGTGACGGGTTTCGTGGGCGGCGCGAAGAACCGTCCGGCCCCGATCTCGCAGAAAGAGGTCGAGGACATCGTCAGCCAGATGCAGCAGGGCACCGAGAAGCCGCGTCACAAGGTCGAGTTCACCGTCGGCGAATTCGTGCGCGTCAAGGAAGGCCCGTTCACCGACTTCAACGGCACTGTCGAGGAAGTCAACTACGAGAAGAGCAAGGTCAGCGTGTCGGTCATGATTTTCGGCCGTGCGACGCCTGTGGAACTCGAATTCAGCCAGGTCGAGAAGACCTGACGACCCGCCGGCCTTCGGGGCGGCGTTACTGTTTCCGGCTGCGCGTTGTCCGACTCGGCGCGCGGCCTTGATCGAAGAGTCGTTTAACCCCGGGGAGCCTCGGCCGCAAGCCGAGGCGATATCACCCGCAAGGAGCAAAAAGCATGGCGAAAAAAATCGTCGGCTTCATCAAGCTGCAAGTGCCAGCTGGTAAGGCCAACCCGTCCCCGCCGATCGGTCCCGCACTCGGTCAGCGCGGTCTGAACATCATGGAATTCTGCAAGGCGTTCAACGCTCAGACGCAGAGCTACGAGCCGGGTCTGGCGCTGCCGGTGGTCATCACCGCGTTCGCCGACAAGAGCTTCACCTTCATCATCAAGTCGCCGCCGGCTGGCGTCCTGATCAAGAAGGCCATCAAGCTCGAGAAGGGTTCCGCACGTCCGCACACCGACAAGGTCGGCAAGATCACGCGCGCCCAGCTCGAAGAAATCGCAAAGACCAAGATGAAGGACCTGACCGCCGCCGACATGGACGCCGCGGTTCGCACCATCGCTGGTACGGCCCGTTCGATGGGCGTGAATGTGGAGGGCGTGTAAATGTCCAAGATCACCAAGAAGCAGAAGTCGCTCGAAGGCAAGGTCGACAGCACCAAGCTGTACCCGCTGGCTGACGCGATCAATATCGTCAAGGAAGCCGCTACCGCCAAGTTCGACGAATCGATCGACGTGGCCGTGCAGCTCGGCATCGATGCGAAGAAGTCGGACCAGGTCGTGCGTGGCGCCGTCGTGCTGCCCAACGGCACCGGCAAGACCAAGCGCGTCGCCGTGTTCGCCCAGGGCGCCAAGGCTGAAGAAGCCAAGGCCGCCGGCGCCGACATCGTCGGCATGGACGACCTGGCTGCCATGGTCAAGGCTGGCGACATGCCTTTCGACGTCGTGATCGCTGCCCCCGACGCAATGCGCGTCGTCGGTACGCTCGGTCAGATCCTCGGCCCGCGCGGCCTGATGCCTAACCCCAAGGTTGGCACGGTGACCCCGGACGTCGCCACGGCTGTGAAGAACGCCAAGGCCGGCCAGGTTCAGTTCCGCGTCGACAAGGCCGGCATCGTGCACGGCACGATCGGCCGTCGCTCGTTCGACAACGACAAGCTGCAAGGCAACCTCGCCGCGCTGATCGACGCTCTGGTCAAGGCCAAGCCCGCGACCAGCAAGGGCGTGTACCTGCGCAAGGTGGCTGTGTCGTCGACCATGGGTCTGGGTGTCCGCGTGGACACGCAAACCATCTCGGCGAGCTAAAGAGATTTGCTCCACCTCGCAAGGGTGGAGCGGATGTGGTGGGTCGCGGCGGCTTCGGTTGCCGCGGGCCATCCAAGACCGCTGGTGTGCAGGGTGCTGCACTTAAACGCCGGACCTTCCTGTCCGGTATCCAGCGCAGATGGCGATCCCACTGCAAGGAATCAAGGAATTCGGTTTTTTGTTCCTGACAGTTGGTCGCTGCATGAAGCGCGATCCAAGGCCCCGGCCGACGATCGCATTTAAAGGAGTAGACCTTGAGTCTGAATCGCAGTGAGAAAGAAGCGGTCATCAATGATGTGACCAGCCTCGCCGCAAAAGCTCAAACGCTCGTGATGGCGGAATACCGTGGCATCACGGTTGCCGACATGACCAAACTGCGCAACGAAGCGCGCAGCAAGGGTGTGAGCCTGAATGTTCTGAAGAACACTCTGGCCCGCCGTGCTGTCGCTGGTAGCCCGTTTGAGATCGTCGGCGACCAGATGACCGGCCCGCTGATCTACGGCTTCTCCGAAGACGCTGTGGCCGCCGCCAAGGTGGTGGCCGATTTCGCGAAGACCAACGACAAGCTGGTCATTCGCGGCGGCGCCTTCGGTGGCAAGGCCCTGGACGTCGACGGCGTGAAGCAACTGGCCAACATCCCTTCGAAGGAAGTTCTGTTGTCGCAGCTGCTGGGCTTGATGCAATCCCCGATCTCTCGTACCGCCCGCGTGCTCGCGGCGCTGGCCGAGAAGCGCGGTGGTGGCGAAGCTGCACCCGTCGCCGATGCACCGGCAGAAGCACAGGCAGCTTGAGCTGCCTGCGTTTGAAACATTCAACCCAATTGTTAGGAAACAAAAATGGCATTCGATAAAGACGCATTTCTGACCGCGCTCGACAGCATGACGGTCCTGGAACTCAACGACCTGGTGAAAGCCATCGAAGAGAAGTTCGGCGTGAGCGCCGCTGCAATGGCCGCTCCGGCTGCTGGTGGTGGCGGTGGCGCCGCTGCTGCCGTCGAAGAGAAGACCGAATTCAACGTTGTGCTGGTCGATGCCGGCGCGAACAAGGTTTCGGCGATCAAGGCAGTGCGCGAAATCACCGGCCTGGGCCTCAAGGAAGCCAAGGACCTGGTGGAAGCCGCTCCCAAGGCTGTCAAGGAAGGCCTGTCGAAGGCTGACGCTGAAGCCGCCAAGAAGAAGCTGGAAGACGCCGGCGCCAAGGTGGAACTGAAGTAATTCAGACCCCCTGGAGGGCTGGAGGTGCCTGAAAAGGCCCTCCAGCCTTTGCCGCTTTCAGAGCGCACTCAAAAGCCGGCTCGTTGCCGGCTTTCCCGGAGACCCGAAGGGCTCCGGAAAAGCCAAGACGAGTCGGGATTTTTGAGTGTCTTCTGACCCCGACTGCAGAAGACCCCTTGGTTCGGGCGATGTGCAACGCATCGCTGTCCGCCAACGGCTGGTAGTGGCCAGCCGCCAAGCAGTGGTGCTCCGGCACTGCTGACAAGTCGCTGAAGATCTCAAGCACCGGAGCTCTCATGGCCCAATCGTCCGCGTACAGTTACACCGAACGCAAGCGCATCCGAAAAAGTTTCGGCAATCGCGACAGCGTCGTCGAAATCCCCTACCTGCTGCAGATGCAGAAGGACGCATACACCGCGTTCCTGCAAGCCGGCATTCCTCCGAAACAACGCACCGTCGAAGGCCTGCAGGCCGCGTTCGACGCTGCCTTCCCGATCGTCTCGCACAACGGTTTCGTCGAGATGAAGTTCCTCGAGTACAACCTGGCGAAGCCGGCGTTCGATGTGCGCGAGTGCCAGACCCGTGGTCTGACCTTCGCCTCGGCCGTGCGCGCCAAGGTGCAGCTCATCATCTATGACCGCGAGTCGTCGACCTCGCAGTCGAAGGTGGTCAAGGAAGTGAAGGAGCAAGAGGTCTACATGGGCGAAGTGCCGCTCATGACGGACAAGGGCTCGTTCATCATCAACGGCACGGAACGCGTGATCGTTTCGCAGCTGCACCGTTCGCCGGGCGTGTTCTTCGAACACGACAAGGGCAAGACGCACAGCTCGGGCAAGCTGCTGTTCTCGGCCCGCGTGATTCCCTACCGCGGTTCGTGGCTCGACTTCGAGTTCGACCCGAAGGACATGCTGTACTTCCGCGTGGACCGTCGCCGCAAGATGCCGGTCACGATCCTGCTGAAGGCCATCGGCCTGAACCCGGAATCGATCCTCGCGAACTTCTTCGTGAACGACAACTTCCGCCTGATGGACAGCGGCGCCCAGATGGAGTTCGTCTCCGAGCGCCTGCGCGGCGAAGTCGCGCGCTTCGACATCACCGACAAGTCGGGCAAGGTCGTGGTCGCCAAGGACAAGCGCGTCACCGCTCGCCACACGCGTGAGCTCGAGCAGGGCGGCACCACGCATATCAGCGTGCCGGAAGACTTCCTGATCGGCCGCGTGATCGCCCGCAACATCGTCGACGCCGACTCCGGCGAAATCCTGGCCAAGGCCAACGAAGAGCTGACCGAAGCGCTGCTGAAGAAGCTGCGCACGGCCGGCGTGCAGGACGTGCAGGTGATCTACACGAACGAACTCGACCAGGGCGCGTACATCTCGCAGACCCTGCGCATCGACGAAACCGTGGACGAATTCGCCGCCCGCGTGGCCATCTACCGCATGATGCGCCCCGGCGAGCCGCCGACGGAAGACGCCGTGCAGGCCCTGTTCCAGCGCCTGTTCTACAACCCGGACACGTACGACCTGTCGCGCGTCGGCCGCATGAAGTTCAACGCCAAGGTCGGCCGCGACGAATCGACCGGCCCGATGGTGCTGACCAACGAAGACATCCTGGCCGTGGTCAAGATCCTCGTCGACCTGCGCAACGGCAACGGCGAAGTCGACGACATCGACCACCTGGGCAACCGCCGCGTGCGCTGCGTCGGCGAACTGGCCGAGAACCAGTACCGCACCGGCCTGGCACGTATCGAGAAGGCCGTGAAGGAACGTCTGGGCCAGGCAGAGCAAGAGCCGCTGATGCCGCACGACCTGATCAACAGCAAGCCGATCTCGGCAGCGCTGAAGGAATTCTTCGGCGCCTCGCAGCTGTCGCAGTTCATGGACCAGACGAACCCGCTGTCCGAAATCACCCACAAGCGCCGCGTGTCGGCCCTTGGCCCGGGCGGTCTGACGCGCGAACGTGCAGGCTTCGAAGTGCGCGACGTGCACGTGACCCACTACGGCCGCGTGTGCCCGATCGAAACGCCTGAAGGCCCGAACATCGGTCTGATCAATTCGCTGGCCCTGTACGCCCGCCTGAACGAATACGGCTTCATCGAGACGCCGTACCGTCGCGTGGTGGACAGCAAGGTCACCAACGAGATCGACTACCTGTCGGCCATCGAGGAAGGCAAGTACGTCATCGCCCAGGCCAACGCGGCCCTGGACAAGGACGGCGTGCTGACCGGCGACCTGGTCTCGGCGCGTGAGGCCGGCGAATCGATCCTGGTCGGCGCCGAACGCATCCAGTACATGGACGTGTCGCCCGCGCAGATCGTGTCGGTGGCCGCATCGCTCGTGCCGTTCCTCGAGCACGACGACGCGAACCGCGCGCTGATGGGCGCCAACATGCAGCGTCAGGCCGTGCCCGTGCTGCGCCCCGAAAAGCCGATGGTCGGTACCGGCATCGAGCGCGTCTCCGCGGTCGACTCCGGCACCGTGGTCACGGCCACCCGCGGCGGTATCGTCGACTATGTCGACGCGACCCGTGTCGTGGTGCGCGTGAACGACGCCGAAGCGGCTGCAGGTGAAGTCGGTGTGGACATCTACAACCTGATCAAGTATCAGCGTTCGAACCAGAACACCAACATCCACCAGCGTCCCATCGTCAAGCGCGGCGACAAGATCGCCAAGGGCGACGTGGTGGCCGACGGCGCATCGACCGACCTCGGCGAACTGGCTCTCGGCCAGAACATGCTGATCGCGTTCATGCCCTGGAACGGCTACAACTTCGAAGACTCGATCCTGATCTCGGAACGCGTCGTCGCCGAAGACCGCTACACCTCGATCCACATCGAGGAACTGGTGGTGATGGCTCGCGACACGAAGCTGGGCGCCGAAGAAATCACGCGCGACATCCCGAACCTGGCCGAGCAGCAGCTCAACCGCCTCGACGAGTCCGGCATCATCTATGTCGGCGCCGAAGTGCAGCCGGGCGACACGCTGGTGGGCAAGGTCACGCCGAAGGGCGAGACCACGCTGACGCCTGAAGAGAAGCTGCTTCGCGCCATCTTCGGCGAGCAGGCTTCCGACGTGAAGGACACCTCGCTGCGCGTGGATCAGGGCTCGCAAGGCACCGTGATCGACGTGCAGGTGTTCACCCGCGAAGGCATCCAGCGCGACAAGCGCGCCCAGCAGATCATCGACGACGAACTCAAGCGCTTCCGCCTCGACCTGAACGACCAGCTTCGCATCGTCGAAGCCGACGCGTTCGACCGTATCGAGAAGCTGCTGACCGGCAAGGTCGCCAACGGCGGTCCGAACAAGCTGGCCAAGGGCACTAAGCTCGACAAGGCCTACCTGTCGTCGGTCGAGAAGTTCCACTGGTTCGACATCCGCCCGGCGGAAGACGAAGTGGCAACCCAGCTCGAGTCGATCAAGAACTCGCTGGAGCAGACGCGCCACAGCTTCGACCTCGCGTTCGAAGAAAAGCGCAAGAAGCTCACGCAGGGCGACGAGCTGCCCGCTGGCGTGCTCAAGATGGTCAAGGTCTACCTGGCCGTCAAGCGCCGCCTGCAGCCCGGCGACAAGATGGCCGGCCGCCACGGCAACAAGGGTGTGGTGTCGAAGATCGTTCCGGTCGAAGACATGCCCCACATGGCCGACGGCACGCCGTGCGACATCTGCCTGAACCCGCTGGGCGTGCCCTCGCGGATGAACGTGGGCCAGGTTCTCGAAGTGCACCTGGGCTGGGCCGGCAAGGGCGTGGGCCAGCGCATCGGCGACCTGCTGCAGCAAGAGGCCAAGGTGGCCGAGCTGCGCAAGTTCATGGAGCAGCTGTACAACGGCTCGGGCCGCCAGGAGAACATCGCTTCGCTGAGCGACACCGAACTGCTCGAGATGGCTGCGAACCTGCAGAACGGCGCGACCTTCGCGACGCCTGTGTTCGACGGTGCCTCGGAAGAGGAAATCCGCGGCATGCTGAAGCTCGCCTATCCGGACGACATCGCCAAGGCCAAGGGCCTGACCGATAGCCGCACGCAGGCCTACCTGTTCGACGGCCGCACCGGCGACCAGTTCGAGCGTCCCGTCACCGTCGGCTACATGCACTTCCTGAAGCTGCATCACCTGGTGGACGACAAGATGCACGCCCGCTCGACCGGCCCGTACTCGCTGGTCACGCAGCAGCCCCTGGGCGGCAAGGCGCAGTTCGGCGGCCAGCGTTTCGGGGAAATGGAAGTGTGGGCGCTCGAAGCCTACGGCGCTTCCTACGTCCTGCAGGAAATGCTGACCGTGAAGTCCGACGACGTGCAAGGCCGTACCAAGGTGTACGAAAGCATCGTCAAGGGCGAGCACTCGATCGAAGCCGGCATGCCGGAATCGTTCAACGTGCTGGTCAAGGAAATCCGTTCGCTGGGTCTCGACATCGAGCTCGAGCGTTCCTAATTTGAAAAGGGAAAGAGTCTTATGAAATCGCTACTCGACCTGTTCAAGCAATTCACGCCCGATGAGCATTTCGATGCCATCAAGATCGGCATGGCTTCGCCCGAGAAGATCCGTTCGTGGTCTTTCGGTGAAGTGAAGAAGCCCGAGACGATCAACTACCGCACGTTCAAGCCCGAGCGCGACGGTCTCTTCTGCGCCAAGATCTTCGGCCCGATCAAGGACTACGAGTGCCTGTGCGGCAAGTACAAGCGCCTGAAGCACCGCGGCGTGATCTGCGAGAAGTGCGGCGTCGAAGTCACGCAGACCAAGGTGCGTCGCGAGCGCATGGGTCACATCGACCTGGCCGCGCCCTGCGCCCACATCTGGTTCCTGAAGTCGCTGCCGTCGCGCCTGGGCCTCGTGCTCGACATGACGCTGCGCGACATCGAGCGCGTGCTGTACTTCGAAGCCTACGTGATCACCGACCCCGGCATGACCCCGCTGAAGAAGTTCGGCATCATGTCCGAGGACGACTACGACGCGAAGCGCAAGGAATACGGTGACGAGTTCGTCGCCAAGATGGGCGCCGAAGGCATCAAGGACCTGCTGGAAGGCATCGAGCTCGACAGCGAGATCGAACGCCTGCGCGGCGACCTGACCGGCTCCGAAGTCAAGGTCAAGAAGAACTCCAAGCGCCTGAAGGTGCTGGAAGCCTTCCGCAAGTCGGGCATCAAGCCCGAGTGGATGGTGCTCGACGTGCTGCCCGTGCTGCCGCCGGACCTGCGTCCGCTGGTGCCGCTGGACGGCGGCCGCTTCGCGACCTCCGACCTGAATGACCTGTACCGCCGCGTCATCAACCGCAATTCGCGCCTGCGCCGCCTGCTGGAGCTGAAGGCTCCGGAAATCATCGCGCGCAACGAAAAGCGGATGCTGCAGGAAGCTGTCGACTCGCTGCTGGACAACGGCCGCCGTGGCAAGGCCATGACGGGCGCCAACAAGCGCGCGCTGAAGTCGCTGGCCAACATGATCAAGGGCAAGAGCGGTCGCTTCCGCCAGAACCTGCTGGGCAAGCGCGTCGACTACTCGGGCCGTTCGGTCATCGTGGTGGGCCCGACGCTCAAGCTGCACCAGTGCGGCCTGCCGAAGCTGATGGCGCTCGAGCTGTTCAAGCCCTTCATCTTCTCGCGCCTCGAAGCCATGGGCATCGCGACCACGATCAAGGCTGCCAAGAAGGAAGTCGAATCGGGTACGCCGGTGGTCTGGGACATCCTGGAAGAGGTCATCAAGGAGCACCCGGTCATGCTGAACCGTGCTCCCACGCTGCACCGTCTGGGCATCCAGGCCTTCGAACCGATCCTGATCGAAGGCAAGGCCATCCAGCTGCACCCGCTCGTCTGCGCGGCATTCAACGCCGACTTCGACGGCGACCAGATGGCCGTCCACGTGCCGCTGTCGGTGGAAGCGCAAATGGAAGCCCGCACGCTGATGCTGGCCTCCAACAACGTGCTGTTCCCGGCTTCGGGCGAACCGTCGATCGTTCCTTCGCAGGACGTGGTGCTGGGTCTGTACTACACGACCCGCGACCGCATCAACGGCAAGGGCGAGGGCCTGATCTTCTCCGACATCGGTGAAGTGCAGCGCGCGCTCGACGCCAACGAAGTCGAGCTCACCGCCAAGGTCGCGGTGCGTATCACGGAGTACACCAAGGACAAGGAAACCGGCGTGTTCACGCCGTCGACCTCGCTCGTGGACACCACCGTGGGCCGTGCCCTGCTGTCCGAGATCCTGCCGAAGGGCCTGCCGTTCTCGAACATCAACAAGGCGCTGAAGAAGAAGGAAATCTCCAAGCTCATCAACGTCTCGTTCCGCAAGTGCGGCCTGAAGGAGACCGTGGTCTTCGCCGACAAGCTGCTGCAGAACGGCTTCCGCCTCGCGACCAAGGCCGGTATCTCGATCGCCATCGACGACATGCTGGTGCCCGCTGAAAAGCACGGCATCATCGAGCGCTCCGCCAAGGAAGTGAAGGAGATCGAGCAGCAGTACGTCTCCGGTCTCGTGACCTCCGGCGAACGCTACAACAAGGTGGTGGACATCTGGGGCAAGGCCGGCGACGAAGTGTCGAAGGTCATGATGGCCAAGCTGTCGAAGCAGAAGGTCACCGACCGCCACGGCAAGGAAGTCGAGCAGGAGTCCTTCAACTCGATCTACATGATGGCCGACTCGGGCGCCCGCGGTTCCGCGGCCCAGATCCGCCAGGTGGCCGGCATGCGCGGCCTGATGGCCAAGCCTGACGGCTCGATCATCGAGACGCCCATTACCGCGAACTTCCGCGAAGGCCTGAACGTGCTGGAGTACTTCATCTCCACCCACGGTGCCCGTAAGGGTCTGGCCGACACGGCGCTGAAGACGGCGAACTCGGGTTACCTGACCCGTCGTCTGGTCGACGTGACGCAAGACCTGGTCGTGACCGAACAGGACTGCGGCACGCACGGCGGCTACCTGATGCGCGCCATCGTCGAAGGCGGTGAAGTGATCGAATCGCTGCGCGACCGTATCCTCGGCCGTACCGCAGCCGACGACGTGCTGCACCCCGAGAACCGCGCCGTGCTGCTGAAGGCCGGCGAGATGTTCGACGAGGACACCATCGAAGCGCTGGAAGCGCAAGGCGTCGACGAGGTCAAGGTCCGCACCGCGCTGACCTGCGAAACCCGCTTCGGCATCTGCGCGACCTGCTACGGCCGCGACCTGGGCCGCGGCGGCCTGATCAACATCGGCGAAGCCGTCGGTGTGATCGCCGCCCAGTCCATCGGTGAACCGGGCACGCAGCTGACGATGCGTACCTTCCACATCGGTGGTGCCGCTTCGCGCGCTGCCATCGCCTCGAGCGTGGAAGCCAAGTCGAACGGCTCGATCGGCTTCAACGCCACGATGCGCTACGTGACCAACAGCAAGGGCGAGCTGGTCGTGATTTCGCGTTCGGGCGAAATCGTCATTCACGACGAGCACGGCCGTGAGCGCGAGCGTCACAAGGTGCCGTACGGCGCGACCCTGACGGTCAAGGCCGACCAGCAGATCAAGGCCGGCCACGTGCTTGCCAACTGGGACCCGCTGACCCGCCCGATCATTACCGAGTTCGCCGGCAAGACGCAGTTCGAGAACGTCGAGGAAGGCCTCACGGTCGCCAAGCAGGTGGACGAAGTGACCGGTCTGTCGACCCTGGTCGTGATCGACCCGAAGCGCCGCGGCGCTGCCAAGGTCGTGCGTCCGCAGGTGAAGCTCATCGACGCCTCCGGCGCCGAAGTGAAGATCCCGGGTACCGACCACTCGGTGACGATCGGCTTCCCGATCGGCGCCCTGGTGCAGGTGCGTGACGGCCAGGACGTGGGCCCCGGCGAAGTGCTGGCGCGTATTCCGGTCGAAGGCCAGAAGACCCGCGACATCACCGGCGGTCTGCCGCGCGTTGCCGAGCTGTTCGAAGCCCGTTCGCCGAAGGACAAGGGCATGCTGGCCGAAATGACCGGTACCGTGTCGTTCGGCAAGGAAACGAAGGGCAAGATCCGCCTGCAGATCACCGATCCGGAAGGCACGGTCTGGGAAGACCTCGTGCCGAAGGAAAAGAACATCCTGGTGCACGAAGGCCAGGTGGTGAACAAGGGCGAATCCGTGGTCGACGGCCCGGCGGACCCGCAGGACATCCTGCGCCTGCTGGGTTCGGAAGAACTGGCGCGCTACATCGTGGACGAAGTGCAGGACGTGTACCGCCTGCAGGGTGTGAAGATCAACGACAAGCACATCGAGGTGATCGTTCGCCAGATGCTGCGCCGCGTCGTGGTCGACAACATCGGCGACACGAGCTACATCTCCGGCGAACAGGTCGAACGCAGCGAAATGCTCAACACCAACGACGCCCTGCGCGCCGAAGGCAAGATCCCCGCGACGTTCACCAACCTGCTGCTGGGTATCACGAAGGCGTCGCTGTCGACCGACTCGTTCATCTCCGCCGCTTCGTTCCAGGAAACGACGCGCGTGCTGACCGAAGCCGCGATCATGGGCAAGCGCGACGAGCTGCGCGGCCTGAAGGAAAACGTCATCGTCGGCCGCCTGATCCCCGCGGGCACCGGCATGGCGTACCACCAGGCACGCAAGGTGAAGGACGCCATGGACGAGGCCGAGCGCCGCGCCATCGCCGAGTCGGAAGCTGCCGAACTGGCAGGTTCCGGCGAAGCCGATGCGGCTGCCAGCACGACGGAAGCCAGCGAAGGCGCTGCGACCGAATAACTGGTTAGCATCACCGGCCATGACCGGTACACCACGCCCCCCGACCGCCCCCGGTTGGGGGGCGTTTTTCTTTGTGTTTGCATGATGAGGCGTTGTCGTCGATGAGCGTGTTGCCCGAATCGCTGGCCAGCTGGATCGTGATTGCGGTCCTGCTGTTCTGGTTTGTCGGTGCCTACAACCGGCTGGTGCGCCTGCGCGCGGCCGTGTTGCAGGCCTATGGCCTGCTCGATGCGGCGCTGGGCAAGCAGCTGGATTTCGTGGAGGCCAGCATCGCGGCCGGGCCGCAGCCCGAGGTCGCGCCGACCGGCGAATCGCTGTCGTCCGTCGCTCCGCTGCGCGCGGCAACCACGCAGCTCTCGACGCTGCTGGGGGCGACCCGGCTGCATCCCCTGGACGTCGGCGGCATGGCCGCGCTGGCTACCGCGCTGCAGGTCTGGATCGGCGCCTGGCGGCGCCAGCATCCCGACCAGGTGACTGTGTTCGATGCAGACGGAACGCTGTCGCGGCCCGCGCAGCTTCAGGCCGGCGTGGCGGCCGCGGTTCCCGGCGCCGTCGAGCCGATCGGCTGGCCCGAGCCCTCGGCCGCAGCCGAAATCGCGCGAAGCCAGTTCAACCAGGCGGTGGCGCACTACAACGCCGCGATTGCGCAGTTTCCAGCGGTGCTGGTGGCATGGGCCGTGCGTCTGCGTCCGGCCGCGCCGTTGCTCTGAAACGGAGCGCCCGGCGCGCTTTCGCCTTCGTCTCTTCCTCTTTCCATGCACGAAGTCCGGCCTTTGGCCGGACCGTTACCATCGCCCCAACTTGCCAGAACTACCTTCCGACCCTTCCCGCAGCGGCCACGGCGACGCGCCGCCGCTGCAACAACCTCCGCTCTGGCGCCAGCTGCAATTGACTGCGGTGGCGCTGGCGTCGATCCGTGCCGGCACATCGGGCTCGGTGGCCTTCGAGGCCGTCGAGCCCGCGTTGCGGCCCGGCGTGCAGGCGCTCGGCTTTCAGGTGCTGCGCTGGCTCGGCCGCGCCGAGGCCCTGCGTCGCCATTTGGCCAAGCGCACGCCGCCGCCCCTTCCCGATGCGCTGCTGTGCACCGCGCTGGCGCTGGCGTGGGACGCCGACCATGCGCCCTACGAGCCCTTCACGCTGGTCGACCAGGCCGTCGAGGCCGCCAAGCGCAACCCCGCCACGCGGGCGCAGGCCAGCTTCATCAACGCCTGCCTGCGGCGCTTCCTGCGCGAGCGCGACGAGCTCGTGGCCGCCACCGACTCCGAACCCGTCGCGCAATGGAACCATCCGCGCTGGTGGATCGAGCGCCTCAAGCGCGACCATCCGCGCGAGTGGCAGCGTGTGCTGGGCGCTGACAACGCGCAGGCGCCGATGACGCTGCGCGTCAACGCCCGGAAATCGACCGCGGCCTCTTACTTGACCGAACTGGAGGCGGCGGGCCTCGGCGCGACGCGCGTGGGCCCCAGCGGCCTGCAGCTGACGCGCGCGCGCCCCGTGCAACAACTGCCCGGTTTTGCCGACGGCGCTTGCTCGGTGCAGGATGCCGCCGCGCAGATGGCCGCGCCGCTGCTGCTCGAAGGCCTTCTGCCGACCAAGCCCGGTGCGGCGCCGCTGCACGTGCTCGACGCCTGCGCCGCTCCCGGCGGCAAGACCGCGCACCTGCTCGAAATGGCGAGCCCCGGCGCGATCGACGTCACGGCGCTGGAAGTCGACGCCGTCCGCAGCCGCCGCATCGATGAAACCCTGGGCCGCCTCGGGCTCGAAGCCAGGGTGCTCGTTGCCGACGCGGCGCGCCCGGCCCAGTGGTGGGACGGCACGCCCTTCGACGCGATCCTGCTCGACGCCCCCTGCACCGCCTCGGGCATCGTGAGGCGCCACCCCGACGTGCGCTGGCTGCGCCGCGAAAGCGACACCGCCCAACTCGCCGCCCAGCAGGCAGCTCTGCTGGCCGCGCTCTGGCCACTCGTGCGACCCGGTGGCCGGCTCCTTTACTGCACTTGCTCCGTGTTCCGCGAAGAGGGCTCGCAACAAATTGATGCGTTTCTTGTACACAACACCAACGCACGATTGCTGCCATCGCCGGGCCATTTGCTGCCCCAAAGCGGGTCGAATGCCCGTGGCGTCCCGGACAATGCCTCTGGTGACCACGACGGCTTCTTCTACGCTCTGCTCGAAAAGCGTCCGCAGTGAGCGACGGCGCTGGCTGGTCCTGTCGTTGCCCGTCCTGCTCTGGATCTGGGCGATATGGATGGCCTGCCTGCCCGCTCCGGCGTCCGCACAGGGCCGCACCAGTGCGTCGATCACCCAGATGCGCCTGGAGCAGTCCGACGACGGCATCTATTTCACCGCCGCCGTGCAGTTCGAGCTGCCCTCGCTCGTGGAAGAGGTGCTCGACAAGGGCATCGCCATCTATTTCGTGGCCGAGGCCGAGCTCTTCCAGGAGCGCTGGTACTGGACAGACCGCAAGGTCGCCCAGGTCACGCGCCACATGCGGCTGGCCTACCAGCCGCTCACCCGGCGCTGGAGGCTCAACGTGTCGGCGGCACCGATGACCGGCGCGGCGGGCCTGGGCATCTCGCTGAACCAGAATTTCGACACCCTCGGCGACGCGCTCGACGCCATCAAGCGTGTCGGCCGCCTGCGCATGGGTGACGTGGCCGAGATCGGCGACGACCCGCAGCAGCAGGTCATGTTCCGCTTCCGGCTCGACACCTCGCAGCTGCCGCGCCCGTTCCAGATCGGCGTGGTCGGGCAGTCCGACTGGAACATCGCCGTCGAGCGCACCGCGCGGCTTCCGGTGGAGAAGCAGAAGTGAGCACTCCGGCGCGCGGCGGCACGGCGGCTTCGTCGGCCGCGAGTCGCGCGCGAGCCAGGCGATGGGCCATCGGCGTCGGTGCCGCGCTGGTCACGGCCATCGGCCTCGTGCTGATGTTCCTGCTGGCGCAGGCCACCAACAACCGCGCGCTGTACGAACGCTATTACGTGCGCCTGTTCGGCATCAACGTCGTGGTGGCGGTGCTGCTGGTGCTGGTGATCGGCTGGGTGGCCTTCCGCCTGCTGAGGCGCCTGCGGCAGGGCAAGTTCGGCAGCAAGCTGCTCATCAAGCTCGCGGCCATCTTCGCGCTGGTGGGCGTGGTGCCGGGGGCGCTGGTGTACGTGGTGTCGTACCAGTTCGTCGCGCGTTCGATCGAGAGCTGGTTCGACGTCAAGGTGGAAGGTGCGCTCGATGCCGGCCTGAACCTCGGGCGGGCCACGCTCGACTCGCTGTCCGACGACCTCGCCGCGAAGACGCGCGGCGCCAGTTCGCAACTGGCGCAGGTGCCCGACGCAAGCGCGGGCCTGGTGCTCGAGCGCATCCGCGACCAGCTCGAAGCCAGCGACGTGATCCTCTGGACCGGCAGCGGGCAACTGGTGGCCAGCGCCGGTACCTCCCGCTTCCAGCTCAACCCCGAGCGCCCGACGGTGCAGCAGTTCCGGCAGGTTCGTCCCGAGCGTGCCGTCGCGCACGTCGAGGGGCTGGACGAAACCGCCACGCCCGGCGCCGCCCCGCCGGTCGCGAGCGTACGCGCGCTCGCCATGGTGCAAAGGCCGGGCTTCGATTTCGACACCGCGCCTCGCTATCTGCAGGTCACGCGGCCGCTGCCGCCTGCGGTGGTCAAGAACGCGCTGGACGTGCAGGAGGCCAACCGCGAGTACCAGGAGCGCGCCATCGCCCGCGAGGGGTTGCGCCGCATGTACATCGGCACGCTCACGCTGAGCCTGTTCCTCGCCGTGTTCGGTGCGGTGCTGCTGGCCGTGCTCTTCGGCAACCAGCTCGCGCGGCCGCTGCTCGTGCTGGCCGACGGCGTGCGGCAGGTGGCGGCGGGCGATCTGCGGCCGACGGCCGTGCTGCAGGGCAAGGATGAGCTCGGCGGCCTTACGCGTTCCTTCGCCGTCATGACACAACAGCTGGCCGATGCGCGCGGCGCGGTCGAGAAGACCATGGGCCAGCTCGACGCGGCGCGCGCCAACCTGCAGACCATTCTCGACAACCTGACCTCGGGCGTGATCGTGCTCGACGCCAAGGGCACCGTGCTGTCCACCAACCCGGGCGCGACCCGCGTGCTGCGCGCGCCGCTCGCGGCATACGAAGGCCGGCCGCTCGTCGAAGTGCCGGGGCTGGCCGAGTTCGGTGCCAAGGTGCAGCAGCAGTTCGATGACTTTCTCGTCGAGCGCATGCAGCACGGCCTCGATCACTGGCAGCATGCCTTCGAGCTGCATGCCTCGGGCACCGATCTGCCGCAGCAGGACGGCGCCATCAACATCGTCGCGCGCGGCGCGGAGCTGCCCGGTGCTGCGCGGCTGCTGGTGTTCGACGACATCTCGGAGATCGTCTCGGCCCAGCGCGCGCAGGCCTGGGGCGAAGTTGCACGCCGGCTGGCGCACGAGATCAAGAACCCGCTCACGCCGATCCAGCTCTCGGCCGAGCGGCTCGAGATGAAGCTCTCGGGCAAGGTCCAGCCGCCCGAGCAGGCCGTGCTCGTGAAGTCGGTGAAGACCATCGTCGACCAGGTCGATGCGATGAAGCGGCTGGTGAACGAATTTCGCGACTACGCGCGCCTGCCCGCAGCCGACCTCAAGCCGGTGGACCTCAACGCCCTGCTGGGCGACGTGCTGCAGCTCTACAGCGCGGAGAACCTGCCCATCGTGCTGCGTTCCGAACTCGACGAGCGCTGCCCGCCCATTCGCGGCGACGCGCAGCAGATCCGACAGGTCATACACAACCTGTTGCAAAACGCGCAGGACGCCGCGGAAGCGGCCGCCAGCGGAACGGGCAAGGTGGGAGAGGTCGTCATCCGCACGCGGCTCGGCGATTCGGGGCAGCGCGTGCGCCTGACCGTGCAGGACAGCGGTCCGGGCTTTGCAGAGAACATCCTGAAGCGCGCGTTCGAGCCCTACGTCACCACGAAAACAAAAGGTACTGGTTTGGGCCTCGCGGTCGTCAAGAAGATCGCCGACGAGCACGGCGCGCGCATCGAGCTTTCCAACCGCGTCGTCGATGGGGCTGTAGCAGGCGCACAAGTCTCGCTATCATTCGCGCTGGCAGGCGAGCCGCGGGCAGCGGCCGCTCACACCGAAGATTCGTCGAAGTCTTCCGCCGCCTGAGCCGAACGAATGTCCGTCGCACAGGCGATGGATGGGCCAGCGGACCCTACACACATTGCAGATACCAGCGCAAACAACAAGCAGCACTCATGGCAAACATTCTCGTGGTCGATGACGAGCTGGGCATCCGGGACCTGCTCTTCGAAATTCTCAATGACGAAGGCCACAACGTGGAGCTCGCGGAAAACGCCGCCGAAGCCCGCGCTGCGCGCCAGCGCGCGCGGCCCGACCTCGTGCTGCTCGACATCTGGATGCCCGACACCGACGGCGTCACGCTGCTCAAGGAGTGGTCCACCGCGGGCCTGCTGAGCATGCCGGTCATCATGATGAGCGGCCACGCCACCATCGATACCGCCGTCGACGCCACACGCATCGGCGCGTTCGCGTTCCTCGAAAAGCCCATCACCATGCAGAAGCTGCTCAAGGCAGTGGAGCAGGGCCTGGCGCGCGAAAGCGCACGCCGCGCCGCTGCAGGCGTGGTGCCCGCGCCGGTCACGGGCAGCCAGGCGACGGCCATCACGACCACCGGCGACAGCCTGCTGATGGCATCGCTGGCCTCGGTGCCGGTGGCCGACACCGGCCCGCAGTCGACCCAGAGCTTCGACCTCGACCGCCCGCTGCGCGACGCGCGCGATGGCTTCGAGAAGGCCTACTTCGAGTTCCACCTTGCGATGGAGAACGGCTCGATGACCCGCGTCGCGGAGAAAACCGGCCTCGAACGCACCCATCTCTACAGAAAACTCAAACAACTTGGTGTGGATCTTTCAAGAGGGCGCAGAAGCGCTGTATAATTTAAGGCTGCACACAGCAACGGCCCGGTAGCTCAGTTGGTAGAGCAGCGGATTGAAAATCCGCGTGTCGGTGGTTCGATTCCGCCCCAGGCCACCAAATTCAGCAAGGCGCTGCAACTTTCGAGGTTGCAGCGCCTTTTGCTTTCCCGCTCCCATCAGGGAGCAGCGGCCCGATTCTCGACCGCTGCCATGCAGCCTCCTGCAACGGCTATCTCCGCTTCAGCAACCAAGCGCCTTCGGCCCCAGCATGTACTCCCGCACCAGCTCGCGCGCCCGATGCAGCCTGCTCTTGACCGCACCCGGCTGCTCGCCCAACCGCCCGGCGATCTCCGAAATGGTCAGTTCCTCGAAGTCGCGCAGCAGCACGACTTCGAGGTAGTGCGCCGGCAGCGATTCCAGCGCGTTGGCCAGGTCGATCCGTAGCGCATGGTCCGGCGTGGCGAGCATGCGTTCCTCGGCCACTTCGTCTTCCAGCGGCTCGTGCCTGAACATCATTCGCGAGAGCCTGCGGCATTCGCGCTTGATGACGACGAACAGCCACGAGGAAAAGGCCGCGGCCGCCCGCAGTCCCTTGACCTTGCGCGAGATCACCAGCAGCGACTCCTGCACCGCGTCGTCGACGTCGCTGGCGTGGCAATGCTTGTAGGCGTAGCGCCGCGCGTCGGCCTGGCAGACCGCCAGCAGACGAGCGATGGCGTTCGCGTCGCCTGTCTGCGCGCGCAGGATCAGGTTGTCGCGCTCGAGGGTGCCGTTGGGCATGGTTCGTGTTCCTCAGAATCGCGTGGTCAATCGTGTCAGCCATGCGGGTGAATGATCGACCAGCCAGGCCTCTATCGGCTTGTCGACTCCGCTCAGGATCGCGACCGACACGACGATCATGGCGGCGCCCAGCAGGATCTTCCCGCCTTTTCCGGTGCGCATCAGTCCGCGCTGCAGCTTGCCCGCAACGCCGCGCGAAGCGTAGCCCAGCAGCACGAGCGGCAGTGCGGCGCCGATGCCGAAGGCCGCCATCAGCAGGCCGGCCTGGGCCAGCCGAGTGCCCTGGCTGGCCAGCACGATGGCCGCTCCCAGCGTGGGGCCGACACAGGGACTCCAGACCACGCCGAGCAGCAGCCCGATCGCGAACTGGCCGGCCAGTCCATCCGCGGGCAGGCGTGCCATGAGGCCATTGCCCGCGCTTCCGATACCGGACGCCAGCAGTGCAAAGCGCTGCTGCAGCGTGCCGGACACCAGTAGGACGCCCAGCAGGCCAAGCACCACGGCACCGATCGTGCGGAACACCGACGCGTCGATGCCCAGCGAGGCTCCAGCCCAGGCCAACGTGGTGCCCAGCACCGCATAAGACAGCGCCAGCCCCGCGGCCAGCGCGAGCGGCGCGCGTGGATGGGCGTGGGCCGCGGAGCCGAGCAGGATCGGAACGATGGGCAGCACGCAAGGGGAAAGCGTCGACAGCAGTCCGGCCAGAAAGCCGAAGCCGTATGCGCCTGCGCCGAAATCCATCGGTCAGTTCAACGTCTTCCTGACCAGGCCTTCGATGCCGGCCTCGCTGGTGTCGCCGACGGAGCGGGCCACCTCCTTGGCGCCCTGGAACCCGACCAGCGTGCCCTGCATGCCGACCTTGAAGGTGCGCAGGGCGTCCTTCTGGGTGTCGAAGTCGACCTTCAGCATCGTCACGTCCTGGTAGGCGGGCTGCTTCATCAGCCGCTCAAGGATGGGCTTCTGCGCCTTGCACATCGGGCACCAGCCCGCGGCGACATCCACCACCACAGGCTTGCCGGCCTGCGCCAGCCGGTCGAACTCGGCCTGGCTGAAGTCCTTGATCTCCCCGGCCGAGGCCATGGAGCCGAGGGCGGAAAGCGAGAAGAGAAGAAGAGTTGCGGCGATGTGTCGTGTCATGTCTACGTCCTGTCTAGAGGGAGTGATCGGGATTGAGCGGGAGCGAAGCGGCCGTGGATTGCGCGGCCGACCCATAAGAGGCGACCAGCGGCCCGACGGATTCGCGCGAATCGAAAAAAAGTCCGGGCCCGTGTCGGCCCGTGAAGATTTGCGGCGAACGGCGAACCGTTCTGCCAGCCCGGCCCCTCTCAAGAGGCATGACCAGTTCGACCATCTTTCAGGCTGTCACCATGCTCACAACGACTACCTCCGTCACGACCCACCTGATCCGCGGCGCGCTCGCAGGCGCGTGCATCCTCGGCGCCCTCGCCTGGGCGTCGGAATTCTGGCCTGCGCTGGGCCTGTTGCCCGTCGCGATCTACCTGATGCGAGGTTGCCCCGCGTGCTGGCTCATGGGGCTGCTCGAGGCCGTTCAGGCCCGCAAGGAGCGCTGCGGGTCGTGTCGCGCGGGCGGCCGTCCGGATTGAGTCCTGCGGTGTTCATTGCGCACAGCGTTCGCGTAGGGAAACGATCGTGCTCTCCGCTGCTTCGATGCGCCGATGCAGCTCCTCGTTGATCAGGCGGACCAGCGCACTGAGTTCGGAGCGGGTCGGGGAGAGCTCTTCGCAATCATTCACGTGCTGCACAGCGATGAGCTTCTCGATGCACGCACACGCTCAGTGCACGTCGCGGATGCAGGCGATGTCATCGCCTGCCTGCAGTGCGAATGATTCGGGGCTTTGTTGAAGAGGGGGCGTGCGCGCGAACGCGCGAGCGGATTCAGTCATGAACGGCTTCCAAGAGTTTGCGTCCAAGAGCTTCTTCGAGCTGCTAAACCCGATCACGCCTTCTGCCGGCGTGACGGGCGCAGTATAGCCAGCGGGCCTTGTGCCGCTCCCACTCGGGGCGACGCGTGACATTTAGGAACGTTCTTCACCGTCGCGATGTGCGCCGCTCGGTGCGTCCAGGCGTTGGGTGGTGCATCAGAGGCCGTTTCCGTCCTCCAGGAGATGAAAGAAATGACTTTTCCCCGATCCGCGCTCAAGCTGGCTGCCGCAGGTTTCATTGCCGCCGGTGCCTTGTTCATCGCCGCATCCGCCAATGCGGGCACGAGTTGGTCCGTCGGCATCAACGTACCCGGCGTGGTCGTGAGCGAGCCCGCACCGGTGTACTACCCGCCGGCGCCCGTCTATTCGCGCCCGGCCCCGATCTATTACCAGCCCGCTCCGGTGTATTCCGCTCCTGCGCCTGTCTACTACGAGTCCGGACCCAGTTGGGAGGAGCGCCGCGCGCAGCGCTGGGAGGAGCGCCGCGCGCAGCGCTGGGAAGAGCGCCGTGAATGGCGCCGCCGGCAGTGGGAGCGCGAGCAGCACCGCCGCTACTACGAAGATCGCGACTGATCGAGGCGGGCGGCGTTGCCCTGGTGGGGCCCGCCCGGTCCTCTCAGGTCTCAGGCCGCTTCCCGCATCCGCCTGATGTCGCGCAGCGGCGGCGCACCGAACAGGCGGGCGTATTCACGGCTGAACTGCGAAGCGCTCTCGTAGCCCACGCGTATTCCCGCGGTGCCGGCATCGATGCCCTGGTTGAGCATCAGCTGCCGCGCTTCCTGCAGGCGCAGTTGCTTCAGGTACTGCATGGGGCTCATGCCCGCCACGGCACGGAAGTGCTGCCGGAACGTCGATGGGCTCATGTGCACCGAGGCGGCCAGCTCATCTGCAAGCACGGGCCGCGTGAAGTTCATCTTGAGCCAGGCCATGCTTTGCGCCACCTGTTGGCTTGGAGTGCCGACGGCCACCAGGCGCTGCAACTGCGGGCCATGCCGCCCGGCGAGCAGGCGAACGACGATTTCCTGCTGCAGCAGTGGCGCGATCTGGGGAATCAGCCTGGGCTCGTCGAGCAGTTCGACGAGCCGCGTCACCGTGCCTAGCAGCGTCGGGTCGAGATCGCCTAGCGACATGGCCCGATAGCCGTAGTCCCTTGTCGGCTGGGGCAGCGCCATCTCGGCCGCCGCCTGCACGATGGCGCGCGAGTCGAGCCTGAGCATCAGGCCCAGAAAGGGCTTCGCGCTGCTGGCCTGCGTGACATGGGTGACCACCGGGAGATCGAGCGTGGTCAGCAGCGACTGGCCCGCTGAATAGTCGAAAACCTCTTCGCCGAGCGCAACCCGCTTCTTTCCGCTGACGGTGATTCCCACGCCGAAGCCATAGATGCAATGCATGGGTTCGGTCGTGGCGCTGCGCCGGTGCAGCGTGAGTTCCGGAATGGCGGTGATGCAGTCGCCGTCATTTTCGGCAACGCGTCCGACCGCCTTGGCCAGGTCGCTCAGGACGGCCGATCCGTCTTGCTGCGTCAGCGGTGGCTCTTCCATTTGAATCCTTTCGCGGGTGCCCGAACAAAGTCTAGCTCGCGCATTTCGCCCGATCCGCGTTTCTGCCGCAGTTCCGTCGTTTCAGGCAAGAACACGCGTGCTTTCGGCAAACGGGTCGGTGGGCCTCGGGCAGACACTGGCAGCCACCGAAAGGAACATCCCCATGACCGACAGGAAAATCTGGCTCGTCACCGGCGCGGGCCGGGGGCTGGGCAGCGACATCGCCAGGGCGGCCCTGGCCGCGGGCCATGCCGTGGTGGCCACCGGCCGCGATCCGGCGAAGGTCGCCGAGGCCATCGGCGATCACGCCAACCTGTTGAGCGTCAAGCTCGACGTCACCCAGCCTGAAGACGCGCAGGCCGCAGTGAAGGCTGCCGTCGCGAGGTTCGGACGCATCGACGTCCTGGTCAACAACGCGGGCAACTTCTACGCCGGCTTCTTCGAGGAACTGAGCCCGGAGCAGGTCCGCAGCCAGATCGAGACGCTGCTGTTCGGCCCGATGAACGTCGCGCGTGCCGTGCTGCCGGCGATGCGCCGGCAACGCTCGGGGCTGCTGCTCACCATCTCCTCGACCGCGGGCATCTCCGGCGGAATGTTCTGCACCGCGTATGCCGCCGCGAAGTTCGGCGTCGAAGGGTGGATCGAGTCGCTTGCCCCCGAGATCGCCCCCTTCGGCATACGCACCATGCTGGTGGAGCCGGGCTTCTTTCGCACCGAGCTGCTCACCGCTGGCTCCACCACTTTCGCCGAGCCGCGCATCGACGACTACGCCGAACGTACGCGGGAGACGGTTGCGGCCTGGAGCGGCATGAGCGGCAAGCAGGGCGGCGACCCCGCCAGGCTCGCCGACGCCATCGTGCAGTTCGCCGGACTCGAAGAGCCCCCGGCCCGATTCGCCGCAGGCGCCGATGCCGTGCAGACCTTCGAGGCCAAGGCCAAAGCGCTGCTTGCACAGGCCGACGCGCATCTCGGCCTGTCCACGTCGCTCGCCCATGAGGACGCGTAGTCGCGACCGCGAGCCATCGAATCAGGCAACCCGATCGACAGGATGAAACAGAAATGACCCACGACAGAAAACAGCAACGCGGCATGGCATCCGTACGGCGCTCCCTTGCCGCCTCCCTCGTCGCAGCGCTCGGCATCGGCGTGAGCATCGCGTGGCCGGCACGCGCCGTCGCCAGCCAGGCGCTCGCGCAGAAGTACGCGTGCGTCGCATGCCACCAGCCCGCGACCAAGGTGGTGGGCCCATCGTGGAAGGACATCGGCGCGAAGTACGGCGACGGCAAGGGCACGGCCGCACAGCTGGCAGCAAGCATCAAGGCCGGCAGCTCGGGCAAGTGGGGCGCGATGCCGATGCCGCCGCAAGCCCAGATTCCCGATGGCGACCTGCAGTCGCTCGCGCAGTGGGTGCTCGACGGCGCCAAGTGAATCCGATCCAACCAACCATCCACGAGAACCGAATATGAGCGCGCTCCACGTCAACGGCCGTGAACACACGGTCGACGCCGACCCCGGCACCCCCATCCTCTGGGCCCTGCGCGACACGCTGGGCATGACAGGCACCAAGTTCGGCTGCGGCGCCGCGCTGTGCGGCGCCTGCACCGTGCATCTGGACGACCAGGCCATCCGCTCGTGCATCACGCCGATCTCCGCCGCCGAGGGCAAGAAGATCACCACCATCGAAGCAACGACCGACGGCAGCGACCGCGTCGGTGCCGCCGTGCATGCCGCATGGGTCAGGCACGACGTGGCGCAGTGCGGCTACTGCCAGAGCGGCCAGATCATGAGTGCGACGGCTTTTCTCAAGTCGCTGCCCAAAGGCAAGCAGCCCAGCGCGGACGAGATCGATTCGGCCATGGTCGGCAACATCTGCCGCTGCGGCACCTACGCCCGCATTCGCGCCGCCGTGGCCGATGCGGCCAAGACCCTCGCCTGAAGGAGCCGCCATGCTGCCCAACATCGCAAACTTCGCCGACGTCGATTACCGCGAACTGCCGCGCGCCATGCAGCGCCTGATGGCCCGGGGCCCGACCAGCGAAGCCGCCACTCTGCCTCGCCGCAGCTTCCTGAAGATGGCCGGGGCCGGCGGCTTCGCGCTCGGCGCCTTTCCTCATCTGGCCATGGCACAGGCCGATGGTGCAGCGCAGGCGTCCGGTGCACTCAAGCCGACGCAACAGCCATCGGCCTTCGTGCAGATCGCACCCAACGGCGAAGTCACCGTCACCATCAACCGGCTGGAGTTCGGCCAGGGCGTGCAGACCGGCTTGCCGATGATCCTGGCCGAAGAGCTCGATGCCGACTGGGCCCTGGTGCGCAGCCGCAATGGTTCGAGCGACGCGGCTTATGTCGACCCGCTCTTCGGCATCCACCTGACCGGCGGCTCCAACTCCATCAAGAACAGCTTCACGCAATACCGCGAGCTGGGCGCGCGCGCCCGGGCCATGCTGCTGTCGGCGGCGGCCGCGCGCTGGAAGGTCGACGCGGCTACGCTGCGCACGCAGGCCGGCACGGTGCTGGGTCCGGGCGGGCGCAAGCTGGGCTATGGCGAACTGGCCGAAGCCGCGATGGCGCTGCCGGTGCCAGAGAAGGTCACGCTGAAGAATCCCAAGGACTTCCGCCTCATCGGCCGGCCCACCACGCGCCTGGATGCGCGCGCCAAGAGCAGCGGCCGGCAGGACTTCGGCATCGACGTGCGGCACCCGGGCCAGCTCACGGCGGTGGTGGCGCATCCGCCGGTGTTCGGCGCCCGCCTGGCCTCGGTGGACGACAGCGCGGCGCGCGCCGTCAAGGGCGTGAAGGCCGTGCTGCGCGTGCCGCTGGATCGCGGAGCCGAAGGCGTGGCCGTGGTGGCCGACGGCTACTGGCCGGCCAAGTTGGGCCGCGACGCGCTGAAGCTGCAGTGGGACACGGCCGCAGTCGAGAAGGTCGACACCGAAAAGCAGCTGGCCCAGTACCGCGAACTGGCCGGCCGCCCCGGCCCGCGCAAGTTCGACGCGGACATGACACCGCTGGCCACCGCGCCCCGGCAACTGGAGGCCGAATTCGTCTTCCCCTACCTGGCCCATGCACCCATGGAGCCGGAGAACTGCACCGTCAAGCTGTCGAACGGGCTCGCCGAGCTGTGGGTCGGCACCCAGTGCGCCGGGCTGGACGCCGCCGCCGCCGCGCGCGCGCTGGGCCTCGAGCCCGAGCAGGTGATCGTGCATGTGCAGATGGCGGGCGGCGGCTTCGGCCGGCGTTTCGTGGGCACGAGCGACTTCGTGGTCGAGGCCTGCGAGATCGCCAAGGCCGCGCGCGCCGCCGGCCTGAGTGCGCCGGTGCGCCTGCTGTGGAGCCGCGAGGACGACATCAAGGGCGGCTACTACCGCCCCATGCACCTGCACCGCGCCCGCATCGGTTTCGACGAGCGCGGAAAGGTACTGGCCTGGGACCACGTCATCGTGGGCCAGTCCATCACCACGGGCACGGTGTTCGGGCAGTTCCAGGTGAAGGACGGCATCGACGCCACGGCCACCGAGGGCATGCGCGACCCGTATCCGGTGCCGATGCGCCTCGCGGTGCATCACCCGCAGGTCAACGTGCCCGTGCTGTGGTGGCGCAGCGTGGGTTCCACCCACACCGCCTTCGTCATGGAGACCTTGATCGACGAGATCGCCCGCAGCACGAAGCAGGACCCGGTGGCCTACCGGATGCAGCTCTTCGGCGACAAGCACCCGCGCCATCGCGCCGCGCTGCAACTGGCCGTGGACAAGAGCGGCTACGGCAAGAAGCAGCTGCCGGACGGCCGTGCCTGGGGCGTCGCCGTGCACGAGTCATTCGAATCCGTGGTGGCCTACGTGGTGGAAGCCTCGGTCAAGGACGGCCAGCCGGTGCTGCATCGCGTCACCGGCGGCGTGCACTGCAACCTGGCGGTCAACCCGCGCAGCGTGGAAGCACAGGTGCAGGGCGCGGCCGTGATGGGGCTGTCGATGTGCCTGTCCGGTGGCGCCATCACCTTGAAGGACGGCGTCGTGCAGCAGGGCAACTTCGGTGACTTCACCGTGGCGCGCATCACCAACGTGCCGGAGTTCGATGTCCACATCGTGCCCAGCGCCGATGCGCCCACCGGCATGGGCGAGCCCGGCCTGCCGCCGCTGGCCCCCGCGTTCGCCAACGCCATCGCGCGGCTGACGGGCAAGCCCTTGCGCCAGCTTCCCTTCAACCTGGCCTGAAGGCGGTGCCTTCAGGCACCTTCAGTCGAGCACCAGCTGCGTCTGCGTGACGACAGCGCACAGCTTGCCGTCGGCATTGGTGACGGTGGTCTGCCACACCTGCGTCGTGCGTCCGCGATGCAGCGCCACGCTGGTGCCGGTGACTGTCGTGCCGACGCGCGCGCCGGCGATGAACTTGGTGCTCGAGTCGGTCGTCGTCGTGCGCTTGCCCTCGGGCAGGTTGACGATGGTGCCGACCGCGCCGAGCGTGTCGGCGAATGCCATGTAGGCGCCGCCATGGAGGATGCCGCCGGCGGTGCACAGATCGGGCCGCACCTCCATCTGCGCGACCACGCGCTCGGGCGCGAGCTCTGTGAGCCGCACGCCCATGAGGCCGGGGAAGATCGTGTCCAGCAGTTTCTGCATCGTGGCGATGTCGGGCATGAATGTCTCCTTGGTTCTCGTGGCAATCCGATGCTTGTGAAGGCTCAGCGGGCGGCCGTTGCGCGTCGCAGTGCCGCACGCGCGAGCAGGCGCGTGGAGTCGAGCGTGGGAAGCGCCGAGTTGCCGTCGTTCAGCACCAGCGGCAGTTCGGTGCAGCCCAGCACCACGGCATCGCAGCCGCGCGACTTCAGGCCGTCGATCATCCCTTGCAGCACCTCGGTGGACTCGGGCTGGATCACGCCGCGCACCAGCTCGTCCATGATGATGCGGCCCATCGTGGCACGCTCTTCGGCATTGGGGCGCACGGCTTCCAGGCCGGCGGCCGACAGCGCCTGCGGATAGACCTCGCTGTTCACCAGCCAGTGCGTGCCCAGCACGCCCACGCTGCGGAATCCCCGCGACACCGCTTCCGCCGCGACCACCTCGGCGATGTGCAGCCACGGCAGCGGCGACTGCGGCAGCACCAGGTGCATCGCCTGGTGGATGGTGTTGTCGGGGCAGATGAGGAAGTCAGTGCCGGCCGCCGCGAGCTTGCGCGCCGACGACAGCATCAGCTGCGCGACGCCATCGATGTCGTTGTCATCGAGGCAATCCACATACGCCGCGAGCGAATGCGTGTGCATCGAGACTTCGGGATGCGCATGGGCCTGGCCCATGTGGCTGGCGCCTTCGACGCACAGCGTGCGATAGCAGAGCGCAGCGCCTTCGGCCGAACAGCCGACGATGCCGATATGAAGTGGCATGAAGCAAATCTCCGTCAGGGAAAGCAGCGGAAGATGTTCTCACGACCTCCGCGACACCGCCATGCCCGCCTGGCGGTCGAGCCGCAGCGTCATCAGCGTCGCAATGACCATCAGCAGGCCGACCACGTACCAGGCGTGCCGGAAGTCCGCGAGCTCCACCGCCGGCGCGCCGCGCAATGCCTGCGACGCGCCGAGCACCATCGCGCCCAGCGCCACGCCGAGCGCGAGCGACACCTGCTGCAGCATCGTGCCGAGCGTGCTCGCACTTGCGCGGGTCTCGTCGGGCACGTCGGCAAAGGCCAGCGTGGTGATGGCGGTGAAGTTCATCGAGCGCGCCATGCCCGCCACGAAGAGCAGCACGCACATCAGCGGCAGCGGGGCGCCCGGCGACAGCAGCCCGCAGCCGAACAGCGTGGCAGCGCAGATCGCGCCGTTCACCGTGAGCACGCGGCGAAAGCCGAAGCGCCGCAGCACTGCCGTGGTGGCGCTCTTCATCACGAGGTTGCCCGCCATGTACACCAGCAGCATCGAGCCCGCCTGGAAGGCGCTCATGCCGAAGCCGATCTGGAACATCAGCGGCAGCAGGAAGGGCGAGGCGTTGATCGCGACGCGCGAAATGAAGCCGGCCGTTGCGGTGGCCAGCGCGTAGGTCGGCACCGCCAGCGCGCGCAGGTCGAGCAGGGGCGTTGCCACGCGCCGCGCATGGCGCACCGCAGCGGCCGCCGCGATGGCGCCGGCGGCCAGCAAGCCGAGCGTGACGGCCGAGCCCGGCTGCGGACCGCCCAGTCGCGTGAGGCCCTCGACCAGCGCGGCCAGCGCGATGGCGGTGAGCACGAAGCCGGTGGCGTCGAAGCGCACCGGGGCCGCGTCGGCCCGGCGCGGAAAGAGCCGCATCACCAGCCACAGGCCCACGAGACCCAGAGGCACGTTCAGCAGGAAGATCCAGCGCCATGAGGCATGCGTGGCGATGAGCCCGCCCAGCGGCGGACCGATCACCGGCGCGATGAGCCCCGGCCAGGTGATGGTGCCGATGGCCTCGATCAGCCGGTGCTTCGGCGTCTCGCGCAGCACCACGAGCCGGCCCACCGGCGACATGAAGGCCGCCGCCGCACCCTGCAGCACGCGCGCGGCCACGAACACCTCGAAGCTGGGCGCGAGCCCGCAGGCGAGCGATGCCAGGGTGAAGGTGCCGACCGCCAGCGCGAACACCCGCCGCGCGCCGAAGCGCCCCGCGCACCAGCCCGCCGCCGGCACCAGCGCCGCCATCGCGATCAGGTAGACGGTGACGCCCAGGCTCGCGTCGAGCGCCCCGATGCCGAAGCCGGCCCCGATGGCCGGCAGCGCCGTGACGATGACGGTGGCGTCCAGCGTCTCCATGAAGAAAGCCGCCGCCACCGTGAGCGCGATGCGCTTCGAGGCGCTTTCCGTGGCCTCCGGCGGCCGGGCGTTGTCGTTCATGGCGCCGAGTCTGACACTGCCGCAGGCCTAGGGTTTACCCCTATCCGGCGATCCGGCGGATCGGACGGGCAGGGCCCGCGCCATCCGGATCGTCGGCGGGGCGTGTCTGGCACGGTCATGAAAAGCCTCGTGAAATCAACGACTTAACCCACCTTCGGTGCTGTGCCGGCCGTGGCATGTCGATTGCTGAACCACCGGGCCGGCCGCGCGCCTCCGATGCGGGGTTTGGCCACGAACTGGAGACAAACCGATGAGCCACCCCGTGGAACACACCACCGCCCCCAAGCCTTTCTACAAATCCCTGTACTTCCAGGTCATCACGGCCATCGTGCTCGGGGTGCTCCTGGGGCACTTCTATCCCGACACCGGCGCCGCGATGAAGCCGCTGGGCGACGGCTTCATCAAGCTGATCAAGATGATCATCGCGCCGATCATCTTCTGCACGGTGGTGGTCGGCATCGCCGGCATGGAGGACATGAAGAAGGTCGGCAAGACCGGCGGCATGGCGCTGCTGTATTTCGAGATCGTGAGCAGCATCGCGCTGATCGTGGGGCTCGTGCTGGTCAACGTGCTCAAGCCCGGCGCGGGCATGAACGTCGACGTGACCCAGCTCGACACCAAGAGCATCGCGGCCTACACCGGCCCGGGCAAGATGCAGAGCACGACCGACTTCCTGCTCAACATCATTCCCAACACGGTGGTCGACGCCTTCGCCAAGGGCGAGATCCTGCAGGTGCTGATGATCGCGGTGCTGTTCGGCTTTGCGCTGCACCGCTTCGGCGGCCGCGGCACGCTGGTGTTCGACATGATCGAGAAGGGCTCGCACGTGCTCTTCGTGATCGTGGGCTACATCATGAAGGTCGCGCCCATCGGCGCCTTCGGCGCGATGGCCTTCACCATCGGCAAGTACGGCGTGAGCTCGCTGCTGCAGCTCGGCCAGCTGATGGCCACCTTCTACGCAACCTGCCTGCTGTTCATCTTCGTGGTGCTGGGGCTCATCGCGCGCTTCCACGGGTTCAGCATCTGGAAGTTCATCAAGTACATCAAGGAAGAACTGCTGATCGTGCTGGGCACCTCGTCGAGCGAATCGGTGCTGCCGCGCATGATGGCCAAGATGGAGAACCTGGGCGCGAAGAAGTCGGTGGTGGGCCTCGTGATTCCGACCGGCTACTCGTTCAACCTCGACGGCACTTCCATCTACCTGACGATGGCGGCGGTGTTCATCGCGCAGGCCACCAACACCGACATGACGCTCACGCAGCAGCTCACGCTGCTGGCGGTGCTGCTGCTGACCTCGAAGGGCGCGGCGGGCGTCACGGGCAGCGGCTTCATCGTGCTGGCGGCCACGCTGTCGGCCGTGGGCCACGTGCCGGTGGCGGGACTGGCGCTGATTCTGGGCATCGACCGCTTCATGTCTGAAGCCCGCGCGCTGACCAACCTGATCGGCAACGGCGTCGCCACCATCGTGGTCGCCAAGTGGACCGGCGATCTCGACACCGTGCGCATGAACCAGCACCTGAACCAGGAAAGCCCGGCCGAGGCCAACGAGCCCGAACTCGTGCTCGACGCCACCGAGGCGCACATGTCCGGCGGCTCCGCGCGTCAGGCTTCCTGATCCTCCCTCCGGCCCCGCCCCGGGGCCATCGGGCAGCCACTAATGCGGGCGGCCCGGCCTTGTGCAATAACGGGCCCATGAATTCAAGGGAGCCGGCCCGGCGTTTCGACTCAACTTCCGACCAGGCGACGAGAGGATGGCGCGGCCTGCCCCGATGGGGCGGCGCGCTGGCCCTGGTGGCCGTGGCCGCCTTCGCCGGCCACCAGGTCGCCATGCAGACCGGCCTGGCGCGCCTGCGCGAAGCGGCCGACCACCGGCTCGACATGCTCGCAACGGGGCTCGATGCCGACCTGGCCCGCTTCGACTACCTCCCCGCGCTGCTGGAGATGACGCCCCTCGTGCCGGCAATGCTCGGCACGCCCACGGACGCGCGCCTGCGCGACTCGGTCAACCGCTACCTCGACGGCGTGAATGCCGCGGCGGGGGCGGAGATGCTCTACGTGCTCGACGCCTCCGGCACCTCGCTGGCCGCGTCCGACTGGGACAAGCCCGGCACCACCGTGGGCCAGGACCTTTCGTTCCGGCCTTACGTGATCGACGCGCTGGGGCAGGGCCGGGGCCGTTTCTACGGCGTGGGCATCACCAGCAAGAAGCCGGGCTACTACCTTTCGTATGCCCTGCGCCGCGGGCAGGCCTCGCGCGGCGTGGTGGCCGTGAAGATCAATCTGGAGGAGACCGAGCGCGCCTGGCGCAAGCTGCCGGGCGACGTCGCGTTGATCGACCAGCGCGGCGTGGTCATCCTTTCCACGCGCGACGACATCAAGTTCAGGCCGCTGCTGCCGCTCGATGCGCTGCAGCGCGCCGAGGTGCTGCGCTCGCGGCCCTACGGCGAGGCCACGCTGCAGCCGCTGCAATGGACGCAGAAGGCAGTGCTGGACCGCGACGTGACGGTGATCTCGCTCGACGGCGTCGACCAGCTCGCGTCGGCACGCACGCTGCGCGGCGCGCCGTGGCAGCTGGTGGTGCTCGACAACCTGGCGCCGCTGCGCGTGGCGGCGCGCAACGCGGCCATCACCGCCAGCCTTGCGATGACCGTGCTGCTGCTGGTGGCCGTGGCGCTCTGGCAGCGCCGCCGTGCCGTGCGGCAGAAGCTGGCCAACCAGGCCGCGCTGCAGGCGGCGCACGACACGCTCGAATCGACCGTGGCGGCGCGCACCGCGCAGCTGCGCGCCGCGCAGGGCGAGCTGGTGCACGCCGGCAAGATGGCCGCGCTGGGGCAGATGTCGGCCGGCGTGGTGCACGAGCTCAACCAGCCGCTCACGGCGATGCGTACGCTGTCGGAAAGCGCCGCCATCCTGCTCGACAAGAACCGCCTCGACGACGTGCGCGGAAACCTCGAGCGCATCCGCGGCATGGTCGACCGGCTCGCGCGGCTGACCTCGCAGCTGCGCACCTTCGCCTACAAGAGCGAACTGCCGCTGGCACCCGTGCTGCTGTCGCACGCGATCGCCGACGCGCAGGTGATCGTTGCCGAGGCTTCGCGCAAGCAGCGCGTCACCATCGAGGTCGACGTGCAGCCCCCCGCGCTGAGCGTGATGGCCGAGGAGGCCGCGCTGGGCAGCGTGCTCGCCAACCTGATGCGCAACGCCATCGACGCCATGCACGACGCGCCGGTGCGCACGCTGCGCCTGGAGGCGCGGCCGAAGGAGGGGCGCGTGGTGCTGTCGGTGACCGACACCGGTCCGGGCATCCGCCCCGACATTCTTCAGCGCCTGTTCGAACCCTTCGTCACCGGCAAGGCCGTGGGTTCGGGCCTGGTACTGGGTCTCGTGATCTCGGCACAATTGGCGCGGTCCATGGACGGCACGCTGCGCGCTGCCAACCTGGATGGCGGCGGGGCTTGCTTCGTCATCGACCTGCCGGCGGCCATTGCCGTGATCCACAGCAGCAGCAACCCGCCGGTTCCCGACGCCCTTTCCATTGCACAACAGGAGTGATCCCCAAGTGAGCGAAGCCCCTGCCATCCGGGTGCTGCTGATCGAAGACGACGAAGACGTCCGCGTCAGCACCACCCAGGTGCTGACCCTGGCCGGTTTCGAGGTCGAGTCCTTTCCCAGCGCCGAGCGCGCGAGGGCGCATATTTCATTCGGCGTGCCTGCCGTGGTCATCAGCGACGTGCGCCTGCCGGGCCTGAGCGGCACCGAGTGGCTGCCCGAGTTGCGCAATGTCGATGCCGAGCTGCCGGTGATCCTCGTGACCGGCCACGGCCACATCGCGATGGCCGTGCAGGCGATGCGCGAGGGCGCCTACGACTTCATCGAGAAGCCTTTCAGCTCCGAGCGGCTGGTGGCCATCGTGCGCCATGCCATCGAGCGCCGGCAGCTCAGCCTGCAGGTGCGCGCGCTGCGCGATGCGCTGGAGAACTGGCAGGGCATCCAGTCGGTGCTGATCGGCCGATCGGCGCAGATGCAGCAGGTGCGCCAGACCGTGAAGACGCTGGCCGAGACATCCGCCGACGTGCTGGTGTACGGCGAGACCGGCACCGGCAAGGAGCTGGTTGCGCGCTGCCTGCACGACCACAGCGCGCGCCGCCGCCAGCATTTCGTGCCGCTCAACTGCGGCGGCCTGCCCGAGTCGCTGGCCGAGAGCGAGCTGTTCGGCCACGAGGCCGGCGCCTTCACCGGCGCCAGCCGCATGCGCGTGGGCAAGTTCGAGTACGCCAGCGGCGGCACGCTCTTCCTCGACGAGATCGAGAGCATGCCGATGGCGGTGCAGCTCAAGCTGCTGCGCGCGCTGCAGGAGCGCAGCATCGAGCGCATCGGCTCCAACAAGACCATTCCATTCGACTGCCGCGTGGTGGCCGCGAGCAAGGACGACCTGAAGGCCATGAGCGACCAGCAGAAGTTCAGGGCCGACCTGTACTACCGCCTGGGCGTGGCCTTCATCGAGCTGCCGCCGCTGCGCGAGCGACGCGAAGACATTCCGCTGCTGTTCGAGCACTCCACGCTGCAGGCCGCGAGCCGCTACGACCGGCCCGCGCCGCTCCTGAGCAATGCGCAGCTCGCCGACCTGATGGCCTACGCCTGGCCCGGCAACGTGCGCGAACTGCGCAACGTGGCCGACCGCTTCGTGCTGGGCCTGTTTGGCGAGCGCCTGACGCAGACGCACGGTGCGGGCGGCAACAACAACAACGGTGGCGTGCCCACCTTGCCGCGCGGGCTGCCGCAGCAGGTGGAATCCTTCGAGCGCGCGGTGATCGTCGAGGAGCTCCGGCGCCAGCGCGGCGACCAGCCCGCCACCGCTGCCGCGCTGGGCATTGCGCGCCAGACGCTGCACGACAAGGTGCGCAAGCTGGGCCTGACGGTGGACGAGTTCAAGTAGGAATGCGGGCCAGGCTCAGGCCTGGAACTGGTAGCCCGTGCCCCTCACGGCATGCAGCGGCAGCGACATGCCGGCCGCCGTCGCCTTGCGCCGCAGGCGGCTGACCACCGCATCCACGCGCTGCAGGTCGAAGTGCTCCGGGTCGCCGCCCAGCGCGGTCGCGAGCTGGGTCCGGTCGACCGGCTTGTTGCGCTGCTTGAAGAGGCTGGCGACGATGGCCCGCTCCGACATCGTGAGGCGAAGCGAACGCCCGTCGGGGGCATGGAGGATCCAGTCGCCCTCCTTGAGAATCCAGCGCCCCGTGCCGCGCGGCGCGGTCGGCTGTTGATGATGGAGCGCACGGCCGGCGCCGCTTTCGGATGCCTTGATGCGCCGGTGAATGCCTTCCAGCGAGGCCGCGAGTTCCTCGACGTGCACCGGCTTGACGAAGTAGGCGTCGGCGCCGCCGCGCAGTCCGCGAACCCGGTCGCCGAGGTCACCGCGCGCGGTTGCGAACACGATCCCGACGTTGCTGGCCGAGCGCAGGTGCTGCGCGATCGAGAAGCCGTCCTCGTCCGGCAGTTCGATGTCGATGACGACGATGTCGCAGCGGCTGACGGCATAGGCCCTGTAGAATTCGGCCGCGGTCGAGAACCCGGAAGCCTTGAAGCCCAGTTGCTCGAGGCTGTAGACCAATGCTTCCTGAAGGTCTTCTTCATCTTCGATCAGGTAGACGGTAATCTTTTTGTCGGTGTCGGATTTCGTAGTATTCATGAATGCACCTCTCTTTGATCCCTGGGGGTCGAGAGTTTTGGGGCGCCGAAGATAAGTCATATATATATCAACAGCATGAAAATGAAACGCTGTCTTGCTCTTTTTTTCGGGACAGCGCTTTGGCTGCTCTCCTTTGGTGCGCAGGCCCTTGTTCTTCAGGCGAATCAGGGCAAGGACCAACCCGTCGGGCTCGGGCAGGAAGCGGAAGTATTCCGGGATGTTTCCGGAAATGTCACCATCGATGACATTCTTGCTGGTCGTCCGGAAATCGGATTCGTGCCCATGAAATCCTGGCATCGCGAGGATCATTCCAGCGATGTTTTCTGGGTTCGCTTTTCATTGCGGCGTGAATCCGGTGCGCCCCCCGATTGGGTGGTGCAGGTGTTTCCGAGCTGGATCGACGATATACGCATATACGCCCGTAATTCGGATGGAACGATCTCCGTCAGCGAATTGGGAGATCGCCACTCATTTGCGAGTCGCGCCATGCGGACCAGCGCCCTGGCTTTTCCGGTTTTCGTGAATTCCGCGGCGGAAACCTATTACCTGAGAATAAAAACGCACGGACTGGTCCCCCTCTGCCTGCATGCGTGGCAGAAGTCCGGCCTGCAGGAGGAGGAAACGAAGCGGCTGGTCTTCTTCTCCGCGTTCGCCGGGGCGATCGTCGTCATGGTGCTCATGAACCTGATCTTCTGGGCCTGGCTTCGCAACAGCATCTACCCGGTCTACGCCTTGTTCCTGGCCGCCATGCTGGTCGCGATCGTCTCCATGCAGGGTTACGCGAGCCCGCTGCTCCTGCCCGAGGAGCCGCTGTATGCAGACCGCTTCGTCGACGTCGCCTCATGCGTCCTGATGTCGGTCGCGGCGGTGTTCGCGTGCCGGTTCTTCAACTATCGCCAGTACTCTGTCTGGGCGGCGCGGTTCATGAATTCGGCGGCCGCGGTCTTCGCCGCGATGGCGGTGCTCGCGATGTGGGGCGTCGACGGTGCCATTCGCGTGGCGGCTTGCCTCGAGATCGTCGTCGGCCTCTTCAATGTCGCGTTCCTCGTCTGGCTGATGGCGCGCCATCGGGCCTTCCAGTACCTTCTTGCGGCGCTCGTCTTCTACGCGGTGAACCTGTCGTGGCTCTTCTTCCTTCTGGTGCTCCTGGGGTTCGTGCACATCGCGCAGCCGTTCATTCTGGAGTCCTGGATTCCGCTGCTGCAGCTGGCGAACCTGCTGCTGCTCAATTTCGCGGTTGCCAGCCGCTCCAGGCAGGCCGAGCTGAAGTGGCGGGCCGATCGCAAGCTGGCCTTCAATTCGATGAGAGTCGCCAAGCAGGCGCTCGAGGACAGGGTGCGCCAGCGCGAATTCGTCGCCGTCGTCTCGCACGAATTCCGCACCCCGCTGGCCATCGTCGATGCGGTGGCGCACGCACTGGAACTGTCGCCGTCCGGGCAGGACGACCGCGTGAAGCTCGGCATGGAGAAGATCCGCAGGGCCACCCGCCGGCTCACCGCGCTCATCGAGAACATCCTGCTCGACGACTCGCTGGAAGTCGGCGCGATGCACAGCGCCCGCAGCTTCGACCTCCGGGACGTGGTCGGGAATCTCCGCGGCATCGGACTGCCCGAGGAAAACGCCCGCCTGAGCATCGAGGTGGCCCCGGACCGCGCGATGTGCAGGGGCGACCAGGAAAGAGTCGAGATGGCGATCCGGAACCTGGTCCAGAACGCCCTCAAGTACTCGCCGGCAGATTCGATGGTCGCGGTTCGATGCGAAGCGGACGGTGATTTCTTCAGCGTGACCGTCTCCAACAAGGGCATGCCGATTCCGGAGTCCGAGAGGCGCAGTCTTTTCGAGCGCTACTTCAGGGGCGCCGCGTCCGCCCAGGTTCCCGGTTCGGGGCTCGGGTTGCACATTTCACGTACCACCGCCCGTCAGCACGGTGGCGATGTCGAACTGGTGTCCAGCGACCGCGATGGCACGGTGTTTCGCCTGACGCTGCCGCTGGAGTCCGGGCTGCAGAACCGACATGTGCCCGATCCGGCCGGTTTCGGGGCAATAGCGATGAAAGCGTGAATTTTTCGATGCCAGAAAGAAAACGTTTTCATTGCCTCGAATGCGCATTTACTGACAGTTTTGGTCATTAACAAGTGCCAGACGGGGCAGCGCATAGTCATCTTTTTGGGGATCGCGCCTGAAAGCGTGACTTCCTACGTGATGTCCGGAAAAAGTTCTCTCTTATAAGCTTTCGAGCTTGCTAACACGACGTCATTAATAGTCAGCAATCGACATTGTCGGATCTGATTACGAGCCGATACATTCCGCAGCCCGAAAGGTCATGGCGGAGTGCGGCGAGGCGCCTCTCCGTGACATCCATTGTCAAACGGAGAGATTGGAATGATTTCGCCAGAGTCTCGCGCCCAGGGCTTGCGACTGCATGAACTCCAGGCCTTCAGCCTGCCGCAGGAGCGCGGGCCGTCACCCGCAGCTTTCGATTTGCTCAGCGACTTCGTCAACGCATTGCAGGCGGGGCAGGGCTGCGGGCTGGTTCTTCTGCCCCTGCCTGCCGACGCCAATACCCGTTGGGTTCAGGCAATTCGCGGATTGACCGATGCGCCGCTGCTTTTTGCGGTCAATGCTGAAAGCGCGCATGCATTGCAGCGCATCGACAGTGAATTTCCGGGTGAAAGAAATTTCGACTTCGTTCTTCACCCGTTCGATCTGGAAGAAATCCGATTGAAGGTGCAACACCTGCTCAATCGCACCAGCTTCGTCGCGCATGGCGTGGCGAGAAACGAGTTGCTGGTTTACCGGGGATATCGTTTCCTGATCGGCCAGCGCAAGGTTTTTCACGAAGGGCGGGAAATGCATTTGCAACCACGCGAATTCGATCTGGCGCTGGAGCTTTTCAGAAACAGGGATTGCCTGCTGAGCCGGGAGCAGCTCTACGCCCATTTGTGGCGTGACTCCGTCAATTTGCGCTCTCGCGCGTTGGATGTCTGCGTTTTCAAGATTCGCCGAAAACTCAATATAGAGCCGGCAAATGGCTTGATGTTGAGGGCCATATTCGGCCAAGGCTACAAGCTGCACACGGTGGCCTCCGGGTGACGCGTTTCCTGTTCTTGTTCATTGCGTGAGTTTCTGGGTGTTTTTGTTCTATCAAGGATTCAGGGAGTAAAAAATGATTTCGTTGAAGGTAATCAGCAAGCGTGGCGGCGACGCCAATCAGGTCTCGGAAAACGAGATCCTTCTCAAGGAAGCATCGGTCGTCCGCGTCGGCCTCTCGAAGGAACAGATCAAGGGAATGCACCGCGTTGGCAACGACCTGGTCGTCACCGCCGTTTCCGGCGAGGTCATCGCCGTCCGTGGGTTCTTCGTGTCGTTCGAAGGCAACAGGAACGACCTGGTCCTGACCGACGACAAGGGCGACCTGTGGCTGGCCGAGTTCGGCAGCGGGCAGGGCGACCTGGCGGTCGGCTATTCCCCCGTCGACTCCATCGAACCCCTGCTGCTGCATCAGGACTTCAATTTCGGCGTGCTGCCCTGGTTGATCGGCGGCGGACTTGCCGCCGCGGGTGCGGCTGGCGGAGGCGGTGGAGGAGGCGGCGGTAGCGGAGGCGGCGTATCGCTTCCGGTCGCCGCGCTCGCCTCGCCGAGCGACACCACGCCGCCGGCAAGGCCCACCGTCAATCCGGCCAGCGCCGTTTCGATCACCGGCACGGCGGAGCCCGGAACGACCGTCAGGGTCACCGACAGCTCCGGCAAGGAAATCGGCAGCGCCACCGTCGCGCCCGACGGCAGCTACGTCGTCCGGCCCACCACGCCGCCGCCGCACGGTTCGGAGCTTCGCGTCGTCGCGGTGGACCGGGCCGGCAACGTCAGCCCCGAAGCCCGGGTCACCGTCGACAGCGTGCCTCCCCGTGTGCCCACGGTCGCCCCCACCGACGGCAGCTCCATCACCGGCACCGCCGAGCCGGGCTCGGTGGTCACCGTCACCGACGGACGCGGCAACGTGATCGGCAGCACGACCGCGGGACAGAGCGGCGTCTACGGCATCACGCCGCCGACGCCGCCGGCCGACGGCACCGTGCTCCGCGTCGTGTCGTCCGACGCCGCGGGCAATGCGAGCCAGCCTGCCACGGCCACTGTCGACCGCACGGCTCCGGCCGGGCCGACGGTGAACCCGACCAACGGCAGTCCGATCACGGGCACGACCGAGCCCGGCGCGCTGGTCACCGTCAAGGACAGCGCGGGCAACGTCATCGGCAGCGCGACTGCCGGCTCCAACGGCGCGTACAGCGTCACCCTCGGGAGGCCTCCGGTGGACGGTGTGTTGATTTCCATCCAGAAGTGACCCAGTTGACGGTGTGATTTCCATCTAAAACTGACCCACGTAGTAACCCTAACCTGCTGCTTTTAGCGGCAGGAGCACAGGAGTGATTGACGTGGCGAC